>Ga0131853_10002091_pt1 | contig 35840 bp, 45 predicted proteins | sample TergutLab28metaG_FD_92764 | JGI IMG/M metagenome (GOLD analysis project Ga0131853, IMG submission 92764) | Labiotermes labralis P1 segment gut microbial communities from Petit-Saut dam, French Guiana - Lab288 P1 (version 2) (version 2) | ecosystem: Host-associated > Arthropoda: Insects >... | reverse complement strand
CAGAGTTGTGGTATAGTCCTCTATACTCATTTCTGGGTTAACGTTTAAAAATCATATCGCTATCTACGCGACTCTTTAACTATATTAATTTTATCAGAAGATACGCATGTTCGTCAAGCGAAAATAAAAAAATTTGTGTTATAATGAAGAGAGAAGGTAAGATTATGAATGATTATATAACAAAATATTTATATTTTCTGCAATATGAAAGAAAATTATCTAAAGCAACTAGAGCTGCTTATGAAAATGACTTAAAATTCTTTAACCAACATTTTAAAAACAAGGATTTAAGACAAATAACTCCTAAAGATATCCAAAACTTTCTAAAAAAAATGAGCGATAAACAAGACACAACCATTGCTCATTATATTACTGTAATCAATTCTTTTTATAAATTTCTCATTAATGAAGAAATAACAAAAATTAATCCTTGTGATAATATCAGCATGCCGAAATTAAGTAAAAAACTACCTAACTATCTAACAGTAGACGAAGTAGAAAAACTTCTCTCTATTAAGTTAAATACCCCTTATTCCTATCGAAACAAAGCTATGTTAGAGCTTTTATATGCTACTGGACTAAGAGTTAGTGAACTCATTAATCTTAAAGTAAGTGATATTGATCTCCATAACGCTATTATAAGAGTCATGGGGAAGGGGAGTAAGGAGCGAATTCTTCCCTTAGGTGAAATTGCTATTAAATATCTAAAAATATATATAAATGACTATCGTAATCTCCTTTTAAAAGACAAAAATAGTGAATATTTATTTATTAACAACCTTAAAAAACCAATAAGTCGTCAAGGATTCTTTAAAATTATTAAACAAGAGTGTAAAATAAATGGTATTAACAAAAATGTTAGCCCTCATGTGCTAAGACACTCTTTTGCTACTCATCTTTTAGCGAATGGAGCTGATTTAAGAGTAATACAAGACCTTCTAGGTCATTCTGATATCGCTACAACCCAAATTTATACTCATTTAACTAATGAAAAAATAAAAGGCGATTACAAAAATCATCCTAGATACAAAAAAGAGAGTTAAAAACTCCCTTTTTTTCATTAAAATAATTAACGGCTTGAACGACTATTTCTAGAATTTCCACGAGAATTAGTGTTATTATTATTGTTGTTACTACGACTATTATTACTACGTGAACTTTTTCTAGCTTTGCTGTTAGTATTACGAGTATTGTTACTACGTGAACTATTATTATTTGAATTATTATTTCTTGTATTTCTATCCATTAATCTTACCTCCTATAAGTATTATGTCCTAAATTAAGGCTAAAATGCATAATATTTAGGGGTGATTTTATGGAAATTATTGGTGGATTAATTATTTCTACTATCGCTGGACTTTCAACTGTTTTAGGTGGTTTAGTCGTCTTTTTAAAGCCAAAAAAAGAACATATAAACAAATTTATCACCTTTTGTTTAAGTTTTTCCCTTGCAATAATGATTCTTATCTCCATAAATGACCTTATACCTAATTCAACTAGCGTTCTTTTGGAAAATTATGGCATTTTTAAAGGTATAATCATTAGTGTTATTACCTTTGTTATTGGTGGATTACTTATCAATAAAATTAATAAAAAGATAAATAAACATACCATAAAAAATACCAAGGATAATAATCTATATAGGGTAGGGATACTTAGTATGGTTGCCTTAATGCTCCATAACTTCCCCGAAGGAATAGCAGTTTTTATGAGTTCTTATCAAGATATATCCCTAGGAATTAGTTTAGGAATTGCTATAATGCTCCATAATATACCTGAAGGGATAGCAATAGCTGTTCCAATATACTACTCTACAGGGAAAAAAAGGGGAGCGATAGCTAAAACATTTATATCAGGCCTTGCCGAACCCTTAGGAGCAATATTAGCGTTTCTTTTCCTAAGTAGATTCATAACTGATAGTTTAATTAGTATCGTATTACTCTTCGTCGCAGGATTAATGATTACACTATCCATAAACGAGTTATTTCCCAAAGCAAAGGAGTATAATGAGGATAAATACATAGTATTTGGCCTTATAGCAGGGTTTATTATCATGGTTTTGAATCATTTGATATTCTAGTTAAAATAAAAATAGGATTAAATTTCCTATTTTCTACTCATTATCCTCATTCTCTTTTGGAATTAATCTTTTAACCATAATGTCTTCTGATTTTACGTTCTCAAAAGAATCAATATCAGTTATATTCATTCCATTTATTTCAATAAATTTTTCTAGAACATTATTTTCAGTCAAAGCACATAAAAACTTTCCGTCATTAAAACTAATAGCTTTCTTCATATTCAATATCAGTTATATAATCGAAATAGGAACCCAAGCCTAGAGCCCTCACAATGTTTAACGCACTTTTTAAAGAATTATATTTTACTTTCATTTTATTTCTCCTTTTTAAGAATTGTTTGTTATAATAGCACATATAAATTGAAAAATCAACAACGAATATCCTTAAAGAAACAACTATAAAGAAATAGTAAATAAATATCAAGTAATTGACAAGAAAAATTCCAAAAAATCATCATAATAATAACCCCTAAAATAGTAGGGATAGTAAATATAGAGATAGAAAGTAGTATACTTTGATAATGTATTATACTATCAAACAAATCATTCCAAATTAGTTAGTTTACATAATATATATTATGCTAAGTTAAGTTTAGGGAGATTTAGATAACAAAAGAGATAAATAACTATCTCAATTATTACTAACACTCCTTATATTTAATGTCATAAACTATATATATCTTACACTTCTTCGCTTTAATATTATAATTTATTAAGTAAAAAAAATACTTCATTCTAACCTATCAAAATAAAAGAGAAGTTCCTTGATAAAAAAATCAAATCAATTTTAAGGTCAAAAACTTTTGGAAGTTGTAAGATAGTAAGATTCGTTTTCTCTGAAGTGCTCCCCTATTTTTGATAAAAAGTAGGGGGAAATCAAAAAAACTACATTACGTAGTTTCTTGATTATCATTATTAAAATTATTGTCGTAAGGTCTTTTATTTTGTTTTCTTTTATCACGGCATTCCTTGCATCTCTTAGGTTCTACATCAAAACCACGCTCTTTATAGAACTCTTGTTCACCAGTTGTAAAGATAAATTCTGCCCCACAATCAGATTCCTGACATTTTAACGTTTTATCTTCCATTATTTCGTACCTCCTTCTTTGTTTAAAGTTTACTCGGATATAACATACGAAATAAAATTTAAATCATCTATAGAAACTTATTTATAAGTTACTACCAATATTACACTTTTCTTGACTGGATTTCTGCTATTTTTTCAAATACCTCAGCGGCATTATCAGCATTTATATCAGTATAATTAAGTTCTTTTAATGCTTGAACCTTAATTGTATTAAGCTGTTGTGTTCTACTTAACTTCTCTTCATTTTTTTGCTCTATTTCTTGAACAAAACGACGATGAGAGTCGGCTAGCTTACTACGACTTGCTCCGCCATTATTATATAAATTTAGAGCCGAATATAAAATTCCTTCGAATATAAACTGTTTTTCTTCATCAAACTTATAATCATCTGGTTTAGTAAATCCAGTTGTTTTTGACATATAACCAAAAATATACTTGATTTCTGGGACATTATCTAAAGATTGTAGCATGTGATATAAGTAAAGAATGGCATAATAATTCCCTTCGCCTTCTGATTCATCAGATAATCTTTCTTTAAGCAATAGCACAACATCTGAAAGTAACGCTTGGCTCTCTTTATTTAAGCTTTTCATATCAAAATATGCTGTTAAATCATTTGGATTCTTAACCGCTTGGTTAAGGGTCGTTTCCACTTGTAATAAATATTCAGTATTTACCTTTATATTATTAATTGTTTTCTCATTACCATCTTCAATATTAAGTAGTTTAAACAATAAAATCTTCTTTTCCTTCGGCCATTTGTTAATATCGTTCATTTCTAGATAATTATAAATCATCTGCCTTGACACTCCCAAATATTTAGCCAATTTCACCTTTGAAATACCCAATTCTTGTAATAAATCTTCTAATTTGTTCACTTGAATTACCTACCTTCATTTTACAATTTAATTGTAACAGACTTAACACTTGGGTGTCAACTGTAAATGAAAAGTAAAGGCCTATAAATACCACAGCTTCTCGTTATTTTTTCTTACTTCCTTGATAATTCCACTACCAAGACATTCTTCTCCTAAATATAAAACACATGCTTGACCAGGAGTTACCGCCTTTGTTAAACCTAAATATTTGACGGAAATTTCGCCATTTTCCAAGTATTCAAGTTGAACCTCTACATCAGACCCACGATAACGAAATTTCGCCGTACAAAACGTTGGATGAGTTGCACTAATAAAATTAACTTTATCAATAATACACTCATCACTTAATAAATAATCACTATTCTCTCCAAAAGTTACATATAAAATATTTTTTTCCATATCTTTACCACAAACAAAGTGTCTTTTGTTATTCCCACTTATACCAACATTTCGTCTTTGGCCGATAGTATAATTCATCAAACCAGTATGCTGCCCTATTACTTCTTTAGTTTCCACACCAATAATATCTCCAGAATTGTTCGGAATATAATTCTTAATGAATTTTTGCATATTTCTTTCCCCAATAAAACAAATACCTGTTGAGTCTTTTTTTTCCGCTGTCGATAAATTCAACTCTTTTGCTAAATCCCTCACCTGCTCTTTAGTTAAATCTCCTATCGGAAATAATACATCTTTAAATTGGTCAATAGTGAGTTGGGCTAGAAAATAAGTTTGGTCTTTATTATAATCAATTCCCCTTAATAGTTTATTCCCCTCTATCCGTGCATAATGACCAGTTGCAATATAATCTGCCCCTAACTCCCTTGCTTCTTTAATAAAAGCATCAAACTTTATATATTTATTACACATTAAATCAGGATTAGGAGTTCTTCCTAACTTTAATTCATCTAAAAAATACGTAAAAACAAAATCCCAATATTCTTTAATAAAATCAACTCGGTGTAATTCAATTCCTAATTCATCACAAACTTTTTTTGCATCATTATAATCAATCTCTTGAGAACAGATTAAATTCGTCTCCAGATTACCTTCTATTTCATTATTCAAAGTCGAATCCCAATTACGCATAAAAAGACCGATGACTTCGTAGCCCTCTTTTTTAAGTATATAAGCAGCAACAGAGGAATCAACTCCCCCACTCATTCCAATAACAACTTTTTTCATCTTAACCTTTGATTAAAACCCAAATAAATACATCAGAAAAAAGATTATAAATAAAACAATAGCTACCCCAAGCACCATATTTATAATTATTCGCAAATGTTCTTTTTTCATTTTAATGCCTCTCTTCTGTAATTATTATAACAAACTACAATAAAAATACAAAAAGATTTAAAATTCGATTCCCTAAAAAAAAGATTATAATTTCATTAATAAGCCCAATTCCTAAAACAATTCCTAAAATCATTAAATGTCTTTTAATAAACAAATAAGTTATTTCATCTTTTTTTAATACAATACTACCAACTATTCTCTTAACTACCCTAATACCTAAGAAAACTAGATAGAAAAGAATTAAAATAAAGACTAATTTAGTAACTATGTTAAATAAAAGAGCAAATAAAAGGCCACCTATACCAAAAGTATGAGCAAAAACAGCAACCCCAAAACCCAAAGAACATCCTTGATAAAAAAGATAAAACAAAGTCCCTAAAAAGCCAATAACAGTAAAGTTTAATAAAAATAAAATTAATAATATTAATGAATTAAAAAGAATTTGATTTTGATTTGTACTCCTAATCAAATCCCCAAAACCATCCATTTCTAAAACAATAATATTTTTCATAATTTCTGGTTCTCTTATAAAAATAGCTACCCCAACTATTATTCCCAATACAAATAAAGAAAGAATAAAGACTATCCTAGTTTTATTTTTATTAAGGCTTGTCCTTAGTTTCATTTGCATCACCTTATTAAAATATATTTACTAAAGTCTGAAATTATGATAATTTATATTATAGGTGATTAAAGTTGAATAAAAAAGTTCAAAAAATAGCTACTTGGATTATGGTCGGAATCATGGTATTCGGAGCCGTAGCTATGATTATTTCTTATTTAATATTTTAAAAGAGCATCGCTGCTCTTTTTTCATTCCTCAATTATTCTAGTAATTCGCTTTATCGTTCCTTCTTCGAAGTATTCAACATTTATTCTTTGACCAACTTCAATAAAAGGTAGCAATACTTTATCAATATTAATTGATACATGGTATCTATTACCCTCTCTATCGGTAAAGTAATAGAATGTCACACCATCGATAACTGCAGTTCTTACACTTCTTATTTCAATTTCTCTAGTTTTTGCAACATCAGATTCTATTACTGGATGTTCTCTTAAAAACCTAGTCGCTACCGCTTCGACCCCTAAAATTGATTCTGCTGCAACAACTCTTTGATAATCTGCTACATCAATAAAAGCATGCATTTTAACTAGTCCTGCATTATCCTTTAGAGATAAAAGATAAGTTGGACGATTATTTAAATTAATTAATAGTGGGAATGTTGCTACATATCTTTTTTCTTGAACTAATCCCTCAGCACTAGCCATCGCTGATGATTCTTTGGCACCAGGAACACTATAAAAGTTTGTCTTTTTAGTTCTCATATTAGTTAGAACAAAACCTAAAATTGATTGATCTGCTGCTACTGAAGTAATTCCTGTATACATATATACATCACCATCAAAAGCTAAATAATTATATCCTTCAGTTGTATTAATAACATCTCTTTGACCAAATAATGAATTCCAAAAACCTCTCCTATAAGATCCCCAATTATTAATCTGATCAATTAAAAGGTCTGCATTATAAACATGACTAACCCACTCTGGGACATCTTCTATAGCATATCTTTTGCTATCTCCAGTAACTGGATCTAAAATAATTACATCTTTAATTTCTTTTCTAAGACCTACTCCAACATACTTAATCGTTGGCACAATCCAGTATGGATTACCTTCATCATCTATTTCAAAAGTCTTTTGACCAAAAATAGCTGTTGGATACGTAATTCGGAGTTTCCTAGTTAAATTTTCAAAAAACAATGCCGAAGGCACATATTTCATTCCTTCATCAAGTTTTACTAACTCACTCTCACCATTAGTTGAATTTACGATAATATAACCTTGTACTCCTTCACTACGATTAGTAAAGTACTTAATCATATCCGCATATCCAAGAGGAGTAACTCTAACTATATCATCTTTGTAATTTATTTGAGTATATAAATCAGATACATAAAACTGACTAACTAGTTCAACCATACTACCCATTGTTCTATCCCCTAGTCTTCTACTTGAATCCTTATCTAAAAGGGGAATTTTACTCAAATCAACTTCTTTAACATCTTCTGTAAATGTTTTCGTGTCATCAATCGCTATTCTCCTTGAATAAGCATCAGCAGCAAATAACGGCGATACAAATAAATTATAGACAAATATACCTCCAATAACTGCCATTAAAACATAGATGCCCTTACTTAATTTAAGCCCTTCTATTTGTGGTTTAGCATTGATAACTTTAACATCAACCTTTAAAGTACCAAAAACACTTAATATAAAATACAAAATAACAATAAAACTAATAAATACCCAAAAACTCGGCGCACTTGGATTAATCGGTGGTAATGTAAAATAATACACCAGTAAACTCACTAATGCAGTAATTCCAATATTTTTTAAAATTTTCTTATTCATAATCTTCCTTCTTTCTATTTCTATTATATAATATTATGCTTCAATCACCAAATTTTTTATATCTTTATAAGACTCATCAATTATATTATATTGTTCCATATATTTGTTTAACTTACTCTTTGGCATATTGCTTTCTGAAAGTATATTATCAAATTTTTCTAAATCATTTTTCAATTCTTTCTTATAACGATAATCAATTAACATATCAAATAAATTAATCAATAATTTTTTATTCGAACTTAAAATTAAATAAGTGTCATAATGATCTCTCGAAGAAGAAAAAGCAATAAATTCAATCAATTCCTCTCCTTTTAGCTTTAAATTATTTTGTCTCCTTAACTTTAAAAATGAATCTTTATTTAATTTAAATTCTGTTTGCAATAAAGGAAATAACTGCATCGAAAACTTTGCTAATATATGAATTATATCAATATCATCAACTAGTTGAATCAATTCTCTACCACCTAATTTAGAAGAAATATAAAAATATTTATCTTCTTCCTTTATCAAAGAAAACCTATCTTTTTCATTAAAAAGAATGAATTTCAAAGCCTTTTTAGCAGCACTAGCCCCTTTAGAATCTTTCGTTCCCATATAAGCTACATCGATTGCTCCAACCTTGCATTTCTTAAATTCTTTAATAAATTTCTTTTCCTCTATATCAATCATTTAATAACCCTTATCTTTCCACGAAAAAACACTTTGATAAGCGTTTTCTTTTTTTATTTTAAGCAGCTGATTTTATTTCTTCTAGATGCTTTGAATATATCTCTTCATCTTCTAAATCAACATATTTACTCAATTCTTTGAGTGATTTACTTGCTTCTTTATCTTTATTAACAAAAGGAAGGACTATTTCAGCAGTATTTAATGCACTTTCAATATCAGATGTTGTTACTTCTTTCGCAAAAGGCACAATATCTAAATCCTCAAATTGCGCATTTGAAATTAAACCTGATTCAATCTCACTATCTGTTAAACATTTAATTGCTGAAGTAAAGAATTCTTTTTCTCTTTGCTCTGCAAACTTTTGTTGATTTAACGGTTTTAAAATTATTGGTCTGATTAATCTTCTGTTTTTGCTGATTGCTTTTATTGGTGTATTCTCACTTTTTCCAACAATTGGAATTGGAGCAGTAGCAAAATCTACATAATCATCACTAATCGCTTCAATTTGAGTTGTTTGATCTATTTTTGGTAGTGTTATCGCTTCTTCATAACTATTCTTTTCAACTCTTGTTTTCACTGGAGCTTCTACTTTTAAACTATTTAATAATTCCTCTGGAGATACTATCATTTGTTCTAGGGCATGGATTGATGCTGCCAGTTTTCTTTTAGTTTGATAATTTTTATAATTAGCAGAAATTTTCGGCAGTTTAACTCCTACTTCGCTATCTTCCTCACTAATATCAACCATCATTGTTTTTTGAAATTCTAAATCTTGAATCTTATTAACAATACTACGCAGATTATGTGTTGTTTTCAAAAACTCCTCACAAGCAGCACCAATCTCTGGGTCACTCTCGCCACTAGTTCTAAAAATCTCTATTTCTTCTTCTAAAACACGAATACTTTTTTCTAAATTTTCTTTTTTCATCACTACCACCATATTCCTTACGACAACATTTCTCTAATTATATTTTTAACCTCTGCCCATTCGGTATCATCCATAATTTCCTCCAAATAGACTTGATTTTTTTCTTTTTTAACTACTGAGGTATAAACTATCGTATTATCATTTTGAACCTCACCTTTAGTGTACATAATATATTGCTTTGTTTTATCTTTATTAAAGAACGTTGATATAACTTCTACTTCTTCTTCATTACCGTCGGTTCCTGTAATTAACATTTTTGTCTTCTCCATCAGATACACCTCTTATTCCAAATTATAACATGCTCTTACACTCTATGCAATTATAAAAGTAGCTTTTTTAAAAATTTTTTGCTAAATTTCAAAACCCTATTCAATATCAAAACTTTCCGTCTTCAAATCACAGTAATATCTACCACTTTGAGCAACAAATTTAAGCACACAGTAATCAGGGTCACTCTTTCCTTTTGGGTAAAATATATAATCATATTTCTTCCATACTTTATCTTTAATTTCTTGGGTTTTTAAAACTTCCATCTTTCCTTTTAACATAACACCCTCATATTTCACTTTCCCTTTACGATAAAAATAAATACAAGCTTTGGGATTTTTCTCATATTGTGCTACCCTATTTGATGATGTATTAGTTGAAAAATAGAACTCTTTTAAACCATTTCTAATTCGAGGTTTTAACATTGCTTTTGTATTCGGAAATCCATTACTGTCAACTGAACTTATTATTGACACTTTTGCTTTATCAATTAATTTACCAATTTTTTCTTTATCTATCATTTTTACTTTTTCCTCGATTTTGGTAATGGTGTTATTGGCTCTAATATTCTAATTACTTCTTGACTAAGTTCTCTATTATCAATATCTAAAATATAATGTGGTTTTGCTCTATCATAGGGTTCCCCAGTATCAGCGTCTTTCATTAATTCTTTTAGTTCATCTCGCATTTTAACATATACTGTATTATCACAGACAAGTAAAACTGGTTTTTCATTTACATAAACCATATATTCCCCAAACATCTTCTTATAAGAAGTATTCCCTACTCCATTTATTTGTTCACATACATATTCAATAAAATCTTGAGTTGTTGCCATAATTATTCCTCCAATAATATAACTACTATAACATAAAAAGGAAAGATTATCTCTCTCCTTTTAGTTAATATTTTTACTACCTCGTCATACGTTTTTGGAATTCGCTTCCAACTAATTTTTTTCTAAGTTCTATTATTTCATTGTTTACTTCATTTATAAGATATTTATTTAAGGCATCTACATATTCTTCACCAAAACAAACACTTAAGAATTGATGAAGATATTTATCATAAACTGTTTCTTCGTCTTGTCCATCAAAAATAGTAGTACCAGTCATATTAAAATCTGTTAATTTATAACAAAAATTAGCAGGCCAATTTTTACTTTTAATTCGAAAATATTCTATACCTTCTGAATCGGTTAAGTTCCTTTCACTAGATTCAAGCTCAAATGGTCTAAAGGACTCACAATCTTCTCCCTTGTAACATCTTATACAATAATTTATTAAATATCCTATTTCCTCTTCACAAAGCCGATTTAAAAATTTTAATTCCATTCCAAAAATCCCTCTTTCTTAAAAAGTTATTCTAACACAATATTTTTTAAAAATAAATATTTTTTTAATGCCAATCTTTAATTAATTCTCTTGGTATCCTCATACAACCATAACCTGTTCCAATTTTGTTTTTTCTATTCATTGCTCCATGATAGTCACTACCACCACACTTTAATAGATTATTTTTATCACAAAATTGAATAATGTAGTTCGCTTGTTTTTGGGATTTTGTTGTATATAAAGCTTCTACGCCATCAAGTTTATATTCACGAGTCATATCCTCTAAACTTTCAATAATATTCGATGAATAAGCAAAAGGATGGGCAAGAAAAGCTAACCCTCCTGCTTCATGAACCATCGTTATCGCTTCATCTAAACTAGGAAGTAACGAAGTTTGATTAATAAATAATTTACTCTTCGGATTATTAAGTTCATCTCTGATAAACCTTCCTGCCCTTTTAATTGCATCAGAATTAAGTAAAAACTTATTATTCTCTGGATATTTAATAAACTCTTTATAAAATATTGTTTTACAATGTTTATTTTTTCTTTCTAAGTCTGATATTACATTATCTACATTATATTTTATACCTAACTTATCAAATTTTTCTTTGATTATAGGAAATTCTTTTATATGTTTTTCTTCTTCACATAAAACATTTTCTGCTAATAATCTTTTCATAATTTCCATATCAAATTTATAAGCTAAAATCTCAATTACTTCTCCCTTATAATGAGTTGTAATCTCAACTCCATTTAAAATTTCACCTTTAAACAAACCTCTAATTCGCTCATCATTTAATTCTTTATATGCGTCCACATTACCATGGTCAGTAATAGAAATGACGGATAAACCAACTTCTTGGGCTGCCCTTAATATATCTTCTACACTAGAAGCTCCATCAGAATAAATTGTATGTAAATGTAAATCTATCATATTAGTATTTTAACAAAAAACACTAAATAAATACACTTAAAAAGGAAAGATTATCTCTCTCCTTACTTTACAATCAATTCTTTTTTTAGTTTATGTTCATTCAAATGTTCTTTAAGCCCTGCATATGTATTTATTGCATCATCTACTTGACTATCATATAAAGATTTTGCTTCATTCATTTGATAATTATACAAAACTTGAATATATTCTTCCCCAAAACGAATAGTTAAAAATTTCTGCCATTCATCATCTAGTATACAACGTGGTTTACTACCATATAAGGAGTTATACAAATTGGCTCCAAAATCTGAAAGCATATAATAAGTAGCATAATCTTTAGTTTCAAAGCACCTGAAGGGTTTTTTTGACATAAATTCGTCATTACATAAAAATTCAATTCGATTAAATACAATCTCCAGTTGTTCACAATAAGACTCATGACAATTATTTAAAAATTCTAAAATCTCATTTTCATTAAGTTTATTTATAAATTTTAAAGGCACCTCAAAGTCTGTTCCACTACTCATAGCTAAAACCTCCTCATTAATTAGTTATTATACCATAATAATTCAAAAATCAAGAAAAAAGAGAAAGAATTGTCTTTCCCTTAAGACTTATTAAATATATTTTATTTCCACTCCACCTAAACTGACATTCCCTTTGATTATTACTTTTGGTCCTGTGGGTACTTCTTTACGTTTTTTTTCTTCAACAGCACCTAACATAGCATGAGCCCCAACTGAAACATTCCAATCTTTCGGAATATAGAGTTCAGCACCTGCAAAAGCCACATCTAAAATAATTTCTGCTCCATTTTTACTTACTTTAGCATTATCAAAGTACACTTTTAAAGCACCGAATTTACAGCTAAAACGTGCCTTTCTAAGATTCTCGCTATTCACATACTTAACACCAGAACCAAAGCTGACTTGATAACTAACTTCTTCCCCATCTTCTTCATCAACAATTTCTTCCCAATCATCATCACCGAAATGAACACCAACTTTTACAATACTGCTTTTTCGACTAAACAATATTTCCAACCCAATACTTAGTAATACTGCTGTAATAATAAGTGGCCATGGTGTAATAGCAGTTATACCTAGTTCAGAAGCATAAATAAAACCGATTATAGATAATGGAACTAATATTCCAAAAAAGTTAAAATGAATGATACTACCAATAATTATTGCAAATAAACCAATTGTTAATGCTAAATTTAAAACACTAACAGTCATTGTAAACAATTCTAATGAATTAGCTAGTAATAAACAGGCAGCTAAAATGAAAAATAATCCCCAAAATATTTTTTTTCTCATGATATCCTCCTTTCTTCCAGTCTAAACCTTAATAATTTTGTATATTTTCTTGATGCATAAACTTGTTTGTAACTTTTATTAAATTCTATTAGAATGGGTGACCCTAACGAATTAGATAACGATAGTATTTGATTAATATTAACAATTGCTCCTTTAGCTATTCTAACAAAGTTCCTAGGTAGCTTTTCTTCTAACTCATACAAACGATACTTAACAACAAATACATCATCTTTAGTATGTGCCAAACAAGTATTATCCTCTATTTCGAAGAAAAGTATGTCACCTATTTCTAAATAATATTCTTTATTATCTTTTATAAAGATAATGTTTGGAACACTCTTAGTAATATCTTGAATCATCTGCCTTATATTATTAACTGTATCATTAATATGAGGACACTTAATAATAATCTCTTCTTCGGGAGTAGTTTTGTCAATCTCAATTCTAACCTTCATAAACGAAACTCGCCTCGTGTAATAATTATAGCATCTTCATAAAAAAAAGAAACCGCTTTTAAGTAAGTGGTTATTATTCAGTGGTAAGTGGTTTAAATATAGTGTCTAAAGCATTATATTTACTATGGAATATACTATTTTCTCCTTAAACTAAAATATTTTAAGTCCCCAAAATATTCCTCAGACTCTTCTAATACATTTTCATTATTAGGAAGAGAACCCCAACCTTTTATTTCAGACCATATCTTATCGCCATTTTCTCTTAAGAAATGATATTCCCATTTCTCGCATCATAACCATATCCTAGCGCAATCTTATATGAATAACTTGATAATTTAGTGTCTTTTTCCACCTGTTCAATATCAATTCCTAAGATTTTACAATCTTCATATAATCCTTTTAGTATTTTCTTTTGATACCGAAAATCATTTTCTTTAATAAAAATGTCGGATAAAAATCCTGGATTATAATCGTTATATCCTTCTAAATAAACAGGCAATTGCAATGCATACGCATAACAATTACAGCCATGTTTAATACTTCTAAAAGCTTCATAATCAGCCTCAAAAGTTGGCGAAAATCTAGCAAATAAAACTTTAACTTTTAATATTTCCAACTTTTCTTTTTTGCTAATTTTAGTCATTAAAACCACCTGATTGGTTATTATAACATTGTATTTAAAAAGGTAAAAGTATTATCTTTCACCTTCTTCAAGCATTGTTGTTATAAATATCCCAAAACCAGTATCTACTTGATTTGTTATAACATGGGTAACAGCTCCGATTATCATATCATTTTGAATAATTGGTGAGCCACTCATTCCTTGAACTACTCCTCCAGTTTTAGAAAGTAATCTTTCATCTGTTATTTTAAAATGAATGTTTTTAATTCTTGTATCTTTAATAATTCTATTTATCATTATTTCAAATTGTTCTACCTTTTCTCCTTCTAAAACAGTATAAATATGAGCCTTACCTACTTCGATATCATCTTTAGTACCTACTCTTAAAGGATCTCTATTAGGTAGAGCAATATTATAATTGCCAAATATACCATAGTTAGTATTTTTAGTTACATCTCCATACTCCGTATTATAGTGAAATCTAGCATTTTTACCACCAGGAACTCCATTTGAACTTCGATCAACACCAGTAATAAAACTTCTAAATATTATTCCTGTTCTAACTTCCACTTGCTTTTTAGTTGCACTTTCAATTATTTCATGCCCTAGAGCACCATAAATTAAAGTATTTGGGTCAATATAAGTAAGTGTTCCAATTCCAGTGATAGAGTCTTTTACATATAATCCAGTTTTATAAACTCCATCAACTTGTGCTAGAGTTAAGGTTGTTTTTCTATTTCCTGTTCTTCCTCGTAAGTAGGTTACATTTACTCTATTATCAACAATTAACTCATTAATTGATTCAATTAATTCATTGATTGTATTTACTTCCTGATCATTAATAGCAGTAATTACATCTCCTATTCTTAATGCATTATTATCCTGTGTTCCATTAACTTTATAAAAACCAATGACCATAACTCCTCTACTTTTTATTTCAATTCCAATATTCTCTCCACCTGGAATTATATATTCCGAATAAGCAAGAACACTGAATGGAAATAAAAAAACAGCTACAAAGGTCATGAAGTATCTCAACATCATCTTTTTCATAAATTCACCCTTTCCAAGATTAGTATGGCTTTTTAAGGTAATAAAAAAAAGACAATTTCTGCCTTTTTAACTTTCTATATCAAAATCTTCCAGTTTGCCATTTTCTGCCAGTATCTTATTGACCTTCTCAGTTGCATTTTTTAGCTTTTCATTACACATTTTAGCTAGTTTCATCGCTTCAGTATATTTAACAATTGCTGTATCTAAATCAATGTTTCCTGCTTCCATTTCTTTAACAATTTCTTCCAAATTGCTTAAATTTTCTTCAAATGTTTTTTCCTTACTCATGCTACTTTCTCCTTATCTTTAACCTTGGCTTTTATTTCGCCTTTAAATAATTTAATTCTTATTTCATCATCATCTTTTAATTGTTTAGCATCTTTAATTATTTTACCATCTTTTTCTACTACCGAATACCCTTTTTCTAAAATAGATAATGGATTCAAAAGTTGTAGTTTATTAACTAGAATTTCATAATTATGTTCTGACTTAACTATCTTTTCTTTCACTATGTTGTTTATTGTATCAATTAAACCATCTAGTTTCTGTTCTTTTACTTCATACATTGCTAATGGATTTTTTAAAATAAATGACCCCTCAAGCGTTTTAAATCTCTCACTTAAAGATGATAGTCTATTTTTAATATTCTCTTGTAGTCTAACCTTTAAACTATCAATCGAAGTTATTATTTCACTTAAATCAGGTACTGCCATTTCTGCTGCTCCTGTTGGAGTCGGCGCCCTTAAATCAGCAACAAAGTCTGCAATTGTAAAGTCTACTTCATGACCTACTGCACTGATGATAGGTATCTTACTGTTGGATATAGCTCTAGCAACAATTTCTTCGTTAAAAGCCCACAAATCTTCAATCGAACCACCGCCGCGGCCACAGATAATAACATCTAAGTTATACTCCTGGGCTTTATTTATTGCCCTAACAATCCCCTCTTTAGCTCCATCTCCTTGAACTAAGGTTGGGAGTAGTATTGTTTTTGCAATTGGATATCTTCTTTTAATTGTACTAATAATATCTTTTACTGCTGCTCCAGTTGAAGCTGTAATAATACCAATTGTCTCTGGATATCTTGGAATTGGTTTTTTAAATTCTTGTTTAAATAAACCCTCTGCTTCTAACTTTTTCTTTAATTTTTCATATTCTAAATATAAGTTTCCTACCCCATCTTCACTCATTTTATCAACATAAACTTGATAGTTACCAGTAGCTTCATAAACACTAATTCGTCCTTCAATTAAAACATTCATTCCATCAATTGGAGTAAATGTAAGTTTTGCTGCCGACCCTGCAAACATAACAGCACTAATTCTTGAGGTTTCATCTTTCAAGGTAAAATATAAATGCCCTCTTGTATGAAGCTTAAAATTAGATATTTCACCCTTAATAAAAATACGTTGCAAAAACTCATCGGTATCTAATTTACCTTTTATATAAGCATTTAATCGACTAATTGTTATATAATCACTATTCATTTATAATCCTATCTAAAACTGCATTGATAATTTTCCTGACACTATCATCACTATATTTTTTTGCTAGTTCGATTGCTTCATTAATAACAACTACTTGTGGTGTTTCTGTATATTTAATTTCATAAAGGGCGATTCTTAGAATTGAAGCTCCAGTCCTATCAATTCTTTTTATATCCCAATCTTTAAGATATTTATTCGCCTCTTCGTCTAGTTCATCTATTTTAGTTGTCACCCCATAAACAATTTCTTTAATAAAATCATTTTCAATTTCGACATTCTCTTTTATGACCATATCAAGATTAAAACTTACATTATTAAGCTTATAAATTTCTATTTGATACAAAATTATCATTATTTTTTCTCTTGCTTCGCTTCTTGTTTTAGCCATAACTTACACCTTTCATTGATTATATCATGATTTTACCTCTTCGTTTTTTGCTAATTCTTTTAATTCACATAAAACAGTTATTGATTCCAATGGCGTTATTTTAAGTGGGTCTGTTTCGGATAATTTTTTTATTACTTGATTTTCTTCTTTTTCTTCTAAAAGTAAATGAATTTGCTCGTGCATCGGAATTCCTTTTTTATCAGTTTTATTTTCATAAAACTTTAATATTTCATTGGCACGTTTTATAACTGCATCTGGCATTTTAGCTAGTTTCGCAACATGAATACCATAACTTTTATCTACTGCTCCATCTCTAACTTTATGCAAGAAAGTAATATTACCATTCTCTTCATGGGCAGCAACATGAACATTTTTAATCGTTGGGATTTTATTTTCTAATTCGGTGAGTTCATGATAATGCGTTGAAAACAATGTCTTACATTTAATATTTGCATTTACATATTCTAAAATTGCTTCAGCAAGAGCCATTCCATCATAAGTAGCTGTTCCTCTACCTAGTTCATCAAAAAGAATTAAAGAATCTTTCGTAGCATTTGTTATTGCATTCTTTGCTTCTAACATTTCCACCATAAAAGTAGATTCTCCACTTACTAAATCATCACTGGCACCTATTCTTGTAAATATTTTGTCAAATACTGGGATATTTGCTTCGGTCGCTGGAATAAAACATCCCATTTGGGCCATGATAATCGTCATTGCCAGCTGGCGCATATAAGTGGATTTACCTGACATATTAGGTCCTGTTATTAAAAGGGTTGTAACTTCTTTAGGCATCAAAACATCATTTGGCACAAAACCATCATTGCTAATCTTTTCAATCACTGGGTGTCTACCATCTGTAATGTGAATGTCGCTATTTACAGTAAGGATTGGTCTTACAAATTTATTTTCATCTGATACCTTAGATAAACTGATTAAAGCATCTATCTCGCTTATTTCTCTAGCAGTCTTCTTTAAATTAATTATTTCCTTTTTAACAGTTTCTTTTATTTCTAAAAATAAATTATATTCTAATTCAACTATTTTCTCTTCCGCATTTAAAATCATCGCTTCTTTTTCTTTTAACTCTGGTGAAATAAATCTTTCAGCATTAGTAAGCGTCTGTCTTCTTTCATAACCAAAGTCTGGTTTTATCTGGTCAAGCTGACCTTTAGTTACTTCAATATAATACCCAAAAACTCTCGTATAACCTAATTTTAGATTCTTAATTCCCGTACGACTTCTTTCTCTTGCTTCTAATTCTGCAAGGTATTCTTTTCCACCACTTCGCACCTCTTTTAACTCATCTAATTCTTTATTAAAACCAGCTTTAATTAAAGAACCTTCTTTAATCGTAATTGGTGGATTTTCATAAATTGACTTTTCTAGTAATTCAAATAACTTATCATGAGTAGCAAAAAGTGGTTTAAAACCAATGGCAATTATTTGGTCTCGAAGCGATGGTAATACTTTAAGTGAATTTCTAATTTGCAGTAAATCCCTCGCATTTAAATTCCCTGTAATTGTCTTCGCAACTAATCTTTCCAAATCATATATTTCATTAAGCAGTTCTCTTATTCTCTCCGTAATTTGAAACTCAGTACTGTATTTTTCTAAAATATCATAACGAGCATTTATTTTTTTCATATCTCTTAGAGGATATAGTAAAAAGTTCTTCAATGTTCTACTTCCCATTGCTGTTTTTGTCTTATCTAAAAGCCAAATTAAAGAATTAGTTCGATCTTGCCCTCTTACGGTTTCTAAAAGTTCTAAATTACGAATCGTATGAATATCCATTTCTAAAAATTCATCTGTATCAACAACTTCTACTCTATCCATATGCGATAAATCTTTTAATTCCTTAACAACTAAATAATACAGGAGATGTTTTATTCCCTTAACTAAACGTTCATCTTCTATTTCTTTATATAAATCTTCATATCTCTTTTCTAAAATCTCCGAGATAATGGTTACCCCTATCCCATAATTATCTTTTAAAATCTGAGTTAATTCCGCATTCAAAACTTTTTCTAAAATAATCTCTTTAATACCCAGTGCTAAAATTTTATTTAATAGTTTCTCTTTGTTATGCGCGAGCATTTCACATTTGAATAAACCTGTAGATATATCTGCATAGGTCAAAACATAAGCATATTCTAAATCAAGAACACTACCGATATAATTGTTTTCATAAGAGTTTAATAACTCCCAATCAACAATTGTTCCCCTGCTTAGAACTTGTGTTACCCCTCTTTTAACAATCTTTTTACCTGCTCCAGCATCTTCGAGTTGTTCACATATTGCAACCTTATAACCTTTAGCTAATAATTTTTCAATATAAGGAGTCACCGAATGAAAAGGTACCCCACACATTTTAATTTTCTCAGGTAATCCTGCAGATTTACCTGTTAAAGTAAGTTCTAATTCTCTACTAGCTACCTCGGCATCTTCAAAAAAAAGCTCATAAAAATCTCCCAAACGAAAAAAAAGTAATTCATCTAGATAATTATCTTTTATCTCCATATACTGTTTCATCATGGGACTTAAAAGATTAATGTCTGTATCGCTTCTTTTCATAAATGCATCACTTAAATATTATATCAAAAATTTTACTTTTATGTGCTGTAATTATTGTATAACTAGAAGAATTTATAGTTATCTCGAAATTATCAACATTAACATACCAGTTTTTACCTTTTTTTTCTATCTGACTATCAGTATTATTAACTTTTTCTCTACACCAAGAAACAACATTATCTACATCTAAAGAAAGATTTTTCTTAATTCGAATCACACCTAACTCTGTTGTATGCAATTTATCCAAATTATTTAATAATGTTTCTTTATTCATGTTTACTCCTGGGAATATTTATATTTGCTTTCTTGGCTTGTTTGGTTAATTCCCAAGGACTTAATTTATACTTTTTACCATCTTTGATAAAGTTAGTTCCACATTGTCTAAACTCAAAAGGAACTTCTTTTTTGATGCATTGTTCTCTAATATCTAGAACCCAATCGTAATTAAATGGTCTTGCATTTTTATCTGATTCTCCACCAACGACAACTAATTCTATATTATCAAGATAACTCTCAATTGTCACTTTTTCCAGTAATGGTTGAAGAATAATATATTTATGTTTAATTGGTAACTTATTAAATATTTCTAATCTATAATCAGAATTTTTTTGATTTTCAACTGTAGCACAAACTACTACATTATCATATCCCTCTCCCCAATCATTAGGGATACATTCCATAAAACGCTCTATTCTTTTTGTTAGAAAAAGAAATGTTAAATCACTACGTTCTTTAATCATTCCCCAACATTCATCGCGCCATTTATCTGCTTCTTCTATTAAAAAATCACTAGAAAAACATAAATAAACCGTCTTATCTGACTTTATTTTATATTCACCGTTTTTATATTTTTGAATTGGTTTATCAAAGTCTTTTGTTTTTTCTATAATATTAGTATCAATATTTCTTTTGCTATCACCTTTATGAATATAACAAAACTTACAACCTTCACTTATTTTATGACACCCTCGCCATGGATTCCACATTGCCATAATTTGTTTTCCTTCTAACTTTTCTAAAATCTTCTGAAATAATAGCATCTAAATTATATATAAAGACCTGTCTTTTTACATCTCTTATACCTTCTTTTTGAACTACCGAGATTTTCTCGGTAGTTGAATTTTTTTGAAGTTCACCATCTTTATAAATATTCTTTAAGTGCAAGCCAATATTATCACTAGTAGTACCTAACAATTCTTCCATTAATATGACTTCCACTATTACCAATTATATCGTACAAACGTTTAAGTATCAAGTGGTTTTAATTAATTTTTTATAACTTATTTTGAGAATAATCTTCACCAACATCAAGGGCAATTAAATCATTTAAATCAAGACTAAATTCTTTATTCGTAAAAACACTTAGATATTTATTGAATGTTGCATTATCAACAACACTACAACCGGTATAACATAGATGATCTAATAATTCCCAACCTTCTTCACTTCTTGCTAAAATAACACTTGGCCACTCCTCAAAAGCTTTTAATTCATAACCATCTTTTTTAACAAATTGTTCAAATGCCGTATCAATTAAAACGTAATTCATCTCCACTGTTTTATAAAACGCCACAATAAAAACATGTTCATAAGTAGCACCATAATCTAGCGTATTAATAATTCTAAAATCAATATTTTGCTTCTTTAAAGCAATGCCAATACTATCACTTAAAATCATACATAAACGATCAGTTGAAAAGCCTTCTCCTCTTGATTTTATTTCATTTTTAATGATTTTTATAATATCAGAAAGTCTGTTGTTATTCATATTAAATCTCCCTAAGTTTTTCTAATGCTTCAGCAAAAGTAGATGCTCCAATAATTATTATATTAAAATTTCTTTCCCTTTTAACTCTAACTGCTTCATCATAGTTCTCTTGGGGACAAATAAATATATCTGCTCTATTACGAACTGCACCCATTAATTTATATCTAACACCACCGATTTCTCCTACTTCACCATCTTTAGTAATTGTTCCTGTCCCTACTATATTTCTTCCTTTGGTAATATCCTCTTTACCTAACGCATCATATATCCCTAGAGCAAGCATTAATCCTCCACTAGGTCCTGATTCTCTAGCCCTACTTCTAATTGTCAGTGGTGGTTCCATTTCTAATTCATAAGTTGTTATCACTGAAATCCCTGTCCTAAGACCTTCTTCTGTTTCAAAAACCTTTATCCAGGCATCTCTTTCTCTATCATTACGCCTTATTGTTAATTCTAGAGTACTCCCTACTTCATGAGTTTCAACAATCTCTCTATATTCATCTAATGAACCAATTTCCTCCCCATTAACATGCGTAAGTTGATCCCCAATCCGAAGATTAGTATCTGCTTCACTGGAGATAAAAACTACTGTACTTATACTCTCTTTTATATCTAAATGCTTCCCTGCTTCTCTATATGCAATAATTGTTGCATTATTTATTGATTGTTCAAGATATATCCTATCTCGTTCCATCATATCACTTATTGTTTCATCTTCCATTGTAATCTCGCTCTTTGATGCAATATCCCAATTAGGCATAAATCTAGCTACCACCACAAAAGGAATACTTCCCCTCATCATTGATACATAAGCCATTTGAATTCTCCCTTTACTGGCAAAACCATTCTCAACACTAATTCGCTCACTCAAATTAACCGTTCCCCCAGGACGATAAATAACATAAGGTAGTTCTACTAAAAAAAGCAAATTTATTCCAATAATTAAAAGTAAAAATTTATAATTAATAACAATAAAGTCTTTTATCTTTGCATATATTTTATTAAGTCGCATCACTTAAGTCACCTATTTAAATTATAGCAAATAAAGGGCAATCTATGAAAATAACTTTCCAAAAAATATTTATAATTACTTTTTTTCTTATTCTTATTTGGTTTATTTTAATCAATGGTGATGATGTCTCTAAAGATTTTATTATGGCTTTCAACCTCTGGCTTACTAGAGTCTTCCCAGCACTATTCCCCATCTTTGTTATCAGTGAAATCTTAGTTAACTTCGGTTTAGTCGAAGTTTTTAATAAAATATTTGGCAACATAACAAAGAAAATCTTTAAAGTAAGTGGTTCTGCCGCATATGTTTTTTTTATGTCAATTCTATCTTCTACCCCTGGAAATGCTATATTCACTAAAGACTTATATGAAAAAGGATTTCTTACTAAAAACGAAGCAACTAAAGTTCTAGCTTTTACTTTCTTCCCTAGCATTCCTTTTATTTATGGTTTCTTAACAGTTTTTCTACCTAATCAATTAATGATTATTAAAGTCATTCTAACCTGTTACCTAGTAAATATTTTAATTGGCATTATATTTAGAAATCTCTATAAAGAAGATATTACTAACAAAAATTACAAATCTAAAACGCTACACTCATTTACAGAAAGCTTCACCAACGGCATCAAAAAAGGAATGAATTCAATGATTATTATCCTAGGAACAATCACTTTCTTCATTATGGTAACTTCACTATTAAATAATATCATTGATATAAATTCACTCCCAAAAACCTTTTTCCAAGGACTTATGGAACTAACTCAAGGCTTAAATTCATTAATTACCCTTGATGCTTCAGTTAAATTAAAAGCTATAATAAGTGGTATATTCATCTCCTTCGGCGGACTATCAATCCATATGCAAATAAAAAGTGTCCTCATAAACACTCCTATTTCTTATAAATTATTTTTCCTATCCAGAATAATTCATTGTATTATTACTGCAATTGTTTTGCTTTTAATAATTTAAATTCTTTTGCTATTATTTTTTCTATTTAAATTAGTTTCATATAACAATTCTTTAAGTGTCATTCCTAACAAAGCAAATAATCCAATTAAAGAAATAAACATTCCTGTTCTTTTTAAAGGAGCATTATAAACTATTCTTATTTCATGATAGCCTTCCTCAACAGGAAAACCCATAAAAGCGGTATTTACCTTTTCATACGGCGTTAATACTCCATTCACATAAAAATTAAAACCTCTATCATAAGGAATAGATATCGCAAAATAGCCACTCTCTGTTACATTAATTGAACCGTAAATAACATTCCCTTTAGTTTTATCTTTATTAAAAATAAACTCATCAATATCCTCTCTTATATTTTGAATATACTCAATATTAAGAACATAAAACTCTAAATCAACTATTTCATATCTGCCCTTTAATATATCTATATTAAGCTCTAAATTATCTTTAATACTTATCGCATAATCAAACTGATAATTACCATTATGATACTTCCATTCCTGACAAGTAAGAGTATTTTTTGTTTCATTAATTGTAATCCGAAGATCTCCATAACTGCAATTTTGACTTGCTAAAACATTAAAACGAATGAATATTATATGATTCTTAAAACTCTCATCTAATTCATAATTAAATTTAATATTTCTATCCGTATCAATATAATAAATACCATTTTCTTCTTTTATCTCTAAAAACTCACTTAGATTAGGTAGTTCTCCCAAAGCAATTTCCCCAATATTGGAATGAAAATAAGTATTACTTTTCTCTTCCGTAATAATACCATTTATAAACATTTCCATATTGTAAGGATATCCTAATCTTTCAAAGTTTTTTCTACTAAATAAATTACTACTAGCATAAGCAATTGGTAATACATCTTCATTTTTATAAACATAAATATCATTTAAATTATTAAAAAACCTATATCCTAAAGGAGCATTTGCATCAAGGGAAAGTAAATACTTATTCCCAATAAACATATTAAATAATAAATTATGATTCCCAGCGGTAATCGCCCTGTTTCTCATTTGAATTGGATTATGGACAGTATCATAGAAAAATCTATTATAAATCATATTCGAAGTTGATGAATATACATTTGCATGATAATAATTTATATTGTTAAAAACTCTATTTATATTTTGTAATTTATCAACTAAAATAGCAGTCCGATACATTGTTTTATCTTTTTGGGTTAAATAATTTATTGCTTGTTTAATATTTTGATATCTTTCTCCAATAAATTTTTCTTTTTCTACTAAAGCGTCTCTACTGTTTATATTATAAGAAATTAAAAAAGATAAAATTAAAATAGGAACAAGAAGATATTTTTTAACTCTAAATTTCACTTTCATTAAATCATTAATAAAAATAGCAGTTACATATGCATATAAAGGAAGAAAAGGAATGAATATCTTTCCATCAATATACATCATTCCATTTAATATATAGTTAAATATAGGAAATATTAAGAAAAGACCTAAAGTAATTCCTAAAAAATAATCACTCATTTTTCTTCTGAAAAAAAGATAAATCAAAGCAATTAAAGCTATAATAGATAAACCTACTCCATAACTGTTATATAAGAGAAAATCAAACTTAAATGTTGGGAAAAAAAGATTAGTAAGACTTATATCAACATTAGTAGCACTTCTATTGGTAAGTAATACATTAAATGTGGGTATTATGAGAATTCCACTAAGTAGAATACCAATAAATATTGGTATCAAAAAAGAAACACCATCTTTTAAAAAAGTTTTTATTTGAATTTTTTTATTCAAAATAATATAGCGATAGATTCCATAAATTATCAAACAAAGAATGCCAGAGATACTATAATAAAAACTAGTCATTATCATTAAAAAAACACTTACACTTAAAAGAAAACTCTTTTTATTCGTCAAGTATTTGTCTACACCCATCAACCCCAAAAGAACAAAAGGCATATAGATCATAAACATAATATGGCGATGTGAATGCATTGTTAAAGAGGTGGAAAACATAAAAAGGAGTGTTGCGCTAAAAAGGGTTGTATTCCCAAAACCAAAGCTTTTAAGAAACTTATAAAAAAGAATTGTACTAATAATTACAACAAGAATCGCTACCCCTATAAGATAATAAGTCATACTAATAAAAGGAAAAAGATAAGATAAAAGAATAAAAGGACTCAAAAAACCATAATAAGCAAAGTTGTAAATATTCTGTCCAGCACCAATATTAAATGCAAAGTCAGGAAATATATTCCCTGTTTCATAAAAAAGAGTTCGAAAATACTCTGGAAAAGCGATATGTTGCGACTCCCAATCAACTCTAGAACCATATAAAAAACCACCTCTAGTTAAAAAGAAAACCATTCCTAAAAAAAATACCGTTAATATAGCAATATTAAACCAATCTCTTCTACTCCATTTACCCATTTTAAAAGGCAACTCCACTCTATCATTACTTATTCTATGTGGAATTACCAAAGTTATTAGGAAAAATATTTATTATTCACGTATAAAAGATAATCCTTTAGAAAGTCTAGCTGTATCAATATCTTGTTCTTTCTTTGTTGGGCCAAAATTTGCTTCTAATTTAAATGGTTTGAAATCTTCGAAATAATCGGAATCAGCATATTCGAGAGCAGTTTTTACATCAACAGTTTTATAATCAAATCCGCAAAGTTGACATATACCAAGAAGAACATTTATACATGAACCATAAGATGCATTCGTTTGGACAAGTGCTAATGGTTTATCAATTCCACCAAATAACTTACCTAACAATTGATAGTAATTATCGTTAAGAGTGTCTACAACTGTGTATTTCTCATTTAATTCTCGAGATTCATTGGTACAACGAAGAAATTCCTCAATAACTAATACTTTTTGTTTTTCCATAATAAAAAACCTCCTAAACAGACTATATCATATTTAAGTCATAAAAAAAAGAGTCTAAACTCTATCTTTGAAGTGTTATCATATTAAACAAAAATATCGTCCAAACAGAAAATATTAAACTTAGATTAAAACGGTATCCTTCATAAACAGCTACTACCTTATCAATTGTTGATACAATCCAAGATTCAATATATTTCGGTGATACTAAACATATAGGAAACATATGGGAAGCAATAATATTTTCTTCTTTTTTCGTTAAATCATAAGTCGATTTAGCATTTTTCAAAGCAATACTGGCATGAGTCCTAAACTTATTTATACTTAAATCTGCAAAATCAGAATCAAAGTAAAAATCATGTAACAAAGCAGCTCTCGTAGCACTTTTATAGTCTAATTTTAGCGCTTTTGTACAACGATAAGTAGCTTTAGCCACTCTTAAAGAATGTTCATACCTTGTTGAACCATGACGGAACTCATCTTTTAATTTTCTAAATTTATCAGTTTCTATTACATTCTTAACTATATTTGTGAAGTCTCTTTTGTTCTTAGAAGTCATTTTTTCTTTCCACCTTTAGCTATTGTAATTATAGCACATTACACAATAAATTTCCAACTTATAACTATAATTTAGTGTAAAGTACTCTTATATATTTTATGTTCTATTTAGAAAAATAATAACAAAAAACTACCTCTAAGCCTTCTTCGTTACTATAGTTCCTTTTTTCGCTTTACGATATTCAATGTATTGAAGTAAAATTTGTTTTAGAATAGTTGCTACAGGTACTGCTAGGAACATACCTATAATACCAAAATAAGCACCACCAACAAAGACAGAGAAGATTACTAATAATGGTGATATTTTCAATTTTGTTTTCATTATCTTAGGTTCAATAAAATTACCATCAAGCTGCTGGAATATAAGCAGAATAATAGTCACTATAACTGCTTGGGATACTCCTCCAGTTAATAAAGTTATCAAACCAATAAATATCATCGCCATCAAGGTTCCCAAATAAGGAATAAAATTCGCCAGGGCAGCTATTATACCCAATAATATGGCATATTTTACATTAAAGATTAAAAGTACACTGGTAACCACAACTCCATTAATAAGACTATCTAAACCCTTCCCTGCTATAAAGGAAAAAATAACTTGATTAACCTGACTCAAATATTGTTTAACACGAGTTTGAGTTCTATCTTTAAATAAAGATTTTGAAAGATTATCAAAGAATTTCATAATATTTTCACGGTCTAAAAGAATATAAAGCGATACAATTATACTAATAATAATATGAAAGATACTTGTTGCAAAAGAAATAAGAGTTCTTACAAACTGATCAACTCGCGTTGGATTAAATAATTCATTAATATGGCTAGTTGAAAAATTAATTAGACTTTCTCTAACATTAAACATCGAATTCTCTGGAACATTTTCCAACACAGCTAATATATTAGTAACAAAAATCGGTACATTTTCCGCCAGGTCAAGAACACTTTGAATAATAATTGGAATAATAAAGGTAATAACTAACCCAATAACAAAAACAAGCACTAAATAGACCGAAATAAGACTTAGTCCTCGTTTTTTCGCCTGAACAAATTCTATTTTTGATTTACTATATAAATCCTCTAACTTTTTAGCTGGTATATATAAGAAATAAACAATTAAAATCCCAAAAAAGAAAGGTGATATCACTCTTAAAAAACCAGTAATAAAACTACCAATTTGACCTATATTATCTAAAGTTTTATAAGCAACAATTAAAAGTAAAGCAAATACAAACGCTGGAATCCATTTTTTCCAATTTTCTTTAGTATTCATAAACTACTCCCCTTCTTATTTAGTATTACATTATTTGAAATAATAATTCGTTTGTAGAGCTTATAATAGCAGAAAATTAGTAATATAGCAATTATTTATTTAAAAATGGATATTATATCATAGGATGAGTTTGTGATATTAATGGATAAAAATTACAAAGATAATTTAAAAGTTATTGTTGCTATTCTAGCAGCTACTGCTTCGAATAATTTTCTGGAAGCTGCTTTTCCAAACAGAACAGAAGCAGAATTAGAACTTGATGAAATGAGAAGATATATAATTCTTCTAGTAAGAGCAATTATAATTTTTTATAGTATTGGCTATGACTGGCCACTTTCCATGTGCATTATTATTAGTTTATTTATTACTATTTGGATAATAGTTTTAAGACTTAGTATTGGTAATGAGGAAGAAAGTTAATTAAGAAAACAATATCTTTTCTGATTTATACTGATAGCCGATATACATGACAACAGCTATTGTAAACACCACTGTTGATACAAGCATAATCCCAATATTAAAATAATTAATCGTCCCTAAGAATATATCGTTCAATATCATAACGTGATTGACAATTGGAATTGATGCGATAAATGCTGTTATTTTAATCTCAAGCATTCCCATAAACATTGGCACCATCGGCAGTAAACTAACTGGAGTAAGGGCACTCTGGGCTTCTTTATATGATTTAGAGAAAGAGGCAATTGCAATTGAAACTCCACTGATAAAGAATGAAAAGGCAATTAAAGTGACAAAAGACAAGATAATAGTCGTACTGCCAAAGGCGAAGGCAACAGTCTCATAAATATCAAACATGTTATTTGCAATCAAGAGCGACACCGATAAGAGAATTCCACATAATATCGCCGTAATAATACAGGCAATAACCGAAGCCAAATATTTCCCAGCTATTAAAGCTCTACTGTCAATCGGAAAAGTAAGCAGAGTTTCCAGCGTTCCTCTTTCTTTTTCACCAGCAGTTGAGTCCGTTGCCGCATAGATTGAAGACAGCGTAACCGACATTATCGCAAAAACAAATGCCATCGTAATAATTTGATTAATAAACATTGTCTGCCCTGGAATATGAACAGTTTCATAAGTGATTATATTAAATACATTATTAGGGTCAATATCATTCTCTAAAAGATAATTTACAGCTAAATAATTATTATATTTTTCCATAAAAATAGTTAAATGATGCCCCGCCATACCACTATCTGCGCTTTGAGAGTTATAATATAATTTATATACCCCATCCTCTAAAGTCATATAAGCGACAATTTCCTCATTTTCATATGCCTCATGGAGCTCATCTTTTTCAAAATAAACAAAATTGAGTCTTAATGCATCTGCTACTTCTCTTTGAAAATCATTTAATTCATAATGATATCCGACTATATATTCCTCTGTTTCCGTCCTTTGCTGAAATGAATCAAAAAAGTATGAAAAGAAGAAAACAAATCCTGGAATGAATAAAGGTGTTAAAACCATCATTAATAATGATTTTCTATCTCTAAGTGATGTTCTTAATTCTTTTTTAATTGTTAACCAAATTTTATTCATTTTCAACCCCTCCTACTAACGCAAAGAAAGCATCTCTTAAGTTATTCGTTTTCGTTTTTTTCTTAACTTCATCAGGAGTTCCAACAATTAAAAGATTCCCTTTATGAATCAACACTACCCTGTCACATATATTTTCCGCTTCTTCCATATAATGAGTCGAATATAAAACACATTTACCATTTCTCTTCTCATCTTTGATAAACTCTAAAATATCTTTACTGGAAATTATATCTAATCCGCTAGTAGCTTCATCTAAAATGTAATAATTCGGTTCATGAACTAAACATCTGGCAATCCCTGTTCTTTGTGTTTGACCAGTTGATAAATGTTCAATTCTCTGATGTAAGAATGAATCCATATCAAATCTCTTACTTATTGCTTCAATTCTTTTTTCGATTTTCTCCTCTGGTACATCATAATACTCTCCACACATTTTCAATAATTCATACGGAGAAATATCTTTATAAAGTTTAGTATTCCCAGACAAAAAAGCAATTTGTTTTTTTATTTCCAAGTCATTTTTACCATATTTTAAATCATGAATTGCTACTTCACCTTTAGTTGGTTTCATAATTCCAGCGATAATACGTAATATGGTTGTTTTCCCTGCTCCATTTGGTTCTAATAAAACAAGCACTTCCCCCTGCTCCGCCGAAAAAGTAACATCTTTATTTGCAAAAAACTCTATCGTTTCTTTCTTAGTAATACTTTTTTTAAATTTCTTTGTAACATTTTTTACTTCAATCAATTTAAGCACCTAATTCTTTCTAATTAATATTTATGTCCGAAAAACTCCAGTATGTCTTCTTCCATTATAAATGGTAGTTGGAACCCCTCGAATATTTATTTCATCAGTAACCAGTTTTTCATTCAAGGCCATTTGATTCTGGATTTCTTCTGAAAAAGTCAATTTAACTATTTGTAATACTTGTTCTTCATCATACCCTATTTCTCTTAACCAACCCTCTATTACCTCATAAACATAAACAGCTGATATTTCTTCATTTGCAAATGCTGTCTGCCAAGAGATAGACGCTTTATATTCTTCTGTAAATAACTTCGCTACAACTTGCCAAGCAGGTGATATTTCTGTATCTAGGGGCACTTCATGAATCGCTAAGATAAACTTACCAATCAAATAAGAATTATTATATCTATGATCTTTTGTTTCTCCCCTAAGTGAAAAAGGAATAATCGCTACATTATATCTATCAAAGAAACCGCTATCTAATTGATTATTAAATGAAAGCATACACCCATGACATAGAGGATCAAATATATTAAGTACAGTCTTTTTATCTGAATCAAATTCTCTATAAAAAATAGCATTTTCATTTATATAATCATTAGCATCCCATGTTTTTCTTCGCTCTGGAATACCTTGAAATATAACTCCCCATTCCTCGAACCAATTTAATCTTGCTGACTCTCCTGTAGGACACACATTTGTATTCCCAACAATACATGCATTAGGGTTTGATACATTACAGGTCCCAAAAGCATATAATGCAAGTCCCCCTTTAGCTGCTTCAACAAGGGAGAATATTGTTATAAAAACAATAATTACTGCCAGTACTTCAATACCAAGACTTAGCGGCTTTACTAACTTTGGTTTTTTAATAACAACCTTCTTTAATACTGAATTTTTAATATCATCTTTAAAACTAGTTTCACACTTTTGCAGGGTTAATCTTTTCCCAACACACCCCCATGCTTTTTTAAATACTTTTAAATATCGCTTTCCAATATTAGGAAACCATATCGATAAAATTAAAACAAAAAAACCAATTAATAAAAGAATTATAAATGCTGCAATACAAACCATTACTTCACAACCTTTTCTAAGAAATGAATTACTTTTTCTATATCTTCACGAGTAATATGATAACCTAAACTAAACCTTATTAAAGGGGGATATTTTTTAACATGATCTAAATAATAATGACAACAAAAATATCCTGTTCTTGCCATTATATGTTCATCAGCTAAAGCTTTTCCTAACAAATGAGAATCGATTCCCTTAATATAGAAAATCATCGTTGGATTAACACTCTCATTAATTAACACAATCTTTTCATTAGCAGAAAGAAAATCATAAAGTAATTTCATATTAGCTTCCAATTCTGCTTTTTCTTCCTTACCAATATTCATTAACCATTTTATTGCTGCTCCGAGAGCAATTATTTCCCCAAAAGCTTGAAGTCCTGATTCAAATATAGTGTGTATATGGTCTGATTTAATATGAGATATCTTAAAATCATCTAACGTCACATCATCTACCATTCCTCCACCAATAAATGAAAGGTTTATCTTCTTAATTAAATCTTTTCTAACAATCATTCCACCTAAAGAAGGAGCATACATCTTATGAGCTGAAAAACAAATTGCATCAGCTTTTGTCTTATATAAAAGTTCACTACCATAAGCCATACTTTGAGCAGCATCAATTATGATAATTCCATTCGCCCTATGAACCGCCCTAACTAATTCTTCAATGTTAATTAGTCTTCTACCATCAATATTACTAGCACTATTTACCACAACTAAAGCATTTTTAAAATCATACTTTGAAATATCAATCGAACCATCATCTTCTCTTATCATTACTTCTCTTGGAACATCATTCTTTCTTGCATAAGCTATTGTTGCTAAAAACGGCGAGTTATGTTCAATATCACTTGTCATTACCTTATCTATATTCTCGAGTTTCAATTGATTTAAAATCAAATTAATTCCATATGTCGTATTAAGAGTAAACGAAACAAAATAATCTTTATGAGCAAGATTTAAGTACTTTAAAACTAACTCTCTAGTTTCATTAACTCGTTTATCAGTAATTATTCCCCAATTATATTTAACCCTCTCACCACAAGAATTGTGTTCTTGATAATAATTAACAAGGGCATCAATCACTGGTTTCGGTCTTAAAGACTGACACGCATTATCTAAATAAACTTCTTCTTTTTGTAAATATTCAAAATCTTTTCTCATAAAAAAATTCACTCTTCTCAAATAATATATTACTATAATGTTCCCAATAATGAAACCCTTTTCGGACCATATTTAGATATTTCTATTAAATGTCACTAAAAGTTTCTTCTTTATATATTGAACTAAATAACTCTTGTTGTTCTTCTATATTTTTTTCGCCAGTTTCCATTTCTGGTAAATCATTTATTGTCGCCAGCCCAAAATAATCAAGGAATTCTCTTGTTGTTCTATATAGGTTAGGTCTTCCTGGCATTGTTGATTTCCCTGCTTCTTTAATTAAACCTTTCGCAACAAGTCTTCTTACCACATGAGTAGAACCTACTCCTCTTAAATTATCGATTTCAACCCTAGTTATTGGTTGATTATAAGCAATAATTGCCAAAGTTTCTAAAGATTGTTGACTAAGAACATTCGCTTCTGGAGTATAAACAAGCTTTTGATAATGTTCTTTATGTTCTTTCTTAGTTGTTAATTTAAAAGCATCACCAAGATAATTTATTCTAATACCACGGGCCTCATTTTCATAAGAAGCTTTTAATTCTCTTAAGAGTTCTTTTGCTTCTTCCATATCAACATTTAAAATCTCACTTACTTGTTTTAAAGTTACCCCTTCATCACCAACTACAAAAAGAATTCCTTCTAAAATACCTTGCTTTTCCATTTAAACCACCTCAATCATAATTGGAGAAAAATTTTGTTTCTGCGTCATTAAAATCTCATTATTCTTTGCCATTTCCAACAAAGAAATCAAGGTAATAACAACATATTCTCTTGTTACTTCTTCAAACAATTCCAAGAAATTTATTTTCTTCTTTATCTTTAATATACTTCTTATATTACTAATCCGCTCATGAACACTCAATTCTTTTTTACTAATTTTTGTTTTCAAAGGTTTAGTTTCTTCAGCTCTCGCCCTATAATCTAAAAACGCATTAAGTAAATCATTTATCGTTAAAGATTGATTAACAACCATTTCATCATCTGCATATTCTTTTAAAGATTCTGGTAACTTAGTAAACACTTCACTTCGCTTTTCTTCCATTTCTCTAAAATCAGCACTTAAGTTTTTATATTTTTCATATTCAATAATTCTCTGCTTTAAATCATCTAAAGAATTAAGTTCAAATTCGCTTGTTTCTTCCTCATCTACTCTACCAACAAGTAGTTTGCTCTTTAAATAAATCAAGTCAGATGCCACCGTCAAATATTCACTAGCAACATCAATATTCATTTCTTCCATCGTATGTAAAAACTTAAGATAATCCTCTATAATCTCCGCAATATTTATTTCATAAATATCCATCTTTGATTCTTTAACTAAATGTAAAAGAAGGTCTAGGGGTCCTTCAAAATCATTAACAGTAAATGTATAATTCATATGATGACTCTCCTTCTAATTACAAACAAACCTCATCGCTTGCATCTCAAATGATACTAATCTAGCTAGGGCATTTCTCCTAAAGTAATGACGATTACCTAAATTAGCAGCTTCCTCTAAATCAACTATTATAGTAGTTGTAAAAAAATTTCCACTATTTTGAATTAAACTAGCAGTAATACCATTTTGATTATTTAAATTATTTATTTCTGTTAATCTATTTGTCACAATCGTCGCATAATTTTCATTAATATTTTCATAAACCCAAACATCTTCTAACTTGATTAATTGCTCTTCTTCAAAGAAATAAGTTATTCTATTATTTCTATTTGTACAAACTAAAATATATTCATTCTCTACATTTCTTAACGAAATATTAGGATAGTCATCTAAAGTCTTATTTGTAATTCGAATATTCTTTCCGTTGCGATAACTACTCTCAGTTATATAAAATTCTAAATCTCTAGAATCATTTGGACTTATTAACATATTTTGTTCAATCTTAACTCTTTCAATTAAAGTATTATCTTCAGTATAAATTTCTAAAAAATAACTACTGTTAAGTAAAGATATTGGTTCACTACCTCTATTGGCAATATTAAAAGAAATTTTATAATCTTCTTCTACAAAACGCAATCCAAAATTAGAGAACTCTAAATTGTTAAAAGTAAACCTAGCTGTTATTAAATTGTACGTAGCGGATTCATTATTTTGATTATCTTCATCATCTTTTTTATCATTATCATCTGGATTTATAATTTCATGAACATCACTATTTCTAATTAAATTAATTATCCCATCTAGATAAGGAAGAGCAATAATAAAAGCAAGGAGAATCACAAAACAGATAATCATCGCAATATTATTTCCTTTGGCTTTTTTATCTTCACTTTTCTCTTTCTTTTTTTTACCTTTTTCAACTTTTATTTCTTTTTCTTCATTCATAACGCTACCTTCTTCTATTCTTTTATTCAATTAAAATTATATCAAAAAAAAAGGAAAAAGACATCCCTTTTTATCAGCTATCTATCTCCATCTTACAGGAACACCATTATTAGTATTACTACTTCCATCAAACCAATCAACTAACCATCTGTTACACCAAGCTAGGGATGGTTCGTTACCTGCTCCGAAATGAGTTGTTAAGTTAACAAGGGTTACTCCATCAACAAAAGTAGGTGCTGTAGTTACACCAAAATTAACACTTATATTTCGAATTCCAGCATTTATTTTAATGAAACGACTAGCGCCTCTTACCCAACCGCTTGAAGCATTAACGCTACTACCATGGATTGATGTGTTGACAACAAGAGGGTCATTAACATTAGAAGTAATATTTTGTGCGACTGTTGAATTAGTATTACCATAATGGAAAAAACAATAGATATTATTAGCTAGAAAATTAATTGGTTGATAAAGATAATTATTAGACTCATTAGGAGTAGCGCCTCTTCTAAAAGATCTCAAACCGAATCTGACAGGAGAATTGACAATTAATATATCATTAATATCACCAGCATGACTCCAACCATGAAATAGTGTTGGATGTTCAAATGAACCATTTTGTACTAAGTTGGTAATTGAATATGCTGTTGGTCTTAAGTGAATAGCATGATATGTAGCATTTGCACTAACTGTATTCAAAGCATTAGAATTCCATT
>Ga0131853_10002089_pt1 | contig 35875 bp, 23 predicted proteins | sample TergutLab28metaG_FD_92764 | JGI IMG/M metagenome (GOLD analysis project Ga0131853, IMG submission 92764) | Labiotermes labralis P1 segment gut microbial communities from Petit-Saut dam, French Guiana - Lab288 P1 (version 2) (version 2) | ecosystem: Host-associated > Arthropoda: Insects >... | reverse complement strand
TTGGTGGTTGGTTGTTGGTGGTTTGTGGTTGGTGGTTGGTGGTTGGTGGTTGGTGGTTGGTGGTTGGTGGTTGGTGGTTGGTGGTTGGTGGTTGGTGGTTGGTGGTTGGTGGTTGGTGGTTGGTGGCTCAAATTTTTTTTTCAAAAAAATTTGAGCCTTATCCAATCACAAAAATCAAATCCACTTAACGCTTGAAACCAAAAACTCCCCATTCGCCCAAATCTCAAAAGTGATTGCTCCTAGTCCTGCGAGAAGAACTTTTTCGCCTTTTCTGAAATCTCCCTCAGAAAGATTGATTGTTTCCCATTCTTTTTTTCTTGTTAAAGATTTTGTTGAAAGGTATTTTTCATGGAAAACTTCGCCGTTTATTTCATTTTTCACAGTAAGAGCAAAAGTGATATCTTCGCTGCCTCCCATGTTTGCAAGCATTATTTGCAGGAACGCTCCTTCATGAGAAGCATGAGACGGGTCAGCAAGAGAGAAAGTCGAGAGGATATTTATTGAACTTGTCACGCCTTTGATTTTAAAAGGTCCTTCTTTTATTGAAACTTGCGCTCCTTTTTCACCTTCATATAAAACCATCCACTCAGCAACACCCATTTCGTCCGCATCATAAATCAATCGTTTTTGAACGGCTTTCTCCGCTTTAATGTTGTGGGATTTCGGATTTATTTTTAGAACCTCACTTGATATGACCAGTCCGTTTTGCATTGTTGTGGAAACAAAAGCAAACACAGGCTTAATTTCGTCATAAATTTTTATTTTTGAAAGAAACTCATTTTTTCCGACTCTCTCAAAAGGCGATTTTTTCCAATTGCGATAAGACGAATTTTCCTCAGAGTGGGCAAGATATAGTTTTATGCTATCTTCTTTGAAGTTTTCGCCGTCGAGTGAAAACTCGCCGTAAAGAACTCTTTCGCTTCCCTTTGCTTTAAGATAAAACACAGTTGTGTCAAACTCATCTTTAAAACACAACTCAAAAAAATTCAAGATATTTCCTTGATAGTTTTTTGAAAGCGTTCTTGCAGCACGAGGTGAGATTGAAAACAATGCTTTGTCTTTCGGAGCAACTTTGAAAATATCGCTCATATAGTCAAGGGAATTGTTTTGTTCGTTTGAGGAAACTTGAATAAAAAGCGGGTTTTTGATGTGATGAGCATAACTTGCACTTGAGAGTGCCTCTTCTTCCATTTCGTCACTGCCGCCGGAGTGCGAAAACAATATTGCTCCGCATGTGAAAACATTATCAAAATTTAATGCTGTGCAAACTGAGGATCCGCCTTCACCAATCCCCAAAAAACCAACTTGATTGTATCCTAATTTTTTGACAAACTCACAAGAACGGATTGCAATTGTTGTCCAAATGTATTGTTGTGATTTTTTCAAAGCATCTTTTGTTTCATCAAAAGATTTATTTGAAACACCCGGAGTCTCGCCCCCTTCTTCCTCATCTTCCGCATTCCACTGACCCAAGTCTTCATCTCCTTCAAACAATCCGCCTTTAAAACTATTGGGATACATAGTGAATCGCTCTTTCATCTCAGTCTCACCGGCATAGTCAACAACAAAAACTGATATTCCTTTTTCTAAAAATGGTGTTGCATCAAAAAAATCAACCGAGTGAAAAGCATCATCAAAAACAACAACTGCCTTTTTCATGTCTTTCGACCACACTGATGACGAAAGCCCAAGTGCAGCCAATTTTTCTTTTTCTTCTTCTCTTTCTTTCTCTCTCTCCTTATCACATTTTTCAAACAACTTCGCATAAATCCTTATTTTTTCCTTTCCTTCCTTCTCTCCGTCAAAATAAAAAGACTTGACAAGGACGCCGTCCGCTTCCTTAACATTGAGCAGTGTCTCATCAAAGACAAATTCATCAATTTTATAGTCTTTCCATAACTCTATGGGGGTTACTATCATAACAATAGTTTAACAGTTCTAAAAATGAAAGTCAACAAAATAAATTACAGTTTACAGTTATAAATGTTGATAAATTATTTTGACCATGTTTGTAATTTGTTATCATTCCCTAATAACCTGAACCAATTGTTTTCTTGCAATCCTTATAATCGGCAAAAATATTGAAATGGCAACTCCGCCGACAGCAAGTGCTGACATTAAAAGAATTTGCCGCCATCCATAACTAATCAAAGTGTAGGCTTCGGCGATATAGCCCAGTTCCGAGATGAAAAACATGTTCAAAAAGTAATATCCCAAAAAGCCCAAAACACCGGAAAAAAGTATCATTAAAATAGCAATTATTATCCCTTCTGTTATGAAGATTTTTGCAATGTCTTTTTGACTTGCCCCTAATGAGCGGAGAATGCCGATATCTTTTTTTCTGGAATTGATTGACGCGGCAATAAATGAATACATCAAAAGAACAGAAAACACCAAAAACAAAAATGTTGCAAGCGAGAAAATACCGACTAACAAACTAAACATATTCCCGACATTATGAATTTCTCTTGCGTTTTGGCTCCAAACAACAAACTCAAACAGTTGTTCTTCATAAAATTCATCCAGTTCAGTGAAACGACCGTAATTTGACAAAACGCTTAATAAATGCATTCTTTCTTCATGAGTTGATGCAGAAACAAGAACCGAACTTGGTCTTATCTCTATTGCATCATCAAAAAAATCATCGCTCGGCCAAAAAACATTTCCTGCTCTAAAGTGAGGACGAATGCCGATGACTGAAAAGACTCCTCTGTCTTGTGTTCCTTCGCTAAGACTTATTGTCATGTCATCCAGCAGTCCGTGATTATGAATAAAGTAAGTCATTACCGGAAAAGCAGCATCAACTTCATTCATTCCTCCCATAATTGCCAATTGAATCATGCTGACTATTAATTGGCTCATATCATGAGGCAGCAATTCTAAGAGCATATCTACTGTGATGATAATTTGCCCTGCGTTGTGAATATCTCTTTCAATATCAAAATCTGGTCTGAAAACATTTCCCCAAAGTCCTCTGGTCACAAAATCTTCAATGCACCTCACTTCATGAAGTCCGGCATTAACTGTGTGATTAGTTGATTGACCTAAAATTTGCATTTGAGCGGAAAACATGTAATTTCCCCCGAAACGCCCAAGATACCTGTTATTTTCAACAAAGTTTTCAAAAAATCCCGGAACAACAAAATAATTGTTTAAGTGAGAATCTCTTAACCCACTAAACTGCTGAATAAGTCTTCGCTGCTCACTTGTCACCGGAGTTGTTTGAATTTCATTGGGAAGTATTGACTGAAACGGTTCCAAAACATCAAAGCACACCATTCCAACAATACGATATCGTCTCCCTGAAAAAATATGAGCATGATATTGATTAATGACTATTTCTTCCAGCATCTCGTATTCAAGAATTTGGTCAATTGATGTCAATCGTTCACTAATTCCAGCCCTATAGTAAGGAGACGGAACTGAACCGAAAAGATACCTAAAAACATCTGACCCCTCCGGTGCAACTCTTATGCCATATCTTAGCCATCTTTCAAACATGAAGTTAGTAACAACTATTTCATAATAATTTCTCGCCCAGCGCCCGGCAGTTAAATAAACTCCCAACTCATTTGACTCATTATCATTTAAGGGTGACGGCACTTCAAAAACACCGTTAGCATGTGCAAGAAAAGTGTAGACAGTCGGAGTTGGAAACATAGTGTGATAAGAAATAAATCCCGGAATCTTTAATAACGGAAAAGTGTAATGAACAGCATAATTTAAATTCAACCTCCTAAACTCATCAACTCTTTCATTTTCAAAAGGGACTCTTTGCTGCCTTGGAATTAAAGAGTTCTCGTCTTCTGTTTGCATAACGGCTATCGGAGTAAAAGGAAAACCGGAGTTTTCCAACTCTTGAGCCATTATGTTGTTTGCACTAAATTGACCGACCATGTCAGCAAAACCGAAAAATGCAACTGCACACATTGACAAAATAACAGTGAAAAGAACCCTGAGCCATTTTGTCCGCATTGAAAGCATTGAGAGTTTCAATGAACTTTTTAGCGGCAAACGAACTCTAGTTTCAAGGTTAACCGTTGAAACTGCTTTTTTTTCTTGTGTTTCAATTATTTCTTTTTCGGGAATTTTTTTGACAAGAACAACTTTTTTTCCGCTTTTTAATAATTCGTTTATTTCATTTTTATTTGTTTCATCAATATCATCAACTGATAGTCTAATGGTATCTGTCGTTTTGTCCCCAACATAAACATCATTAATTAAGCCGTCGCTTAGTTCAATAATTTTATCCGCATAACGATGAGATGATTCAATATCATGAGAGATGACAACAATAAGATTGTCCTTTGACAACTCTTTGAGCAGTTCAAATATTTCACGGCTAGTGACAGAGTCAAGATTTCCTGTCGGCTCATCAGCCAAAATAATTTTTGGACACTTGACAATTGCTCTTGCAATCGCAACTCTTTGCTTTTGTCCGCCGCTCACCCCTTTTGCATAACGATTTTCAAATCCTGATAGACCTACTTTTTCTAATGCGCTCGCAATTTGTTCTTTTGTAGATTCTTTCTGACCAATCTCAAGGGCAAGCGAAATATTTTGCCCAATAGTGTATTTTTCAATAATATGAAACTCTTGAAAAACAAAACCGATATTTAACGCTCGATAAGTGTCCCTTTCTTGAAAAGTCAATCCTTTACTCTCTTTCCCCTCAATCAACAACTGTCCGTCATCGTAGTCGTCAAGAAGTCCCAATAAATTCATCATCGTCGACTTTCCAGATCCGCTTTCTCCAACAATAAAAATCAGTCCTGTTTCGGGAAAATCAAAACTCACCCCCTTCAAAGCATGAACGGACTGCCCATTCTTGTCATCATATATCTTATGAACATCTTTTAACTCAATCATTTTTCTTTTTTCCTTTTATGAATATTAAAGAAAATCTATTTCAAAATAAGCATAACTGTATATTCTATAGATAATAAACACTCCGTCTACTAATATTACCGGAATAAAAGATCCTGTTCCGTGAACAATTTTCAAGACACTTATGTCGTAAAAAAATTCCAGAGGATTTTGCACAAATACATTACCTGAACTTCCTCCCCAAGCAAATCTTTCAAACTCATTTGACCCCGGTCGTTTCCTCCAAAGTTCATAGCCCCCTATCGTTACATGCTCAGGAATGTCCCATCTCAAAAAACCTCCCTCTACTCTCAAGTTTTTTGGGGGCGGAACTTGTCTTACTTCAATGTGCAAGCAGAAAAAAGCAGGCTCTGAATCTCTATAAATTTTCAAATTATTCCCATCAACGGTAAAAGGCATATTAGGGTGAAATGAGTGTATTATTTTGAAGGTATGCTTTCCTGTTGCCAGATAGTGCACAGTATCCAAACCCAAAGAAGCCCTTGTTGGAAAGGATGGCCACCACTGACGAAAATAGTGTTCGCTTTCATGTCTGCTATAGAGCCTAAATCCTGATCCTTCAATCCCGCTCCAACTAACAATCTCCCTGTTCAAAGGAATGCTTTGTGCCAAAATTATATCATACGGTTTTTGTCTTTGTCCAAACGAAACATTAATATCAAATGTGGCTGCTTGAGGAGCAATATGCCTTGTTAAAATTCCCATTTGAAAAGAATAGTCGAAAACTAATTCTTCCACAATTTTTATAGTATTGATACCTTCAGTAAATGGATGTCTTTCATCTCCGTGTTGCAAACCAAGAAGTTGCAAACTTACAATCGCAAATTCATTTATTAAAGAAAAAGTCTCTTCTCCCGCTCGTTTTATATATGCCCTGCTTCGAAAAAACGGAAATGTCTCTCGTGATGAAGGATTCCAACTTAAAGTGCTTCCGCCGCTGCTTAATCTAAAATTAGTTGGTCCTCCCAACTGCACTTTTTGGAATTTGAAAGAAAAATATCTAGATTCAGAATCACCTGAAAAATACAAATTATAATCCTCAAAAAAAGTAAGGTTGAATGTTCCGTTTGTTATGAACCGAAAATTATTTTCTCCATTTATCAAATTGTCAGAATTTAAAACATAAATGACTCGATTTTCATATGAGTAAACTGTTTCAATATATTGATATTCTCCATAAATATTTTGATAAATCCTATGGCTTGTTCCGTCAGGGGAAAATGTCCCAAAAGTCAAATGTGCTCCATCGGAATTGTAAGGACGAATATATGCTCCGCCCGGCATTGAAACACTCATTTCAATAAAATTATAATTATTATTTCTAAAAATTTGTATTGTTTCTCTAACTTCTCCTACTCCCAAAGTCAAAAGCAAATAACCATTTCCTTCAACAAATGATGCATAAGTAAAAGTTGGAAACAAAACGCCTCCTGACGGAGATTTGAATTCATATCGTCCATTTAAATAAGAAATATTTGAACGAACATAAAAATTGTCAAGTCCCATCACAAAATAAGGCTTAAAATGCACCACATTTTCTCGTATGATGAGAATTCTATTTTGAATAAAATTATCAAAAAAATACCGATCTCTCAAAAGTGTTCTCTCATATTGACTCCAAATTTCTTCTGCCGTATTAAAAGACATGGTCAAATAATCATCTAAGAGTTCTAGTAATAATGGCACATCACCGGATGCACCTTCTCCAAACTTTTGTTCAATTAATTGCCTTTCAGAGGCAACAGTTACTCTAACATAACTAGACCAAGACTGTGTGTTTGCAAAAAAAACCCCGTCTTTTCCATCAGCAAAATTTTCCCGTTCTTCGCCATTACGCAAAACAAGAACAAGAAATAATACTGCCAAAATTATCACCACAAACAAAAAAAATAAAGAAATCAATTTTCTTTTTGTTGTTTGAGTGAAAAAATTTATAAAACTATTCTTTTTCATACTCACTCTCACTGCTAACTATACATAAAAAATTATCGCATTCATATATAGTAACAATAATTTTTCATGTTTATATAATACCACACCCTTCAAATTTTGTCAAGCATCTTTGATGCTTTTGTCGGGTTTTGCTAGTCCGGTAACCAGCCCAACAAAGCACCCGAAGGGTGTTGTCAACAGTCTTCGACTGTTTTTTCGGATATTACTAATAAAATCAATCACTCCAACAAATGGGTCGAAAACCCTTGTAAAATATCTTTTCCGCTGACACTTTTCATTTCTCTTTCTTTTTTTTCTGCCCCTAGACAAACATCTTTATAGTCACATTTAAGGCATTCGTCTTTAAGCGGCTTAACTTCAAATCTTCCTTCATTCATTTCATTGACTGCTTGCTTGCAAACTTTAAACGAATAGTCAATTATTTTTTTAAACTCCTCTTTGCTGAATGCATTTCTACTTTTGTTTTTGTTCAAAGTTCCGTCTTTTTTTGTTGCCGCCCTAATAACGGAACTCTCAGACAAAGGAATGCTCAGCGCAATGTCGTGAGCATTTAAAATGTCTGCATTATTTGAGTATATTCCCTCTAATCTAAAATCAGTCTCATCATCATTAAAAACTCCTGCATTAAGCGGAAAATAAAAAATTCCCGCAATGTCAAAACCGTTTTCCAAAAGCACCTTTGCATATAACGCTAATTGCACTTTTTTGCCATAGTAAAGTTCTTTAAAAGAAAATTTCGTTTTCTCTCTTTTTCCTGTTTTGTAGTCAATAATCCGAGCATAAGTTTTGTCGGTTTTTGGGTCATGGAATAAGTCAATGCGGTCGATAGTGCCTTTTAGTTGGTGACTGGTAGTTAGTGGTTGGTGGTTGGTGATAGTGCTTGCAGAAGAAAACAACTCAAACCCGCTTTTATCATTGTTAAATTTATTCGGGTTCGCATTGCTCATCCCTGCAATTTGACTATCATTATACATTGTGCGTTGTGCATTGTGCGCTGACAAATCCCTAACACCTTCATCGTGTGTTAAAAATTCTAATGGCTTTTCAAACTCACTCAACTTTTTTTCAAAATATGTCGGAACAAACGCTCCTTTTTCAACTTGTTTAATTAATATTTTCGCAAGTCTTACCGCCTCATTAATTAACCTCTCCTCTTGCCCTTTTTTCAAAATTTTTTTTAGCCTTTCATCCTTTTCTAAAATATCCTGACAAATTTCCCTCACTCGTTTTTCAATTTCATCATCACTGCTCCCTGTTCCCCAATCTCTATTCCCTAAAACTTTTTCCATCACCTCATGCAAAAAATTACCTGTTTCATAAGGCTGAATTTCATCCTTTTCAGTTTTTTTCAAATTCAAACTATATCGCAAAAACGCTTTTAAAGGACATGAAAAATATGTTTCAAGGCGAGAAGCGGAAATAGTTTTTAACGAGGAATGAAGAATATCAAATGAAGCATTGTTGTTGTTTTGGGGATTTGTGATTGGTGATTTGTTGTCGGTGGTTGTGGAATTGTTTTGCGTTGAAAACAAAAACCTCTCTTTCGCTGTGTCCTCAAACTCCTCCACTCTCCCCTCCAATGCATCAATTAAATCACCATGAAAAAAAACTCCCCTCTCTCCATCTTTTATTGCCTTTTCACTAAGCAGTGCTATTTCAACACCCCTTGCCTCGTGCGACAAAATTTCATATATAGTGTTTAATGATTGCTGATCGTTGATTGCTGATTGATTATTTTTAAACAAAAAATCATCTGAAAACGCTGACCTGTTTTCAACAACTTTCGCACTCTCTTTCAATTCTTTGACAAATGGCTCTTCATCGCTTCCGTCTAAAATTGTTAAAAATACTTTTTCACTCTGTCCTAACACTGTTTTTAATCTTTTCTCTTCTCTCTCAATGTCTTTCAAATCGTCTTTTTCAATCCCTAGTTTTGTCAAATCCTTATTTGACAATGCCAAATCTTTTTTGCGGAAAAAATAATTTTCTTCTGAAAAATTAAGAACAAATATTTCTTTATATCGATTTCCCAAAAAATTATCCGCTCCCCCGATTTCAACCATATCAACAGTTTTCGGAACAAGCGATATTTTTTGGGACATTAGTCCCTCAGTAAACAATTTTTTCTGCAAAGAAAAATCATCCGTTATCGCAACGCACATCTGCACCGTCTCAAGCATTTTTTTCGGCACTTGAGTTAGGTCAATAGAACATATTTTCGATAATTCTTCAGATTTTTTTTCAGCATTTGCAATAGTTAAAATTTCTTCAACGAAGGATTTTATGTTTTTGTGATTTGTGATTTGCAACTCGGTGATGGCAGAGTTTCCAAAAAAATTATCCTCAACACTAACCGCTGACCGCTGATTGCTAATCACTGACAAAACAAACCTCGCCAGTTCTTGCTCCGAAACAATCAATTTTTCATCAAGATGAAACAAAATATCATATTCCGAAAAAATTCTCTTTATCCTGTCATGACTGTCAGCATTTGCCGCAACCGCCATATCCGAAAACTTCATTCCGCAAATTAGATTGTGACGAATCCTCGACGCTATACTTTTAATAAGGTCATGCTCGTCTGAAGATTTCATTAGAGTTAGGTGATTGGTGATTAGTGATTGGTGGTTGGAGGTTGATTCAAAATGAAAAACACCTTTTCCCCTCTTTTCAAGCATTTTAACTATTTCTCCCTCAACACCGGAAAACTCATCAATCCCAACAAAATAAAAGTGCATATTCTTTAAATCTAATTTTTCAGCAATTTCTTTAAGCAATTGCAACTGCCCGACTTTATCAACATATTTATGTTTTTGACATTCTGCAAAAAACAACTCACTAATCAACCAAATCTCCCAAAGTTTATAATCAGTTGAATTTTTTAACAAAACTTTATCATCAATTGTGTTTTGTTCATTGTGCATTGACAATTGCAAAATCGTGTCATACAAAACCTCAAAAAAACCCGAAAACTTAACACTCCTTGCAAAAACTTTTATTTTGTCAATGTTTTCAAAAACTACTTTTTTCAAAAGCATTATTGCTCCGCTTCTATTTAACGGAACTATGTCCAAAACGCTTCCCTCTTGAACTTCATAGCGTTCTTTCAATTTATAAAAAAGTCGGGGAAACGAAACAACCTCAATGTCAAATGCCCCTGTTAATTGGTGGTTGGTGGTTGGTGGTTGGTGGTTGTGCATTGAAAAAAGCAATCTCTCAACCGCACTTGTCACTCCTTCTTCTGTGACAACAAAGTGAGTCTCGTCAAGACTCACTTTTCTTTTTGAAAGAATATTTTTCACTTCCTCAAAACACTCTATGTAGTTTTTGAATATATTAGCCATAAAAGTTTTCAAGACCAATCAAATATCCTGCTGTTACTCCAAAAAAGTTGCAAAGTCTAATTATTCCGTCAATATTAGGCTCTCTGCGTCCCTGCTCCCAATTAGCATAAGTAGATTCCGAAACTTGCACTGCTTGGGCAATATCCAATTGTGTATAATTTTTTTCAATACGCAATTCTTTTATTCTATCTTTAAATGAATTCATAAAAAAATTATATCATAAACTAGTCAAAATGACTTGACACTAGTCAAAATGACTAGTATAATAAAAACATGGATAACTTAACAAATTTAACAGAAGACATTCAATTTCATAATTTGAAGATTCAAAATGTTTTTGAACTTCTTGACATTTTGATGTCATCTTTGGATGACGCAAGATGCGACAAAAACGCCGTTCAAAAAATCATAAGCCAAACAAAAATGCTTGTGTCTTTTGGCGAAATATTAGTTTCAAAAATTGACAAAGACATATCTGAACTCTTTAGAATTTCACTTAATAAAATGAGAAATACTTAAATAATCGTGATAAAAAAACTACAAAGATAACGACTTTTTTCGTCAATAGAGTTGATATGAAATTGAAATGAATATTAAGATACGCTACTATACCACAAAACATAAGGCAAATAAATTTTACTATCAAAATTGTTCAGGCGGCAGATTGCCGCCCTCTTTTGTGTCAAGAAGTACACCTAAATTATCTGCTTTCTGCTAACTTCATTTTAGGTGTGCCTTATGAACAATACGCCCCCTACAGTTAATTTTTCATCCGATTATCAACAACAAAATCGTAGAGGCGGTCACTGACCTCATTAGAATCAATAATGCTTCTTTGTTAAAAAGAACTCGTCAAAATGACTGTAGGGGCGGCAATCTGCCGCCCGCACAATGAAAAACGATAATCACGAGCCACTCCATCAAATAACGAACCAACAAAACTAGTATACATTGTTCAAACTGTGTGTCAGTTGCAAATCGTGGTTCTTATCATTCACTCTTGCTGAACAATGCCCACTATGTAGGGATGAGCAACGCGAACCCGAATAATGGACAACATAATAACGATAATTTAATCGGGCTCGCGTTGCTCGCCCCTACAATTTATTCCCATTCCAGAATATCACACTACAAAAAAAAACTGTAGGGGACGCCGCCCTCGGCGTCCCGCACAATGTGAAGCGACAGCCCGCACCTTAAACTTAAAATCAACTAGTCCCAATAAGTAATTTCAATCATCAAAATTAAGCGCCTCTAAAAATAAAACAAGGGAATGTTTTTGTTCCCTTGTTTTGAAAAATTATTCTATACTATTCTGTTTCCGCAAAAATCGCAGAAATTGTTTTGCCCTGCCGGTGAGCCGCATCCTTGGCAGTTTGCCGGTCTTGGCGGCGGCTGTTGTTGGGGTTGTTGCTGCCATTGACCTTGAGGTTGACCGCCCCATTGGTTATTTTGTTGTCCTTGCTGACCCCATTGATTATTCGGCGGCATTCCTTGCATGTTTTGGTTTGTCATGTCTTGCGCTATTGTTCTTGCCATTCTTGCCCTAAAGACAGATGACAAAATACTTCCCAATATAGTCAAAAATATTCCAACCCCCAAAACAATAAAACCGATTGTTAAAAGTAGAGTTCTCACATCAGGAATAACAAATCCGACAATAGTCGCTGCAATCCCAATGAATATCATCAAACTTCCGAACGCAACAGCAAGTGAACCTCCGACACTGCTTCTGCGATGTCTTCTTCCTCTTCTTCCCATTGCAACACCAACACCTACTCCCACTCCGACAGCGGCAGCAGTGCCAATCACACGCCTCCTTCTTCTGCTCGCAGCACTCCTTGGCACCTTCGGCGGTCTCGGCGCTCTTGGTGCCGGCGCCCTTGGCGCTCTCGGAGCGCTTGGACGAAACCCGCCCCCGGGTCTTCTTCCTCTCATAAAATCTTCCTCCTGTTTTTTGACTTAATAGTCAGTCATTTAAAATAGAAAATAAATTTCTTGGAACGATTGATAATTTTTTGATTTCTGGTTTGAAAATGCGATTATTTTTCTCTGACTATTTTCAAAAACTGTTCAAAATCTTTAGATGCGTAAACTTTGTTGAAATTATAAGTTGAGACATCCTCATTGTCTTCATAATCAATCTCTTCATCATCTGTAAGAATAACTTGTGGCTCTCCATTAATTCCACACTGAGAGTAATCTAATGAATAGACTTCATGCCCACTCTCTCCACTACCAAAAGGAATGCAAAGTGGCGGAAGACTAAAAATATCACTGCCCATTATAAGATTATAGGCAACATCTAAAATTTCTTCGTAGGGTATTGTTTCAAACTCAGGAACCTCATCTAAGGGGAAGCCATATCTTTTTTTAGTTGCTATAAATTCACGAAATCCTTTTGGCAAAACAAACTTTTCAATCTTAAAATCTTTATTAAATATGCTTATTGTTTCCTCTATGGGTTCATTGCCATACGGATATTTATCTAAAAAAACATTGCCAACATATGTTTTTTTCTGAATAATCTCTATATTTACTTGCTCTTGCTTTTTCTTTTTGAAAATATCAAATATTCCCATTCTTTTCTCCATTTTAACTAAGAATTTAGTTCGGACGATTTTGGTCGAGTTGGCGGGATTTGCTCCGCAGGCATTTGCCTGCTTTCACGCCAACTCGGGAAACAGTGCATTGAGCACTGTTTCTTTTTCCTCGCGTTCAAATCCCTTAAAATATATCTTCCTCTTTCCATTGGTCGAGTTGGCGGGATTTGAACCCACGGCCCCTACTTCCCTAAAGTAGTGCGCTACCAAGCTGCGCTACAACTCGCTGTATCATGCAGTTTGTCGATGTCTATGTTAACTGTCTTTATCCTTCATTTTTATCTATCACCATATCAAATTATGCATTTAACATTTTTTATATTAAACTATTTTTAAAAACAAGTCAAACACTTTATATAAGAAAAATAAATTTGACATACAGATAAATATTCAGGGTGCTAAACATTCTTTAATATATTTTCGATTAAAATACATCAAAAAACTGCTGTTTTAGGCTATTTGTGAACAAAATATTAACAAAATTTTGTATTGTGTGTAAAAATACTGATTTTTATGCGATTTTTTTAATAAAAATGAAGGAATTATGTAATAAGTATTGACATTTTGTGTGCTTATATCATATAATTATTATAGTGCTTGAAGGTAATGTTTGTTGCGAAAAACAAACTTTCACAAAAAAACATTTGCCGCATAGCATGACTAACAAAAACAGTCTTATTTTTTAAGAGGCATCTTAGAAATACTTAAAAAGACAAAGGGCATGCGTGCCCAAAGGAGAAAAAATGCAAAGACAAAAATCAAAGAAAAGAATCAAAACAATCATCGTCATAGCACTGGTTTTACTAATGCTTTCAACGGTCGGCATCACCTTCGCTTTTTGGAGCGCAGGCGTTAGCGGAGCGGAGGCAGACAACAATCTCACCGTCAACATCGGCACCGGTCAAACGGTTTCAACTCAATTGAGATTTTCTGACTCGACAACTCCTGACCTTGCTCTTGTCCCTTTTGACATCACTGCTCGTTCTAATGAGACAAACGAAATCCGATTTGATATTGATGTTTTCTGGGAAGGAACAGGCGAAACCGGAGACGACCTTAACGGAGTTAACGGAGTGTTGAACATTGAATTGAACACAATAATGATAGGCTCTACTAACTTTGCAGGAGTTGCAGGAAGAAACGGTCAACCATTATTCAGAGTTCAATTTGAAGATGAACAAGCAATTGTCGGCAATGATGCTCAAGCACTTGTTGTGACAATCATCATCACGATGGACCAAACTTCAGGTCCTGCCCAATACGCTCAAATCGCAGGACAAGAAGCAGTATTCGGATTCAGATTCTGGGTAGACTAATCCTCAAATCAACGCACAATGCACAACGCACAATAGATGTTAGAATTTATTCAACTTCACTATGCGTTGTGCTTTTGTGTATTATGCAATAGCAACAAAAAGAGAGAAAGAACAATGGTAGCGGCAGCAACACAAAAAGCGAATACTTTTAGACTAATCAGGGCGATTATTGGATGGATTCTTTTCATTCCAATCGTCCTCTTTGTTGTTTTCTTCATCATTTCTCATCTTTTTTTCCCCTCTTTTGCTTTTGGTTTTTTCGGTTTCAGAACAATGCTTATTTCCAACACAGGCAGTATGGAACCTAATTTTCGATATAATGATATGGTTGTTGTTCGTAATATCCCTGTGAGTGAATTGGAGGTCGGTGATATTATTTCATTCTATCAGTCCTTCAACTCAAACAATCAAATCGTCCGCTTACCTGTCACCCATCAAATCATCGGAATTGAACATGGTCCAAACGGTGAAAGAGCGTTCAGAACAAGCGGAACAGCGGAGGGGATAGCCCCTGACAGAATTTTGGTGACAGAGGACGGACTTCGAGGCTCAAATGTTTATATCGGACGGATTGATTTTCAAAGCCGCTTCTTAGGAAACATCATAGCCTATCTCACCAGCACCTCGGGCATACTGTCAATAATTATTAATCTTACTTGCCTTCTTATCATTTTTTATATCTTCAGAAAAAATCCTGAAAAAGAAAAAATGGAAGAAAGAAAAATGTGTGCTATTGAAAATTTAAGAGATAGACTTGACACAGAATTTAATTCAATCTTGTGGGAAAACCACAACTTCTAACTGTCTTTGGCAGATTTAAAAAAATGGAACAAACAACAACTAATAACTCAATAAAAACGAATAGAATTCGAAAAAGAGTTTTAATAGCAATCCTTAGCGTGCTGCTCGCCGGTGTGATTGCTTTTTTGCCGTTTATTCCAAGAACTATTGCCTTTTGGGGCAGTGAAATTCAATCTGAACCCTCTCTTTTTTCAACAATTGTCCGCATAGGTTCATGGGACACAAGAGAAGGTGTTATCGTTAATTTTGACGATGCAGTTGCCGTCCTTACCGAACAAGACCCATTAATTCAAAACGGCACTCGCAGAATTCACATTTTAGGCGATGCTGACACACAAGCATTACCAAACCGCCCTGTTTCGGTCAATCAATATGACATATTCATGTTCAAAACTGATGGCGTGATTATTGCAGTGACGGCGACAGGAAGCGTGTCTTTGAGTATTTTTGACTCATGGCAAGCATTCGATCAAGCCATTTCATTGAGCAGCATTCCGTTTTCTAATCAAGCGACTGTATTCAATCCGCTTTCAACCTACACTCGCTCACACGCTCCCATTCTTCACAACGGAAGAAGATACCTTGCTCGTCACGACTCCGTCACAAGCACTCCGAGCATTGGAAATGATTGGTTCAGAGTTACACCTTTTTGGGTCAATCAATCCTACCCTATTGGCTCACTAGTCACCCATATGGGAGCGCACTTTAGGAAAATTTCAACTCTTGATGCCGAGCCGGGAACTAATTCTGCTATTTGGCAAGAAATTCCTTTCGTTGACCGTTCAATTTTTGATACTCCAATTTGGTATCAAAGAGCATGGAATCTTCACTCGGTTGTTCTTCATCACGGTGTTTTCCATGTCTCACTGATTCAAAACAACACTGCTTCTCCTGCAAACCCTCTTTATTGGCAGGAAATTATTCCGCATGACCCTGCGGCAACTGTTCCGAATTGGACTTTTGGAACTTCTTATCAAGTCGGCGACTTTGTTAAAAGCATAGTTGGAAGCGAAGAAAGATTTTTTACTCTTGTCCATGCTTGGGGGGCAACATTCAATCCGGTTACTAATCCGGCCGCTTGGACTGAAGTTTTCAATTTTGACGGATTAACCACTGTTCAGCCTTGGTCACCGACAACAACTTACGATGGAGAGTGGGCAGGCAGACTTGTTGAATATCAAGGTTTTATTTTCCAAGTCACAGGTCACTCAGGCATCGGCATCACCCCTCTTCAAGCCCCTGATCACTTTAGAAGAATTTTGACATGGGAAGAAACTCAAAGACCTATTCCTCTTTCCGGACCTTTATCGGGCGTTCACACCGCAACAAGACTTTTTGAAGTTCTTCACAGACCAAACCCAGGATATTTTGCTCTCGTTATCAACGCATGGGCAGGGTATAATCCAACAAACTTTGACACAAGTCCAAGATTCAGAAGAGTTGAAAGATTTGACCCAAATCAAACTTATCATCAAGTCGGACACAATACTTGGAACACAGCGCTAAGATACCATGCCTACACAATAGATGAAGAGACCAATGAAAAGATTTTCTGGGAAGCATTTAATGCTCCGTCTTCAGGCATAACAGGTTATGCACCAAGTGATGAGAGTCCTCACTGGAGAAGATTTGTTTTTGACGCCTCCGGTGAAGAACTTATTATCACAACAGTCAACAACCGTCCTGTTGTTTGGGAAAGAAATTTTGCACCGGGAGTTATTCCAAGTCAGCCTTCAATCTTAAACCCCGAATGGACAAGACGAATTTTCCCCGTTGACAACGATTATGTCTACACTATCTATAACGGAGCAAGAACACTTTGGAGAAGAAACGGAACAGGCTCAACAAATGAAATTCCCGGAGCAGGCTCTGATTGGACTCATATTCCTTTCAGAACAGGCATTCCTTTTGTCTACACAGTAAACTCTGTCGGAATTCATATGTTTTGGCACTCGCCCTCTCAATCAAACACACACCCTGCTCTCGGAAATCTTTATTGGAATCTTTTGGGAGAAGCATTGCATACCAGCGTTCCGGACTTTTTCTATATGATAAGTGACGGCGAAGTTTTCTATTTTGAGCAATCCGCTTATGGTCCATGGATGCGGCACAGAAACGCTTGGCATGGAAAAGTCGGAACTCAAATGGTTAACTACTGGTATCGTCACAACTTCTATAACTCCGGCGATATTGTTGTCTATGGAACAACTCTTCACAACCTCAACCGCTTTTTCAGAATGAGAGAAGGTGTCAACGCAAGACTGGCAGTCGGCATCTCCCCCATGTCAAACGCCGGAATGGCATTCTGGGAAGCAATTTAGAGCAACTCAAATAATTGCACAATACACATCGCATAATTTGCGAGCGTTCAATAAACGCCCCTACGAGATTATTATTAGTGATGTGTGATTGAATAATTGTAAGGGCGGTCAATGACCGCCCGCACATTACACAAAAAACCTGCGTCAAATTCAAAAAAATTGACGCTGTTTTTTTATTTCATCTCTTTCTTAATTTTATGTAATAGCAGACAATATATTAAGTCCCTCCAAGTAATCAAATGCATAATGCCATACATATTCGTGTCTTGTTGTTTTGTTCTTGTTTATATAAAATATTATACAAAAAAAATTTTATATTTGACTTGACATATAGAGAAATTTTATATATAATATTACATATAAAAATATAGTAGTGTTAAATATTGATGATAAGTATGCTTTTCTTTTTTTTCTTTGTCTAGAAAATTTGCAAATGTGTCTTCGACACTTTTATGGAAATGAATATTAAAACTATGCTATGCTAGATTTGTTTCTTTTGTCATTCTGAGCGAAGCGAAGAATCTAGCGTAGCGTCAATTTATTTCTTTTGTCATTATTATTTATCATTATCAAAAAAAGGAGTTTAAAAACTAATCATGAATAATGCATTTGAACTTTCACATATTTTATTTTTAGTAGTTGCCCTCTCACTTTCGATAGCATCTCTTATTGTTATCAAATTATTTTGCAAATCACAAAATAGCAAAAACATTGTTATTAATGTCGTTGCGGTAACTTTATTTGCAACTCTTATTTGGAACAGATTAAGCGTTGCCATTCTTAACGAGAATATGCATCAATTAATCCCCGACTCGTTTTGCACCATCTCAGCACTACTTTTATCAACCTTGACATTAATACTTTTCAAAAACAGAAACCACAAAATTTTTCATTGCGTTGTCTATATTGCCTTCATAGGAGGACTGGTCACAATAATCTATCCGGTTCCGGCATTTGCAAATACCGGGACAATATTTGAACAAAGAACCTTTTCAATGCTGGTTTTTCACACTCTAATGAGTTTTTTGGCAGTTCTATTAATAGTAACCGGCGAATTTAAACCCAATTTTAGAAACTGGTGGTGCATGCTCCTTGGAATGTGTGCTTATTTAACATTCGGTCACTTTCTCGCCCATGCATTTAATGTCGATATTCAAATGGAAATCTATCGTCCATTCGTCCCAAACACCATCTTAGAATGGTATGTTGTCGGTCCTCTGTCTTTAGTCATCATGCTCATCATCTCCATATCTTGTGAATACCTCCCGAAACTAAGAAAAAACAGCGACGAAATCCCCGAAACAGAAAGCCGATGGATGTAGTTAAGAATAATTAAAAAATAAAAAAGCCTCCTTTGGCTTATCCCTCGCTTGAGGTTCAACTATTAACTTCATGGCGATCGTCTCGGCTAGTAGTCAAGGATGTTTAAAAGTGCTTGCAGTCGTTTTTTCCTAGGACATAAAAAGAACGGCTGCCTTGATTTTGAAATGCATCCCAAAAGTTGGACACTTTAGAAATAAAGTTATAAAGTTAAATCGGCTTTTTGTTTTCGGGTCGGCTCTATTTTCGTTTGCTCCGCCTAAAGTCGTAGAGACTGGCTATTATCGCCTTAGACTGTGGAATACGAGGGGTGTTTTGAGATTGAGATGTTTTCGGGTTTTGCCTCTTATTTGAGTGTCATATCAGTTTGAATACTCGCCTACATCTTGCACACCCTGCCGACACGGCATTGTTCAGCAAGAGTGGAGGTAAGAAGCAGGAAAAATATTGATTCTCACTGGATTGCAACTGACACACAGTTTGAACAATATATGCCGACACTGGGGGAAAGCATATTCCATTGACAATTGTTACTTTTCATAGTAAACCAAATCCACACCGTCTTTGATTTTCTTTTCAATGTCCTATTGCCTTTATCATATAATATCCATAAAAAAAACAGCCATGATTTGACTGTCTTCTAAGCGTTAATATTAAATTATTTAGTTTCTAGAACATCAATACAACATCCATTTCTACTTCGGCAGAAACAGATGTATTGCCACTCTGTATCGGTGTTTCGCTATCTGCGGAAAGAGCCAGCACATCGCCACTACGAGATATAAAGGAGTCTTGGTTTGTGGTTAATTCCTTTACTTTTGTAATAATCAATTTACTATCCCTAAGTCCAAAAATAACAGTTGCTTTTTGTTTTGCTGCTTCTATCGCTTTTACAAGTGCTTCGTTATAAGCCTCTACTGTGTTGCTAGCGGCAAAATGCAACCCATGCATATTGTTTATCCCACAAGAGGAAACCGCATCAATGATTTGCCCTACTTTATCAATGTCTCGCACCTTGATAGCAATGGAATTACTAACCCTATGGCCTATAAACTTTGGCTTACCACCACTATAATCCTGCTCCGGAAAAAATGAAAAAGAGTTTGTGTTATAATCATCCTTTGAAATCCCATGCTTTTCTAAAACTGCAAAAAGTTTGTCAATAATTTTTGTATTATCTGTTTGTGCAGTCGAAAGACTAGCATGAATCGTCTCCACACCAACATTAAAAGTTGCGTGGTCTGGCTTTGTGACAACTCTTGCACTACCTTTTACCGTAATCATTGCTTCTTTACTAAATTTGTTTTCATCCATGCTTTTCATTTTGTTTATCCTTATATTTTTTGCTAATTTGAATTTAAATCGGAAGTGGCTAAAAATCCTATATTTTTTTCTATCAAGCGAGCATAATTTTTACTTACTTGAATTTTAGTATAACATTTTTTATCAAGTTATGTAAACAAATACATACCTCTATTATATTTTATGCGGTGCAACATTTCCACGAAAACGCAGACGCTGATGCAACATTATTAAGAAAACGAGCATCACTTTATTACAAAAACGGTCGTCACATTATTTCAGAATCGCAAGTATTTTAAATACTTTTGCCTGAGATTATAATACATGGAATTATCACAACAAAGAGGTCGAAGACCCGTCAACTGTAATTTGTAATTTATTACTTTAGTTTATAACCCTCACCGGCAAAACCAAAAACAACGCATCAACTTTTCCGCCGATTGGTTCTAAGACTGCCGGCATAGTATTTGAAGAGCATTTGAATGCAAAACTGTCTGACTCGATTTTTGAGAGTGAATCAAGAAGATATTTAACATTAAATGCGGTTTTAACATCGCTTCCGTTATTTTTGACAAAGACATTCTCGTCCAAATTTCCTTCAGTTCCGTTTGCGGTGAGATTGATTGAATTTCTGCCTATGTCAAATTTGACCAAACTTGTGTCTTTTAGTGAAAGAAGCCTTGCTCGTTCAAGCGCCGCTTTGAATGCGTCACGAGGAACAATAAGTGTTGTTTCAAATTCTTTTGGAATTATTTGATTATAGTCAAGATAATCACCTTCTAAAAGTCTTACCATAATGCGAGTATATTCAATTTCAACAAGAAGATAGTTCTTTTCAAAGTTCAAAACCATCATCTCATCGCTCGCCTCAACCAATCCTTCAACAATTTTAAGGGCAGTTGCAGGAACGATTCTCGACATATCTTCAATGCCTTTTCCGATTTTTTTCGTCACTTTCGCCATGCGATAGCCATCGAGAGCAACAAAATCAAGTTTTTCACCATAGGATTTAAGCAAAATTCCTTTTAGTAGTGGTCTTGCTTCATCAGTTGCAGCACAAAACGCAACTTTTGACACAGCATCTTTAAACTCCTCTTTTGCAATAGTTATACTTTTTTCTTTTTCAACCGCCGGTGTTTTCGGAAACTCTGTCAAGTCAAAACAATTCATGACCGCAACGCTTTTTCCATAGTTAATCGTCAATCTCAAGTTTTCGCTTTTTATCTCAACAGTATCATCGGATAAACTTTTGACAAAGTCTTTTAATGTTGCTCCGGGTGCTATAACTTCACCTTCTTCAGTAACGGACGCCACAATCGTCTTTTCAATTGCAATCTCTAAGTCTGTCGCATAAAGCGTCAAACTCTTCCCTTGAGCCTTAAATTTTATTCCGGTCAAAGCAGGGCGCAAAACATTAGCACTCCTTATAGCCTTCGACACCTTCTCAACCGCTCTCGCCAGTTCAATACTGTTACATGTTAATTCCATATTTTTAATTTACCTTCCTTAGTTTTTATGTGAATGTGAGTTATATAATTCCAAAGCCCGCCAAAAGAATAATTGTTACCACAAAAGCAGTGAACAAAAAACAAATAATAGCCAAAATCATATGTTTAATCTATTCCGCAGACAATTTTGCCAAATATTTTTCAACTGTCATTGGATTTTTTCGACCTGCTCTTGAATTTTTAAATTTCGAATATAATGAGTGAACCCATGCTTGTTGCGACTCCGACAAAGCATTAAAATTTTTGCCTCTCACAGAAAGTCTCTTTCCCATCATGACCAAATTTATAATTAGTAGTATTTCAATCATTAATAAAATTCTCCCAAATATAATCCAGTATATCAATCTTCCTCAGACTTGTCAAGCGCTAAAACAGTAAAATAATTTGAAAAATTTTTCAGTTATCCCCACAGATTTTTAACAATTGCCTGTTTTAATTCATCAATCCCCTCGCCTTTTTTTGCTGAAATAAAAACTTTTTCAAAGCGTTTAATTTCTTCTATTCCGCTTGTTTTTTCATTCAATTTTTCTTCCATTAAATCATTATCTTTAATTTCAAATATCTTACGCAATGCATCAATCTTATTAAAAACAACTATTGTTGTCTTGTTTGAAACATTCAACTCTTCCAAAACATTCATAACAACTTGGACATCTTTCTCTATTTGTTCACTTGAAATATCAACAACAAGCAAAAGCAGGTCAGCATATTTCGCCTCTTCCAGTGTTGACTTGAATGCTTTTATGAATTCATGCGGCAAATCGCTGATAAAACCGACTGTATCGGTGAGGGTGTATTCCTTTCCAATCTCGTGAAAAACTTTTCGGGTTGTTGTGTCTAGTGTTGCAAACAACTTGTCCTCAACTTCAACTCCCGCTTTTGTAAAAGAGTTCATGAGCGTTGATTTTCCGGCATTTGTGTAGCCGACAATTGCAACATTTTTTTCACTTTCCATGCGTTTTTTTCTTCGGCCTTCTCTTTGCTTTGTTAGTTTGTCAATCTCTCTTTTCTTCTCAGTAATTTTACGCCTTATGACACGCCTGTCTAATTCAAGTTTGGTCTCGCCCGGTCCCCTCGTCCCAATTGCCCCTTCTTGCCTATCCATCAGCACCCCCTGCCCGATAAGCCTTGGCAAACTGTAATTTAATTGTGCCAATTCAACTTGCAACTTCCCCTCTTGATTTTGCGCACGCATTGCAAAAATATCAAGTATCAACATATTCCTGTCAATAACAGAAATATTAATTTCATCAACCAAATTTTTAATCTGCCGCCCGCTTAATTGATTGTTAAAAACAATTAATTCCGCCTCATTACTTTCCGCAAACTCTCTGATTTCACGAACCTTTCCGCTCCCGACAAAAAACTCAGCATCAACTTTGACACGATTCTGCTCGACCATCCCAACGACAAAACCACCCGCAGTCCAAACCAAACTAGCAAGTTCATCCATACTATTATTCTTGTCCTCATTGCCAAAGGTAACCCCAACAATCAAAACCTTCATCTGCTCTTCCTCATTTTTTTCAAAATTTTCTAATTTATTAATCCTTTATATTTAATCAGTTCTAAAAAAGATAATTATTTCAATTATCTTTGGGATAAAATAAGATTCAAAAACATTCTTTTTTATGACTGATTAACCTATTATCACAATTAAATTTAACCCTATTTCCTATCTCATTTAATTTATCCATTGCCATTACTTCCCCAATCCCACAAATTTCCAAATTCATCTATTGCAAAACTATGTTGATCGCCTGCTAGCACCTCAACAAAATGATGTTCCCGAATCCAATTCGCAAACAAAACCAAATCCGTCGTTATCGGAGCATCAAAATTTGCAGGAATTGTTAATTCCGTATTTGTGAACCACCCTTCAAAAGTATGACGATAGAATATTGGTGTTTGGATACCCATCTCATATAAAGTAGTATTTGATGCAACAAACCTAGTTATCACATCACCATAGTTACTTGGGTCAATTGTTATTTGGAATATCGTTGGATTAAAATCCTCCGACCAAACGGAATAGACAGCATTATTTGCTTCCGCTCTTATTGAAATTCTAAAATTTTTCGAATCAAGTTCTGACAAAATAAAACTACGATCAGTAACTGTTCTGACTATTTCCTCTGCTTCGTTGATAATGAGCCTGTATCGAATAGCCCCAGCAATTGCACCCCATGTCACTACATTTCCATCTGCCCTCAAAACAGGAGTCCCCAGTTCTCTTACTTGCCTTTCTTCACTCCAATCAGAATCGATGATGTGTTCAGTATTACTTAATGCTCTTATTGTCACAGCATGCCAAAAAGCAGAGCCTGTGAGTTGTAGTTGATAGTAAGTTAATGTTGTTTTTTATTATCTCTCCATTGATGTCAAGTTCAAATCCATCAGCATAAGACACATTTTCCCATGTTATTAGTCCTGTGCCAGAAATAGAAGTTATTATTGGAATATCCAACAAAATTGCTGTTGGAATATCTATTTCCTCATTATTTTCACATGCAACAAAAACACCAACCGTTAATATCACTAACAATGTTAAAGCTAATAGAATTAATATTTTTTTTCATTTTGATGATATTTGCACTCCTTTATATAATAATTTATATATCATTAAGTTGCCACTATCCTTTTTAAAACTACTAAAACATCAGCAACAAATTATGCAAGATATATTGCATATATGTTTACATTATTATGTCGCATTTAACTTTTAAGAATTTGAACTGGCTCAAGTTTATTCACTCTCGTTCCATCCCCTAATTGACCATGATTGTTCAATCCCCAAGCCCATATATTACCATGCTCATCTATCGCCAAACTATGTCCAACACCTGCTGATATGCTTACTACTTTCACATTTTCTCCACTGACCTCTATACTAATTTGAACTGGTGCTAGCCTGTTGGTTGTTGTTCCCTCTCCCAACTGACCATAATTGTTCAAACCCCAAGCCCACAAATTACCAAACTCATCTATCGCCAAACTATGTTCATTACCTGCTGATATGCTTACTACTTTCACATTTTCCCCTCTGACCTCTATACTAATTTGAACTGGGCTATTTCTACTTGTTGTTGTCCCATCACCCAATTGACCATAACTGTTTAAACCCCATGCCCATAAATTACCAAACTCGTCTATCGCCAAACTATGTCCATTACCTGCCGATATACTCACTATTCTAGCATTATTAATTCTGCCTGCTGTGTTAATTCTCACTGGACTTGTTCTGCCCATTGCTGTTCCGTCACCTAGTCTTCCATTAGCATTACTTCCCCATGCCCATAGATTTCCAAATTCGTCTATTGCTAAACTGTGATTTGTTCCCGTTGATACACTCACTACTCTAGCATTATTAATTCTGCCTGCTGTGTTTACTATTGTCGGGAACAAACTACTCTCTGTCGTCCCATTACCTAATTGTCCAAAATTATTCAATCCCCATGCCCATAGATTACCTTGTGCGTCTAATGCAAAACTATTACCGTCACCCGCCAATACATTTGTAAATCTCATCCCTGCACTAATTTGCAATGGAATAGGACTTCTCATCGTTGTTCCATTACCTAATTGTCCCCAATTGTTGTTTCCCCATGCCCATATATTACCAAACTCGTCTATCGCTAAACTATGGCTAGCACTTGATGATATGCTTATTACTTTCGCATTACCCAGTCTTCCCGAATTGATTTGAATCGGACTAGATCTACCTACTATTGTTCCATCTTGTAATTGTCCAAAATATCCATCTCCTAACTGCCCAAAATAATTATTTCCCCATGCCCATAGATTTCCTTGCTCATCTATTGAAAAACTGTGATTGCCACCTGTCGATACTATTCTCTCTTGCTCCCATCTTGCAAACACGACAGTGGTTGAAGTAATCGCTTGTTCAAAATCAAATCGTTGCGTCATGTCAACATCACTATACCAACCCATAAAAATCCAATTATCTCTTGTTGGATTTTCTGGTTCGGTTGCAGTTTGTCCACTGATAATTGTTTGAGTTGAAATTCCCCTATCTCCACTTCTTGTATCAAAAATTAAAGCAACACTATGGTCACTAAAATATCCCCAAACAACTTCATGCCCATCATAATCCCATTCGATATTCCAACCAATAGGACGAGTTTCGGCGCGAACATACACTTTAATTTCTTGTATATCGCTGAAAATATTTGAACCCATTTGGCTGACATTAAACGGAATAATTATGCTTTCCAAACTAACAGCAAAACGGAAAGCCTGACAACCTATTTTCAAAACTGAGTTTGGAATCGTGATGTTTCGCAAGTTTGTTGTTCCATAAAACGCAAGTTCTCCAATCTCTGTGATCGATTCCGGAATAACCACAGTTTGAAGTCTATCCGCATATCTAAACAATTCTTTGCCGATACGAGTAATACCCTCAGGCAATACTATATGCTCAATGGACCTGGCTCTTACAAAAGCATGGTCTCCTATATGATTTACCGATGCTGGAATAATAAAACCTTCACTTCTGCCCATAAGTGGATTTTCCCTGAAAGCATGATCTCCAATGTGCCTAAGACCATTTCCAAGACGAACAACATCAAGTCTTAATAAATTTCTAAAAGCATGATCTCCAATATAAGTGAGACTGTCAGGTAAAATTAATGTAGTTAAAGATCTGTTATGATAAAAAGCATAACTATTTATTATCTCTACACTATTACCAAAAGTAATTGAACTTAATGCAACATTTTCATAAAAGGCTAATTCTCCAATATAAGTTACACTATTGGGTATCGTAATATTTCGCAACTCAAAATTTCGAAAGAAAGTATATCTCTCTATTCGTGTAATCCTATTGCTAAGTGTTACACTGTGCATAGCGTCATTTGAAAAAAATGCCCCTAGACCGAGTGTCAAAACAGTATTTGGAAGATGAATTTCCTCAAGAGATTCATTTCTTGCAAATGCAAATTCACCGATATGAAGCAACCCTTCAGGCAAACTAATGCTTTCAAGATAACTAAACCCATTAAAAGCAAAATCAGCAATTCCATGAGTTCCACTTGCTACTTCAATGTGTTCCACTTCCGGATCGATATGCCCTAATGTCCATCCACCAACATATACAACTCCGTCATGATAACTATAGGTATTTGTTAAATCACAAAAAGAACCTTCTATTCGGGTGCCGTAATTTGCTATCGCAGCGTTCCAAATACCACCGTTCCTAAAGGCACCAGACCCTATGCGTCGCACGCTAGAAGGTAAAGAAATGCTGTTCAAATTATTAGTTCCGAAGAATGACTGTATACCAATTGTTTCCAGTTCTGACCCATAAATAGTAACAGTACTTAAACTACGATTAAAGGCAAATGCCAACATTCCTATATGACGCACAGTTGAGGCAAGACTTAATGACAATAAATTGACATTATTATGAAAAGCCCTATCCGCAACTCCAACAATGCCGTAAGGCAAATTTAAATGCCTTATAGGTTGAGGGTATAAATAATTAGGAAGCGGATACTCTCGCTCTCGCTCAACTCTTCTCTCCCCTACTACCCAGCCATCAACTACTATAAGTCCATAATTGTTAAGCCAAGGACTAGTATTGTAAAATGCCCTAAGACCTATACTTTGAACCGTTTCTCGAAGTGTAATGTCATATAAATTTACGCTGCCAAAAAAAGCATACTCCCCTACACGAGCAACTGATAAATCAATGGAAGTAAGCATTAAATTTTCAGCAAAAGCAGATGTGCCAATTTCAAGGCTTGGGACATGTAGTGTTAGATTTTCTAAACGAGTAAATCTAAAAGAGTCTTCTCCAATATAGCGTAATCCGCTTCCAAAAGTGATATTAGACAGTGGTCCACGTGCTTCCGGCATACCAGCAAAGGCTGCAACTCCAATATAACGCAAACTATCTGGAAAATTTACATATGTCAGTCCAGATTGATGAAAAGCAAACTCTTCAATATTTTCAACTCCCATTCCAAAATCAATCTCTGTCATCAAACGCGTCTGGAAAAAAGCATGTCTGCCAATATTTCGCAAACTATCAGGTAAAGATATATTAGTCAATCTATGGTTAAAAGCAAAAGCATTATCACCTATTGAAACTACCGAATTACCAATTGTTACACTTGTTAAATTAATAGCACTTCTAAATGCATCTTCAGCAATTTCTGTCACATTATCACCAATAATTACGCTAGTAATAGTGGTAGCATCTCGAAAAGCCCTCTCTGCAATGCGAGTAATGGGCACACCATTATGAGTATTCCTAATTACTATATCGCCACTTGCACTACCGCGACTAACAACTTCATAAGACATACCAGAATCTGTGCGTTCAAAAATCATCCCAAAATTATCGTCTCGAATAAAAGTGAGAGGTTCAGACCACTCTGAATTTACAAAGAAATTTTCATCAGTAGTCAGTGCTTGCACTCTTATGATATAAGTGCCAGGCGGTAACACACTAAGATCATATTCATTATCCTCCCATTCAATGAAATCGTCATTGATATCTATAAGATATCCGCCTGTTGACCATGGCACAATATCCCAAACGAGCGTTTGAGTCAATTGGTCAATGCGAACATTAGGAGTTTCTAAGGTTACCCTTCTATTACAGCCTGAGATTATCGCCACACTAAAAATCAGCAACAACATTAATAATAATAATCCAATTTTTTTCTTTTTCATAATTTTTGTTTCTCCTATTGCTTAAAGTAAAGTTATGATATAAAATCCAAATTGTACCTCCTCGGTATACACATTTAGAAGCCGTTGACCTTCAATTTACAAAGGAATATGAAAGTTTCGAAGACCTGCGATCCACTGCTAAAAAACAACTATACATCTATTAACACGCTTTATCACATTTTAATAATTCTAACCCTACCAATCTCTTTAAGCAAGTTGTTGCTCGAGTTCTCTTTTCTTACGACGATCATTTGCAACTTCCCAAGGCCATTTCCATTTGAATTTGCGGGCTGCAATATCTATTAAGAACAATATAATTGCAGCAAGTATGAGCCAAGGTCCTGGGTCTATCTCTACATTATCAGGAACTATTGCTCCTGCAAAAATCGGTGAAATATCAACATATCCATCTTCATCTTCTTCAATAAAATTACCCCGTCCTGCCTCAGCCAAAAGACCCAGTAAAGCAATACCGTTTTCTAGCGGGACAAAAGCATCAAATTCTTTTGAATAAGAAAAAGCCGTAAATCCTTCCGTATATCCCCTAAGCACTCCATCACTGCTTCGTTGCTCCAACCGAATATGATAAATTCCCTCTCCCCAAATTTGAAAATCCAGCCTCCTAATACCTATATCAAAAGAATTGGTATAACTATTATCATAGTCAAAGAGACGATTTACAGTTAAATATAATCTATCGCCGTCGCCCTCTCCTATGTGTGAGAATACATTAACTCTGCGAGTAAAATTATCATAACCAATTTGCATCTCCAACTCCGTTACACGAATATTACGAGTAGGTGCTACTGCTCTTAAAGCATTATATAAAAATTGAGTAGATATTTCGCATTCCCAAAAATCCAAATTTTCTGTCAAAATATTTGTTGATAATGCCGCAACTCTCCCTCTTTGTGCCCCCCTGTGAGTATATCTCCATCTGGCATGCAATGCTACTCCGTGAGGCCCCATTAAAATCCTTGTTGCACCGGCACGCAATCTAGTTCCGTAAAAACCTTCCAAATAAAGAGGGAGACTTTGATTTGGAGCCAATCCCCACAAATAGTCAGGGTTAATGCCACGAAATTCCACAGAGCCCAAACTATCAATTAATGGGTCAAAAACATCATCGCCCTCAACAATAGGCGGGCTAGCCAAGTCATCTAACAAAAACTCAGGTAGATGGTGCGTTTGAGTAAAAGGTGGCATACCAAACGGCAAAAACCTCCCCCTGCCATATCTTGTTATTCTGAAAACCGTATCAAAAGAGCCCATAATTCCAACACCTGATGTAGTAATGCGTGCATATCTAAACAAATCTAAAACAATTCTCTCATGAACAAATCGCGGCTGGTAATCCGGATGGTAATAGGGAAGGTGTTCAGTAAATAAAGCATTTCCTCCAGCACACATAGCAGCACCGCATTCACAAGGAACTCCGCCCCTGCAAACATTTCCATTCATAGTTGGCTGACCATCTGATAGAAACATGATATGACGCCTGTCTACTCCACGATGTGCTTGCAAAAGCATACCTGCCATTCGCAATGCGTCTTCATACTCTGTTCCTCCGGCATATTGTAATCCATTAATACGAGACTCAATAAAATCAATATATCTCATAGAAGTTAGGTTTAAAATCAAAGTTGCTTCATGGTCAAAAGCAATAATACCAAAATAATCACGATTTTGATTCAATGCCCCTAAAGCATAAACTGCCGCTTGTTGTGCCAACTGCAACCTATTCACTCCCGGCAAAGGAACATCCTCTTGTGACATAGAACCTGATACATCAATAACCAACATTACAGCAAGCGGAGGTGTCCATGATATGGTGTCAACAGGCATAATACGGTTTAAAGAAGGTGTGTTTTGCATATCAAGACGGTTAAAAACATTAGGAATTGTGTGTCCGCCCTCAATCTCTCTGTCTCCGCCCATAACGAAAACACCGCCTTCATGATCACGCACATAAATATACAACAAATCGCTAAATCCAGCAGGCATATCATAGCCACCCACATTTGCTAAAATTACTTTATCAAACTCTCGCAATGCTCTGATAGTGGTTGGTGCTTCATCAACATGCAAAGCAGTCAAATTTGCTGGTGCATCCTCTGTTCCGAATCTCTCCTCAATAAAATTCATTAAATGTAAAATCTCTTCAGCATCTCTATCTCTATACAACACTAACATATTATCATGGTTATCTAGAATGAAAAACCTGTAGAAAATGTTATTTTGAGACATCGTATCACGCTCTCCCCCTTCCACATTTCTTAATGTTCTCACACAGTCAATAGTAGCACGCAACACCTGTAAACCACCTGTCTCAAAACTATAGTTATTAAAGGTGAATACGCGTCTTCCAGGCGTAACCATAATCTCCATCCTTATTCCATCACTCCATTCCTGTTGATTGTGACTTAATAAAGTCAAATATGCAGGACCAGAAAAATCACTCTCCACTACTACGCCAACATTAACAAGGTCTCCCATCTCTATCGTCACATCCGGCAAAACAATATCCACAATTTGAAATTCATCTGTTGCTTGAGTTCCAAAAAACTTTGTGTCAACTCTTATGTGTTGTCTAACAAGACTACCGATTACACCCATAGCCGAGCCGTCAGTTTCTAATCCATTACTAATTAGTAAAATTCGACCCCCCAAAGAATTGCCATGTGAGTCTTGAGCAAACTGATTGCGAGCATAAAGCAACGCCGCTGCAATATCAGTTGCGTTATAGTCAGGCAATGGTGCATTAGTATAACGACTCCAAACATAACTATGATTGCGCGACAAAGGTGCAGCCAAAACTTGGTCTCTGCCAAATGTGACAATGCCTATTGCAAAATATGACTCAGCACTATTAATAACATTATATATAAATGCATCTATATCTGACATAGACCCATCTATCCCTTCTTCTCTGTCATGCCTTGTCGAATAAGACTTATCTACAAGTATAATAAGTTCATTTGATTCGTCCTCCTCAGCATAAGTAAAGCCCACTCCTGCCAACACTCCGACACTAAGCAGCATTACTAAACTTAGCAACACCAAAGATACTATGCGATTTCGAGTATAGCGATATCTTTTTGTAACCCTAAAAAATGTAATAATCAAAAGCACCGCTGCCGGAATAAGCAACAAGAGTAACCATGGATTTGAAAATCCCATTTCAAAATTTCCCATTTTTTGTAATCTCCTTTTTATTTTTTGTTTAATGTATATTTTTTTATACAAATATTATTATATTACTTGAAAAACTATAACTCAAATTTACAAAACAGCATTCTACTCAATGTTCTATTGCATTTTTTTAAATATCCTAAATTCTTGGCGACAAATGAAGTAATCTTTCAATAAATAATAAGGCAACAAAGGCAGCAGCAATGAAAATTAGCAAATGCCAATCTCCCAAATCATCTATTGGCGGAGGAAAAAGCGGATTGGGCAACGAATCTCCCACTCTTACAAAATCACTTTGGTCTCTTGCAATGCGAATAAATAAACTTTCTTCTACCCTATTAATACGCCCCAAAACACTTTGTGATATGGTGTGCACACCATGCACTGACATACTTATTCCCTGCGGAAATTGTTGCAGAAAGCCATCAGGCGACACGGTAAGTCCAGGTCCTACTATCCCAACTTCTCCACCTCTTGGATTTATCTCAAAGGTTTGATTAACATCAAATACATGTTGCGGCAGCGTAACCGGCAAAAAATATTCAAACAAATTCAATAACATACTAGGCCATTCAGCCAGTCTAAAATTAGCATAATGAAGATTTATCGGCATAATTACTACTTTAGCATCCAGAGTGTTTTGCACTAGCAAAATGGGGTTGTCTTCAACAAACATAATAGGCGCAAACATCGGTGCGTGCCTAATTTCTGTAATATAATGAAAACGAATATTATTAACATTCATTCCTGCAATCATCGGATGTGGATTAGAATTAGTTACATAACCGCCATCTATCCTACTTCCAAGTTCCATATCCACATTGCTTGGCATACGCCTTGTCACAACACCCTCAATTCCCCCACCGAATCCACCAGGGTTCAAAAGAATAACTATCCCTCCTTGTGGAAGAACCGCAGGCATTTCATGCTCAAAAATATAAACATCTGTGTATCCTTCCTCAAAATTGACACCATATGTCGATGTAGTGATCACCACATCCCATTGATTAGCAATAACTGTTCTTAATGCTATTAGTGCAGCATTCATCATTAAGTGATGTCTTCCTTCGGGTGCAACATATTGCACATGAATTACCTCTCGTCGTCCGCCAAAAATAACAAATTGATTATCATATTGGAATGAATCGTTGACATCAACAGAAACTGTAGCACTTCCGAAAGAGTAGACTGTTTCTTGCCCGGCAGGACCAAAATTTCTAATAACAGCCATATAAATTTCATCGGCATTTAAAGTTGCAGTATAAGTTTCAACTTCCCAATATCCTGCTCTTAACCTTTGAGTATTGACATCGTCAAGTTGCAATGATATCGGCACCATTACTCCTCCTCTGCCAAAACTAGCAATCTCTATATGAAACTCATATAAGCCATCCACACGAATTGCCTCTACTCCCAATATTGCTACATTCCACTCCGCATTAGAAACGTTTCTAACCTCCACATTTCCTGGAATTTCATAGTCAATTGAAGTAAAATATATAATGTCTGACAAGGGAGCAGTAGTTAAGATATCTTCAATCATCCTCATCGCACGTTCAATATTAGGCTCACCAAATTCTAAAAAAGGACTGATAATTTCATTATTTGGGTGCAATGAGTTTAGTGCCGTTTCTAGTTGAGATGTCGCTATGGCTGATGTCACCAACGAAAAGGGAGTATGACCTGCTATAATAACACTAACAGCAGCCCCATCATTAATGGCATTTATACCTTCTTCTCTTGCTCCCACTATATCATCAAATCCTTCAACAGCACGCCAAAATCTTGTTGAACCGCTTGGAAGAGCATTTGAACCATCCCCTTCCATATTTCTTGTTCGCATACTCACCCCTGCATCAATAACAATTATTAAGTGGGGCTGCTCAGGTGACTGCGCATCAGCAATAAACGGTTGTGCTATGGCGAATGCGAAAGTGGTTAGGATTAGAAATTGGCAGAGGAATATCAAAATGTTCCGCAGCCTACTGATTGGGATGCGTTTTTTCTTTCTTTTTAAGGCTTGTTTCCAAATGAAAGTGGACGAGACAAACCTTTTTTGATACGCTGGTTTTATTATGTAAATCAAGATAAGTACAGCCAGCGATGCTAGGGCTATTAGCCCCAAAGGAAGTAACAAACTCATGACATCACACCTACCTTTAATAATTGTTTAAAGAGTACTTGCTCTAGCGGTTGGTCACAACTAACCGTGATAAAACTAACGCCTCTTTTATTACAAAATTCTTTGATTTCTTGATTATATTCTTCAAGCGCCTCTTCGTATGCGTTCAACAGACCCCTTGTTATATTAATTTTAAGATTTTTCAAGTCTTCCATACCACCGGCTTCACTATCCAACAAAGTTGTTCTTCCTGAATAACTTGGATCTAATTCTTCAGGAGTTACTACTTGCACAAGCATAACTTGACGCTTTTTATATAATAGATAGTCGACCGCTTTTTTCCAATCATTTTCGCTAAAAAAGTCAGATATTATAACACTCAACCCATCACTACCCCCAACATTTGGATTTCCGGCAATGGCTTCTGAAATGTTCACTTCTGATTTATATTCAATTTTTTCTAATGCTTTAATTGCTCTAAAAAAATTATTTTTACCGACTATTATGCCGCCGGTATCTTCAACTTTTGATTTTTTCAACAACTTAAAAGACACTTTATCCATGTTGTGAACAGACAAAAATCCCAAAGCAGCTCCAACAGCCAAAGCATATGCTGCCTTTTTAGATTCTATTTGACCCATCGACGCCGAGCAATCCAAAAACACTTGCAAATGCATTTGTCTTTCATCAGTGAATAATTTAATAAAATATTTTTCAAATCTTGAGTATAAATTCCAATCAATCCTGCGAATGTCGTCTCCGAGCATATATTCACGATAATCGGAAAATTCCACCGTCTGCCCATAAGTTTTCACACGATGTTTTCCCCCAAAAAAGCCGCGAAGGTCAGCGCTAAGGTTGATAGCTAATGTTTCTAATCTTGCGAAAAATTCGTTGTTAAGTAATGATTTCATATTTTTTGAGTTTACCTTGAAGTTAATTTGATTTAAGATTGCCCAATGACACACAATTTAATGTGTTATACAAGAAACAAATATAATTGCTTGCAAGAGCATTAGTCTTCGATGACTTCGTGTGCGATGATAACAAAAGTTTAAGCCTCTCGCTCTCATACGGAATGACTCGCTGAAGACAAGTCCAACGCAAGCCCATCGAGTGTGAAAAAGCAATTTTTGCACCCTTTAACACCACCTGCCTACCTTAATATCTCTTTGCAGCACTTTAAAAAGTATTAGCGAATTTTCAACTTTCTTGCTACTTCATCTGCTATTTGCTTAATAATTGTATCAGGGGACACGCCCTCCGCAATTGCTTCAAAATTAAGTTTTATACGATGTCTAAACACAGAGCATGCCAACTCATCAATATCGCTATATGCAACATTAAAGCGACCTTTTAAGAGTGCTTTTACTTTTGCTGCTGAAATAAGCGCTTGTCCTGCTCTCGGGCTTGCTCCATATCGAATGAATCTTTTCGATGCTTCTGCAGCCACCTCAACATCAGGATGTGTCGCTTGAGTCAACATCATTGCATAATCCATTACCGGCTCTGCCACAGGAATTGAATTTGCGATTTTTCTCATCTCAAGAAGTTCTTTGCCGTCACAAGCCGCATCAGCAACCTCTGCCATTGTTTTTTGTGTCATGTTAACGATTTCTTTCAACTCGCTTAAAGTTGGCATATTAACAATAAGCTTGAACATAAAACGATCCATTTGTGCTTCCGGCAATGGATATGTTCCGTCTTGTTCTATCGGATTTTGAGTCGCTAAAACAAAGAACGGCTCGTCCAATTTACGAGTAACCCCCATGACTGTGACGGCATGTTCTTGCATCGCCTCAAGCAGAGCACTTTGAGTTTTCGGCGTCGCACGATTAATCTCATCCGCCAAAATTATATTACTAAAAATAGGTCCTTTATTAAAAACAAACTTAGAATTGCCTTTTTCGTCCTTTTCAATAATGTTAGTTCCCGTGACATCGGCAGGCATCAAGTCAGGAGTAAACTGAATCCTAGAAAAAGGAAGTGAGAAAACTCGCCCTAAACTACGAACTAAACGAGTTTTACCAACCCCGGGAACACCCTCTAGCAAAACATTGCCGCCACTAATCATGGCAATAATAGTTCCCTCGACAACCTCTTTTTGTCCAATGAGGTCTCGCTTGACTTGAGTAAAAATATCTCTGCACTTTTCACTGAACTTAACTATACTTTGTGCAGTCTGTTTGTCAACTTGCTCAGTGTCCGCTGCAGCGTTCTCAGCATTCGCCACAACCTGCTCAACTTGCAGTGCATTCTCCTCGGTTTCAATCACGATCTCTTCAACCGTTGCCACAACCTCTTCAGTCTCCGCCATTTTTTTCTTGTTTTTCATTTTATTTTAAAAAATCTCCTTCGCGGCAATACCGCTGTTATGTGATATTATACTTTTGACATTAATTTAGAGTATTTGGAGCACTAACAAGCAAGCCTGTTAGTGCTCTCAATTGCTACTCCCGTATTCATGGCTTGATTTCATTTGAAACTATATAGAATTTTGTTTAAGT
>Ga0131853_10002088_pt1 | contig 35880 bp, 28 predicted proteins | sample TergutLab28metaG_FD_92764 | JGI IMG/M metagenome (GOLD analysis project Ga0131853, IMG submission 92764) | Labiotermes labralis P1 segment gut microbial communities from Petit-Saut dam, French Guiana - Lab288 P1 (version 2) (version 2) | ecosystem: Host-associated > Arthropoda: Insects >... | reverse complement strand
TGGGTTGTCGGAATGAATATATTTAGACGATAACAAAAAAATCACCAAAAATATTATAACTCAAGACGGAGAAAAAGAAAAGGGGCATCAGCCCCGTATCGAAAATTTATTTTCGTTTTGTTCCTTCAAAGCTGACGCCTTTAAGAACGTCTACATTTTTAAAAGATTTTTCTAATGAAGAAACGGTAATAATATTTTGATTCATAATAATTAACTCCTTATAATATATTTCGTGTCATAGTATACAATGTATGCTATGGACAGAGTTATTATACTATACAATATATAACATGTCAACAAATTATTTTTATATTTTGAGATTTGAGTGATTTTATTTGCTAGAAAGGACTAGTTCGCTAGAACCAGCTAAGTTAAGATTTAAGTTATCGAAAAATAATTAATTTAATAATAATTTTTCTTATTACGAGTAAACTTTTAATGCGAATAATTACATAAATAAACTCAGGTGCGTTATAATAAACATAGAATTAATTAGAATTTAGAGATATAAATTACGTTTTATTTATAATAAAGTCAAAAAAACCTTGCAAAAAGCTAGATTTTTTGGTATAATAATCGAACGTACGAAAGGGTGCAGTTAATGAAATTTGAAAAAGATTTATCTTTGATTGAAGTTTGTGAACAGCTAATGCTTGAGAAAAAAAATCCTCAGCCAATCAACGAACTGATCAATGAATCAATTGAGTCTGTTGGTAGAGTAGCAGATAATATTGAGGAAATGACACAATTATATGTTGATATCACAACGAGTGCAAAATTTGTTTATTGTGGCGATGATGAGTGGGACTTAAAAGAGCGCCAGTCTGTTGAACTTTGGGATAAAGACGGATCTTTCTTTAATAAAGATATTATCGAAGAAGACGACGAGGATGATGGTATTACGGCAGACGATTATTACTTAGACGATAAGCCTAAGTATGAGGATGAAGATCTTGAAGATGAAGTTGCGGATGATGATGATGATACAGCACCAGAAGTCTTTGATGAGCCTGAAGTTGATGATGTAGTTAGTGAGGAAGAAGAGTTCTTAGACGAAGATTCCTACAACGAAATCATGGATAACTACGAAGATATGTATGAAGATGAATAAAAAAGTCAAATTTGACTTTTTTTGTTTGACATTTTCATAATAATGAGGTACAATATTTATCGGTAAATTAATATCCACTATTAAAGGCCCTCATTAAAATTAACTAATTTATGGAGGAAAAGAAATGAAAACATACATGGCTAATAACCAAACAATTAATCACAAATGGTATGTCGTTGATGCAAAAGGCAAAACTTTAGGGCGACTCTCAACCCAAGTTGCGACTGTTATCATCGGTAAACATAAACCAGAATATACTCCGCATGTTGATTGCGGTGATTATGTAATTATTGTTAATGCTGATCAAATTGTTTTAACTGGAAAAAAATGGGATGATAAATTCTATCGTCGTCATACAGGATATAACGGTGGGATTAGAGAAATTAATGCAAAAGAAATGATGAAAAAATTCCCGACACGGATGGTTGAGAAGTCAATCACTGGAATGTTACCTAAAACTAAATTAGGTAGAGCAATGGCATCAAAATTATTTGTTTATGCTGGTAATGAGCATCCGCATATTGCTCAACAACCGGAAAACTTACCGGTTGAATAGGAGGAACTATGGCAAAGGTACAATATTTAGGAACAGGACGCCGTAAAAGCTCAGTAGCACGCGTCAGATTAAGTACAGGAAGCGGTAAAATTACGATTAACAATCGTGCATTTGAAGAATATATTCCAAGTGCCGCAACAAGACTAGACGTTTTACAGCCTTTAGAACTTACAGAGAACACTTCTAAACTAGATGTTAATGTTAATGTTCATGGTGGTGGACTTAGTGGTCAAGCTGGAGCGATTCGCTTAGGAATTACTCGGGCTCTTATGCAATTAAATGCAGATTTAAGACCAGTTCTTAAAGAAAAAGGTTTAGTTACTCGTGATCCGCGTGCAAAAGAACGTAAAAAATACGGTCTTAAAAAAGCGCGTAGAGCTAGCCAGTTCTCTAAACGTTAATTTAATACTTATAAACTTCTTATCTTTGGATAAGAAGTTTTTTCTTAAAACAAAATGAAAAGTAGTTCTTCAAACTTAGAAGAACTACTTTATTAAATTTTAATAGCCTTTGTTGCCCAAAAAGTGGGAATCCCATATTCGGCAGTTAAGTCATTTGCATTATAATCCTCATAAGCACCAACAAGCATAAATCCAGCTTTAAGTTGGCCACCAATCTGTTCGTTAAAGGTATGACTAAACTGAATACCACTATCGTCTTTTTCAAGTTTTTTAATTAAATCGGGATTATTTAAAGGATTAAAGGGAAGTTTATTAACAATTTCTAAGGATTTTTCAGAATTATCAAAAAGATAATTAATTCCATTGTCCATTCCGGAAAGTAAAATACCATTTGGTTTTAATATTCGATAACACTCACGCCATAAGTGGTAGACATCCTCAATATAACAATTTGAAACTGGATGAAAAATTATGTCAAAGCTATTATCTGCAAATGGCAGTTTCTCAGTCATATCTGCTTTTACAATATTGATTTTATAACCTTCTCTGGCCGCTACCATTTTTTCGCTTTCAAGTTGTTGGTCAGATAAATCCAAAACAGTGCAATCGGCCCCAAGCAAACTAAAGATTGGCATTTGTTGACCACCAGCACTTGCTAAGCCAAGGAGCTTTTTAGCTTTTAAAGTTGGAAACCAATCTTTTGGGACATTAATTGTTGGTGTAAGAAGAACATCCCACTTTCCTTTTTTAGCGTCTGCGCAGGCTTCGCTACTGATTGGAACTCCCCATTCCCAGCCATCTTTGACCCAACGATCAATTGTTTCAGCATTTATTGTAGTATATTTTTTCTGCAATTTAGAAATTCATCTCCTTCATTTTTTCTTCGATGAATTGATTTGTATAAAGATTGTAATAATAATTTTTATTTTTTAATAATTCATCATGAGTGCCAGCCTCAAGAATAACCCCTTTTTGTAAGACAATAATTATGTCAGCATTTTTAATAGTGGATAAGCGATGGGCAATCACAAAACTAGTACGATTAGCTAATAACTCTTTAATAGCCTTTTGTAATTCAAACTCTGTTTCTGTATCAATGCTTGAGGTTGCTTCATCAAGCACAAGAATTCTTGGATCTGCAATAATAGCGCGGGCGAAAGAAAGTAGCTGTTTTTGTCCTAAAGATAGTTTAGCCCCGGTTTCTCCAACTTCAGTATCATAACTATTTTCTAAATTAATGATGAATTGATGAGCGCCAACAATCTTAGCCGCCTCTTCGATTTCCTGATCGCTAGCTTCTAACTTGCCATAACGAATATTTTCGCGGATTGTGCCACTGAAAAGATGTGGGCTTTGTAATACATAGCCAAGATTGGCGTGTAACCAAGCGACAGAACGATCTTGATAGTCTTTTCCATCAATCGTAATTATTCCACTTGTTGGCTCATAAAAGCGACATAATAAGTTAACGATTGTTGATTTTCCTGCTCCTGTTTCGCCAACAATAGCGACAGTTTGACAAGCATTAACTTTTAAGCTGAAATTATTTAGAATTACTGGATTATCTGGACCATAACTAAAAGAAACATTGTTAAACTCGACATCACCTTTAATATCTTCCCAATTTTCCTTTTTATGTTCGAAAGTAGTACCATATTTGGCGATTACTTCTTCGCTATCAGTGATTGCTGGTTTGATATCAATTAGATTAAAAACTCGCTCGGCAGCGACTTGGGCATGTTTCATATCATTAGCGAAAAAAGCAATATTTAAAATAGGATCAAAAAAGCTCATTGTTGCCATGACTAAGAAGAAGAGCGTTGAAAGAGTAAATACATTATCAATGACTAAAAGGCCGCCCTGATAAATCACAAAAACAATACCTAAGCCGGCTACAATCGAGATTATTTGATAATAAAGAGAGGAGACAACAGAACTAGTGACAGTAGTTTTCCGGAACTTGCGGGAAAGTTTTTGAAATTCATATAAGTTTTTCTCCTCTAGATTCAAGGATTTAGTTGTTTTAGCACCTGTGATTCCTTCGTTTAAGGATCCAGTTATTTTTGAGTTTATCCGTCTTACTTTTCTGGCAAAATGAATTATCAAACGATTAAAACGAATACTGACGAAAATAATTACTGGAATAATTATTAACATAATTAAAGCAAACTGCCAGTGAATTATCAACATTGCGGTCAAAACAAAGATTAATTTGAAAATAGCCCACATTAAATCAACAGTGCCCCAAGAGACAATTTCCCCTAAGCGCTCATTGTCGCTTGTTACGCGGGCTAAAAGCCAACCTGTTGAATTTTTATCATAAAAAGAGAAAGGAAGTTCTTGTAAATGATGAAAGGTTGCTTTAGAATGTTTTTTGTAAAAATTAATTTCCAGTTGAGCAGTGTAATAGATAAATGTGTAGACGAAAATGGCTTGACCTAGCGAAAAAATAACCATTATTGGTACGAACCAAACTAAGTATTGGAAGTTTTCGCCCCTGACGATTTCCTCGATACCGATAAGACTGATAAAGTAAAAATAAAGTGTTTCGATAAGGGCGACTATAACTACACTTATTGTAGCAATTAAAAATAGTTTACGGAAAGATAAAACATTTTTAATAACCCGTTTCCAGATTTTCCAGTTTACCTTAGCTTTAATATCATATTCATCGAATTCAAAATTATCCATTTGTCTCACCGCCTTCCGTAAAATAGTTCTGGATTTTATAGATATTTTTATAAAGACCCTCTTTTTCGATTAATTCCTCATGAGTACCTACAACAGAAATCTTTCCATCTTCCAAAACGACAATTTTATCAGCAGTCATTGCGCTTAAAATCTTATGAGTAACGATAATTGTAGTTGCTTTGTTTTTTCTTTCAAGTAAACCTTTTCTGATTTGCTTATCAGTCTCTGTATCGACAGCACTTAAGGAGTCATCAAAGATTAAAATCGGCTTTTCTTCGGTAAGGATTCTAGCAATTGCAATTCGTTGTTTCTGACCGCCGGAAAGTGTCACGCCACGCTCGCCGACTAATGTATCATATCCATCTTTAAATTTATCAATTTCAGTTTCAATAGAAGCAATCCTCGCCACTTCACGAACTTTATTTTCCTCGACATTATTAATTAATATTCCAATATTTTCTTTGACTGTTTTAGAGAAGAGAAAAGGTTCTTGCATACAAATACCAATATTGCGTCTTAAATATTGTTTTTCAATATTTTTTATGTCAGTGCCATCGATTAAGATTGCACCTTCGCTAACTTCAAACATCCTATTGATTAAGTTAATTAAAGTTGATTTTCCGCTACCGGTTTTTCCAACAATCGCAATTGTTTCGCCAGCATTAATTTTTAAAGAGATATTATGTAAAGTTGGAACTGAAGCATCATCAAAGCTAAAAGAGACATTGTTAAATTCAATTGTTCCAAAAATTTTCGGTTTTTCCGTACCGTTGGCAAGTTCATATTCGGTTTTCTCGTCCATAATTTCTAAGATTCTTTTAGCCGCAATAGAAGTTCTAGTAAATTCACTTAATTGTCTTCCTAGCGATCTGGTTCGCCATAAAATATCTTGAATACACATAAAAATTAAAATTATTGCATCGATTGTAATGCCTTGTCGGTAAAAATAAATACTTATCAGGAAACTTGCTAGAAGTTGGAAAAAGATAACTCCATCAGAAAAGCCCCAGAAAAAAGATATTTTTTTCATTAAACGTTGCCAAGTAGTAGAGAAATCTTCTACCGAATCGTCAAATTTTTTAATTTCATATTTTTCATTCGCAAAAGCTTTAACAACACGTATACCAGTAATGTTTTCCTGGGCAACGCTAGTTAGCTGGCCTTCCTTTTCCTCTAACTCCTGAAAGTCTTTAGCCACCCATTTAAAATAGAAAAAAGAAAAGATAAAAAGAAGCGGAGCTAAAGAAATAGAGATTAAGGCAAATTGCACATCAACTCGCATCATTTGATAGAAGTAGAAACCAATAAGGAAAAAATTATTTAGCATATTTGGCATTACACCACCGATAAAGCGTTTAAAGCGATTAATATCAGAGGTGCTTCTTTGAATCAAATCACCTGTTTGCGCTTGATTTAGATAAGAATAGGGAAGTTTTTGGATATGATCATAAAAGTTAGTTTGTACGCGCATGCCAATTGATTCACTTGTTAAAGACATAATAAAATCATAAAATAAATTGATTAAATCGCGCAAAACAATAAAGGAGAAGACAATAATGCTCATAAAAAATAGTCTTCCGGCAAGCGCATGTTGCGCCAAAAAATCCGTTAAAAAAACGGGCAGATTGCTTGACCCATTTGGATCAATTATTGCATAAGTCTGTGAAATTAAAAAAGGGATATTACTACGTATATAATTTAAAATGATTAATGTTAATAATGCAATTACTAACATCCATTTATTGCCCTTTGTCCAGCGTAAAAATAGTTTTATAGCATTCATATGTTTTTTATTTATTCCTTCTGTTATATGAATATTATATCATAAATATTTTAAAAGCAAAGATAATTTTTAAGGTAGGAAAAGCATATTTTTGCTATTTTGTCGATTTTTGTAGAACAAAATATAATTTTATACTTTAAATTAGATTGACAGAACTATCTTAAAATGATATAATGGTAGCGTTTCCATTCATTACTGCATATATTACTTAAAGGAAATAACTTTACTTGAGAAATATAACAAAATGTCTTTAAAATTAAATAAAAAAACGAGGGGAAAAGAAGAATGAGAAAGTGCAAAATCGGAATACTGATAGTATCAATTATTCTAGGCGTGGCAGTACTTATAGGCTGTCAGAACGACACCACGACAACCACGACGGAAACCCCGCCACAAAATTATACGATAACGTATATTTTAAACGGCGGACAAAATCACGTTGCTAATCCAAATACTTTCACAGAGAGTGATTTGCCACTTACAATTTTGGCGGCTTCAAGAAGTGGTCACGAATTTAGAGGTTGGTTTACGAATCCTAATTTCACTGGGACAGTAGTTACGCAGATAACACAAGTCGGAAATATAAGACTTTATGCCCAGTGGGATGAAATAGTTGAAAATGAGTACACTATTACTTATTTTTTAGGTGGCGGACAAAATCATGCCAACAATCCGGCAACATTTAGAGAAAGAGACTTGCCATTGACTTTAGAACCAGCAACAAGGGCAGGACATGACTTTGTAGGTTGGTTTACAAATCCAAGTTTTACAGGAGAGGCAGTTACACAGATAACACAAGTTGGTAACGTAGTGCTTTATGCGCAATTTGAAGCAGAAACTGTCTACACGATTACTTATATTTTAAACGGGGGAACAAATCACGCTAACAATCCAGCAACTTTTGTGGCTAACGAGTTACCTCTTCAGTTATATGACGCTTCAAGGGAAGGCTATGATTTCTTAGGATGGTTCACTGCATCCGATTTAAGCGGAACGCCAATTAGAGAAATAACGCAAGCTAGTAATATTACTCTTTATGCGGGATTTGAAGAACAAGAAGTACCTGTTGAGATTATCTATCATTTAAACGGAGGAACAAATCATCCAGATAATCCTACATCTTTATTCCAATCGCAGTTTCCTTTTACCCTCTTAAAGCCAACGCAAGAAGGTTTTGATTTTATCGGCTGGTTCAGAACAAGTGATTTTTCTGGCTCACCAGTTACAGTCTTAAATGCTACTGACACCGATTTTGAATTATTTGCCCAATGGTTTGAGCTTGTTGATTATGCCATTACATATCACTTAAATGGTGGTGAAAATCACGAACTTAATCCAGATTATTATAATCGCTCGATGTTGCCTTTAGTATTTAGAACGCCAACGAGAGATGGTTATCAATTTATTGGCTGGTTTGAAAATCCTTTATTAACGGGAGCGATGATTAGGTCACTTCAAGAAGGACAAACAGGGGATTTGAATCTTTATGCTAAATGGGAAGCCGAACAAACATTCAATATCAGTTTTGAGCTTAACGGCGGTGTTTTCGGTTTCGTTGACCCTGCTGATTTATTTACCGAATTCCTAACAGACCTTCATTCGTTTTTACGATTTAGAAACCTTGCTGGTTTGACTCCAGATCTTAATACTTTTATGCATGGAGCAGGCAATACTTCAGGATTTAATGGAACTTTCAGATCTGGTAATACTGTTTCTGGAGATATAATGCCGTTATTATTTGTACTAGGACAACGTAACTTTAATCCAAGTATGGGAAACCCAGAAGATTTCTTTATCTATCATCCGGATTTCCGCGATCGTTGGTTGCCTTTCTTTGACCAATTAAACTTATTTATGCTTCGGGTTAATCCGGCACAAAACTTTTGGAATGATCGTTTTGCGGCATCAGTTAGGATTGTCGATTGGATTCTTAATTTAAGAGCTGGTTCACCTGCATTTGCTCCAAATACAGACTTTATGCCAGAAGGACCGTATGTTCCTACAACGATTTCTAATGCGGTAGGTATAACTCTGCCGATTCCAAGAGGAAATGGTGAGTTCTTAGGTTGGTTCGACAACCCTTTGTTTGGAGGTATTGTTTACTCAGTTATTCCGGCTGGAGCGACTGGCAATAGAACTTTTTATGCCAGATGGGCTGTACCTTCAGAGACATTTGATATTTATGTTAGTGCAGAGTGGGTAGGTAAAAGTGCTGGTGAAACGGTAACACATTTAAATTTTACATTAACAATTGGTACTAATGCATTTGCGACTTTACAAGAAGCAATTGATTTCACAGCAGAAGGAAGTTCGATTTTTGTTTTACCAGGAATCTATAGTGGCGCAACAATCAATAAAAACTTTATTACAATTGTTGGACCAAATGCTTTTGTTGATCCGAATCTAGATATCAGAGGTCCGGAAGCAAATATAGTTGGCGCAATCAATGTTGGTGCTAATGTTCAAGGGCTAATGATTACAGGTATGGCTTTTAATGGAGCAGGTCAAGTTATTGGTGCTGTTTCAGGTGGTATTGATAATTTTGTATTTAGCTATAATAATGCTTCAGGTATCAGTAGTATTCCTGGAGCTGAGGGAATTCTTGATTTTCCGATTTTAAATGACGCTGATAAAAACTCTAACTTTATCATTACAAATAATCGTTTTCACTTTAATAGCCAACTTCGTCATGTCAGATTAATGAATATTCAAAATTTAGAAGTAATCAATAATGTTTTCCAAGGCAGTGCGACAAGAACTTTTACTGATGCTTTACGTTTAACTGGGACAAATAATATGAATGCTGGAGGTATTGGTGTTGCAGGAGATGTAGTTATTAATCACAATAAGTTCTTTAGCATAGGACAAAGAGCAATCTGGTTCCATCGCTATACAGCGGAAAATATTGAAATCCAATATAATCTATTTGATGATATCGGAAGTTTTGAAGCTGGAGAACCTATTAATATTGTTACTTGGGCTGGAGTTAGCACAGTTATTAATATTCGTTTTAATACTTTCTCTAATGTTGGTGTTAATGGTGCTATGCAAACAATTCGCTTGCATAATCAAGATGCGCAACCTGGTGATTGGATCGCAAATATTAACTTTAACAGTTTCACGAATATTCAGGGAACAAGAGAAAACTTTACTTTAATAACTAATGGTGGAAATGCAATTAATGAGGAATTATTGATTAACGCTGAAACGAATTTCTTTGATGGCCGGACACCAAGTGATATGCCAATATTCTTTGTTGGCGTACAAAACATCGGTGTTTACATCAGAAACGAGGATGATTTACCGGATATGAATTTTTCTGCAGACCTTAGCCCACAAAGTATCGTTATAACAAATTCAATTTCCAGACTTGAGCTTTTTAGTGAGTATCTGTTAAGATTTGAAGTTTTACCAGATAATGCTACTGATAAGCGTGTTACTTTCACAACAAGTAATAGAAATGTTTTACAAGTTTCCAATACAGGTCTTCTTTATGCGGTTGGATATGGAACAGCGACAGTTACGATTGCAACAGTTGTTAATGAACTTGTTGCTGTATCGATTACGATAACAGTTTATAAGCCTGATTATATAGATGTTTTCTATACTAATACCAGTGCTTTAAACGTTGGCGAAGAAGAGATGCTTGTTGTTGTAAGAAACGGATATGAAGGGGTATTGGAATTTACTTCCAGTGACTCAGCAATCGCAACAGTCGATTCCAGTGGTTTAGTCAAAGCTGTAAGTCCTGGTGTCGCTTTAATTAGTGTTGGTGTAGATGGTCAGGTATTAAGCACAGCGGGAATTACGGTTTTAGAGCCGCTGACAGCAGAAGATGCCTTATTACAATTATTAATTAATTCTCATAACAGCAACATCATGCGTCATAATTCAATTGATGTTACTGGCTTCCAATTTATTTATCAGCATGATCTTCTTCATAGTGTTAATCAGTTTTTATTTCAGGAACATAATGTAATTGAACATTGGATCCCGCTTGGTGGAGTTGGTATAACTCATAATAACCGTCCAGGTACAGTTCGCCAAAAACATTATGTTGTCATTCATGATACTGGATCATCAGCGCCTGGAGCTGGTGCATTAGCTCATGCTAATTTCGTTGCGGGTGGCGGTAATGGTACTTCATGGCATTATACAACAGGTAACGATGGAATATTCCAGCACATTCCAGATAATGAAATAGCTTTTCATGCTGGTGATGGTTCAGTCCAATTTGGCTTGACTGATACAGGAGTGGCTGCAACGGTCAGAAATCCGATTGTAACGATATCTGCAGATGGTTTTTGGGTTTTAAATGGTAACAGGACTACAATTCAAGCCCCAAGAAATGGCACTCAGATTTTAACTGCTGCTGACATTAACGATCAAGGAATCAGAGTGGAAATTCACAATGGCACTTATTGGGTTGGTATTACTTATTGGAATGCAACTTACAGAAGAATCGCTAACCGTGGTGGAAATCAAAATGGTATTGGTATCGAAAAAGCAATAAACCAAGGTTCAGACTTATTTTTAACTTGGCAAAAGACAGCAAAATTAACGGCTAATCTTTTAGTAAATAATGGCTTAGAATTAGACGCGATTCAGCAACATCACTTTTTTAGTGGTAAAAACTGTCCGCAGACAATGAGAGGAGTCGACGGCGGTTGGGAAGATTTCTTAGCTTTAGTTGCGACGGAGTTAGAGGTATTACGTTATTTCTCAGAATACACAATTACTTTTGAAATCATTTCTGGCAATGAATTTTTAACAAATGCAGGAAGAACTTCTAATAATGAAGGGGTTGCTCAAGCAGTTGCTTACCGGATTACGGTTTCCAGAGGTTCATATGAAAGATCAGTTATTCTTCATAGTGTGATTCCAGGAAGATTCTCGTAAAGAATTTTATAACAAATCAGAGGTGCAGTTAAACACACCTCTTTTTTCTTTTTCGCCTATAAATACATTTATTGGGTATAATAGTGATAACACTTTATGGAACGTAAAATTGTTGAAAAACTGATGAAATGGAAAAATAATTCTGCTCGAAAGCCGCTTATTATTTCAGGTGCGCGTCAAGTTGGTAAAACTTACACCATGCTTTCTTTTGGCAAAGAACACTAGAACAAAACGAAAATAAATTTTCGATACGGGGCCGATGCCCTTTTTTTACGAAGTTACAGTTGAACTTGTAATCTTATCGGTGTCGTTAGACCGCTATTCCTCAAACTCTGAATTACTTCATCGTCTTTGGGTTTACTTTTTGCCATTATATTTAAACTGGCATTAATATCTGAATTAACTATTAATCCTTCTTTAGTTTTGAATAATCTGTTATTGCGTTCTCCCTGATAACTATTAGCTTTAGCTATCTCTTCATTCTTGATATGAATTTCAAATAGTTAGCTAATGAATAAAAAAGAAAGCATTTTATAATTTGTTTGTCGATTTTTTTGTAGAAAATTCTTGAAGATATGTTATAATTATTACGTAGTAAACATTATGATAAAAGGAGGCCATTATGAATCCCGTAATTAAAGAATTTGAAAAAATCAATAAGCATATTGGTGATGCGGTTGTTGCATTTTTAAATTCGAATGGTGGAACCATAAAAGTTAGCCTTCAAACGCCAAAAGATTTTAACAAAATTCAAACTATACTAAAGGAAATAACCCCTTTTGTCAGGCTAAATCAAGAGATTACAGAATCAGAAGCAATCCTTTATATCCCGGCAGGCCTCGATAAGCCTTATTGTAATGAACGGGGTTTTTTTGTTTTTGAGAAGCAATTAATCTATAAACTTACCCGTGACGAATTAATTAATAAAATTAAGCAAGAAGGCATAAGAGCGAATTATCAGTATTTTAGTGATGTTGATGTTGATTCAGTATTTTCCAATAAACTCTTTCAGGATTTTTTAGAGAAAAGTTCTGAATTTAAAGAAGAAGATTTATTCGGTCAGCTTTTAGGTTTAAAAGCTATGCATAACTTAAACAATCAGTATTTTTTTCGATTAGCAGGTCTTTTATGTTTTACTAATTATCCTCAAGACTACTTACAAAACGCCTTTATTCAAATTAATGTTTTTAATGGGTCAAACAAAGCTTTGCCTATTGATTCAATTGATTTTAAAGGTAATCTTTTAGAAATGATTGATAAGGCCTATAAATTTTTAAAAGATAAGTTGAAAGTTTCTGATAAATTAATTTGGGAATTACTTTTAAATATGGTATTACATAATGATTATCATGCGGATTGTTTGCCGATGGTAGTTGAAATATATGCTGACAAAGCTATTTTCCGCAATTTAAGAACTATTCATCCAATTCTTGATCAGCACTTTGGCATTGTAAGTTTTTCTTCTGACCAAGGTTTAAAAAATATTTTAAAAACAATCGGTTACGTAAGAAACATTGGTGCTGGAATTGATATTGTGAATGCGGAATTAGAAAAAAATAATTTGCCGCCAATTACTTTTGAGCGTAATGAATTTTTTAGTGCCTATATTTCTTTAATCGAACAAAAAGAAAAAATATTTTTTAGAGTTAAAGGTAAACCGCGCGAAAAGATTGGAAAATTTGAATTAAAAAGCAGACAAATATATAGTGAAATTGTAAAAAATCCTTTTATTACTCAAAGTGAGTTGTTTGTGAAAACAGAAATAAGTGAACGAACGATTTCCCGGATTATCCAGGAATTAAGAAGTAAAGGTAAAATAATTCGCATTGGCGCCAATAAAAATGGTTATTGGGAAATTGCAGAAAATAAAATTCGGGAGAAAATATGAAAAAAATCGGAACAGCTGTATTTGGTGTCAGGGCGCCAATCATTAAGCCCTATGACAATTTAATTGAAATAACTTGTGATTCATTATTAGAAGCCGTTAAAGAGAACAATTTAATACTAAAGGACAGGGATATTGTCGCTGTTACAGAAGCAATCGTTGCGAAAGCTGAAGGTAATTTTGTAACAGTAGATGAAATTGCTCAAGAAGTTAAAGAAAAGTTTAACAGCGATACGATTGGTTTGATTTTTCCAATTCTTTCCCGCAATCGTTTTTCCTTAATTCTTAAGGCTATCTCCAGAGTTTGTAAAAAGTTATATATTCAACTTTCATATCCTGAAGATGAAGTTGGTAATCCTTTAATTAGCCGAGAAGCGTTGGCAGAGAAAAATATTAACTATTATAGTGATGCTTTTTTAGAGTCTGACTTCCGGAAATTATTTCCAGACCTTATTCATCCGTTTACGGGAATTGATTATCTGAAGTATTTTCATCAGACGGCAGAGTGTCCTGTAGAAATTATTTTAGCTAATAATCCGCTTGAGATTTTAAAATATACTAATAATATTATAAACGCTGATATTCATTCGCGGAAAAGAACGAAGAATTTGCTTCAAAGTCATAAAGCTAAAGTTTTTAGTCTTGATGAATTTATGAGTCAGAAACGAGAGGGTGGTTATAATCCCCATTATGGCTTATTAGGCAGTAATGTCAGCAAAACGGAAGTACTTAAACTATTTCCTCGTGAACCTTTGCATTTCGTTGAAGGTTTACAAGAAGCTCTTTTTCAAAAAACAGGGATTAAACTGGAATGTCTTGTTTATGGTGATGGAGCCTTTAAAGATCCAGTTGGTGGTATTTGGGAGCTTGCTGATCCGGTTGTTGCGGCTGCTTATACAAAAGGTCTTGAAGGAACACCTCAGGAAGTAAAACTAAAGTATATTGCCGATAACGTTGAAAGTGATGGCGAGATTACTGAGCAGGTACGTTCATTGATAAAGAATAAAAGCAGTAATCAGCTTGATAGTGATAATGCCCTTGGCACAACTCCAAGGCGTTATGTTGATTTGATAGGATCGTTATGCGATTTAGTTACCGGATCTGGTGATAAGGGAACGCCAATCGTTTTGATTCAAAATTATTTCACCAATTATGCAATGGAGGAATAAATATCAAATCAGAAGATTTTAAACCATTAGAACTAACTGATAAACTTGCTTTTGATAAATTGCGCAAAAGCGAGCTCTATAATGATTATTTTGCTAGTGAGTTGAATTTTCTGACGCTTTATAGTTGGAAAGATCTCTATAGAACTAAAATTTATAAAGGCAATGATTTCATTATTTTTATTGATAATCGTAACGAAATGTTATTTTTACCGCCTTTAGCTGAATCAAAAGAAGCCTTTAATCGCGGAATCGAGTTAATTAGGGACTATTGTTTAGCAGAAGGAATCGATTTTAAAATTCAAGGAATTACAGAAAAATTATTGGAAATAATTAATATAAAAGAAAGTTACAACTTTATTGCCCAGCCTGAAAATGCAGAATACATTTATAATTCATTTGATTTAATTACGCTCAGCGGAAAAAAGTTTCATGCTAAAAGGAATCATGTTAATCGTTTTATCAAAACCTATAATTATCAATTTGTTCCATATCAAGAAAGTTTTCGGCCTCAAATTCAAGAAATTATTGAGAAATGGAATAAAAAGCAAGGTTTTGATTTTGAATCACAAGCAATATGTAACGCTCTAAACAATTTGGAAGTTTTAAATAGTTTTTGTGACTGTCTTTTGGTAGATGAAAAACTAGTTGGCTTTGCGATTGGTACGGCTTTTAATGATTACGGGCTTGTAATTTTTGAAAAATGTGATAGCGACTTTCTAGGAGCTTACCAAATAATAAATAATTTGTTCGCAAAGAAAAACTTTAAAGACGTTCCTTATATCAATCGTCAGGAAGATTTGGGCATCGAGGCCTTAAAAAAAGCAAAAATGTCTTATTATCCGGTATTTTTACAGGAAAAATATCTGATGACAAAAAAATAAAAAAAGGGAGAAATATTTATGGCAATCATCGAAGGAAAAAAAATCAAAATATTTTCATTAAGCGCAAACAGACCGCTAGCAGAGGAAATCGCTAAAACGGTTGGCTGCGAACTTGGCGTCTGTGAGGTTAATTATTTTGCGGATGGCGAAATCAATATGAATATTCCAGAAACGGTTCGTGGACATCATGTGTTTGTTGTACAACCAACGCAAACACCGGTTAACGATACTTTAATGGAAGTATTAATTATGTGTGATGCTTTAAAAAGAGCAAGTGCTTTAACGATTAACCTGATTATTCCTTATTATGGGTATTCCAGGCAAGATAAAAAATCACGCTCAAGACATCCAATCAGCGCTAAGTTAGTTGCGGATTTAATCCAAACAGCAGGAGCTAACAGAGTTATCGCAATGGACCTGCATGCGGCGCAGATACAAGGTTTTTTTGATATTCCTATCGATAACTTTTTAGCAATGCCAATTCTTGCTCAATATTTATTGAAAAAGAAGTTTAAGAATATTGTTGTGGTTTCTCCTGATCATGGTGGTGCGACACGCGCAAGAATGTTAGCTAACTATTTAAGTGCGCCGATGGCTATCATCGATAAAAATCGTCCTGAACCAAATAAAGCAGAAGTTATGAATATTATTGGAGAAGTTAAAGGTAAAACAGCTATTTTAATTGATGATATGGTTGATACTGGTGGTTCATTAATGGTAGCCGCAGAAGCTTTAATGAATGCTGGAAGTGATGCGGTTTATGCTGCTTGTACACATCCAATCTTATCTGGAGATGCATCTGATAGAATTTTGAAGTCATCTTTAAAAGAGTTAATTTGTACTAATACTGTATTTTTACCAGATTCTAAAAGAAATGAAAAAATTGTTCAACTTTCGGTTGGTAAAGTTTTAGGACAAGGTATCATTAAGATTCTTGACGATGAGCCTTTATCAGGATTGTTTCAGCTTGAAACTGAAGAAATAAGATGAAACTGATTCTCGGTTTAGGAAATCCGGGAAAAAGATTCGAGCATACCCGTCATAATATTGGTTTTGATTGCCTTGATTACTATTTACTTTTAAATAACGGAAAGTTTACGGAAAAAAAGAAGTTTCTGGGCATGCTTTATGAAACACAAGAAGCGATTTTTTTAAAGCCGATGACTTTTATGAATCTTTCTGGTCAATCAGTAAAAAAGGTTATTAAGCATTATAAAATCGCAAGCGAAGATATAATCGTTTTTTATGATGATTTAGATTTGGATTTGGGAAGAATTCGTTTAAGAGAGCGTGGCTCTTCGGGTGGACACAATGGCTTAAAAAGTCTTTTTGCGGAACTTGGAACTCAAGAAATCAAAAGATGCAAAGTTGGAATCGGTAAAAGCTCAGGCACTATTGATCATGTTCTTGGTCATTTTACAAAAAAAGAGCTAACATTTATCGAACCAGCAATCAAAACAACAACAGAAATTATTTCTGGTTTTATCGCCGGAAATAATTTTGCAGATTTGATGAATACCTATAACAAGAAAAGCTAAAGGAGTTAATATGCGTTATCATGATCAGCACGTTCATACTAATTTCTCCAGTGATTCAAAGGAAATCATGGAAAATTATGTTAAGAAAGCAGTAGAATTAGGTCTAGAATATGTAGCAATAACCGATCATGCGGATTTTATGGCTGGCTGGACAAAAAAGGATGAGTTATTTTCTTGCCCAGACTACTTTGCAGAAATAAAAAGACTTCAAGCTCTTTATCCGCAAACGAAAATCTTAGCTGGTATTGAAATGGGATATAGAAAAGAATATATTGATGAAATAAATCAACTTTTAGGAAGTAACCTTTTTGATTTGATTATTTTAAGTATTCATGAACAGGCTGACCAAGATTATTTTTACAAAGAACCATATGAAATTCTAGGCATTGAAACAGTTGTCAATAACTACTTTAATCAAATTCTGGAAGGATTAACTACCATAAAAGAATATGATATTCTAGGGCATATTGACTATTGTTTCCGTTCCTTGTTTAGACATTTTCAACAAATTTTTCCGCTTGATCCATATCTGCCGATTTTGGAAAAGATCTTTAAAAAAATAATTGAATTAGATAAATCCTGGGAGATAAATACTTCTGTTTATGAAACAACTAAAAGTACATACTATATTGAGTTTCTTGTAAAACTATATTTAAGCCTTGGCGGAAAAAATATAGTTGTCGCATCCGATTGTCATGATGTGTCTCGATTTTTATCATCGTTTTCCGAGATCTTTCAACTTTTAAAAACATTAGGAGTTAAAGAATTATGCTTTTATGTAAACAGAAAGAAAACTTATTATAAGTTAGAGAATTAGATATGGATATTATTAAGATTGAAGACATGTCGTTTCGATATAACTCTCGTGCACAAACTTTAAAAAACATTAATCTAAAAATCAAAAAGGATAGCTGGGTCAGTATAATTGGTCATAATGGATCAGGAAAGTCAACGCTTGCTAAATTATTAGTTGGCTTACTTAAGGCTAATTCCGGAACAATCAAAGTAGAAGATATTGTTCTTGACGAGAAAAGTGTTTCTGATGTTCGCCGTAAAATTGGTATTGTTTTTCAAAATCCGGATAATCAGTTTGTTGGCGTATCAGTTAAGCACGATATTGCCTTTGGTTTAGAGAACAGACAAATTGAAAGTTCTATTATTCGGGAAACAGTTTTGAAATTCAGCCAAAAAGTTGGAATGAATCAATATCTTGAAAAATCACCTGGTGATTTATCCGGTGGACAGAAACAACGGATGGCAATTGCAGGTGTTTTAGCTGTTGAGCCAAGAATAATTATTTTTGATGAGTCAACTTCAATGTTAGATCCTGAAGGCACGAAAGATATTGTAGAAATGCTGAAAATTTTAAAAACAGAAAAAACTTTAGTGACAATTACCCATGACTTAAATATTGCTAGTTTAAGTGATTGGGTTGTTGTGATGGACCAGGGACAAATCATTTTAGAAGGAAAACCAGCTGATGTTTTCAAAGAAACAGAAAAACTGAAACAAGCCAGCTTAGAATTGCCGCTTGGCCTTAAAGTAATTGAGGAGATAAAGAAAAGTTCAATCTTAAAAGATAACCCGAAAGCAGGTGAGCTTTTATGGCAATTGAATTCAAAAATTTAAGTTATGTTTATCGAGGCGTTTCTAGAAATGATTTTGAGCAAGCGCTCGATTCTATCAATCTTAAAATAGAAGCGACCGGCGAATTTATTATACTTTGCGGTAAAACGGGAAGTGGTAAGTCGACTTTAATCCAACAGATGAATGCTCTTCTTACACCAACGTCAGGTGAATCAAAAATTTTTGACAAAGTTATTCATCCCAAAAAAAACAAAGACTTGAATAAAATTAGAAAACATGTAGGCATGGTTTTTCAGTTCCCGGAATATCAGTTTTTTGAGGAAACGGTTTTAAAGGATGTAAGTTTTGGACCAAGAAACTTTGGCTATTCTAAAGAAGAAGCGGAAAAACTAGCTAAAGAAGCGTTAAAACTAGTTGGTTTTCCTGAAGAACTTTACGGAAGTTCGCCTTTTAAGTTATCTGGAGGCCAAATGCGTAAAGCTTCCATTGCGGCGGTTTTATCGCTTAATACTGATATCTTAGTTTTAGATGAACCAACGCGTGGGCTCGATCCTAAAGGACGCAAGGAAATTATGGCACTTTTTTCGGATATTCAGAAAAAAACCAATAAAACAATTGTGATGATTACCCATGATATGGATTTATTATATCAATATGCTAATCGTGTTTTAGTGATGAAAGCTGGTAAACTTGTTTTTGACGGTTCTAAGAATGACCTGTTTAAAGCTGGATTGTATCAGGATTTTGCTTTAGAGAAGCCGGAAATTGTCAAGATAATTGACTTGATTAACGAAATTTTTTCTATGAGATTAAGTTATAATACAAACCCGGAATCTTTTATAACGCTTTTAGAAAGCGAGGTCCGAAGAAATGGCTGATTTTGTTTTTGGACAGTATGTAAAAGGAAATTCCTGGATTTACAGACTAGATGCTCGTTTTAAAATTGTCGCTTTTGTGGTTTTGATTATTGCGGTTTTTATGATTCGCAATGTTTGGTTGATGGCTGGTTTTTACCTTGCGGTTCTTTTACTGATAATGTCAGCGCGTTTGTCAGTTTTTCGCTTTTTTAAAGCTATAAGACCTTTGATGTTTTTAATGGTGTTTACTTTTTTTATGCAGATGCTTTATACAAGAGATGATAATCCACCGCTTTTTGAACTCGGTTTTTATTTTAATTTAGTTAGCTTAATTTTAATTATCACAATTATTGTTTTATTCTTTTACATACGGAAAGTGATTCCTTTTAAATTTCTTTTGTTTTTAACAACGATTTTTCTGATATTTTTAGCTCAATATTTTTTGATAAGCAGCGCCGTCTTTAACTTAGAGTATCAGTTAGTTTTACATGAAAGAGCTTTAATAACAGTAGCTTTTGTTATCTTAAGGATTATGATTTTTATTAGCTTAAGTTCGCTTTTAACTTTTACAACGATGCCATTAGCAATGAACGATGCTTTAGAAAGTCTTTTAAAACCACTAAAGCTAATTCGTTTTCCTGTTAGTGAATTGACAATGATGTTTATGTTATGCTTAAGATTAATGCCTATGCTTTATTTAGAAAGCAGAAAGATTATGAAAGCTCAGGCTTCGCGTGGTGTTGATTTTAAAGAAGGTGGCTTCAAGCAGAAAATTGTCCAAATCATTTCTTTACTGATTCCAATGTTAGTATTATCTGTCAAACGCGCTTTTGATTTAGCCGATGCGATGGAATGTCGGGGTTATGTTATCGGAGCACCAAGAACCAAATATGAAGTCAGTATCTTTAGATTTACGGATGTCTTGATTTTATCGATAGCCTTCTTGATTCTTGGTCTAACAATCTTTTTACGTTTTTGGCTGTGAGGAATAAAAGATGAATTATAAAGCAATCATTTCTTATGATGGTACTAACTTTCATGGCTTTCAGGCTCAGGAAGGCTTAAGAACAGTAGAAGCAGAATTAATGGATAAACTAGCAATAATCTTAAAAACAAAGGTAAAAATTTATGCATCAGGTCGTACTGATCGAGGTGTACATGCCTTAAATCAAGTTATTAATTTTCATTCGGAAATTATTATTCCGGTTGACAAATTTAAAATAGCTATTAATAAAGTATTGCCTGGAGATATTTATTTTAAAGAAATCAAGGTTGTTTTGGATAATTTCCATGCTAGGCATCATTGTACTCGCAAGGAATACCTATATCTGATAAATAATCAGAATTATGATCCTCTAAAAGCAAATTATCAGTGTCATATTCCCAGGCCTTTGGATTTAGAGTTAATGCGTAGCGCTACTAAATTCTTAATTGGGACTCATGATTTTAAGGGCTTTACGACTAATGAAAATAAAACCCCAAGTATTAAGACAATTCACGAGATAACTATTAATGAAGAAAATGGCTTAATTACTATCTATTTTAACGGCAGTGGTTTTTTAAAATATATGGTTAGAAGTATAATGGGTGTCTTAATTGAAATCGGTTTAAAAAGAAAAGCCGTAACAGTTATTAATGAGATATTTTCAGAACGAAAAAGACATAAATGTGGAAGAATTGCTATTCCAAATGGCTTGTATTTAAAAAACGCTTATTATGAGGATAATTATGGAAAATCTTAATGAGAGACAAAAAGAAGCAGTCAGAACTTCAGAAGGCTTTTTAAGAATTATAGCTGGGGCCGGAAGCGGAAAAACCAGAGTCTTAGTTAATCGTTATCGCCATCTTTTAACAGAGATTGGTTGTAACCCTCGAAATATTCTTTGCGTTACCTTTACTGCTAAAGCCGCTGAAAGCATGCAAAAGCGTATTAAGGAATTAATTGGTGAAGGATTTGACACAACTTTAATTACCACCTATCACGGCTTTTGTGTACGTGTCCTTAGAGAAGATGGTTTTTTATTAGGTTATCCTAAAGGTTTTATGATTCTCGATGAAACAGAAATGCGCAAAATTATTCGGGAAATCAATGAAGAAAAAGGTGTTGAATTTCAAGAGGATTCGGTTGAATCAATAATTAAAGAAATCAGTGATTATAAGTGTAATTATACCTATGTTAGTGAGCTTATAACTAAAACTGGACCAGAAATTGCTCATCAAAATAAGTTTATTGAGGGATATCTCCAAAGACAAAAACAATTAGTAGCGCTCGATTTTAATGATTTAATTAATTTTACTTTGGCGCTTTTTGAATTTTATCCGTTAGTTTTAGAGAAGTGGTCAACACAATTGGAATATATTATGGTTGATGAATTTCAAGATTCCACAAATAGAGAGATGCAGATTATCGATTTATTATCTAGAGTAAATGCTAATTTAATGGTTGTTGGTGATCCTGATCAAAATATTTATGAGTGGCGTGGCTCAAGAATGGAATTACTTGTTGCATTTGATTTGCGTTATCCAAAGACAAAAACAATTGTTCTGGAAGAAAATTATCGCTCAGTCCCAAAAATCCTTGATTGTGCAAATAGTGTAATTAGTCATAATAGCATTCGTGTTGAAAAAAATCTTTTCACCCGCAAACATTCAGATTTTATGCCGATTTTTTATAATGCTAAAAATCAGGAGACGGAAGTTAAATATATAACTGATTTAATTAAATTAAAAGTTAAAAATGGCCGTAAGTATCAGGATATTGCGATTATTTATCGGGCTTCATATTTATCAAGAGCGATAGAAACAGCGCTAATGAATCAAAGGATTCCTTATGAGTTAGTTTCCGATATTGCTTTTTTTGAGCGTTCAGAAATTAAAGATATTATCAGTTATTTGAAATTAATTAATAAAGATCCTGAGCAGAACCAGGCTTTTAAAAGAATTATTAATATGCTACCTCGTAAATTTGGTAGGGCGAGAATGAAATTTCTGATTGACGAAGCAGAAGAACAAGATTATTTTGATTTCATAAAAACAAACAGAGACAATAAAAAGTTAATAAATGAAGATATCAAACATTTTATTGACTGTATTGATGAATTAAGGATTCAAAAGAATTTAATGAAAATAACTGACTTTTTTGATTTAGTCTTACACCTGACTGGTTATGAAAAATATTTAATCAAAAATCAAAGTCTATTGCGCTTAGAAAACTTAGCGGAACTTAAAAGATATTTAGCCGAGTTTGATAGCCTTGAAGAAGATCAGTTAAGTCATTTTTTGAAAAGTGTTGAGCAAAAGGCTGAGGTTTTTACTGATAGGAATAAAGTTAAACTTATGACTATTCACGCTTCTAAAGGCTTAGAATTTCCAGTTGTTTTTATTACTGGCATGCAAGATGGTATCTTTCCTTCCGCAAGAGTGATGGAAGAAAGAAAACAAAACGGACTGGAAGAAGAAAGAAGAATTTTTTATGTTGCGCTTACAAGAGCGGAAGATGAATTGTATCTGACAAATTATCAAACTGAATCAGGCACAAAGATTTCTCGTTTTATTAAAGAGATGGGTAAGGATAATTACTTATTTGAAGGTCAGAAAGAAGAAAATAAGCTTATTAAGCCTTCAGGTTATAGCAAAGAAGTTTCTTTAAAGGAAAACGATGAAATTGCCCATCCTTTATTTGGACAAGGTATTGTTAAAGATATTGATTTTCGCTTCGAAGGCTATAAAGTTTTTTTTCCGAAGACAAACAAGACGCGAACAGTATCTTTTGAATTTGTCAGAAACTTAACAGAGGAAAAAATAACAGCTAAGCCAAAAAATAGTAAAGAGGAACATTCGCTTGAAACAAAAGAAACATTGATTGAACTTTCAAATGAGAAATCTTTGCTTGTTGAAGCTGAAAGTATTGAAGATGATTCGTCATGGATAAATTATATTCTCGATAATGAAAATAAAAGCGACTGGCGATGTATTAATATTATTGACTTGAATTACCCCTCAGGTCTTTGTCAGTTATGTCAAAAACAGTATGTGCGTTATCTGCATGTGATGAAAAATAATGAGACAAATGAAATCCAAAATGTTGGATGCGTATGTGCCGGAAAATTAGAAGGTAATTCTGCTGAGGCTAAAAGCAGGGAAAAGAGTTATAAAAATATTGTTAAACGTCTTGAGACCTTTTTAAATAAACCCTGGAAAACAAGCAGTTCTGGAAATCAGTACCGAAAGATTGATGGCGAAATTGTGACTATTATAAAAGATAAGTATCAAAAAGATAAATATCGTTTTTATTATCAAGGTAATTTAAGTGATTCTTATTCTAATTTAGAGCATTTAAAAAAGGAAGTTTTTTTCAAAGTAAATAAAATTAAGAGTTAATTCTCTGGTATAAAGTGAAGGCATCTTTAGCGAAAAAGAAGACCATCCAAACAATATCCCTATAATAATTCTCCTTAATTAACTAAGCCGACAAAACTAGTCAAAAACCCTTAGTATAGTTAGGGATTATTTTTCGCATAATACGAAGGGTGAGATAATATGCGAAAAATAATTATTGTTTTTGGTTTCATACTTATACTTACAGGCTGTAGTGCCCGCTCAAGGTCGATTATTGTCGTCAATCAAAATGAAATTGATTTAGGCATTGCTGAAGTAGGAGAAATCAGAGTTTTGGCCTTGCCAATGGCTCATCGGGATACAATGCTTGTCTGGAATTCTTTAAATGAAACCGTCGCAAGTGTTAATAATGGTCTGATTACTGGTGTTGCGATAGGTGAAACTGTTGTGCAAGCGATGATTCCTGATACAAGGATTTTTGTGGATATCAGAGTTCGAGTTGACGTAAGGTTACCGGAAATAAGGTTTATTAACATGCCAAGGCAAATAGTTGTTAGAGAGAGGTTATCTGAAAGTGAATCTGGCATAGTAACGGACTTTCCTCATGATTTGTCTGCTGTTACCTTACAAAGCAATTTCAATCTTTTGCAGAATCCGCAAATGCGTATTGAAGTAGAAGGAAATTTAACAGGTCTGATGATTATTATCAGAGGTAATGTAGATCAATATGTTAATCTAGTAACAAACGATGGCTGGGGAGTTATAACTAACTTTGAATTAATGACTTTTAGTGCCAGGTTGTTTTTTCTTGGTTATATAAAAGGCATCTATCAAATTAATTTTCGAATTGTTGAGGCGGATACTTATCCTAATCAAGTTCTTTCCAAACATTCTATCATCTTAGAAGTTATCTAGACTTTTGTCGACTGTTTTTAATGATATTTGCGCATAGATGCGAATAAAATTAAATAGTCAAAAGTCGGGGAGAGCAGAAGATGAAGCTGGATCAAACAAAAATAACATACCAAACTGATCTTAAACAAGGCCTTAGAGCAACACAAATAACCGAAAATCAAAAAAAATACGGTAAAAATAAATTAATAGAAAAGCGTAAGACTCCTTTTATCTTTCGCTTTTTAATGCAGTTTACTGATACATTGATACTAATTTTATTAGCAGCCGCAATTATTTCGGTTTTAATTGACCCTCATCAATGGGTAGATGCACTTATAATTCTATTTGTAGTTGTATTAAATGCGGCTTTGGGTTTGTTTCAGGAAAGCCGGGCTGAGAAATCTTTAGAAGCCTTAAAAAAAATGAGTCAGCCTTTAGCTTGTGTAATTAGAGATGGTGAATTAACAAAAATTAAAGTTGATGAAATTACCTTAGGCGATATCATGGTTTTTGAACAAGGCGATATTATTCCAGCTGATGCGGTTTTATTTGAAGTTTCAGAATTAGAAGTCGATGAGAGTGCTTTAACCGGAGAATCATTACCAGTCATAAAAACCGAAAAGGAACCAAATCATAAAATCCAATCCGTTGGCGATTTAACAAATATGGTTTTTTCTTCAACGATTGTTACTAAAGGCCGAGGTAAAGCAGTTGTTTCGGCAATCGGGATGAATACGGAAGTTGGAAAAATTGCCCAATTACTTAATGAAGAGAAAGAAGCACTAACGCAACTTCAGAAAAAACTACTAAATATTGGCCGTGTAATTGGTTTGGTAGCGATTACGATATGTTTGATTGTCTTTGCTTTAGAATTATTTATTGGTGAGGATGCCTTAATTGCCTTTAAAACAGCGATTGCTTTAGCTGTAGCGGCGATTCCTGAAGGCTTGCCTGCTATTGTTACCTTAGTTTTAGCTGTCGGAGTCCAAAAGTTAGTGCGGGCTAATGCGATTGTTAAGAAACTGCCGGCAGTTGAAACGTTAGGTTGTACAACTGTAATATGTTCCGATAAAACTGGCACTTTAACAGAAAACAAAATGACCGTCACAACGATTTATTCGCCTACTCGCGGATTAAGTGATGTTTTAAAGGTACTTGATAAAAAAGATGTTATTGAACTCTTAAGCTATTTTGCATTATGTAGTAATGCTTCGGTCAGACATGATAATGACACTGAAATACTTGTTGGTGATCCAACAGAGATTGCTTTAATTAATGCCTTATATAAAGCGGGCATCGAAAAAAGAGATCTTGACGAAAGATTTTCAAGATTTAAAGAATATCCGTTTGATTCGGAAAGAAAAATGATGTCTGTTATTGTTGAGGCTGGAAACAAATACTTACAAATAACCAAAGGCGCTTTTGATGTTATTATCGAAAGAACTAAAAATATTCAAGATAAAAATAAACTTAATGAAATAAATCATACGATGGCTTCTAAAGCCTTAAGGGTCTTAGCTGTCGCTATAAAGTATCTAGATAGAGTTCCAGATAAAATTATTGAGAATGACTTGGAATTTATTGGCTTAGCTGGTATGATTGATCCGCCAAGACCCGAAGCTAAAGAAGCAATAGCTACTAGTAAACGTGCGGGCATTAAAACGGTAATGATAACCGGAGACCATATTATTACCGCTAAAGTTATTGCCAAAGAGTTGGGAATCTATAAAGAAAACGATATAGCTTTAACGGGCGCTGAGCTATCTGAAATGAGCGATTATGAGCTAAAACGACGAGTTGAAAGTTGTACAGTTTATGCTAGGGTTTCCCCAGTTCATAAAACCAGAATTGTTAAAGCTTTTCAAAGTAATGGACATGTTGTAGCGATGACTGGTGATGGCGTTAATGACTCTCCAGCTCTAAAAGCAGCTGATATTGGCTGTGCTATGGGAATAACCGGGACTGATGTTGCTAAAAGCGCAGCCGGAATTATCCTTCTTGATGATGATTTTGCGACTATTGTAAAAGCTGTTAGAGGCGGACGAAGTGTCTATGCCAATATCCGTAAAAATGTGAGTTATCTTTTAAGTAGTAATATCGGTGAAGTTGTAACAATCCTTGTGGCTTCTCTGTTAACGGCCTTTACGGCGATGAAACTAGGGATTCCATTATTACCAGTTCATTTATTATGGATAAACCTAATAACGGATTCGTTGCCAGCTTTTGCCTTAGGATTAGAACCAGCAGAAGCAGATATAATGGAAGTACCGCCGCGTCAGAAAAATGAATCATTCTTTGCCAGGGGATTAGGCTTTTCAATTTTCTGGCAAGGAGTCATGATTGGTGGTATAACCCTTTATGCTTATATAATTGGTAATCGGATTAATCATGAGGTTGGTATGACATTTGCATTTGTGACATTAGCTTTCACACAACTCTTTCATGCCTTTAATATTAAATCAGAAAAATCGCTCTTAAACCGTAGTACTTTAAACAATAAGTATCTATTTATGGCTTTTTTTGGTGGGATAGGATTACAGTTAGCTTTATTATATGTTCCATTCTTAAGCAGTATTTTCCGTCTTGAGCGCTTAACATTTGATCAGATATTAACTTGTATTATTTTATCCTTTTCGGTAATTATTATCTGTGAATTAGTTAAAATGGTTAAATATGATTTTTTTAAGAGAAAACACAAAAAATAGTGTTTTCTTTTTTTTTGTAAAGATTAATACTTTTTATAAAGTATTATGTAAAATTTGAAATTAACACGCAAAAATATTAAATTTTATGAAAACAACTTTCATGTCGTAAACGCTTGCATTTTGTCGAAATATAAGATAGAATGTTAAATATAAGAGTTGTATATGCTTTGACATATACCGAGAGGATTCACTGCTTAAACATTGGCGTGAGAAAAAATGGATACAAAAATCCTAAATTTTTTATGCCTTTTTTTTATTAGTGATTTTCAACTCAATGGAAGGAGGTAATTTATTTGAGATGGGTAACTACTAATTCGCAATTAGCCAATCGAATCAACGGCGGTAATATGTTTACGGAAGCAGAGCCAGTTATGGAAACAGCCTTGAACATAATCATTCAAGAAATAATGAACATTGCAGTTTTAATGGATATAATCGGAAGAATTTAAATTATCAAAATAAAAAAATAGAAAGAGGAAGAAAATTATGCGGTGGACTACACCTAATACGAATCTTGCAAATGCAATTAATAACGGAAATACATTTATTAACGGAGAAGTTTTAACAGCCTCAGCTTTAAACGCAATTACTCAAGAAATGTTCAGAGGATCAGATTTAATGCGCATGTTTTTTGGACCATCACTAATTGATGTTTTATTAAATGGTCATACAATCAGTTGGACAAGACAAAGAAATCAACCTAGAACAACAACTCTAACAACAACTTTCGCAAGCTTTCCTGTTTTTGTGCAGGTTAGAGTGCCAGGCGATCTTACTACTAGAATTACAGCTAGTTCGGCACCTATAAATAATGGTTTTACAGTCACAGTCACTGAAACACCTTTTTTAAATAGCCAGTCTTTAAACGGCACCAGCGTTTTTCATCTGGAGTTCGATTTTTACTCAGATTCTGGCCGTTCAAATTTAATCATGAGAAGAAATATTAGAATCAATTACACAGTACCTGCTGGTCAGGGTAACGATTAAGGAGAAAAGGAAGAAGAGATTATGAAATTATCGCAATTAAAAGAAAAGTTAATTAATTCACTACCTGAAAATATGATTCCGATTGGAATTAAAAAGGTTCAAGAAGCCATTGTTAAATCAGAAAGTGTTCCTTTAAAATCTATTGACGAATCTAATTCTTTTTTAGGTTATCAGAAAACTAAAAGTCTTGGCGCACTTAATGCTCAATCAAATATAAACGAGGACACGTCCCAATATAATGGCGGGAACATGGTTCCTTTATCAGATAATTCTTTTTATAATGCCGGGGGTGCTAACCCTCTGGATGAGATTAAAGTTATTGGGGTTGTTGGAAGTCGTGGAAAAACAACGGTTTCAAAAATTATTCATGATTATTTAAAAGCATTAGGAAAGAAGTCCATGCTTTATTCGAGCGCAAAAATTGATTCTCCAGCTGGGTTTGCGGATCCAAATGAAGGGAGCGAAACACCGTTGCGCAGTGAAGGAATCCTTTTACAGATTCTTCATGAAGCTGAAAATTTTCAGCCAGAATTTATTGTGCTCGAAGTGAATGAATCTGCAATTTCAGAAGGTCTCGCAAAAGACATTCCTTTTGTGGCCAAAGTTTTAACAAACATTTTTACGAACCATCATATTGATCTTGAACCAACTGATCAATACGTTGCGAATCTTAAATCTTTCTTTAAATCTGACACGTCTCACGAAAAAGAGTCTTTTAATGAATCAGCGACAGCTGCTGTTAATGTTTTTGGTTTAACGGGTAATCTCACAAGAGAGGATTTCAATGAATTATTAAATCTAAATAGTAGCGTTAGCTACACTTTTGGATCTAAGCATATTGCAGAAATCAGAAATGCAGATTATAAGAGTTTAGATGTACTTTTATTTCATTGTCTTCATACCATCAATGGCTTAGAAATGGAAGTCAGAGTAAAAGAGATTAGTCATAAACTTAACACAAAAATGATAATGCCTTATAATGCTTTAAATATCACATGTGCATTAACAGTGCTTGATGCTTTAAATTTATTAGATATTGAAGTTTTCCAACATATCATATCTGATTTGTCGGTGCCTGGAAGAGAAGAAGTTTTTAATTTTCAAGACCATAAGGTCATTAGTGGTTTATATTTATTTCCAATCTTAGAAATCCTGGCGGACTATCGAAATAAAGGGCAAATTAATAAGATTAGATTAGTTACTGGCGCAACCGGAACAGGATTCAATGGCTGGACCGAAATGGTTTCTTCGGACTTCTTTGTTAGTCAAAGAGGCAAATTCAGAAAAGAAGCGATGGATTATGCGCGCACATTTGTGGATTGTTTATATTTAACTGAAGTTGATTCAGCTTCAGAAGATCCTTTAAAAATCTGCGAAGAACTTCAGAGTTATTTAGGTGATGCGGTCACTTCAGAAATTATTGTTGATCGTAAGAAGGCAATCAGAACAGCGATCGAAGATTGTGAGCCAGGTGACATTGTATTTATTGCTGGCCGTGGTAATAGAAACGCACTTGTAATCAGTGAAACAGAAGCTATTTTATTTAAAGACTGCGATGTAATAAAAGAGTTGATGGAGGAAGATAAATAATGGAAGATATTGAAATTATATTATCATTGGCCGCAACGGCACTAACATGCCTTCTCGCAGCATTAACGTGCTTTTTTAAGCTCTTGAGAGCAGTAAAAAATAAGAAAAAGGCGGAAAATTTCATTAAAATCGAAGAAGCTTTACTTCCTTTTATTGAAGAAGCAGAGAAATTTACACAATTTTCTGGTGCAGAGAAAAAAGCTTATGTACTAATGAGAATTGCGGAGGTTACTGCTAAGCAAAGAATTAAACTTTCAACTGATGAAGTCAGTAAAAAAATTGACGGGCTTGTCAGCCTTTCAAGAAACGTTAATGTTTCTAATGAAAGAGCCTTAGCTCGAGACAACAGCGATGAAAATTGTTATATCAAGAAGAGTAACAAAGAATTATCGGCACTAAAGAACTAGGAAGGAGGAGAAAAAAATGCAAGAAAAAATAAATCACGCAAGAGTAAATAATGGAATTAATAATGCGCGCGTGTCTACCAATGTTGCGACAGGAAGAATTTTAACAGAAGTACCAGCATCCGGAATCGGAAGCGGATCTTTCAGGGTTGATGTAAGTCATATATATAATCAAGGATTGAGTTCAAGAGCAACTACGACTTTCAGAGGATTATGGAAATTAAATATTGAACAATTTCTAATAAGGCGAAATTTTTCAGTTCGAGTTGAAGAAGAATTTGAGTATGTGGATGAAAAGGGTTTTTCTCATATATTTGTTTATCTAACTCACTCCGGAAATACATTCAGATATTATGACACCAGCGGTTTAAATCTTATTTTAACAACAACCGGACCAAACCATTCATTGGCTGATGGATTTGTGATTACAGATGAGAATGAAAATCAGTTAATATTTAATGTGAACGGAAGATTAATTGAAAGTATTTCGAGTCATAATTCTTCAAATCGAAAGATTTATAATTATGTTGGAAATAATTTATCAGAAGTTTTCGATAATAGGAGAAGAACAAGGTCAATTACTTTTCATTATGTTAGTTCAAGATTAGCAGAAATCAGGTTTATTTCAAACGGAATTGTGCGCAAATCAATCCACTATGATTATGACTTAAATAATAATTTAAGGACAATCACAAGACGCGGACGAAGAGCTGCACAAAGAGCTAATGAGCATGTAACACATTTCTTTTATGGAGTTAATAGCTCGAGAATTGAAGGAATTTTTGATTCAAAGGATTCTGGATTAATAAGAATATCTTACCAAACAGAAATTGAGGGCGAAAATCATAGAAGGGTTGAGAGAGTTGAGAATGGCTTTGGAAATCCAACAATCACTAATCAAGCCGTAATCAGAGCTAGAGGAGCTTTAGATATTCCTTTCTTTGGTGAAATAACTTCCGCAAACTTTAAACCAAATGGAATTGTTTCTTCGAATAACTTTGTAACTGCTATTAATCGAGCAAGAGTCACAAATGAGAAAGGGATTGAACTCAATTATTTTTCTAATTCAGAGGGCGATTTAACTGCCGTTTTTGAATCAGTTGGCACAGACTTAAGAGAATTGGAAAAGCGGCCAGGAATTGATGTGATGAGAAGAACACACTGGGCAAATTCAGAACAAATTAATGGCATTCCATCAACACGCATAAATGCTGGCTTGAATTTTGTGGCAGGCAATGCCAATGCTTCAATTTTAGGATTGGATTATATGCGAAATTACAGAAGCAACAGATGCCCTAATTTTCAATTTTTCACAATTGGCTTTTGGTTACGGATTGAACGCGCTTGGAGCGCAAGAAGTATGGTTCGCATTAATATAACATCTCATAATACAATTGTTTTAACAAGTCGTTATACAACCCAAAATTTTGGAGTTATTGATGGTACAGCAGTTAATGTATGGCAATATGTTGAGGTGCCTTGTGATGTGCCTAACAGAACTATAGAAAATGTTGAAATGCGCTTTTTAAATGGCCTGGAAAGTGAATCTATTAGTATTGCTGGGATGAAAATGGTTTATAGTGACAGATCAACCATGTTTCTAACTAGGACAAACGGTGCGCAAATTGCTTTTCATCATATCAATCGGGTCCAATTTACAGATGGCAATACTAATCAGTTAGTCACAAGATCTTTTAATAATACATTTTATATGAGCGAAGCTGATGTCCAGACTACTTATCAGAGTCTGATTAAAACAAGGACTAACCCATTTATTCTATCAACTTGTGATGGAAGAGAGAAGTTTCCGGTCAATAATGTAAGTTTGCTTAATGTTTCAGATGCATTTCCAATCGCTACAATCGGGCATCATCAAGCTCATTATTTTCTTGAAACAGTTAGTCCTGATGCTAGCGTGACTAAAAGAACATTATTTTACAGATTGCCTCCTAATATCAGGAACAACAATCCTGAAGGATTTGATATTATTACGAGAGCTCATAAAGAAAATAGAAGTTCTGAAGAGCGTATTTGGATTGATTTCCAAGGACGAATCCGTTTGGAAGTTGATGAGTATGGCGCATATACTGATTATTTTTATGATGCTCATGGAACTTCAGTAAAATCTATTAATCATCCAAGAGTTTCTGGTGAAAGCTTAGACTTTACTTTAAACGATCTTGACAATCTTGAGATTCTATCAACTAAGAGAAATCAAATTCGTTTAAATACAATTGATCCTTTAGGAGAAGTTTCAAGAGAAGAGCGTGTCAATTTAACTTCAACAGGTGCTACAGATCCTATTAGCACTCATATCGTTAATTTTACTTCAAATTTGTTCGGTGATAAGTTAGAAGTTGTGAATGATAACTTAAATTCTCGTAATAATATGACATACGATTCCAGTGGAAGAGTAACAGCGATTAGAAATTTAGGAACAAATTATCACTATGAGTTCGAATATGGCGAACTGGATAATCTGATTAGATGTTTTTATGTTGAGGGAACTTTTAGGGTCTTGCATACAGAAACAGAAATTGATAGAAATAATAACGTAATAACAAGAAGAGGGTTCAGAAATCGTGGATTAACTACGGCAACTGACACTACGATTATTTCTATGGATAATTTTGGTAGAATGACAAGTATTAATCAGAATGAATCTCAAACAAACTTTAGCAGGCAAACGGTTAGCGAAAGTCAAGTCGTTTCAGGAATTACAGGTTATCATGATCCGTTTGAAAATAGGCAACAAACCTTCGACTATACTCATGATGATACTGAGATTAAAGAATATAGAAATGGAACTTTAACAACTATCAGTGCATCAGGTGTGGAACGAGTTAGTTATAGCTTAGAAGGATTTGGAATCGGTAGAAGAGCGCATGATAATGATATTGTTGTTGACAATACAGTGTTTATAAATCCTCGAATTACAGAAACTCTCGATTTATTAGCAAGTAATATTCATCGTGAAAGAACTACTTATACATTTGATGGCTTAGGAAGGATTACAAGAAAAGACAAATCCCTTGATGGATCTGATAGAATATTAGAAGATATTCTTTATCATGCAAATACCTTTATTCCTAGCTCAATAACAGAGTCGCATAATCTCTATTCTTCAACAAGCTCAATGAATGTTGGTGAAAGAATTGCAAGCACAAGTTTTACAGCATTTCATTTTAGAGGAAGAACCGTAACTAACCACTATCAATATGGAACTGCTGGTCAACTAATCGAAGAGAACTTATCTGGCAATTTGTTTTTAGAGAGTGGTCGTAGAGTTTATAATTATAACTTAGATGGCAGCGTATCAAGAGAAACTATCTCTGGAATTGTCAGACAGTATACTTATACTCATGGTCGTCTTACAGATATCAGTGGCTTAATGACATTCAATTATGATCGCCTAGGTAATTGTATAAGGATGGGAACAGATACACTTGAATATACGCGCTTCAATTTACTTGAAAGTTATACTAGAGGATCAGTGGTATCAAAATACGAGTATAATATTGAAGGCATTCGTTTTAGGAAAACAGTCGGCGCGAGAGTAATAAATTATTATTATGATGGACCGAAGTTATTAGCAGAAAGAGATAATCAGGGAAGAGCATTAACTTACTTCTATAATGCGGATGAAATGGTTGGTTTTCAATATATTGAGGGAACAACTAGAGTAGAAGTGTGGTATTATATTAAGGACACTATCGGAAACATCGTTGGTCTTAGGCGGGTTAGAACTGGTGAAATTATATTTTATGAGTATACTGCATGGGGTGAACACAGAATTTTTAGTTACGCCAATAATAATGCAAATACCCAACCAGTTGAAATTACGGCACAAAATAATCCTCATCATCCAGCAATAATGAATCCGTTTAGATGGAAGACTCATTTTTTCGATCAAGAAAGTAATTTATATCAAATCGAGGGTAGATATTACTCTCCAGTAACAAAAATGTTCATTAGCCCTTGCGATTTGGAAGAAATGTTGTATAATATAAATAACCCAGGAATTTTCAATTTATACACTATCAGCAATCCAATAAACTTTCCCGCTAATTGGCATAACATTTTTAATAGTGTGCCGGTTGTATTTGACCCAGAAGAAATACCGCCATTTAGTTGGAGAAGATTCTGGATAAGCACCGCAACACTAGTAGCGCTATACGGAATTACAGCCGCCTCAGGTGGAACGTTATTACCATTTACAGCTCCTAAAAAGAAAGCAGTAAAATTAGGAATGTTAGGCACAGTCGGCAGAGCTACAATCGCAAGAGGTACAGGTGACATTTCTGAGCGTTTAATTACAGGCGAATGGTCTTATCAATCAGGATGGGATATTGCATGGGGTTATGGAACAACAATTGGCATAGCAGCATTCGGCATGATTGTTCCTCGGAATTTGAGAGTCATATATAAAATTGCAGCGCAACCTTTAGCAAGTGAGACAGTCTCTTTGATACAAGGAGATGGCTTTAGTTGGGGCAATGTAACATTTAATTCAATAGCTAGAACTACGACTTTGGGTATTGATAATCCATTTACTCAAGGAGCATTAAGAGGAGGAAGCCGAGGTGTCAGAAAAAGATTTATACAATGAAGCTAAGAAAAAATTAGCTAAAAGATTCTATTTAGGGTACTTTGCTTATTTAATAATAACTTTATCTTTGGCTATTGGTGGAATAATAGGAGTATTGTTACACTGGGATTACTATGATACAACAACTCTTATGACAGTATCTTTTTTAGCCATTATTTTGCTCTTTCTTTCTTTCTTTCTTATAGGCATAATTTTAAAAGGAAAATCAAGACTTAAAAAAAATCAAATTGAAACTATTATTGGAACAGTTATTGAGTTTAGATTAACAGGTAATGGTGATAGCGCAGTTTGGGATTATCCTGTAGTCAGAACTTCTAGCGGAAAGATGATAAAAATGAAAGGTCTTAACAGTGGTAAGGACGGAATTGAAATAGGACAAAAATACAAATTTTTGACTATGTTGGGGATTGAAGTAAAGCTTAATGAAATCTCAGATGAAAAGCCTAAAGAAAAACAACAAACTTTTAAATAAAAATTGTGTAAATCGAAACGTTGTTCAGTGTTAAAACTGTTCAACGTTTTTATTTTAAATGCTTTAGGTGCTTGAAATAATAGGGTAGATATTACTCTCCAGTAACAAAAATGTTCATTAGCCCTTGCGATTTAGAAGAAATGTTGTATAATATAAGTAGCCCAGGAAATTTCAATTTATACACTATCAGCAATCCAATAAACTTTCCGGCTAATTGGCATAACATTTTTAATAGTGTGCCGGTTGTCTTTGACCCAGAAGAAATACCGCCATTTAGTTGGAGAAGATTTTGGATAAGCCCGCAACACTAGTAGCACTATACGGAATTACAGCCGCTTCAGGCGGAACATTATTACCGTTTACGGCTCCTAAAAAGAAAGCAGTAAAATTAGGAATGTTCGGTAGAACAGGAGCTTTTCTTTATCATGGCACAAGAGCTGTAACCGCAAGGGGCGTTGGAGATATTTCAGAACGTTTAATTACAGGCGAATGGTCTTACAATTCTGGTTGGGACATAGCTTTT
>Ga0131853_10002087_pt1 | contig 35887 bp, 38 predicted proteins | sample TergutLab28metaG_FD_92764 | JGI IMG/M metagenome (GOLD analysis project Ga0131853, IMG submission 92764) | Labiotermes labralis P1 segment gut microbial communities from Petit-Saut dam, French Guiana - Lab288 P1 (version 2) (version 2) | ecosystem: Host-associated > Arthropoda: Insects >... | reverse complement strand
TATTTTGGGAGATGATGATAGATGAAAGTGATGAAGCGTATTATGGTAATTGTATTGTTGTTATTGGCGGTTATATTGTTGGTGGATTTAATACCTAGAATCATAAATCCTATACAAAGACCGGATAATATGTTAAAGAATTATATTTTGAAGATTACGCCATTGGGTACGAGCCTAGACGATATTGTTGACATAATTAACAGTAGGGATGACTGGGGAAGTGCCAATTTGCTCAATTATGGTTTATATAAAGAAAACCCAGGCGAACCGTATATGGAAGACCGTGAGCGTCCACGAATAGGAGAAAGAACAGTAAGTACCAGTATGGGGACTTATAAATCTTTACGGGACGTTTTCTTCCTTATGGAAATACATGTAGCCATAATTTGGGTTTTCGATGCCAATGATATTTTGATTGATGTCCATATATGGCGAGTTGGTCGTATATAAAACACAAAAATCTTCAAGGCAAGGTTGTTAGAAGTTTTTCACAACTAATACAACAGCATTGCGCAGCAGCTCAGAAAAATTTATAATCATTGCGTGGTCACTAAATTAACATTTCGTAGGTGGTTAGGTGATGAAGAGTTTAATGAATTATTAAAACAATCTTCATTAACATATGTAGCAAGGCGTGATGAATTATGCTTCGCATTAAAAGAGCGGGTAAAGAAACTTGAGACACTCATATATTATTAAGGGCTTGGCTTTTTACGAAAAGCCAAGCCCCTCAGACGGGTCAGGTGATAAGGGATTGCTTTCTTAAAACAATGAACCCATCATACCGCCAAGTATATTTCCTGCTACCCGCGACATACCGAACAGAGAGTACATTGAAGCAAGTACATAGGTTATAATTGAGGAGTACACGGCTTGTTCCAGTGACCCGCCGAAAGTTCTTTTTACGGCAACGGTGTGTAAAATCCAGAACGAAACGGTTCCAAGCGGTATGGAGGCCGCCATCAAAAATCCAATACCGGCAGACGTACTGATGAGAGTGAATACCGCGCTTAAAATAAAAAGTACAGTAATCGGTAAAGTTATTGCGGCAAAAACAGGAAAGATTTTAGCAAAATCAATTTTTTCACTGTTGCCGAAAAATTTGAACATTCCAAAGGGGACAGCAATTAGAATAACAAACCAAACAGCAACATGGATTATTGTTTCAAACACGGCACCGCCCAAAGAGATGTCCATTATATCTCGCAGACGGCTCGCGGATATGTCCATATTACTTGCCAAGCGTAAAATGTACGCGTTTAAAAGCAAGAGCATACTTATCGGAACAAGCGCAAGATAAATGATTGCTTCCGGCTGATTTATTGAGCCGGACTGAACAGCTGTCATGGGACTTTTAATAAATTGCTTAAAAAATCCTATTGCGGTTGTGGCAGCAGCAGTAGCGGCGGCAACCGCCGCGTTGGGTTCTTGACTTGTTGTTGCTACACCGCTTCCGTCGGAAGGTGCGCCGCAACCCATGCAAAATTTAGAACCCTCTACCAGTTCCTTGCCGCAGGCGGAACAAAATTTCATGACAATCACTCCCATTTCTTATATTTTTTTGCATTATATCAATGCGGTTAACGAGAATCAAGAAATTATTGACATCTGAATGCGCATAAGTTTGAATGGTAACAAAAAATAAGAAGGTGGAATAATTATATATAAAATTTTTCTTGGTTTAACTATTTGGGTGGGAATTTTTATTTTAACCGGTTCACTATGCATGATTCAAGCAATGTTTGGGGTGCCCTGCCCCGGCTGTGGTTCAACGCGTGCCGTGTTTGCGTTGCTTCGGGGGGATTTTCATGAAGCCATTGTGTGGCACCCCCTTATTTTACTTTCGTTGGCTTCTATTCTTTATATTGCAGTGAGGAACACATTGTTCAAGAATAAACCGATAAAAAACGTGGAAATAGGTGTGTTTATTGTCATAAGTTTTTTATACATCGCTGTTTTTATTTGGCGGATGATTTTATTTTTTCCGCACACACCGCCAATGACAATGCACGACGGAGCACTCCACAATCAGCTTTTTCGCTTTTTCCGGTCTGCAATGAATATGTATGGTAACAAATTCTTTACCTAAACAGGTAAAAACATATTGCACAGTTTTAATATTTACTCTATAATCGTCTCCGAATATTGAAACGGGAAATATTCACGACAAAATCATTTTTTTACATTGACACAATGTAGTTTTCTTTGTTATGCTGGAAAAGTTCTAAAAAGGGGGGTGGGTATAGTTATGCTCAGCCAGGCTATTCATAATCAGAATTCAATACTCGGCGCGGCTTTGCAAGGGCAGGGTGCGCGGGTTGACGCAATACAAAATAATATCGCAAACGCAGAAACACCCCGGTTTACTGCAAGAAGAGTAGACTTTGAAGCTGCTCTAAGCGATGCCATTTCCAATTGGAAAAAAACAGGGAATTTAGATTTATCAAAGGCGCGGCCAACTACAAGCTTTCAAGACTTCGGTACCCGTATCCGTTTGGACGGTAATAACGTAGACATTGAACGCGAGATGGTCGCTCTTTTTACGCAATCTGTTAGGTATGACGTAATGGTAAATAGCGTGTTACATAACTCGCGTATGTTAAATACGGTATTATCGGGGAGGTAATTAGATGAGCTTTTTTAATACAATGAACATATCGGCATCAGGCTTAACCGCCCAGCGTTTGCGTATGGACACAATCGCAGAAAACATAGCAAACGTAAACACAACCCGTACCGCGGACGGCGGTCCGTATCAACGCAAAACCGTTGTATTTGAAGAAATGCGCGATAACGACCCGTTTTCACTGGTCTTTACAAATTTGTTCGGAAACGGCGGAAGTGTTCCCGCGCCGCAAGGAATGGGCGTACGCGCTGTAGGAGTTGTTGAAGACGATTCCCCCGGGCTTTTACGGTATGACCCAACCCACCCCGACGCGAACGAAGAAGGCTACGTAAGGTTGCCGAACGTGAACATAGTGGAAGAAATGGTTAACATGATAGCTGCCAGCCGTTCCTATGAAGCGAACATTACGGCAATGGGCGTTGCCCGCACAATGACACAACGTACGCTTGAAATAGGAGTGGGGAGGTAATTAGATTATGTCAGCCATAACAGCTTTGATTGATACGACTCCGGCAGCGGCGGCGATACAGCCGTTCGCGCCGAATCTTCAATTAATAAAGTCGCCGGAAAGCGAAAACGAAAGTCCGTTTTCAGCTTTCTTTAATGCGGCGTTAAACGTGATGAATGATACAAACAGTATGGTCGCGACTGCCGAACAAATGCAACTGGATTTCGCGACAGGCCGCATGGATGATATTCTTGCCGTTCAAATGGCAATGGACAGGGCGGCAAACGCGGTAAATTTCACGTCACAGGTTACAAACCGCATAATCGAATCCTATCGCGAAATTATGAGAATGCAAATTTAATGTAATTCATGCAACCCAAATCCCACGGTGCATAAACCCTACCGTGGATTAGAGGTGAATTAATGCCAGACCAAATAAAAAAGTATGTTGACCCGTTAAAGGCACGTTGGGATATATTAACACCCCCTCAGCGGAACAAACTCCTTGGAGTTATCGCTGTGGTTTTGATTGCCATTGTCCTGACGGCTTTAATTGCATTCCGCACTCCGTGGGAGACAATTGTAAGCGGAGAAAGTAGGCAGGTTATAGAACCGATGCGCATCGCGCTGACCAATGCAGGCATCAAACACCGCACGAGGGTTCACGGTTCCGCGCTCCAAGTTGATGGGCGCCGCGTGGACGACGCTATCGGCATAATTAACATAGAAGGAATTGCACCAAACAACGAACATATAACATGGGCTATTGCCTTGGATACGGGCTTAGGCACAACCGACGATGAACGCCGCCGCAGAGAAATTATGGGAATGGAAGGTCAAATCGAACGCCAGCTTATAATGGTGCAAGGTATAAACAGCGCGATTGTAAACCTTTCCGTTCCGACATACAGGCCTTTTGAAAGAGATGCAACGCAACCGTCGGCATCCGTTACGCTTTCCGTGTCGCAGGATTTCTCAAATACACAAGGGCGAAACATTGCTTTGTTGGTGGCAAGAAACGTAGCCCGACTTGAACCGGAAAGAATCATTATAGTGAACCAGTTTGCGCGTACCATTTGGAACGGTGAGGATAGTGGAGAAGATAACCCGGTGAACACGGCGCATCAAATGCGCGAGCAGTTCCGCAATCAGGGTGTAATTAATCTACGTCAAAATCTTTCGCTTGTATTTGACGAAGTAGATGTTGTGTTCAACCCTTGGTTTGACGATACGTTATTAACCAATCAAGTGATTGAAACATTCACTCCCTCCGAAGGTATGGACGGCGGCGGAATTATACGGGCCGAAAGGGAACAACGTGCGAGTGTAACCGGCGGTACCGGCGGCATTGAGCCGGGGCTTGCGCCGAACTCGGCGGTAATACCGGGGTATGTTTTACCCGGCGGCGGCGTAATGGAAGCTTCCAATCGTGAATTTGAAAGAGAATACGAAGTAGACAGAAGAATAGTGGAAATTCAAAACGGCCCCGGTTGGGTTGTTCCCGACCGTTCTACCGCGTCTGTTATGGCAGTGGTTGAACGGCATGTACCTCAAAAATTGTGGATGTCAAGCGTTCCCGATGGCGCAGCCCCCCTTACCCAAGAGGACTGGGACAGATATAAAATGGAAAACCGTATGCCTTCAGCTTTCACCGATTTTCCGGATTTTAATACGTTCCGTGAAATTGCGGCATCCGCGTTGGGAATTCCCGTTGATAATGTTCAGCTCATGATAATGCAAAGAATTATTCCGCAAGATATAGTTGTTCGTGTTTGGCCTATTGAAACAATTTTAATGTTAGCAGTTCTTTTTCTCCTTCTCACGATGTTGTTCATCGGATTGCTCCGCAAACAACGCGCCGCAGGTGAAGACGAAGAAAGCCTTGAGCCGCAACTTGCAGTGGAAGACCTTCTTGTTTCAACGCAGCTTGAAGAAGCACGCGAGGAAGAAGCCGCACAGCTTGAAGAAATAGATTACCACAAAGAAAATGAGGTCAAGAGACATATTGAAAGATTTGTTAATGAAAAACCGGAATCCGTTGCCGCGTTGCTGCGCAACTGGATAAATGTCGAGGAGTGGTAGGATATGCCTGTTACAGCACAATCAACTGTTGCAGATTTAACCGGGCGAGAAAAAGCCGCCATTCTGCTGATTACGATAGGGCCGGAAAGGTCTGCACAAATCTTTAAACATCTTAAAGAAGCTGAAATTGAATCGCTTACATTGGAAATAGCCAATACGCAAACTGTTTTACCCGAAGTGCGGGACGCTGTTCTTGACGAGTTTTATCAAATATGCCTTGCGCAGCAATATATCACCGAGGGTGGTATTGCTTACGCGAAAAATATTTTGGAAAAGGCTCTTGGCGAGAACAAAGCGTTCGAGATTCTCAGCAAGCTTACGGTTTCACTGCAAGTGCGTCCTTTCGATTTCATTCGAAAAACCGATGCTGCGCAAATCACAAACTTCCTTGCAAACGAACACCCGCAAACAATCGCGCTTATTTTATCGTACTTGCGGCCTAAGCAAGCGGCAGAAGTTATCGGAAGCCTTGTCCCCGACAAGCAAGCCGAAGTTGCCCGCCGCATAGCGTTGATGGAAGGTACATCGCCCGACGTTATAAAAGAAGTTGAAAAAGTTTTTGAGAAGAAACTCTCTGCGCTCATGACGGAAGACTACACACAAGCGGGCGGCGTAGACGCAATCGTGGAAATTTTGAACGCCGTAGACCGCTCAACCGAAAAACATATCATCGAAACACTCGAAGTTGAGGATATCGAACTTGCCGAAGAAATCCGCCGTCGTATGTTCGTATTTGAAGATATTCTTATGCTTTCAAACCGCGACGTTCAGCAGGTATTAAAAGAAGTAGACCAAAAGGAACTCGGCATTGCCCTCAAGGGTTGCTCGGAGGAATTAAAGGCGCATATCTTCTCCAACCTGTCAAAACGTTTGGCTGCAATGATACAAGAAGATATGGACTATATGGGCCCAATCCGCCGCTCCGATATGGAAGAATCACAGCAAAAAATCGTAAACATTGTGCGTAGGTTGCAAGAATCCGGCGAAATTATAGTAGCCCGTGGTGGTGGAGATGATGTTGTCCTCTAATCGAATTTTAAAATCTGAAATGGTCAACCTCGACACCGAAAATAAAATCATCATAGACATCGGCGTTCCGGCTTTACCGCCGGATACGCCCGTCACCGAAGACCCTGAAAAACGCGAGAAAGACGCAAAAAAATCCGCGGCGAATATGATTCGCCGCGCGGAACAACAAGCTGAAGAAATAATAAACAACGCGTTAAGGGAAGCTGAAGAAAAGCAAGCCGAAATATTAATGAATGCCGAAGCCGAAGCCGAAAAATCGCGTGCCGTATCCCGTGATGACGGATTCAGCGAAGGCATGGCAGCCGCAAATAGCATGGGCGAAAAAATAAAAGCCGAAGCAGCGCAAATTTTGGAAGGCGCAAAATCCGAACGCAAAACAATGCAAGAAAATCTTGAACCCGAAATTGTTAATATGATTATCGCAATCACGGAGAAACTTTTGGGCAACACGGTCGGGATAAAACCCGCCGTCGTAGTGAATCTTATCAAGCAGGGTTTTGCGCAAGCAACTATTTCGGGCAAAGTTACGGTCTATGTGTCCGCCGATGATTACGATGAAGTTGTGGGAAAAAAAGAAGAACTTATGGCTTTAACTGACGGCTCTGTTAAGCTGGAAATCACAAAAGATTTAAGCCTTTCACCGATGGATTGCGTGATTGAAACGCCCTTCGGAGACATAGATTGCAGTCTTGGTCAACAATTCGAAGCACTGCGCACAAACCTTACCTACATTTTAAATAATAAGTGAGGTCATAGTGAGTATTTTAGCTAAATACCAATCGGTGCTTGAGAAAAGCTACATTCGCAAGCTGGGAAAAGTCTCACAGGTTGTGGGCTTGACAATAGAATCCGTCGGGCCTGATGTGAACATAGGGCAAACATGTTTAATAAAAGCGGGAAAGTACGGCGACGCGGTTCTTTCAGAGGTAGTCGGTTTTAAGAACAACAATATTTTACTTATGCCCTTGGGAAACATGCAAGGAGTCGGCCCCGGAAATCAAGTTGAAGCGCAGGAACGTCCTATTACGGTAAAGGTTTCCGAGTCGCTTCTTGGGCGCGTACTGGACGGACTTGGGCAACCAATGGACGGCAAACCCGCTATTGAAGACGGCGATTTGTATAATGTAACAAACCCCGCACCCGACCCGCTTACAAGAAATCGGATTGAAGAACCTCTTATGCTTGGAGTAAAAGCAATTGACGGGCTTTTGACAATCGGCAAGGGTCAACGTGTGGGGATTTTCGCGGGTAGCGGCGTGGGAAAAAGTACGCTCATGGGTATGATTGCCCGAAACACAAAGGCTGATATAAACGTAATCGCGCTTGTTGGTGAACGCGGGCGCGAAGTTCGGGAGTTTATAGAGAAAGATTTAGGCGAAGAAGGATTAAAGCGTTCCGTTTTGGTAATTGCGACATCGGATACACCCGCGCTTGTCCGTTTGAAAGCGGCGGAAGTTGCAACAAGTGTTGCGGAGTATTTCCGCGAAAAAGGCAAAGACGTAATGCTTCTAATGGATTCGTTGACGCGTTACGCGATGGCACAGCGGGAAGTTGGGCTTGCAATTGGTGAGCCGCCGGTTTCAAGAGGGTATACTCCTTCGGTTTTCGCAACAATACCGCGTTTGCTTGAACGTGCGGGAAATTCGGATAAAGGCTCAATCACGGGTTTGTACACCGTTCTTGTAGACGGTGACGACCTTACTGAACCCGTAACCGACACCGCCAGAAGCGTTTTAGACGGTCATATTGTACTTTCAAGAAAAATCGCAAACCGCAATCAATATCCTTCAATAGATGTGCTGGCGAGTGTTTCGCGCTGTATGTCGGACATCGTTGAAAAAGAACATAAAGATGCCGCAAACAAATTTAAAAAAAGCATGGCTGTTTACGCAAATTCTGAGGATTTAATAAATATCGGTGCATATGTAAAAGGTTCCAACGAGGAAATTGACTACGCAATCGCCAAGCACAGCGCAATCATCAATTACTTAACCCAAGACGTTGAAGAAAAAATCGAAATAACAGATTCAATTAATCAACTCAAGGAGATTGTGGGGTAAAAATTTATGCCGCGTTTCCAGTTTCGACTGCAACAGTATTTGGGTATTAAAGAGCAAATTGAAAATCAGAAAGAACTTGAATACGCAAAGGCTCTTCGCATTGTCGCGGAGGAGAAGCAAAAGCTTGAAGAATTCCGTAGGATGAAATATGAAGCGGTTGAAGAACTTCGTGATTCGGTTTCAAAAAAGATTTCACCGTTTGAAATTCGGCGATATAACAATAATATCGAACGCTTGAATCAACAAATAAAAACGCAAATAGAACGCGTTGCTGCTGCGGAAGTTTACGCGGAAAAAAAACGGCAGGAACTTGTTCAGGCAATGAAAGAACGCAAAGCACTTGAAACGGTGAAAGAAAACGCCCGCGAAGAATTCATAAAAGAAAACGACAAGCTCGAAAGAAAACAAGTTGACGAATTGGTAAGTTTTAAATATTCGTAAAAGGAGAGCTGCAAATGCCCCCCGACCCTAATTTTGATAAAAATACAAATGAAAAAAAAGGCAAGGGCAGTACAATCGCTATTGTAATTATTTTAATACTTGTTTTTGCGGTTGTTGCGGTGTTGGTTTTGGATATCGGCAATGTTCGTTCGCAACATGTCATGGGTTTTTTGCGTGATGCACCGCTTATTGGCTCATTGTTCCCCGCACCGGAAGAGCCCGACCCCTTAGATGAAATGACCGAAGAAGAAATGCGTCTTGCGCTTCATGTATACCGCGATCAAGTAGAAGGGCTTCAAACACGGTTGCGCGAAAACGATGCCGAAATAGCAAGATTGAATGCGCGAATAGAACATCTTTCAAGATTTGAAGCAAGCTGGCAGCAATACCGTATCGCAAGCGCGAACTTTATAGATATTCTTTCGCGCAACGCACCCCTTGATTTTGTGGAATTTTTCAAAGATATCGTGAACTACGATTTGGTTCCGCAGGATATTTTGGGGATGGCTTACGCACGGGCGGAAGCGATTAACATATCTGACGAAGAATTAAATAATTTGGTAAGAACACATGGCGCAATGGAGGCAGACCGCGTTGCAGAAGACCTTGAACGTCTTTTGACAGCAAACCAAAGCCTTGCCGTTCGCTTGGCGCGGGCGATGGGTAACTCTCGCCGCGGGGAGGTTTTCAACGAAATGGAATCCGCTATTTCGTCAAGGTTTACGATTTTACTTTCCACCGAACCTCCTGTATTTGGGCCGCTTGTAGCTCCGCAGTATCTTCCCGAAATAAATTCTTCTGATATACCTGTTCCAACGCCGGCACCGGTTGAAATAGATGATGAAGAAGATGAAACAGAAGACGACGACGAAGAGGAATCCGAACCGGAAGAAGAATAATTTTTGATATAACCGCGCAAATGCGTGTTTATATAAAAAATCTTAAAGGGAAGGAGGAAAAAAATGCGAATAATCGACATGGTAAACTACAAGTTTCCGGACGCGGCAACGAAATCTCAAAGCGCGCAAAGCAGTTCGCAATCTAATTCAGCCTTTGAAATGTTATTTTCGGAAGCGGGACGGAGGCAATCATTCGACCCTGCCATAGAAAATCAAAGCAGAAGCAGAGACGATAACCGCGCATCTCAAGATAGAAGCCGCACCGATGAAGCAAGGCGTGATGAACAATCCGCGCGCCGCCGCCGTGAAAACTCACGCGCCGAAGAAACCAGTTCTGCCGGAGCCGCCGTAGTGCAAGACACATCTGCCGCTCACGAAGCGAAAAATTCAAACGAACCTGTCGCGATTAACGAAGAAGATGTAATCACCAAAGTAGCCGAAATCATGGAAGTTTCTGAAGAAGTTGTTGAGGAATGGCTGCAAGAAATGGGTCTAACTGCATCAGATTTAACCGACGTGCAAGCTGTGGCAAAAATGCTTCAAGCCGCGCTTGATGCCGAAAGCACAGCGGAATTGCTTACGAATGAAAAATTCCCCGCGCTTTACAACTCAATAAATGATGCGATGGCGGAAGCGAAAGAAAACCAAGAGAGTTTAAACGCTCTTGTGGAAGATTTGGAAGCTACGATTGAAGACGGCAAGGTTGTAGTTACAAACAGCAACGCGAACAGAAATTCCGCAGACAATGCAGGGCAACAATCCGCAACAACCGAAACAGAACAAGAAGTTGAGCAAACAAACGAATTAATATCTGAACCCACGGACGTGAAGCTTCTCGCGCCGGAAGAAGCGATTAACAACGAATCAATAAACCCGGCGGTCAGCATGGAAGCCGTTACGGCAAGGACAGAACAAACAGTAAAGCAAGCCGCTCCGCAGCAACCCGTTGACACCGCAAATGTAATTGAGCAAATCATGAATCAAGTGAAGATTGCATCCGGCGGCGGTCAGTTCAACGAAATCCGCATGACGCTTCGCCCGGAAACTCTTGGCGATATCGTTCTGAGGGTTATTACGCAAAACGGAATCGTGATGGCGCAGTTTGAAGCGGAAAGTCAACGCGTTAAAGAAGCGCTTGAAGCGGATTTCAATTTACTTCGCAACGCGCTGGAACAACAGGGAATTAAATTCTCGGAGCTTTCGGTATCTGTGCGTCAAGATGAAAACGAGCGTATGAACCAATTTGAACGTGCGCGTCAAAGAAGCCGCCATCGTGCGGAAAGTATTAAAGGTGTTTCGGAAGCTGAAGAAGCAAAAGAAATTTCGTACCATAACGGCGTGATTGATGTCACAGCATAATGGGAGGTGCAAAAAAAATGTCTGATTCAAATAGCTGGGGAAATATCGCAACCGTACCCGAAAATCAAATTAACTGGGCTACGACCACCCGCGAACCCACACAAGACCTTGACCGCACCGCGTTTTTGAATCTTCTGATAACGCAGCTTCGCCATCAAGACCCGTTGAACCCAATGGACGACAGGGACTTTATCGCGCAAATGGCGCAGTTCTCCGCGTTGGAGCAAATGATGAACCTTAACGCCACATTCGAGCGCACACAGGCTTTCGGTATGATTGGTAAAGTGGTTGACGCATCGTTTTTCTGCCAAACTTCGGAGGAGCAAATTAAAATTGAAGGCGGGCTTGTAACTTCCGTTGTGCGAAAAGGTGCGAATAAGCAAAATGTTTACCTTGTGGTAGCCGGTGAGCTAAGAGAAGATGGAACCCGTCGCATGATTGACGTTCCGTTTGACGCAGTAACCGAAGTTTCAGATGCTTTCATGCTTGCGCATCAGCTGGAAGAAATCACCAACCAAGTTCAAGGGATGCGTGCCGCTGATTTACTCGGAAAAACCGTAATGGGTTTTGCGGCTATCGGCAACGAGCTTGAGTTCGTTGAGGGCATTGTAGATTCCGTATCAATGCAAAACGATGTTGCAATTTTGCACGTTGGCAATCGCGAGCTTATGTTCCCGCATGATATATTCTCTGTTGCGGATGAAAAACGTCTTATCGGTTCTCCGCACTTCACACACGGTGACAGCGTAACAGGGGTAAATATTGTACGCAATGGCAACAACTCACATCTATCTCTTTTGTTCAACAATGGTAATACCCAAGTTCGCGTACAGGTTATCAACCATGTAATAAGCGCGTTAACCTACGTTGGCGAAAAAATCACATTCGGCAGCATTGTGGATGCTGAGGTACAATCAATCACAATGAAAGACGGAATTCCCTTTCTCAATGTAGAAGGCAACCGTGAAGTTGATTTCCTTCGTTATCTTACAGAACGCGGCGGAACAGCAAGTACCACGGATGGTGAGAAAGAATGATTCCCAATATGCACTTAACGAAAGTAGGGGGCATAAGCGAAAATACCCTACGCAAGCAAGAAACCTCCGCAAGCCGGCCGGCAACCGGGTTTCACGAAATTCTCGCGAATCAAATGGATACGCCGGTACAATTTTCAAAACACGCGGCACTTCGCCTTAACGACCGCAACATAAGTTTAACGGGCGAACAAATTAACCGCGTTGCGGACGGAATTGGCAAAGCAGACGAAAAAGGAATCCGTGATTCTTTGGTGCTTGTAGACGACGTAGCCCTTGTGGTAAACGTGAAAAGCCGCACCGTAATAACCGCGATTTCCCAAATGCAGGAAAACGTATTCAGTAACATTGACGGAGCTGTGATTGTGTAGCCGGACCCTTACGGGGGGCTTTGACATTCCCGAATGACAGACGGAAAGTCTTTCACAGCAAACAACTACCTTTAAGGGGGTATTTACTATGATGCGTTCCATGTTCTCGGGTGTATCTTCGATTAGAGTACACCAAACAAGAATGGACGTAATTGCGAATAATATCGCGAATGTAAACACGGACGGTTTTAAATCGCAACGTGCAACATTTGCGGATGCTTTTTATCAAAATCTGCAAGGAGCTTCCGGTCCCGACCCTGCCTTCGGGCGTGCGGGAAGAAACCCGATGCAAGTCGGTTTGGGGCTTAATCTTGCGTCAATAGACAATCTTATGCATCAAGGCGTTGCAAGGCGCACAGACAACCCTCTTGATGTTGCAATTGAAGGCGGCGGATTTTTTATCGTGCGCGACAGAGGCGGCGCGAATCTTTTCACCCGTGCGGGAAGAATTGAGCGCGACGCTCACTGGAATCTTCACATCAGCGGAAATTCTCTGATGGGCTGGGGGACAGTGCGATGCTCGGAAACACCGGGTGGCTGGGCGGTAAACAGAGGTCTGCTGGAACCGATTTCTCTTTCAGGCGAAAAACAAAATATGCCGTCCGAAGCAACCACAAGAGTAAATTTCACCGGTAACTTGAACCGTACTGATTTAAATGTTCAAACACGTCAGGGCTTGCCCGGAGAACCAACGACCGTTGACATGAGATATCGCGAAGTTCCAAAAACAATTTTTGACAGTTTGGGTAATAAATACACGATAACGTTGCGGTACACTTATCATCAGGAGTTTTCCGAAGCGGCAGAATCTCCGCACGGTTATTGGACAATGGAAGCATTGGGTGATTATTACGTTGATAACAACGGTGACTGGGAACTATGGCAAGGTACCGGTATGCCCCCTGCCAACGCAGTCAGGCTTGTTCACGCATACCGAGACGATGACCCTCAACGCAGGGACCCCGCACTGATTGCCATTTGCTTCTTGGGAGAATATGGCGAAACGGGAACCGCCGGTTATGTTAACCAATTTGCAACTCTTGCTCAATCATCTGTAACCATAGCGTTTAACTCTAACGGTGATATGGTTGGTATGGGACATGTCGGTGAGCCTTTGGGTGGTGGCTGGCAAAGCCCGCTTGAATTTGACCCTGAATCCAGAGGAGATGGCTGGTGGGGCGGACGCGAATTTAACGCGAGCATTATTCCCGTAAGAGGAGTTGCTCCATCAGCTACATTTGGTGATACAAGTATGTCTTCGTCGTCTATATCTTACTACGACCCGGAAACAGGCAATACAAGGATTGCTGACGGTCAGCTTACCATGAACTTCACGGAACTTGGGCAACGCGGGCAAGCAAACACAAGTGTCCGCGCACTTACATGGGACGGCGGCGGGCCCGGTGTTCTTGAAGATATATCCGTCGGGCAAGACGGTACAATTATGGGACGTTACTCCAACGGGCGCGACCGTATTCTTGGTCAAATCCCGCTGGCGTTCTTCTCAAATCCCGCGGGTCTTGACCGTGTGGGCGGAAGTTTTTGGCGTGCGACAGCGAACTCCGGTATGTTTGACGGTGTTGGCTTAGTCGGTCAAATGATTGGCAGCGCGCTGGAAGGTTCTAATGTTGACCTTGCAGGCGAGTTCACCGATATGATTACAACGCAGCGCGGTTTCCAAGCCGCTTCACGCACAATAACCGTTTCGGATGAAATGCTTCAAGAACTTGTTAACTTGAAACGATAAACCGTATTAAAGGCGCGGGTTGACTAAACCCATGTCGGCCCGCGCACATTTTTTGCTAAGAATAATTCTTAGAAAAACGTTGTATCTGACATTTTCCTGTGATATGCTATGCAACGGATACAAAAAGAAGGAGTTGTTGGGATATGATTAGCGTAACAAAATTTAACGATAGGGATATAATTGTAAACTGCGATTTAATCGAGCTGATAGAATCAACACCCGATACTACTCTCACCACTACCACAGGAAAAAAAATATTAGTACGTGAAACCGTGGACGAGGTTTTAGAAAAAGTAGTTGCTTACAAAGGGCGAATAAACAAAGTAGCAAATTAACGCTGAATAAGCCCGGGAGGGGATATAAAAGTGGAACTTGGAACACTGGTTGGATTAGTTTTAGGTTTAGTATTCATAGTAGCATCTATACTTATTCTTTCGTGGGGCGGCGATGGTGGGATAGGGGACTTCCTCGACGCGCCTTCTGCAATGATAGTTATAGGCGGAACCTTGTGTTCGGGGATGATTGGTGTAAAAATGAAAAACTTTGTCGGTGCGTTTAAGGCTGCCGGTGTTACATTTAAACCGCCGGTTCTTGACCCCGCCGCCGCGATTGACACAATCGTTCAGCTTGCAAATACCGCACGTAAAGAAGGCGTTCTCGCGTTGGAAGAATCCGCTGCAAACATGGGCGACCAATTTTTAAAAAAAGGTGTCATGCTCATCGTAGACGGCACAGATCCGGAGCTTGTTAAAGGAATAATGGAAACTGAACTTGGATATACAGACGAACGTCATGGTTCTGTTGCTGCTTTTTACGAGAATCTCGCGAACTACGCTCCCTCGTGGGGCATGATGGGTACGATGGTTGGGCTTATACTTATGCTTCGCGACCTCAACGATCCCGACAACTTGGGGCCGATGATGGCACTCGCACTTGTTACTACATTTTATGGTTGTATCGTGGCAAACTACCTGTGCAACCCGATTGCATCAAAACTTAAAGACATAAGCAAAGAAGAAATACTTTACAGAACAGTTATGGTTGAGGGAATGCTTTCTATTCAAGCTGGAGAAAACCCTCGTATAATAGAAGAAAAACTTAAATCATTCCTTGCACCCGCGTTGCGCGGAGGTGTAGGCGCAGGCAGTGGAGGCGGTGCACCCGGGGGGGCGGCTGAATAATGAAGAAAAAGAATAAAGATCAGCAGGGCGTAAAAATGACTTTGCCCGGCTGGATGGCAAGTTATGCCGATATGTTCACAGTTATGATGGTTTTCTTCATACTGTTGTTTGCCATGTCGCAAATAGACCAAGAATTATTTGACCGGTTTATGGATAGCTTTAACCGAAACCGTATTGTTGATGACCCGGGTCCGATTTCGGGTTTCGGCGATACGCTTATGGATAGAGGGCCGGATATTATGCCCGACCCGCTTCCTCCTTTAGAGGAAGGAATAGACGGTGACCCCGACAGCCCCGGCGGTCTTGACCCGGCGGGCGATACCGTCGGTGATATGATGAATACTTTCGCGACATATATGGCGGATATTCAACCGGGTTTTGATGGATCGGGCGGGTTCACTTTTGAGCAGAAAGAAAACTATATTCAAATAAGCATCAACAACGAAATAGAGGGCAGAGATGTGTTTTTTCCCTCAGGCCAGGCAAGACTCACATCTTATGCGATTACTACGTTAAATACTTTGGGGCCGATACTGTTAGACTTCACACAAAAAGGTCATGGTGTGGTTGTTGAAGGTCACACGGACAATCAGCCGATAAACAACGCGACGTTTCCAAGTAACTGGACTCTTTCCGCTGTGCGTGCGTCATCCGTTGTTGAGCATCTTGTAAGCGCACATGGTATTGATGTACGTATGATTGCCGGGTTAGGCAGAGGGGAATATTTCCCGGTGGGCGATAATTCTACCGCCGAAGGGCGTGCTCAAAACCGTAGAGTCGAAATAAAAGTTTTCACGCAAGAGGCAACAACGGGCGGAGCAGTTGGCGGCTGGTTCGTAATTCCCGGCACGGTATAGAAAATTACTTACTTATATAAAATAAAATGTAGGAGGACTGTATGGACAAGAGCAAGATGATGATGATTATAATAATCGCCCTCTTGGTATTGTTAATCGGAACGGTTATTGGGGTAGGACTATATTTGGTAAGCGTCTCGGCGGATACTAGAAACTTTGCTGAAATTGAACCCGAAGATACGTGGATGAATATCAGACCGGCGGATTTGCGTACAGTCTCTTTGGGAAGCATGACGGCAAATTTGGCACCCAATCAAAACAACAGGGCTGACGACAGTATAATTGTTGAGGTAGAAGTTGGTTTGAACGCCTCATCCGGAGTTGACACACGCGAGCTTGATGAATTTTACGGGGTTTTCAACAGAAATATAGCCATTGCCCGTGCAGAGGTTCTTAATGTTTTTGTTACCAGAACATATGATGAAATGATAACATTAGAGGGTAGACTGGAAACGGCGGAAATTGTAAAAAATCGTTTACAGGAAGAATTCCAGTCTAATTTAATTGTAACGGTAAGCTTTCCCGAATGGTTCGTTACATCGAGAGGCAGGTGAAATAATTGGGTGATATACTATCACAATCCGAAATTGATGCTCTGCTGAATCAGATGCTGACCGGCGGCGGCGATGGAGTTGTGGATGCCCCGCCACCTATGGTGAAGGTCAAAGAAGAGCGCCCGTATGATTTCGCAAACCCATCAAAATTCAATAGAGAGCAATTGCGTACACTTGAGAATATTTTTGATAATTTCGCAAGAAGCACCTCGTCGTTCTTAACGGGATATCTGCGGACTTCGACGCACTTGGAGGTTTCAAGTTCCGAAGAAATTATGTACCGCGACTTTAATGTTGCCTTGGCGAACCCGGTTATACTTTCCATGATTGAACTTGCGCCGCTAAAAGGAACGGTTATTGCGGATATGTCAAGCAATGTCGGGTATGCGATTATTGACCGTATTTTGGGCGGTCCCGGTTTCGGAATCAACAAAATGCGGGATTTTTCTGAGATTGAAAAAATTCTGCTGGAACGCGTAATGTTGCAAATTCTGAGTTTTCTGCCCGAGCCATGGGAGGGTATTATCCCACTTCGCCCACGCCTTGAAAAAATAGAAACAAACACGCAATTTGCACAAATTATCGCGCCTACCGATAAGGTCGCGCTTGTGGTTCTTACTCTTAAAATCGGAAGCTCGGAAGGAAATATTTCTTTCTGTTTGCCGCATAGGGTTATTGAGCCTGTTGTTGATAGATTGTATACGCGTTTTTGGTACGGTCAGAAAGAAGAAGAAAATAAAGAAATTTACCGCGAGCGTCTTGAAGTTGAACTTGAGCGCGTTAAAGTGCCTGTATCCGTACAGGTTGGCAAGTCTAAAATTATGGTAAGCGACTTTGTTAATATGCGGGTCGGGGATATTATCCCGCTCGATTCATATGTAAACTCCGATGTAGATGTTTTGGTAGGAAATATGCACAAATTCCATGCAAAGCCGGGTACAAGCCGAGGCAAGTTTGCGGTTCAAATAACGGATTTGATTGAGAGGGAGGAACCAAATAATGGGTGAGATGCTGTCTCAAGCCGAACTTGATGCCTTGTTGGGTAATGTGTTGGAGGATTTCGGTGATGAAACCGCAAACGCGCTTTCAGCCGAAGACCAAGACGTGCTTGGAGAAGTTGGAAATATAAATATGGGTACCGCCGCAACAACACTTTTCACATTGCTGTCACAAAAGGTGCTTATAACAACACCACGTGTGCGTGTAATGACTTGGAATGAATTATCAGGAGGTTACGACAGACCTGCGGTTGGTATCCGCGTAGGATATACAACGGGGCTTCGCGGTTCAAACATATTGATTTTAAAAGACCGTGATGTTAAAATTATTGCAGATTTGATGATGGGCGGCGAAGGCGACGTTGGGAATGATATCGAACTAAACGATTTGGATATGAGTGCTATCGGTGAAGCAATGAATCAAATGGTTGGGTCTGCTTCAACTTCGCTGTCATCAATGATACATGCTAAAATTGATATCGAAACACCGCAGCCTTTTATGCTGGAGTTTTCATCTGATGCTCTTGCGGCAAGCGGGTTTGAGCCTGAGGAAATGATATGCAGTGTCGCTTTCCGCATGGAGATTGGAGATTTAATCGACAGTGAAATAATGCAAATATATCCGATGGATTTTGCCAAACAATTGGTATCTACATTGAAGGGGCATATGATGGGAGACTCCAATGAAGATGTAATCACGATGGATGACATAATGGGCCCCTCACCGGTACCGGCGGCTCCGCCGCCGCCACCTGTTGCGGCTGTCCCTCCTCCTCCACCCCCCGTTGCCGCCGCTCCGCAACAGATGTACGCGCAACCCGCACCGCAATATGCGCAACCCGCACCGCAATATGTGCAGCCCCCGCCGCTTCCTCAGAATGTCCAGGCAGCGCAGTTTGTACCTTTTGATGTGAATGAGGTTTATCAGCAAAAAGAGAACATGGGCATCATAATGGATGTTCCGCTGGATATAAGTGTGGAACTTGGGCGCACTTATAAAAAGATTTCCGAGATATTGGAATTCTCGCCAGGAACCGTAATTGAGCTTGATAAACTTGCAGGAGAGCCTATTGACATTATCGTAAACGGCAAATTTGTTGCCAAAGGCGATGTTGTTGTAATAGATGAAAACTTTGGTATACGTATTACCGAGATTATTAGCGCGGATAAAAGGATTTAATAACTGCGTATAGAGCTAAGGAGTGGAATAAAAATGTCTGACAAAACAATTCTTCTGGTTGATGATGCCGCGTTTATGCGCATGATGCTGAAGGATATTTTAACCAAAAACGGATACACCGTTGTTGGTGAGGCAGAAAACGGTGCAAAGGCTATTGAGAAATACAAAGAATTGAAACCTAATTTATGTATTTTGGACATTACAATGCCCGAGATGGACGGAATTCAAGCCGCAAAAGGAATCAAGGCCGCAGACAGTGGTGCTTTGATTATCATGTGTTCGGCTATGGGTCAGCAGGCTATGGTTATCGAGTCCATTCAAGCCGGTGCCAGAGACTTTATAGTTAAACCGTTCCAAGCGGACAGGGTTATTGAGGCTGTTAAGAAAGTAATCGGATAACTTTGTTATGGAAAATTTAATGCTTTTTTTAAACGGCATTAGCGAAAGCTGGTCTACGCTGTCGGCAGACCGGCTTTTTAGTATGTTTTCCGTTGGCGCGGCGGGGTTTTCCGGAACGCCCAATGCAGATAGGTTTGGACTAATTCTTAGTATGCTTCGTTTTTTTGGTGCTACGCTTTTTGTTGCTTGGCTTGCTTGGTTCGCTACAAAAAAAATGGCGTCGTCACGCAGTGGCGTGCGCGAAACCTGCAATTTATCTGTGGTTGAATCTATTAATGTTGGCGGGCAAGCAGTTGTTCGGCTTGTTAAGGCAGGGGATAAGTATTTACTTGTTGGAGTAACAAAAGAACGCATAACTTATCTTGCCGAAATAGACAAGGAGCAGATTATTGAGCAGAAAGCCCCCGAATTAACTAATTTGAATACGCCTTTTGGAAAGGTTCTTTCCCGTTTTATTCAGCCGAAACCCGGAGATGAGGACAAGAAAGATGAGTAAATTTAAGAAATTCCGTTTTGTTTTTTTGGCTCTTCTTTTCCTGAGTCTTAGTGTTCAAGTGGTTTCTGCGCAGGGGCTTCTTAATCCCGATACACCATTTTTTCCGGGAGTTTCCGTAGAAATTGGCGCAACCGACAACCCGGAAAGCGTTGTCAGCACTTTACAGGTGCTGTTTTTAGTAAGTATTATCGCGCTTGCGCCTTCGCTTCTTGTGCTTTTAACCGCATTTTTACGCATTATAATTGTGCTTTCGTTTGCGCGTCAGGCTATGGCTACCCAGCAAATGCCTCCTAATCAGGTGCTTGTTGGAATCGCGATTTTTTTAACTCTTTTTATTATGGCGCCGCAATTTTCCGCAATAAACGAAAACGCGATTATTCCTTTGGGTGCGGGCGAAATTGATACCGCAATGGCAATCGAAGCTGCTTGGGAACCCATTCGGGATTTTATGTTCGTACAGCTTGATAATAGTGGCGGCGCAGATTCTGTGGCTTTGTTTATAGATTTGGCGAACATAGAGATTGATGACATTAATGACATTCCCCCAAGCGTTCTTATTCCCGCTTATATTTTAAACGAGCTAACAATGGGATTTTTTATGGGCTTCCTTATTTATCTGCCGTTTATTGTCATTGATATGGTTGTTGCCAGCGTTTTAATGAGTATGGGTATGATGATGCTTCCGCCCGCAATGATTTCTATGCCGTTTAAAATTATGGTGTTTATTCTGTCCGGTGGCTGGCGAATGATTATTGAAAATACGCTTTTGACTTTCCGAATGTGACTCGAAAAATACAAATTCGACCAAAAACAGTATGTTCACGATAAACATATGTAAGTCGCCAAGGACAGAAATATAAATTATCGTTGAATGGGCGATGATTCAAAACTTGGTTTTAGCGATTTTTGTCACCGTTGCGAACATACACTTGCTCATCTTCCGGAAGGCTTGCGTAGGCGCGGTGTATTTCGTCCGTTACATCGGAACCGCCTATGTCAACCATAACCAGCCGCCCGTAAGTCGGGTGGTTATGCCGTACCCATGTCGCGCCGTTTGTTTGAATTCTTGTATTCCGCTGATTTATATATCGCGTTTCTGCAAGACGCGTCACGATGGCGTTAATATCATCGCCGTTCATTAACGTTGTTGAGCCTCTTTCAATGATGTATAGCTCAATCGCGTTTTGAATCACACGAGCAGATTGAATATCCCCGCGAAGCCGCGCACGGTCGGTAGTAAGCAGAAAAAGAGGAATCAAAATGCCGGCAATAATCGCGATAATCGCTAAAACAATTGTAAGTTCCATTAATGTAAGCCCTTTGGTGCGTTTCATACTAAGCCCTCCTATATAGCTGTTGCCAGTTCAAACGTAGGCAGAATAATCGCCAGCATAACCGCCGCCAGAATAATCCCAATTACCAGTATTAAAAGCGGCGCAAGAAATTTATTTAAGCGGCGGATTTCGCGCTTGTAAGCATCTTCAAGATAGATGTTGCATTTTTCGATTGTCTGTGAAAGAGAGCCTGTGTTTTCTCCAACCCGAGAAAGAGAAATTAAATGCGGATTGATATACGAAATTTCGCGCAACGCAACCCAAAAAGCCACACCGGAATTAACCGATGCGGAAAGTTTTTCCAAATCTTTTTTTACGACAAGGTTGTCCGTTATTTCTCCGCAAATCGGAATCGCTTCGGAAATACTAAGCCCGGACGAAAGCAAGAGCGATAAGCCCTGCGTTATGTTGCAATTAATATTTTGCCGCCAAAAAGGAATTTTAAGTTTTAAAAATGCGGAAATATTCTTCCCCTTATTGGTTCGGAAAAAAATCGTCAAGGCAAAAAACGAAGCAAAAATAATTCCTAAAACAGTGAACGCGTTTTCGGAGATAAAATCCGAAAAGGAAAGTAAAGCAGAAGTAGCGGCAGGCAGACTTACGTCGGAAGCCGCAAAAATACGAGAATATCCGGGTAAAACAAATGTAACCGCCATCGCAATAACGCCGAACATCATAACAGAAACTATAATCGGATAAATCATTACGGAAGTAAGTTCTTCCTGCGTTGCAGCACGTGATTCAAAATAATCTGCAAGACTCAAACATACTCCCGGCAAATTTGCCGTGCGTTCCCCAATTGCAATATAGCCGCACATAAACGTGGGAAAAATACCCGTTACCCGCAATGCGTGAGAAAAACTTTCGCCTTGCATAATCAAACTATGTACATCCGAAACAACCCCGCTAAGCGCACGAGACGTAGTTTGTTCTGCCAAAACAAGCAAAGCTTCCTTAATCGGAAGCCCTGCGTCTAAAAGAAATGCTGCTTCACGGCAAAACACAGCCAAATCATGCAAAGACACTTTTCTTCCCGCGCTTATTCCTTTACCGCTAAGTAAATCAAAAATATCAATATGCCAAAAAGCCCGAGTCATCTTGATTCTTCCGGCATCGTTTGCTCGCTTTGGGCTTATTGCCATAAAGCAACTCCTTGTATATAAATTCAAAGACATTGTACATTTTGTATGTTTTTGGCAACAGCCACAAGGCGAACTATGCATGAATTCTTTTAGAACCTGCTTTTTAAAATCCCAGTAAAGCCGCCGCAAGGTACATAGGGGAGTTCCAGTAAATAGCTGTTTCATTGGAAGCATAGCTGTCTTTATGGTCGATATAGCACTTAGCTGGCGGGAAACCGCTGCGGTTTGTGTCCAAAGTCGGGTCGCCGCGTGTTACTTTATTTGGGCCTCCCACAACCATACCGGGTACTGCTTGCCCCATTGCAACTGATGGGCGATGATGTGGGTTCTGTGCCGCTTTAGAGCCGAATCCCGTTACATAACTTTGAGATAACGCATTTTTGCCCAATAAATAGTGCATGTGGTCTAACGCGGCATTTGCGTAATCCTCTTTTGCGTCATCATCTAAAATGCTTGCGAATAACAGTGTTACGGCGTTATTACTGACTAACATATTGCTGCCCCAATAATAATCTGTATCTAACGAAACTCCATGCGGGTCAGCTTGGTATTTTTGATATATAATGCTCGCTTCGGAAAGCAGAAGGCCTTTCATGTTTTGATATAACTCATCATCTGCGTTATCTCCCTCGCCTAAAAGATAGGCAACCAACCCGTATGTTCCCATTCGCTGCCAACCAAGCCCCACAGATAAATCGGCAGTTTTAATATAATCATGATATCGTTCTTCTCCCGTTGCGATAAATAACTCGCAAGCTGCCCAAAGCCGCTCGTCATTACTGTTATTATCACCGTATTCTCCTGTCAAGACACCTCTTGGGTTTCTAAAACTCGGTGCATTTGGATTAGCGATACACCATTCCCATGCACGTTCCGCCGCAGCCAATAACATATCACTCTGCTCCGGATAAAAACGGGAAGCCATAGCCATTGTTGCGGCAAAGTTTGCGGTAGAAGTTGCGGAAATCGGAGATAAAACAAGTAGTCCCGTTTCCCGCTCTGGCATAACGTTAAGCGCGGGGAATCTCTTGCAAGTTACTTTGTGATAAACACCGCCCGTTGCTTCGTCTTGCATTTTAAGCATCCATTCGATTTTAAACCATACAATTTCCGGAACGTCTACATCCGGATTAGGTGATAATTCGTAAGCCCATAATAATTGCGCAACCGTCATTGCGGACGGCACAATATAACGCCCGTAATCTCCCGCATCGTGCCAACCGCCGGATACATCTTTTGTTTCGCCTGTTTCTTCCCCGCCGGTATTAAGAATATAAGCCTCCGTTATATGACAGGCAGGGTGAGACCACACACCGGCATCAAGGTCGACACCGCATTTTTGGTAATGGAAGAAATCTAATAATGCCCTTCTTACATCCGTGTAAACATTTTCGTCAATAATAAACGGATAAGAGCGTTCTCCGGATGTGTAGATTACATATTCACCCGACGCGGTTACGGTTGAAAAATCCGCTATTCGTACCGTTTCCTCCGACGCAGGGCAATACATTGGTTCGGAAGCCGTTCCCTCGTACACAACAACACCGTCGGAAAAACGAACGATACGAAACGCATTGACATTTTGCGGAAGAACGGCTCTTTTCATATCATTCGGACGATAGCCAAGCTGGTTAATATGAATGCTTCCGCTTAATTCCACATTGTTTAAATTTATCGTTTCAATATTTCCCGCAGGTGCAGACTCTGTTTGTGAGGATTCCGAAGTTGCTTCGTAATTCAAAATTACCGGTTCTTCCGGGGGCGTATTTGTTGTACAGGCAGCAAACAGGAATAGCATAAGTACAAGAGATAAAACTTTTTTCATCGTAATACATTCCTTTCACTATACTCAGATTTTTTTAACTTCCCGTTCCGTTATAGTTTTTCGCTCCTTTCATCCAGATAAAATAACTTAGCATAAAGAATAAAACTCCAATTAAAGGTGAAAGCCATGTAAGTAACGGAATATTATCGGGTCTTAAAAAAACAAGGCTTGGATAATAAGAAACAAAAGCAATCGGAATAATGAATGTAAATAAAAATCTTAAAACTCTGTTAAAAATCGCAATCGGGTAGCGCGCGTAGCCTTGAAACTGTTGTGCAAAAACCATTGCGATTTCTCCTGTTACCGTCCAAAAGCAAACAGCGGCGGCTATGTTCATGATGCCAATTAAAAATAAAGATGCGGCAAATAAATTTACAATTAAAATTAGTAAAATCAAAAATGAAAACGCAATCTCCAATTGAACCCATGAGTAAGCTAAAATAGCGATTCCCGCCGTTAACAGGCCCAAACCTTTTAAATCGAAAATTTCTGATATGAAATAGAAAAAAATATTTATCGGACGTAAACAGTATTTTATAAAATCTCCTGAATAAACTTTTTGTTGTAAAAACCAATTATTATCAAAAAAACATTGCATAGGCGTTAGTGCGATTAAAGAGAAACCGTAAAAGAAAAGCATTTCTTCATATTTCCAGCCCGCGACGGAAGGGAAATTTTGAAATATAAGCCAAAACGTGATAAACCCCGCCGCTTGCTGAATAATCATCCCAAAATTTGAAATAATAAAATCGGCACGATAAGTCATTTTACTTTTTATATCCTGTTTAATTATTTTCAAATATATTTTTACGTAGAACAGAAGTCCTCGTTTATGCATTTTTATCCTCCGTTCACGGTTATTCTTTTGATTGAAATGTTCCAAAATAAACCGCCGGCGATATAAAAAACCGCAACCCATATCAACTGCACAAAAAGCATTTGAAGTATATTGTTAAGCGGCATTTTTTCCTCTGTTAAAATTCGCAGGGGCGTGTTGTAAATAGCCTGAAACGGCAGATAATTCACGACGTTTCTAAAACCGGCGGGGAAAAACGCAATGGGAATCATCGCACCGGAAAGAAGTAGCACCATAGTTTCTTTTACAATATTAATGCCCCAAACCGATTCCGTATAAAAGCACAGCGTCCCGACTGCAAATTCTATGAAGAAGAAAATAATCATCGCCAAAAATAATGAGATTAAAAAGAAAAAAATATTCAGCCCTATTGCGATTGCCCCGCCGGTAATAATATTTACAATGATAAAAGTAGGCACAAAAACCACAAAAAACTGAACTATATTTCCGCCAAGCGTAGAAAAAAACGTATACGAACGAAACGACATTGGCTTTATTAAATCAAGAACCATTTGCCCGCTTCTTATGTCCTCGCCCATTATCCATACGATAAAAATATTCAGCACATTAAAAATTGTCATCGCAAGCACGAGATAAACCATAGTATCGGTGAAGGTCATGCCATTTACTGTTTCGGCTGGCGAAGACGAGTAAATTGCCCGCCAAATATTATAAATAATCAGCAGATAAACAATATTACCCGCAAACGTAATAAGGAGACTTCCACGCCATTGAATAACCCGCATTATTCCTATGCGCGTAAGCGCGAGATACCGCTTAATCATTTATACCACCGTCGTAAATTTTTTTAATTACATCCTCTGTTGAAATTTCTTCGATTTTTATATCAACGATTTTTTTCTGCGCGGCAATTTCGTTAAGTTTTTGCATAACGCTTTGTTCATCTTCGTTAACAAGGTAATCTACCCATTCTTCGTTTTTTTTAAACAAAACCTTCAAAGTTCTATATGAACCAAAAAATTTTTTTAAATTTTCAAGGCTGTTATCGTAGAGCTTGTTTCCCTTGTCGATGATAATTGCGCGTTCGCACAGCGCATCTATATCGCTGATGTCGTGCGTGGTAAGAATAATCGTAGTGTTTTTATTTTTGTTGAGTTCAAGAATTAATTCTCTTATTTTTGATTTCACAGAAACATCAAGCCCGATTGTAGGCTCGTCAAGAAAAACGACTTTTGGATTATGCAAAAACGAAGCCAAAATATCGCTTAAAGTTCTCTGCCCCAAGGACATTTGACGCACGGGTTTGTTTAATAAAGGCCCCAAGTCAATGATGGATTTATAAAGCTCCATCATATTATCGTAGTCGGCATTTTTTATCATGTAAATGTCTTTAAGCAACTTAAAAGATTCAATCAACGGTAAAGCCCACCAAAGCTGTGTTCGCTGTCCGAAAACAACGCCTATGTTTTCGGCATTTTTTGTTCTGTTCTCATAAGGGATTACACCGTTTACAAAAATTTCACCGCCGGTTGGTTTTAAAACTCCCGACATCATTTTTATCGCGGTGGATTTACCCGCGCCGTTCGGCCCCAGAAGCCCCACCTTTTCCCCCGGTTTAATTTCAAAAGAAATATCATTCACAGCGTTAATTATTTTGTAATTCCTTGAAAATAAATCAAGAAAACTCCCGCGTAATCCTTCGCGGCGGTTAAGTGTTTTATATTCCTTGCTTACATTTTTTAAAGTGATTATTTTTTTCACTCACCTTTTAATATTTTCTGTGCCGCCAAAACCAAGAACATATAATGAGAAGAACCGCCGCCCATTACATACTCTGTTTGTTGCCAAAGGAAGGGGAACTCCAGCAGTTCGGGAAAATCGGGGCGTATTAAAGCCGTGCCGGAAATAACTCCGCCTGGTACGAAAGACCAGTCCGCGCGATTCCATCCATAGGCAATTAACGCGGACTTCGCACCGATTCCTGATGCGAAAGACATATTATTGGAACCCGGATGGCATCCCAAAATAAAATTTAACGCGTTGAAAACCATTTCAGCACCAAAAATATCAGGATACGCCGTATGCAGAAAATAATATTCAAATCCCATACGTTGAATTTCCCAACCTGCACCCCAAATATTAGGGCGGTAAGGAATGCCGTAAGGAGTTTCGGCACTTTTCTTTAATAAATGTTTGTTTAAAGCGGGCAGGTTGTCGCGTATAGCCTTTGTAAAATTTTCGTCGCATATGGCTTTTTCGGCACGGGCAACAAACCAGCCCACGCTATAAATTGAGTTAGCAATAAATTCGGTTTCCGATAATAAGTAATTTTTATATTCATCTTCATTAGTAGTTAGAAATAATTCAACGGCGGCATGAATTCTTGCCCTTTTTGCATAGTCAACACAGCTTTCCCGAACCCACGGCGGCTTGGAATATTCTTTATTTATATCGGTAACGGTAAATAATTCACGCGCCGCTTCCAATGATTGATTACTCAATGCATCGTTAAAACCTTTAAGCACACGGGAAACAGCGGCTAAATGCGCCGCCGCCGATAATTCGCGCGGGGGATTATCTTCGGTAAATACCCAACGGTCGTCGTCATTTCCGATAATACCGTCTGTTTGGGCGGCGGGGTCACCCAATAGCGCGTATTGTTTCATGCTATTGGTAATAATTCCGCGATACAACCGTCCCAATGAGCGATACGCGCCTACAACAGACAACGCGCCGTGTTCGATTTGCTGTAAAATATCATTTTTACCGTCTGGGCGGTGTATTTCTGTAACCTTTTTTTCTTGGTCAACGGTTGTTACATCGTGATTTATGCCGAAGCTTTCATATGCCATAGCAAGGATATAGCATTCCCCGCTTTGTGATTCTATGCGTAAATCATCATCGCCGGCATCATGCCAACCGCCGACATTTAAACCGGGTACGCTTTCACCCGGTTTATATTTTGTCAGAGTTGAAGGTCCTTGTTCGTATCCGTCAAAATGAATGTGATTAATCGGAGCCATTTTCGCGTCGTCCATGTGGCATAAATCATGCCATACGCGGGTTCTTTCGTTTACCCTCATATGACACATTTGTACCGGAAGGAAATATTCCAGCACAGGTTGCCATACGCCGTGGTCGTAAATATCTTCGGCTACACGGAAAACAGAAGACTCCGACTTGCCGTAAACAATTTTATATAAACCTTCTTCTTTTATATCCGTGAAATCGAATTTTAAATAGTTATAACGAAGAAATTGCCCCCATTCATCTGCGGCGACTGAAATAATTTTACTCGCGCCTGTTTCGGTAATTTTAAAAAGAACGGGGAGCTCACGATTTGTTTCGCGTTTGTCCAATTCAATAATCGCCGTCTTCGGTTGATTGGGGTGATAACCTACCTGTGATATTTGAATAACCGGCGCGTGTTTCCAATCTTCAACTATGTTGGGCGTGATAGTCCATTCAAGGGCATTTTTTGCAATGCCTGCGGGGATTTCACTGCTTATGATAAACCAACCGTTGCTTTCGTACATGCGCCCGTCGATTAAATGAAGATTTCTTTCCGATTCAATTGTAAGACGATTATGCGGGTCGTCGGGGCGTGTGGTAAAGCGTTTGCCAGTAGCATAGGGTTCACCGACGCTGTTTGCCTGCGTAGGAAAAATCCCCTGTTTTTTGTCCATTATCCAAGGCTTTCCGAGTAACGCACCCGGGAATAATTCCAAATTGAAAAATACTTTTCCGGGAAAATCCTGCGGAAGCGGCTTTTCTAAATCAACCGAAACAATTACTGATTCTCCCGCGCCTTTTACATTAACTTTATAATTCAAATCAGTAAAACTAAGTTCCGTTGTGATTGTATTTAATTCTTCGTCTAATTTTCGTTCGTTTTGCTTGGGCATCGGCCACGAATCCTTTAACACCATGCGAACATCGCCGTTGGACGCGACACGGTTGCCGTGCATTATAATGCTTACGCCGGATTGATGCCCTTCGGGGTAAAAATCATCAAATGCCATTACATCCACGCCATGATTTTGGAAATATCCGATAGCGTTATTTAAGAAAAATCCGTTTGATTTTTTCATAGTGAACTCCTTTATATCGCGCCTATAAACGATAAAGTGACGGCAGCCGCTTTTGACCCTGCTTTCATAGCTGACAATACATCACTGTTTATTAAATAATCGACGATGAAAGCACCTTGATACGAATCGCCGCAACCTGTGGTATCAACAACATTATCAACTTTTTCTGCTTCGCAAATAAATTCTTCGCCGTTTTTAAATGCAATACTGCCGTTTTCGGCTAAAGTTGCAACAAATAAAGCAGGATAATCGGCAGACCATTTCTTGTAAAGCGGCAAATTTTCCTGTTTTCCGCTGATAAAAAATATATCAATATCGTGAAAAAATCCGAGCCAATCATCTGTTGGAATATGCTCCAAAAAATCTACGGACAGCAGGAAATTCGATTCATGCGATATTTCACACAGTTCAGCAACTAAACCGTCATTCAGCGTTGTCGCGACGGCATCGAAAGTTTTTATGAAAGCCCTGTCATCAGACGATATTTTAAAATCACGCAAAACACCGTTTGTCCAACTGTCTTCTTTAAAATATCTGTCGCCGCCTTCTGTAAGATATATTTTATTATTTGCGGTCTCCCCGTCAGCTTTATACAGTTTTTCATGGTTAATTTTAAGCTCGTCGGCTTTTTTCTTTACTTCTTCCGCAAATTTATCCGTGCCTATATTTCCCATCAAAAACGCTTGCACTTTTCCGGTTTTTACGCAGCTTGCGGCTACATTTAAAGCATTACCGCCTGCATTAATAACATCTTTTTCAGGAAAATAATCCACACAGCAACAAGATAAAGCAAGTATTTTTTTCATAAACAAAACTCCTTTATTAATGTTTTAACCATTAGTGTTATAAATGTCAAATACCTATATAAAATATCATAATATGCTCGACAGGCATAGCTAATTATATTATGCTGTTTTTAATAAGAAAGTAAGAAAAAAGGTGCGGTTATGGAATTACGTTTATTAAAATATTTTTTAGCGGTTGCGGAAGAAAAAAGCATTTCTAAAGCGGCCGAGGCCTTACACCTATCACAGCCCACACTTTCCCGTCAGTTAAAAGAATTGGAAAACAAACTATGGCGTTTAATATAGATTTAATTTGGAAAAAGCATCAGGTTTTTTCAAAGGCTTCACAGAAATTTTTAGAACGGTTGCAAGAAATGATAATCATAAATAATTGCTAAACCCCGCGAAAAAAAGTATACTCGAGAAAATTTATGTACCGGGGTGGTTTCTAAAATGTTCGTGCGAGTGTCAAGCGGAGCTGTTTTGGGAGTGGAAAGCCGTCATGTTGACGTTGAGGTTGATATTTCCAGCGGTTTGCCTGTTTTCGACATTGTAGGACTGCCGGACTCTGCGGTAAAGGAATCGCGTGAAAGAATCCGCGCTGCGATTCGCAACGCGGGCTTTAGTTTTCCGGTGAAAAGAATTACGGTAAATCTCGCGCCCGCGGATATAAAAAAGTCGGGCCCGTCGTTTGATTTGCCGATGGCTGTGGGAATTTTAATGTGCATGGGTTTAATCAAACCGAACGCGGCGGAAGGCGCGTTTTTTGCGGGTGAACTTTCGCTTGACGGCGCGTTGCGTCCCGTGAACGGGATTTTACCGATGGTTATTGAAGCCAAAGCGGGTGGTGCTTCGGCTTTTTTTGTTGGCGTGGATAACGCGTCTGAAGCGGCATTGGTGGAAGATGCGGTTGTTTATCCCGTGGAAAGTATTGAACAGCTTGTTCAGCATTTTACAGGAACACCGATTGAACCGCTTCGCATTAACCCTGCGGAATTTTTTCGCGGAGAAGGAAATACATACGATGTCGATTTTTCCGATGTAGCCGGGCAAACTTATGTAAAGCGCGCGTTGGAAATAGCGGCGGCAGGATATCACAACGCGTTGATGATTGGCACACCCGGTGCGGGAAAAACCATGCTTGCGCGGCGAATACCAACGATTCTGCCGGATTTATCTATGGATGAGAGCATGGAAATCACAAAGATTTACAGCATTGCGGGTTTGTTAAATCAAAAAAATATTTTGATGTCTCAGCGTCCGTTTCGAACGCCGCATCATACAGCATCTTATATTTCACTTACGGGCGGCGGACGCATTCCCATGCCGGGGGAAATTTCGCTTGCGCATAACGGAGTTCTTTTTTTGGACGAGCTTCCCGAATTTCAAAAAAAAGCGTTGGAAACACTTCGTCAGCCGCTGGAAGACGGGCAAATTACAATAACCCGAACAAGCGGCGTTTCAACATATCCGAGTGTTTTTCTATTGCTTGCGGCGATGAATCCATGCCCTTGCGGTTATTTGGGAACGAAACGCTGCACTTGTTCGGAAGCCGAAATTGCACGTTATCTTGAAAAAATTTCAGGGCCGTTGCTGGACAGAATAGACATTCAAGTAGAAGCAACCCCTGTTGAGTATTCAGATTTGCAAGCATCCAAGAAACCTGCTGAAAATTCCGCCGCAATAAAAGAGCGCGTCGAAAATGCCCGCGCCCGTCAACAAAAACGCTTCTCCGAAGACCCAAAAGCCAAAGGCATTCGTTTCAACGCGAAAATGTCTGCCGTGCTTATAAAAAAATATTGTAAGCTTGGCAATGAAGCGCAGGAACTTCTAAAAAACGTATTCGATACGATGTCTCTCTCCGCGCGCGCTTATCATAAAATTCTGAAAATTTCCCGCACTATCGCTGACCTTAACGATTCCGCAGAAATTACAGCAGAACACGTTGCGGAAGCTATTTCTTATCGTGGGCTTGACAGGAAATATTGGTGATGTATTTTTTCACAGATATGCAATATTATATAGTGATGTGAAAAATTTGGAAGGATGATAAAAAATGAAAAAGATTTTTATTACAGCCATTTGTGTGCTTTCGTTTGTACTTATTTTTGGTGCTTGTGGCGGTGCAGATACAGCAAGCAACAATGACGATGCACAGCTTTCCGTACAGGAACGTACCGAAGGCGAACCCGACCTTATTGGCGAACCGCAACTGGAACCCGAACCCGACCTAATCGAATACGAAGAAGAAACCCCTCAGGTTGATGACAATATTTCCGGAGAACAGGCTTGGACATGGAATGGTCATGTGTACAGAATTTATGCGGAAAATTTCTTTCCGCCATTCCATATGCTTAACGTTGAAACAGGCGAATTTTACGGCTTCGACATTGACATACTCGAAGCAATAGCCACAGACCAAGGCTTTAAAGTTGAGCTTCACCATGTAGGTTTTGCCGCCGCTTTGGGATATCTTGAAACGGGAACAGCAGACGGTATGATTGCCGGAATGTCCATCACGGAAGAACGACGGGAGTGGCTCGATTTTTCCGACGGTTATTTTTTAACGGGGCAAATTTTGGTTGTTCCCGAAGGAAGCCCTATTAACGAATTTGCGAATTTAACCGGCGAAACGGTTGCGGTTAAAATCGGAACAATCGGCGCAAGCTTCGGCGAACAAATTGCGGAACAATACGGCTTCGACCTGGTCTACTATGAAGACGCACCCTCATTGCACGCCGCGGTTATAATGGGTGATGCCGCCGCTGCAATTGATGACCGCCCCGTTATCGAATTTGCAATCCACCAAGGCATTCCTCTTGAAACACGCGGCGATACGTTAAACCCAAGATACTACGGTTTTGCCGTTCGCTTGGGCGAATTCCCCGAACTTATAGGAATGTTTAATCAAGGGCTTGCGAACCTTCGCACCAGCGGTTATTACTATGAACTCTTAGCAAGGTACGGTTTGAGCTAAACTTGTCCACTAAACTTCCCCAACATCAACTTAATTTTTTTAACATATTTAGCCGCTATGTCGATTTCATCACCATTTGCAAACTTTAATTTTAAACCTTTCTCATCTATTGCGGTTATCTTTGTAGTATTTACAATAAAAGCTCTGTGGCATCTGAAAAATCGCTCGTCCAATTCTTTTTGAGCATGAGATAGCTTACCTCTAAATTCGTGCTTACTGTTTTCGGAATATATAATCAGGCTATGGGGCCTGGCTTGATTTACCTCTAAAAAGAGAATCTTTGAACGGTCTACTGATACAACACTTCCTTTTGAAAGTTTATTCGTATTGCCGGAAAGTTTATATACAAAAGTATCTTGAAGCGGTGTGGATTTTGATATGTATTTAGCGTTTGCGTCATTGATGCATTTGCTAATACGCTCTTTAATATAAGCATCGCCTTTTACAATATAATCCATTGCCTCCACTCTATACTTAAATGTAAGCGTAAGGGATTTCGCATCTGCTGTAATGAAAACAATAAAACCCCTCGGATCATATTTGCGTATGGCTTCTGCCAGTTGTATTCCATCCATTTCACATTGCAAGTCCACATCTAAAAAATATAACCCGGCTACTTTGCTCTCGCTTATGTAGTCCAATATTTCATGGGGCGACGTAGCAGCGCATACCACTTCCATGCCCAGGTTTTCCATTGAAATATAATTTTCAATGAACGTAGTGGTAGATTCCAGTTCTTCGGGTTGGTCTTCGCATATAAATATACTAAGCATAATCCCCCTCCTGTGCTGTCGCAATTCGCAATTCCTGTATAAAATAGCCGTCTTCCCATTTAGTAGCAAGTGTCAGTTTATTATTATTTTGAAGAATCTCAGACATTACATATAATCCTACACCGCGCATACCTTCTTTTGTAGAAAACCCCTTTTCGGCTAACTTATAGAATGACGGCGCAGACGGGCATGTATTTGAAAACACGAAAAGAACATATGAATCTTTTTTTTGTGCATAAAGTTTAAAAACAGATGCTTCTATCCCTTTACAGGCTTCGATTTAATTATTTTTACCGTGATAGCAATATTTTTATAGTTGGAGGGAGAACACACAATGAATGAAGAAAAAAACATCCCGACCGTGCAAAATTATCTCGAAAAATACCGCCGCGGCATAAGAGACGGTTATGCCGAAAATATCCCTGCACCGCGTGATTTTCTTCCCGAAACCCATTCGGGAGAAGATTCCTATAACGTCCGGCACAGCTACACTCCGGGCTTATACGAAGACACATTTCCCGCAATGGAAGCCATCGGTGTGCCGCCTGTTCACAATTCGCAAATAATTGACGAAATTAAAAATCTTCTTGTGGGTTTTTGTCAACTAAAAGTTAAAGCATTACAAGCATTGCAAGTGTTGCATGTACGTTTTCTTCATGATAAACTGTCCGCAATAAACAACAATATATGCCAAAAATCATGACGGCAAAAAAATATACCTTTTTCAAAATGTCGAGAATTTTTTATGGGGTGGGAGACTAACATGACGAAATTGAAAGTGAGAAAAGTTGTTGCACTGGTGTTATGCTTTTTTATAGTGTTTGCAATTACCGCAAACCCGGCATATGCACGAGAAAGTAACGGTAATGATAATACGCAGTGGAAAAATGACAGCGTATATCTTACGTATTCAGAGGATACAAAGCAATTTGAAAATTTGAACACAAGTGCCGACAACGTGGAGACATTTAACATAGCCGAACAAATATCGTTGCTTCATAATCGTATAAATTACGCATATGAACTTTTGTCTGATACACTTGTAGACGTATCCCCGGGAGCGAACACACTGAAAAACAGATACTGGTCTACCCAAGAAGCCCGAGACGCTTTAATTGCCGCAATAGTAGAGGCGCAGACTGTTCTTGACGCGCACGGCGGCGGACTTCAACCGGGTAGCCTTAACATAATCACTCATAACAGTTGTTTTAATATTCCCGTGTATGAAGCGGAAATGGAACTGTTTATTAATAACGAACGTACTGTTCATAAAACAGAAATCGGCATTATTTCAATTTCAGATATTACTGCCGGAAGCAGTGTTCGTTTTAATATAAGCACACCATGCCATACTTTATATCAATTTCCAAGATGGAAAGTTGCCGAGGGAGACGTTGTAATCCCGCCCTTTGCCGATAGCCCGGAGTTTATTATGTCGGATGGCGGTCTGATGATTATCGCAGAATTTGAAACCATTGCTGAATATTATTTTGATTGGAATATTGATTTAGCATGGGACGATGATTCAGCAGACGTACTCACAGGGCAGTTTTATGAATGGGATACGGATATTACTTTCGGCATTACTGATGCAAGCCAACCACTTGAATGGAGTTATGACTCTGAAATTGAACTGACAAAAGATTGCATTGAATGGGTTGATGTTTCCGCAAGTGAGCCGTTGGAATATTTTCTTGGCTTAGAATATGGGAAGGTAAGACACATTCCATATACGTTAAATATTGATGTTGATTCTTCTTCTGTGTCCCCGCAATCAGACCCAAACACATGGACACCTTCGGCTATCCCCAGTAGCAGGTCTATGCTCTTACCTTTTGGTCTTTCGTGGTCTGCAACTGTGACAGGCAATACGCCGTGGCTGACGATAAGCGAACAAGTGCGTATCCCTCCTCATACAAATGATTCCTTCGTTATGAATGTAGACGAAAATTTCGGAAATGCTTCAAGAACAGGAACGATAAGAGTTGATTTCGTAAATGGGGCAACGGCTGAAATTACGGTAATACAAGGTCACGGTACGGTTCTTTACTTATTGGGGGATACATTGTCGCTGCCGGCTGTTGCGGCACCGCCGAATATCCATAGTGGCGGCATGGTATATGTATTCACTAACGCTAACAGAAGATGGAATGTAGATATAAGCGGCAATGCGGCTTCTTGGTTGTCCGTTGGTCTTTTTCACCCTCCGAATCAAACCGGAATCGGTGAATTTGCAATTATGGCACAACCAAATTTCGGAGGACAACGGACAGGAACAGTAACGGTTTCTGCCCAAGGTGTACCCGGTCTTTCACGCACTGTTACGGTAGTGCAAGCCGCAGGGCAGGTTATTATATTATCGGCAGACGAATTGGACGCACC
>Ga0131853_10002086_pt1 | contig 35888 bp, 32 predicted proteins | sample TergutLab28metaG_FD_92764 | JGI IMG/M metagenome (GOLD analysis project Ga0131853, IMG submission 92764) | Labiotermes labralis P1 segment gut microbial communities from Petit-Saut dam, French Guiana - Lab288 P1 (version 2) (version 2) | ecosystem: Host-associated > Arthropoda: Insects >... | reverse complement strand
GTGTTTTTTTTTTTATTTTGTTTCATTTTGTGGGTCTTGGTTTTTTTCTTTTTTTTTTTTTTTTCCCCCCTCTTTGGTACTGTCCATAAATAGTGCCAGTGTGATGAAGGCATTATCTCAGTAAGTACGAACTGTGCAGTTATATGGTATGTATGACCACCTGATCTGAAACCGTAAGTATGTGAACTGCAAACATACCAGTTCTGCACATGCTGTTAGGAGAATCTCTTTCCCCTCTGCAAGCAACACCCCCCTCCCCCATCTTCTGCTGACTGTTCCCTTTTACTTTACACTATTGTAGAAAGATATTGTATACTAAAACCTTTCTGTGTGAGCATGATTTGGAAATTTGGCATTTGGTGGCAGTGTTGTCCCTTTCTGCACAAGAACAGGGGAGAAATTGGCCAAGATGAGAAAATGAAGACAGCACTTTGGCTCATATGGACTGTTCTGTATCCTTTGGTCCTACTGCAGCACCATGTTTATGACTTTGGTATTCCTGTTAAAGATACCTGATTTATCATGAGCTGTCTCAAACATGTCCTCGCTGATAATTCAGCATGATTCACACTGATACTTTGTGGTTTTTGGATACAAGGTGATATAGAATGGCATGGTACATGTGTGTCATAGAATGTTTTTGAGCTTCGTCAGTCACTTCTGTGTGTTGTTCTTGGAACTGACTTAGATATGAGCATTGGACTCTTTGCCAGCATTCCCTTCCATGGGTTATCCTCCAGTGGTCCTGGAGCCCTGAAACTTCTCAACCATGCACACTTCTGTCTGACCAGGGGCCTTGTTTGTAGCGTACCATAATCATGTCATAAGGCTGAGAGAATGTCTTGCCCCTCATACAGGAATCTTTGTGTGCTTACACTTTAGTCATGTTGGAACGTGTGGTAGCACTGTGTTCTGGGGGAAAAGGTGTGTTGATTTGAGGAGTTTATGTGTGTCAATTTTGTGTATCCTCATACTTGGTAACATATTACACCTGTTGCAAGGGTTTATTAGACTGAATTTGCTGTATGTAGTTTGTCCAGTATCTTAAGTCTATGGTATTTCATTCTGTAGGAAAGAAATTTGCAGCTCTGCAGCTTGGAATCCCAATATATTCCATTGTCTAAAATTCTGCTATGTGTCAGGGACTGTAATTCGCATGTGATGTACAAGTATATAGCACATCCATGGTCACAAGTCATGTGAGCGTTTCCTGCTGTCTTCCTGTTGATGGTCCTATAATTTATTCTCTTGATACAAGGTAGTATTGTTGTACATCCACACTGTACGATACAATAAGTATACTGGAATTACAGCACGAGGGTTGGCAATGTTAAACTCACACCATTGTATACTGTATGTTGTGAAGTTCTTTTTCATTTTATCTAAGGCTGTGTGTCCATGGCCTTCAGTATTTCTGATGCTAATGAACAGTTTTTCAGCAGTTTTGTTTTGTTGCCAGCCGGCAGATAAGCGGAAGTTTGCGTATGGTGGCCTGAATGCTGGACGTCCAGTGACACCCCCTCGTGGTGCCACTACCAAGAACAAGAAGAAATGAGCTATTGCATAGGTTTGGGCTCCATTAATTGGTTGCATACCATGCTCCACTCCTCCGCGTGACACTGAAGTTAAGTTGTCACAGCAGCAGCCAACAGATGGCATGGACCTCTGCTCTTTGGAGCAGCAGTATGTACATAACATAACTTAATATGATTACCTTGCTGAAGTTTCAATCCTTGGGAGAGAGAAAACAAATTGGTATTTTTTTTATCTGTGTATGAATAATTGAGTGAAGTATCAGTGACAAGTCAACAAAATTCTCTCTTGGACTGTGATTTTTTTTTTGGGGGGGGGGGGTGTGTAATTTTTATTTTCCTATATTTTCCTTTGAATTATTTGGCCGTGTGGGCTTAAGCGTTGTTTCCATTGTCTTTTCTTTCAAGTGTTGTGCATTGACTGCAACAGTCTATGATGCCTGTAGACATCATGGGACAAGTTATGTGAATCTGCACCCGAGTTCAAGAATGTTGTAGTATGGTGATTATATTACACTGCGCAATGAGAATACCATATTTTCTCAAATCAGCAGCATCAGCAATTAGCAGTGTATGTTGTGTGATTTTTTCCAGATTATAAACATGGAATAGACAGTTATGTACACTGGGCCGTATGATGGTTACATTTATTAATTAAAAGTAAACCATCATAACAGTCATGCAGCATCATAATACAGTAATTTCTTGTGGTATCTGTGTTTAATTAGTAAAGGTGAGTTAACAAGAAAATATGGTAACAGTGTTTCAATGGCTGGTCTGTGAAACATGGCTGCCTTGTTACCCATGTCCCGTCCTCTCCATCCACTGAATTATTCCTGCGATTTACTTAATACCATCATTGCAAAATGTATAGTTATTTGTGAATGGTATTGCAGTAATCTGTTTGCTCTTTTGTCCATTGAAGTGATGTGCCCGTGTTTGTAAATTGTCACTGTTGTAGTATGTATCTCTCATTAATGTCCATTGATTCATTCACATCTTCTGCATAGGGTATAAGATATGCATTGCATCTTGCCAGGTGAAACTGCTGTAAAGTGTGAAATGAGAAAACATGATTCTGAGGGAGGGGAATGACATTCTGTTATATCAGTCCTTCCATTCTGTCTCTACCCTTGGGATATTTATATTACCTTATACATCAGATTAGGGTAAATTTGAATTCTTGTAAATAATTCAGCTACTTATACATCTCTAGGGTAGAGTCATAGTTATTTTTCTCCTTTCATGTTTTAGTCTAATAAAATATTTTAAAGATGATGCATGTGTTGTTTTTCATGTTAAATTTACCCATTGACATAATCCAGAATGCCCTCTTTGATTCATTCTGAGGTTTTGTATCATGCTGCTCAGAAAATACAGTACCGTTCCCGAATCCTCTTTTACAATAGGTTCCTTAAGGAACACCATGCGTTTGTTTCTTCATCCGTGGTGTTGTTATACTTGCAACATAAAACTGCTGCGTAATGTGGTAATACACATTTTACATTGTACAGTGTCACATGCTCTGCCCCTGTTGCAAGATCATGCAGTTTTAGCCATTCATGTAGGGCACTGGTACTTGCTAGAAATCCAATGAAGGTTGGTCATAAACTTCAGTTTGCTGGGTTGGGGTGCAACTGCAAGCATTATTTTAGTTTAATTGTGCATATATTAGTGGAACCTTATGATTTTTAACATGTACTGTTTATGGTTGCTGGTTGTTTGAAAAAAGGTTGAAGATTGGCCATGTGTGCAAGTCTGATCATGTGTTGCTATAAGCAACTTAGCAGGTTACCTTATAGTGGTATGTTGACCCAGTGAGTGACATAATTGGTTGAGCAAAGATGGTAAGACAAGCTTGACTTCAGTAGTGCTTTCTAGTAAAAACACTACCTGATGCTCCAATTCTCCTGTGACTTGTGACCAGATGGCACACAGAGCTCCTAGATGAGAATTGTAATCAACCCTGAAAGTGCAAGTGGAAGAAGTTTTGACAGAACTTATTTAGTGTTAAGAAGAATCCACTGTGTCACACACACCTGCATTGGTCGGTAGGACTGGTATTTGTTTATTTTGAACATGCTGGATTGCAATAATATAGGTTTCTGTCAGCCGATATTACAGGTAGTACACACCCTTCTAATTCCAACAAGTGACTAAGTTAACAGTAATGTGCAACAGTCCTGAGTAATATGACCGTTTATGGAATGGGTGCAATGATACTGTACTTAGTCATAAGGAACATTTCCCTGTGCATGTAACAATTGAATGTGCGAGTGTTAGGCGGATACAGTTTAGAAATGTATTTGCCCTGTATTTGATAACAGTGAAATAATGCCTTTAATCCTTCACTCTGAACATGTAGATCCTGAAACTTTCAGAAGCTTGTAGCCCCTTTTTTCCACATTAGTTGGTATGTATGTTTGTTCAGAGAACCTCAAAGAAGCACATAAATAAACTTTGTGGGCAGAACATAGGATTTCTGGATGTTTAATCTCGTACATCTAGTGTCCACTAGGCTTTAAAGGTTAAATGCATGGTATTGTGCACAGATATAACTTAATATATTTTCACTTGTGTAGGGCATATTTGAAAGTATTTTACAATGCCTCATCACACACCAATATCTCACAGTCAAGAGGGGCGGAGGGGTGTCCCAGAGAACAAGTGTCATTGCTGGGTGGTGATTGGCTGTTACACAGATCCATGGGATGTGGTATATGTTATGGTAGTAACATCTAAAGTGTGGGCTTTTGAAAATACAGATAACCAAAATGGTTAGAATGATTTACAATGCAAGCTTGTAGCATTGTTCATAGAAGCGACTTTCAGTGAAACTTTAATGTGAACAAATGCGCACTTACATGTGCGGTAAATGCGCTGATTTTCTGAGGACTTGGTGCTTTGCATAGGATAACTCACAAGGTTAGACTTCAAGTGTTCATGTTAATGACAGGATCTCATGTGGTACATACTAATACAAACTGATTTCCATCAAGATTTTATTGCCATATTGTAAAGTCACTAACTGCTTGACAGAATGTGACAATCCTTTTCTTTTAGGCATTCATTGTCGATACCAAACTGACAGTCACCTGGGTTTTGACACTAGTAGGATTTTACATTACCATTGGTTTCTCCATACCCAGCATAACAGCCCTGGTCACACATTTACACACACTGCAGTGACTCAGACACTGACTGCTCGGTGATTGACCCCTCAGCTAACCCATATATCACGGTATTGAACCATCAAATAGATTGTGACATACTGCATGACAATTGCACTCATAAGATTTTCGCTGATCTTAGGTATACCGGAATGGAGAATTCACCTATGTCATGGCGGAAGCCTGCAATTACGGAAAGGCATTCCTGCTTTCATTACAAGGAGGAGTGCCCCACCAAAAAAATTAAAATTATTTTAAAAAGTTATAAAAATGTGTGTGATGTAACATGTTATGTACCTTTTCTCAAGCATGACGGCTTGCTTACTCCTTGGCTCTAAGTTACTCTGAGAACCTTGGTTTCTATTATGGACACCCATTCTCTCTTCTATTGTAAATGTTACTGCTTATGGGACACAACCCGACCCTGCCTCTCTCAAATGTGTAACTCATGCCTTGTTCATCTCATCTTTCTTAATGCGATCACCCAAATAATATTTCATTGAAAAGTAAATATCGTAAACCTCGTCATAACGCAGTCTTTTCCACTCAGCTCTAGGCTAAATATCTTTCTCAACCCCCTACACTCGACACATCCTCAGCCAATGTTCCTCCATAACGAGAAGCCAAGTGTCACACCACATCACGCAAAGAAGATAGGTTCTTATTTCCTCATGACCAACCCACAAACCAGTCGTAAGATGATAAGGAGGGAATCTGGTTATTTCTGTTCAATTATACAAGATTTAAGACCAGTGTATTGGACTTCTGACCTGTGCAGATTATGCAAGCATTTAGGTTTTCGCAGAATGCAGTCTCCGTTCTTTGGAATTTGGCGCCACTTCACTGAACATGTGCCCGACGTTTCGAGACAGCGTGATGGTGTCATCTTCACGGGACGAATTATCTAAAACTATATTCTCTCTTCCTCGGGAGTTTTTGACATTTAAAGGTGATAGTGTGTCGATGGTTGGGGGACACGGTGCCGCATCCTTGTCCATTTGGCACCTCAGCTGAAGTAAATTACATAGAGTCATGCATAATTTTGTAATATATTCTATCACTGTGAGAAAATGAAGCATTTCTAATTTGTTAACCACGCACTCTACGCATACATTTTATGAGCAATGACCTCTAATCCGTGGAATGTCACGGTGTATGTCGTGTATGTGCATCACGGATTAGAAAGATGTGAAACCAAAAATCGGTATTGATTCGGTTACAGTACCTAAAAATGGCGCAATGGTGGTGGGTGGCGGTAGTGGACATGAAATGTGGAAGTGTTTGGCACTTTGACCACGCGGTTTAACAATGCGGTTTTTAATTTTATAACTGTGTAATTTACGCTTTAAGAATAATGAAATTACTTAAACCAAATTGGGTTTCACACGATGGTAATGTATGGATTTTATGGTATATTGCTTATTCTTAGTTATGCGGGAAATTATGCGTTGACGTTGAAACTTACTTGTGTTGTACGCTGCTTTGTTTTTCATGAATGTAACATAGTGTGTTTTTGAACGTATGGAACGCATTCTATTTGTTTACTTTTAGATCTGCCCATATTTTCCGTTGATATTCACCCTGATGGCTCGAGATTTGCAACGGGTGGTCAAGGTGAGGTTATAATCAGTTCTTACAGAACGGAACTCCTTTTCTGTCTCTCTTTCTTTGTAAACAATAAGTGACATACATGGAATTATTTGATTACCAAATTTAGTGGCTTATGGCATGTAACTTATGATTACTTATCTGTCAAAGGGGAGGACTCCGGGAGAATTGTTGTATGGAACATGGCACCGGTTGTTAGTGAGAAGGTAGAGAACGATGAAAATGTTCCAAAAATGCTGTGCCAGATGGACAATCATTTAGGTGAGTAAGTTTGATGTAAACATTATAACTTAAAACTGTAGAATGTTATCCCAGTGATGAAGTCAAAATGCTATGTGTGAACACAAAGCGGAGCTCTGGCAGCAGAACTTCACTGCATCTTTTACACTTGCACCTTGTTATGTATACTTTTTACAGCATGTCTCTATTCACAACAGTGCTTTTAACTTGTAAATGAATAAGTAAAGATTCCGGATGATATGTCAGTCATGTGTGGCTAGTGACTGACTGATGATGTATTAGTTTTGGAGTTTTAGAAAATAAAACCAGTTTGTAGTTCCTGTTACTATACTAAAGCCACGGAAAGAAATCCGGTAGATGGTGGGTATGATGTTTCTTGAGGCTTCTGTCTTTCTGCCTAGTATTTTGCTCTCCTCTTGCTCCTTCTTCCCTATATAATACAGCCCAAAGTACTTGTCAGCAATGTAGGTTATCATGTGGTTATCATGATCAACATATGTGTTAATAGAAAGAATAAATGACTTGTTCTTCTCCACCAAATTTCAGTTTTAATGTTAATGGTTTTTATAAGTTAATGTTTTGTGTGTTAATTTGGATCCACCACTAAAAACCAACAATATAGCAAGTTCAATTGGCCCTGAATTGCACTTATTCTGTAGAGTGTGGCTTGATGATGGTCCATTAAGCTGAAATGTGTAGTGTAGTGTTGTACCAGTCAGGTATAAGCACTGGTGTAAGGTGATGATTATGATGAACTGGTCTTGAATAATATGTCATCATCATCGGCTTACAGCCCTGGGCAGGCCTTGGCCTCCTCAAGCTTATGTTGCCAGTGACCTCTATCCTGGGTAGCTGCCAGCCATTTTCTACAATCCAGTTTTCTTGCATCTTCCTGTACCTCGTCAATCAATCCTGATGTTACGTATGTCACATAGTATATGTCTGTATAGTCTGTCAATGATATTTTGCTTATACTGTTCAGTTGGTTCCATAATGTCTCGCCAGTTGAATTAATATTGAATTGAAAAAATTCACAGCTAAGTGATGTATATTTCAGGTAGAATGCTATGTGTAATAATTAAATGTATTGTTTCTTTAGCTTGTGTGAATTGTGTGCGATGGAGCTTTTCTGGCAAATTCCTTGCTTCTGGTGGAGATGACAAGTTGGTCATGATCTGGAAAATAAGTAAATATGCATCAGGTGAGGGTATTGCATTTTGTGAGAAGAGCGATTTTGTTTGAGCAGAGGAAAATGAGTAATGAATATAAGGTAAATACAGCTAACATTTCCATGTTCGTGTCCTGTGGCATATAGTATTTCATATTTTCATAGCAGTGAACATTCACATTCTGATTTTTGAATTAAGACACCATGTAATCCGATGGATTGGTATTACCATGATTGTTTTGGAGGAAAGTTTGACCTCCATCATCAGCTATGATTACATGTTCCACAAGAATAAATGGCCCAGATACTTGTCAGTAAGGCCACATTATGAGTTATCCAAAGAGCAGTGTGGAGTTTGGGGTGTCCATTCTTCTGGGGTATGACACAGCTTTACTATTTCTCATTGCCAGGGGTAAAAAATTTCTTCTTGGACAATTTTGTGGGTAAAACAGCCAGGTCATGTAGCTGACCATTTACTTCCCCATTTAGTTTTATCAGTTGATCAAGGGAAATAGTGGTGCCATGTGACCTGATACTGTCGTTTAGAAAGAGGGATTGGAACAAAGAGGGGTGGTAAGTCAGGGGAAACAGCCAAGCAGCTGTTTGTCAAATGTTGTCACATGTCAGTTGAACAGTAAAGGTGTGCCGTAACTGAATGTTGCAGCTCATGTTTTAAGAATACGTCTTATTATACCCCTATTTTTCCCACAGGTCTGCATGGTCAGGTATTGAACATGGAGGCATGTTACCTGTACCCAAATTAAAGTCAGAACTGCTTTTCGAAACCTACCAAGTAGAGCTTGGTAGAATACCAGGCCCTTTTGTGACTTAAAGTGTGCTTTGTTGTATTATTATTATTTTTGCTGTTATTGCTGTTGTTGATAGGTGGTAATACGGTGTTCGGTAGTGGTAAGGTGAATGTTGAAACATGGCGCTGTTCCACTACATTGAGAGGTCATAATGGAGATGTTCTTGATATGGCTTGGTCTCCACATGATGCCTGGTTAGCTACTTGCTCAGTGGACAACACTGTAATTGTGTGGAATGCTCTGAAGATGCCAGGTGAGTTTCACCTTATTGATAAGAATCAGGTAAGTGTCAGGCATATTCTGATAAAGATAGAATGATTATGTGGCTAGTCGTGGAACCATTCATCAACAGAATGTGTTGTTATGTAACCTTACTATTCTGGTTATTACATGTATTGTTCATTGGTTAGACAGGTTAGATAACCATTGGCCTTTGTCAGAATATATTAATCTGTGAGATGTTTTTGAGATTAGGGATGCATGTGACTCTTCTAGAAAAGTGCCAAACTTAATATGGGAAAGTGGGAAAGTCTGTCAAAGTTTTTGCTTTTTCTTGGTAAAAGTCTTATTTAAGAAGACTGGTATGGTAATGTATTTTAGGGATCACTTTGCTTTCAAGAATTCCATGTTGTTTTGCATTGTAACCTTCAGCACAAATCTCACCAGCTTAAACTGCAAGAGGGAAGAAGAGTATTTTTATATTCTGTGTTATACTGTTCATGTCAGAACAGAGTATGCTACATCTTTTGGCGAATCACTTTTTGTGCTTTCTATTCCATGCTGTTTTGTTTCAAGTAGGCCTACTTAGTTCCTTTGCACAAAAGCCTCACTTAACAGGGTGTTGCTTTGAGATTATTCAGTCAGAAACTCTTAAATAAGTGGCAAGTGACTCAGATTCTACTCATTGACACCCGTCAGAGGAGTTTTGTCCTAATTGCAATAATTTTCTAGAAATTAATCACTGATCATTCTTATGTTCTATAGGAGTAAACCTGGAAGTTTAATATTCACTGGTTACATCATGCGGTCATAACTTTTAGTTCTGCACAACTTGTCGTTTTCTGTTTGCACCATCTGCGTAGAATCCAGATGTGAAATTCTTGCTGTATTTTTAGGTATTAGAGTGTGTTGGGACTGAGTATTGAGAAGGTGTGGTAATGTTTATTCTAATGGCAATGGTAAAGGTAAAGGGCACCTTAGAATAGGCTGTGAAAGCCCTCAGAAGGAGTAGAGGTATAGCAGTACTTTTCCTTTATCCTCAGCCCTAGTTGAGGGTGGGTGGTCAATGCCATACCATGACTGATTTACTCCCAGGAAAGAGATGTTTTATCCATTGGCTCAGGAGGCTGGGTGGGCCCCAGCACTGATCTGGATGGGTGTGGAAGATTTCGCCCCCAGGGGGATATGATCCCCGTGCTGTCCAGCTTGTAGCAAGTCACTGTACACTGTGCCATCCTGGCTCACTATTTCACATTCCTCATGATGTGAAAAAGGGGCACAAAGTGTGTTATGGACTGCTTTCATTGTTGAGTGAAACGTTTAAAATAGTTGCATGTTATAGCAGGGGTGTACACATTTTCCACAGCTCCAGGAGCCACCTCAGAATTCTAGGAGCTAGAAGGGTTATATGAAGTAAGTTCCATGCTGAGAACCTGCAGGATATTAGGTGCCACTGCACAACATTTAGTTGCCATGGTGACCTGACACATGGGAATTGTGGACCCCTCTGTTATGGGATGTGGGGGCATGCGGTGGTGCAGTTGGTTGAGGTATTGTGCTACAAGCCAGAAGTTCATTGGTTTGATTCCTGATGATGTCTTTGGAATTTTTCTTTGACTTAATACTTCTAGCTGCACAATGGCCCTGGGGTCCACTTAACCTGTAACAGATATGTGTACCAGGAATATTTCCTGGGGGTAAAGGAGGCCAGTGCATAGGGTTGACAGCCTTAACACCCTCATATGCTGATTGTCTGGAAATCTGGGATGCATATATATGCAATGTTGCTGAATCAACTAGAGGCCAAACATAGTCAGGTGTAGTAACTTATTTATTTGTATTCTGAATGTTTAAATGAAGAGTTTAATGGCTGAGTCTTTGTGTGATTTGTACTGTATATTGTTCCTGCTGCCATTACTTTGTTGAAATAGAGTATTTATTTGCAGAAATGGTTGCAGTTCTAAAGGGGCATTCAGGTCTTGTAAAAGGTGTGGCATGGGATCCTGTGGGGAAATATGTAGCATCACAGTCTGATGACAAGACACTCAGGATATGGCGGACAGCAGACTGGCAGCAAGATGCTGTCATAAGTGAGCCATTTGAAGAGGTATGTCTTATAACACATTGTTATGTCTTACTTCAAAGCACAATGAAACTGGGGCTATTAAACACAGTTAAGTACTCTGAACCTTACAGTAATTCATGGGTCACAGCCAGCCATGTTAGAATGGAATGCTGAATTATATTAGGATGTTGTGTGATGCTAATCATGTGATGACAAACATGCATTTGAGTTTAGGTTGACCGTCTGTAGTTTAAAGAAGTGATGTCATATCATTCTAATGCCCACATGTAAGATCAGACTTTTAATGTATTTGATACACATTGAGCTTAGTGATCTACAGTTCATGTAACCAACCAGCCACGAGTTCTGTATCTGCATACACCAAATGTTAGTTCTGCTTTCATTTCAGATATCTCTGTGCTCTTGTCTAGCTATGGATTTTATAATTAATGGGTTCATTAGGTAAAGTAATTTGATAATAGTTTGGTTGCTGAAGTGTTAAAATAAAATACAACCAACAAATGTGCTGTACTGGGGTACAACACTGTTTGTCTGTGTTGTGTTAGCCCTCTGATGGTGATATACAACACTATAAGATTGGTTACTATTTCTGTCACACCTTATGCATTTGTTTATCAGTTCTTTCACTGTTTCTACATCTAACTTCTGCACAAATTTTTGTAAAGCTGTAATTTAGCTCCACCAGAAATTACATGTTGGCTTGAACTTTTTTCAAATCGTTCATGCAGTCCAGTGATAATAGAGTGGTGTTTGGTCTGTAAGACAGAGATCCCACCTGATGCAAAGAAATCTGTATAGTTCACAAAATAAAGATTACTGGAAAGGTATTCATTGCCCAAGTATGTAGTTATTGATGCACTTTAGTTACTGATGTCCCATATTGCTGATTTTGCTGTCAGGTCTTCGGAGAGTGAGTTAATGACATTTTATTTTCCTGTTGCGGATAATTGCCGTGATAAGTGTTCTTTCTTCATCAGTGGAAATTATGTGCCTTTCCTTGGCATATTTTTGTGTTACTTGTTTCTGGTAAATTTAAATCCGTCAGTATCTCAGCTGGAGGCCAGGTGCTTAAATCACTTTTAAGTTACTGTATTGTTAATGATGGTTGAAATTGTATGCTTCTGATTTTATCATTTATAAGGGGTTTATTATTATTGGGAGAAGTTTGGTTGGTAGGAAGAAATGGATTTGGGGTGACATCAGCAGGTTTGTGTAACGTAAGTTACATTATCTGATATTGTATTAGTTATTTTAATATGATATCACTCATCTGATGTGCCTTGTTTTAAAGATTGGTCATAATATAAATTATTTTTACATGTTTCTGAGTTAGCCGATATGCAGACAATTTGCATTATGAACTGATTGTGAGCAAGATGTTGAAACGAACTGCGGATTACAGCCATTTTGCAGGTGTTTTACCTTTTGACCTAAATATGCTTTGTATATGGACTCATGGTATCTTAATGTTCTTCACATGGTTTTCACATTTTTTACCATTTTGCGTTGAGTGTATTCCCAATTAATTATCAATGTATGGACCGTTGCTTGCAAACTATCCAAACACATTTTAGTTTCAGTTTTCTGTAATTTATAAAACTTTGCTTGTCTTGTATGCAGGTGTTTGTGAGCTTTTGTGTTTCTCCATCTCTTTTTTTGGTGTGGTTCTGTTTGATGCTGTCATTCCAGTTTTACAGCTCTTGATAAGGAAGTTAAAGGGCAAATCTTTTTTTTTTTCCCCCTCCTGTGTTTTATATGTATGTATAATTGATAAATTGGGGTATGTGGTGGCTCATTTGGTTGAGGCACTGCGCTACAAGCTGGAAGGTTGCAAGTTCGATTCCTGAAGGGATCACCGGGTTTTTACACTGCCTTAATCCTTCCAGCCTCCAAATGGCCCAGGAGTTGATTCAGCCTCTAACAGAAATAAGTACTAGGGATATCTCTTGTGGCTAAAGGTGGCAAGTGCGCAGGTTTTTATGTCCTGATTGTCTAGAAATTCTGGGAGCTGCAGCCTCCTGGAGCCCTAAGGGTCTGTCTAAGCCTGTCATGGGATAGCTTTTATGGTTGATAAATTATAAGTGAGGTGTAATATGCCTCTGAATTAGCAGGTACCTGTATAGAATATGCCTCTGAATTGACAGGCACTCCTATGTAATATGCCTCTGAAGTGACAGGTACTCCTATGTAATATGCCTCTGAAATGACACCTAATTTGAATTATGATTGCTTTTCATTATTAATGTTTCTTTCGCATTCCATTGGTTTGGACAAAAAAGAGATTGTGTAATTGCTTTCAGTGTGGAGGTACAACCCATGTTCTTCGACTGAGTTGGTCTCCAGATGGCCAGTATCTGGTTTCTGCACATGCTATGAATGGAGGTGGCCCTACAGCACAAATTGTGGAGCGTGAGGGTTGGCGTCAGGATAAGGACTTCGTAGGTCATCGCAAAGCTGTCACATGTGTGGTGTGTACATTAATTTTACATAAAATTGTGGCATGATGCACATTAGGAAGTTGAAACTGGACAGGCGTAGGAGACGAACCACGAATGTTGCATATAGGCTTGCACTTGGAGGGTGGGAGGGGGGGCTGCTAGGCTGCAGCCCCCCCCCCCCCCCCCCCCACACAAAAAAAAAAAAAAAATATTTTTAACACAAATTAAAAATAAATTTTAAAAAAAATTGGGGAATAATGAAAATTAGGAAGTTAAAACGGGAGAGGGGGGGGAGACAAACCAGGAATTTTGCAAAAAGGCTTCCCCTGGGGGGGGGGGGGGGGGGGCTGCTAGGCTGCAGCCCCCCCCCCCCCCACCAAATCAAAATTAACAAAAAATGTTTTGTAAACACATTGGTATCAAATGTTTTACATGGTGTGCCCTTCAACCAAAGTGCCACTGAAATTGCCAGTGGCTAGTACATTGGAATTCTGAAAAATAAAATATAAAACCTGAGGGATGGTTTAGATGACATTAAAAAACCAAGCAGATTACACCTTATGATTTTAAGTATGTGAGTGAGTCATGAAGTATGTAGTTATATTTGTATGTATATAAATGTTGTTGTAAACAGTGTTATGTTACAGTTATCTTCATGACATGATTTTTAAAACATAGCTTTTAAGATCAAATATAAATTACATATAGCCTCATGGTCAGCCTCTCCAGTGAAAAATTCTGGGTTTGAACCTGGTCCCATATGTTTGATATGCTTGATATATTTGTTAACTGCAGTTGGGCTGACTTCTGGTTGCAGTAGTGCAGTACGCATTTACACATGAAGAATGCATACAACAATACAATTAACAACTTTGGTTGGAAGGATTTCTGGTGAAATAAAAAAATACCATACATATTTTGTTAAGATATGTCCAATCCTTTGGTTGGAGAATGGAAACTGCGTCAGAACTGGTGATGCTTTTATGAAGAAACAGATTTGAAGAAGTTTGATCGATAGTAATAGCAACTGTCATAATACATTCACGGCTGTGCACCTTGCTGGGATATGCCGGCCACGGACATTCAAAAACTGTATTTTGAACTCGCCACATTGAGAATGTAAATGGAAGTGAACATATGACTGCATTTAATAATTGCTGTCCGTGTGACTGTTATTGAGCTTTGACAAGCTTCACTTGGAGTTTCACTCACTTGAGTGACATCAGTAAAGAAAGATGTCATGTATGTGCTGTGGCAACAGCCCAACACTTACTGGTATTGGCACTGACATACAGGTCAGTGATTGTGTCAAGGATGGGATTACCTGCTTAACTTTTAACTGATGAACTGGGCATTGTTGTACCAATAAATGTACTCACTTTTCATCTGAAATGGAAAACGTCCTGCAGTGGGCATTTGAATTGAATAGTGCTGTGGGGCACAGTAGAAATCTGCAGTTTTAAAGGTCATTTGCTGAAGGTTAAAGATGAAAAAGTTGTATTAAGAGAATGGGTCTTATATTTGTAGATAATAATTACATGGACATGTAGGTGGTAGATAGGTATGAGATGTTATGTTAAGTTGGTATGGTTTTGTACCTTTATAAGGTCTCCACTCTGCAATAACTAGGGGTGGGGGTAGAGGAATGTGTTGTCACAATGTGTTGTCACAATGTGTTATCACAATGTGTTATCACACTGTGTTATCACAATGTGTTATCACAATGTGTTATCACAATGTGTTATCACAATGTGTTATCACAATGTGTTGTCACAATGTGTTATCACAATGTGTTGTCACAATGTAGTGAAGTTTTATTTACAAGCTTCAAAATATTCTTGTCTATTTAGACAAAAAATAATGACATCAACTTAATTCTACATGCTAACATAATTTACAGTACTCTTAACTATTTTTTCATGGAATTGTCATGCAGAAATATGTAAAAAAAGCAAGGTTGTTTTTGAATTTTTTTTTTGTATCATGGCTGGCCTGAGGATTTTGCAGTGAGTTGTAAATAACGTGTTATCTGAAATTCTCACACCTGTTTTAGTTAGTAGCAAACATCAGGATGAAAAGTGGCTGTTAACATGATTATTATTTTTTGGTGTTTTCTGCTGTCACCAGTAAGTACTTCAACAGGTGACAGACTGAGAGTGTATGTGTACGAGTACTGCATAAGAACAGGACTGTGACTTGGAATCTCTGTGAGATTCCTCAAATCTTCTGAAATAGACAGAATTGTGTGTTTGATCTGTTGGATATTTGGTGACTGTGGAGGTTGGCCCAGAGGGGGTTTTGACTGATTCAGAGCATAATACCTTGTACCAGGTGGTAGATATACAGTAGTATAAATCATTTGTTATAATTTCTTAGCCTTGCACATGGCCTTTTTAAAATCTACATTTCTGGCTTATGGACAGAACCAGTTCAATTTATGTGCCTATTGCAGGATATTTTCCTTTTCAACTGAAAAGGATATACCTCAAATTGGACTGCTTTCCTCTACATCCATTAAAGGGTATGGGTGTGTGATTGGGTTGATTGATTGATCAGTTGATAGATTGATTGCCTGAGTGACTGAGTCTGACATGCCTCTACCACACTGTGAAAATGAAGTACTGATTTCAGAAACACTATATGATATATGCATGCATTTTTACCATAATTTTCTTTATTAACAGCGTTTCAACTCTAACATTCTCCAGAAGTCATACAAATCATGGTGCAAGCCGCAGCAGTACTGCTGTTGTGCGATTGGTTCCCGGGACCGATCTTTGTCTGTATGGCTTACAGCTCTGAAGCGTCCACTGGTTGTTATCCATGAACTGTTTAACAATTCTGTGCTTGACCTGTCGTGGTCTGGTTCGGGCCTTCAACTTATGGCTTGTTCATGGGATGGATCGGTGGCGTTTGTTGAGTTCTCTGAAGAAGAGCTAGGCAAACCACTCACTCTAGAGGAAAAGGTACAAATCATTTGAAATTTGATACAAGTGTTGGCACTCTTGAATTGTATGAATTGATATTTTACCTCATTCTATGATACTGGCTTTAAGCTTCTGAATGTCTCCTTTGAGAATCTGAATACATCAACTTCCATCTAAAATTAAGGTTTCCAATTGAAAATTATTTTTCCTTTATGTGTCTCTTTTACTCTGTCAGTCCATGCATCTGGCCCATTCCTGGGTTTCGCATAACATTTCCCCTGTGACAGGAAAGAACTGATCAGAACTTTGTAGTTGACACAGATTTTAAAATAGTCATGGAACATGACCTGTTACATTATTTAATTTTTGTAAAATGCCTTAAAATAATAGTTGTGCACAAAAATCTCGTGTTACAAAATTTATCTCCCTGACCAAAAACATTTTGAGTACCCTCAGTGGATTTATGAATCTGGGAACACCTAACATGCACTCCAAAAATCAGGTACCTACCATCTCTTTAAAATACATATTGGAACTTTTTATGACTACCAGAGGAGCTTGCATTTGAGAAGTCTACTTCAGAACATATAATTGTTCTGTATACAAATGTCATTTCTTTTCAGTCCCCTTATTTTCTTTATTTAACTTGTACAGTGTTAGAATTTGGCAAATTTATTATAACTTTGTACAGTTGTGTGACCTGTCTACCTGACAGATGTGTGTTGCATAGCAAAGACTTGTTTATGTAAATGATTTTTTGCATCTAGCCTTAGGAATATTACTTTGAAAGCATTTTATATCCAAGCAGATTTGAACAGAGACTTTATGAACCCACAGAGTACACTACATGAACGAATGTATGGGAAATTCCTGTCACCAACTGCTCGCCAAACTTGTGTAGTTGAGACACCTGAGCTTCTTGAAGTTCGAGAGAAGCAGGCTGAAGTGAAGGATACAGCAGTTCCAGCAAACCAAACAGAACCTGCCACAGAACAGCCAGTCACTCCACGAACTCCACTGAAGGGACCAATTAACAAACAGATAGAAACTCGGACATCAGATGGAAAGCGGCGTATAACCCCCATGTTCATTCCGCCAGCACCAGATTCTGGGTAAGAGCGCTTCTGTGATGCAGAAAAAACAAAAAAGTGACAGTCACTTTAATTGTCTCTGTTGTTGTAAATGATTTCTTTATTTCGTCTTTGACGTGAAGCCTTTATCATAGCCAGTGTAGTGAATGGGCTACAGGGTGGTTGACCTGGGTTTCAATTCCTGGCAGGGAAGAGTGATTTTTCTCTTCTGCGACACACCAAGACCAGTTCTGCAACCTGCTCACTCTTGTGTTTAGTGGATGCTGACAGTTCATTCTCTGGGGTAAAACTGGTATCAGGATGAAGTTTACCATTTACCTCTATCCAGTGCCAAGGTTAGGAATGTGTGGAGGTGTACATCTTCTCCCCCTGTATGTCTCTATGGCATGTTGAGGGACAACTTTTTTGTCTCTGACATGTTTTATGACAATAATATTGCACATGGCCATTCATGGACAGATTTCAGGTCTAACTTTCTTTTCCAATTTTATGTTTTCTTGTGTATATATATTTTTTTGTTTACTTATTTATTTATTTATGCTTCAGACAGGTTATAAAGGTGTTGATAAATGAACAATACTTACAGGGAAAAAAAATGCGCAGGGATTGAATGTTGGAGGTTTTACTGTATATGCAAGGAAACTTGGTACTGGCTATAGGAACTTTTAGCATGACAAGGGTAGATGAAGACTCCTGGTGACTGACCTGGTTAGTCTCAGACTAGCTACAAGGAAGAGAGTGTAATTTTTTATCACTGAAAGTACATCACTGACTTTGTGCATTAACATTACACTACTGGAAAACTTTGCTTAGTTTACAGTTTTACTTCTGCCTGAAAGTTAGTACAGTATGTACTATTACAGTAGCACCCTTTTGCCCACCAGACACAACATTTTTTGCCATTTACAGTAACATTTTAAAACCTCAGTTGTTGATTAGTGGTGGGAACATATCCTGTTCTAAGCTGAACATCAAGTTCGTTATGTTGTTCATTACTGCAGGGATATTCCTCTGCCATTCGGTGCAAGTGGTTCACAACAGCCTACATTTAGTAGTTCTTCAGAGACAAAGAGCCGCATTGTTATTGAGAGACGGGATGACATTGTGACTCCTAATGTAAGTGGAAGTAGCAACAGCAGGCCTTGCGATGTGTCATCTGCAGTACCTGCTGCACCGACCATAAACAGTGTATCAAGTCAACCAGCAGTAAGCAGTCACATTGCAGGGCAGAGTAGGATTTCCTCAAACACCTCTGATGGGTAAGTGATGTGTTGACTACAGACACATCAGTTAGAGTTCATTGTAGATTGTGTGGCTTGAACATACACTGCAGAAAGTAAATGTTTGTCTGTCTTTGGTAGTGACGTTTCTTGTGCATTGTAACCTTTTGTGCAGGAGATTGGAAGTCCAAAAGGTGGAACGTAGTTTACCAGCTCCACTAGCTATCAAACGCCGAATAGACACTGCACCTAGTGCTGGAACCAAGTTACCCACAGTGAAACGTTCCAGGCCAACAATGACCACCGGTACTGATAAACAGCTGCAACCATCTAGCTTGCCACAGTCCTCTGATAATGTTGGTTTATCAGGTAATTCTGGAAAACTAACTTGCAAGGTGGAGTGGTAAAACCTGCTCACTGTTTGGCTGATCCAAGGTGGATTTCCCATCAGACAGTTAATATGTCGCCAGTAACCTGTGAGAAAAAAGTTCCAGGTACAAATATCTTTCAGCAGTATAAGTGTTACAGACTTCTTTGGCCACTAGGTATCCATATCTTGAGGCCTGTGAAAATGCTGACGTGCAGCATACTGCCTACAAAAGGTTTTGCAGCAGATTGCTGAATTGTCTGAAAATGCTCCCAGCAGCGATTTGTGACACATGAGATTCATGTCTCACTGTTGGTCAGGTTTTGAATCTTCCTTGGTGTTTTAATGTTCATGATAATATGTATAAGTACGTGAAGATTACTGTCTTCAGGGATGTGACATGATGTTGTCTGGTAGATAACTACCACTAGTTCAAAAGAATCAACGCAATAATAAGGATGTAGTCTATCGACACAACTTTTATTATATTAAATCCAATAGGAGCTACATGTTTTGGCTGCACCAAGTAGCCATCATTAGGCCGTTTGTATCAGAAAAACTAAGAAGAAATTGATAGAGCTATAGCCATACATATAATTATGAAATCTATGGGTGAGATAGAAAGCATTAGAACATGTTTGAAAGGAAAGTGTATAGAAGAATTTTAGGCCCAGTGTATGACAATTTAAAAGAAAATTGGAGGATATTAATTTATGTAAGTGTTAAAGAACCTACTATAGTAGAGACAGTAAGGTTAAATAGATACGTTGGTTTGGGCATGTACAGAGAATGGAAGAAAATAGAATTCCCACAAGGGTTTTATATATGAATTTGGGAACAACAAGATTGAGAAGTAGGCCAAGAAATAGATGGCAAAATGAGCTGAGAGAGGAAGGAAGAATAGTTGGTGGAGAAGGGTGGCAGGAAAAAGTACATAACAGAGAGGAATGGAAGAAGCTCCTGAGAACAGCAAGGAATTGTCGCATTCTGCACATGCCAATGGAATAAATGAATGGGTGAGATGCCAGCCATAGAGTTTATAATTGGATGTGTGGCTGCAGCTATATTACATTTACATTTTCTGATACATACAGCCTGAAGGTGGCTGCTTTGCACAGCCAAAGCATGTAGCTGCTATTGGATTTGTTATAATAAAAATTGTGTGTTGATAGACTGCGTCCTTATTTTTGGGTGTTGTACAGGCACAATGGGGATTTCACGCCTTAAGATTACAAGTGATTTGGATTTGCAGATGAATGTGTATTTATGTTTAATCAGAGTTTTTGAACAAACATAACGTGTTATGACAGTAAATGCAGCTTTAGGTAGAACAATTACTTTGGAAATGTAATGCGTTCTTGACATTTCTGGCATATTTGCTTGAAATACATCTGGCATAACATTTGTGTTTATTTTTCTGTACAAGTTTTATTTAAAACCTCTTTTCTTGTGCTGGATATATAGGGGGTGTGCCTCAGATGTGTGCCAAACTGTGTGTAGGTCTTCATGTACAGTGTTCATTTTTATTGTATGATTTAACCAAAACTGGAGTGTGTAGACTCATTTTCAGTATCAGGTATGGTGGATATTCATTCAGTGTTTTGTTAATGTTAATTATGGGCAAATAAACAGATGGGGCAAAGTTAATAGGTGTATTTTCATTGTTACACCGTGCATGTTGTTGAGTTACTCAATTATTATACCAACTACTGCACATATATAAAATTTATAAAATTTACACATTAAAACATTAAAAACGACATGTTTCGGTCCTAGGACCATCATCAGGGAGCCGTATCATCCTTGCTAAAGTTAAACTATAAAAAGTCACATTAGTTTCGCTGTACCAGTTGGGTATTGTGGCAGCATGCCGTGTTGTGTAATGTTATGTTGTTGACATAACATTACACAACACGGCATGCTGCCACAATACCCAACTGGTACAGCGAAACTAATGTGACTTTTTATAGTGTGACTTTAGCAAGGGCGATACGGCTCCCTGATGATGGTCCTAGGACCGAAACATGTCGTTTTTAAAGTTTTAATGTGTAAATTTTATATATGTGCAGTAGTTGGTATAATAATTGAGTTAATAGGTGTATGTTTAATTATTTTCATTCTGTACATGCCAGGAAAGAAGAAAGAAAGTGTATGCCTATACACCTTCACGTTGTAACTGTGTGAAGAAGTTAGAAAGCTTTGTTTGTCCACATGTCAGTTATTGTGTGACCACCTGTAATTTTATGGGTGTGAGTTGGGTGTTAAGCAGTTTAATTTATGAGCTTTAGCTCTTGTGTAAAGAAGTTGAAATATTTGGGGGCATGGAATTTTTTTTCCCCAGAAATTTTATTGTAGCTATTTTCTTTGATTTGTTATGGTGTTGTGGACTCTTTTTAATCAAAGAAAAATTCTGACATATGCGTAGTTGCACTTTGGTGTTTTTATTTTGTATTTGCATTATTTCCAGGTGTAGGAGATGTTGATTCAGGGTCAGGGCTCAAGTTGCCTCCCTTGAAACTGCAAGACGGTAAAGGACTTGTTGTTCGTATCAGTGGCGGAAGTGGGCTGCTTAGGAATAGACGCTTAGAAATAGAGAATAGAGCCTGTGGGAGTTCTTTTGGCCCTCTTGCAAAAGTTCGAGTTTTTTCTGATGGCTGTAACACAGGAGATGTACCTAAGTGGGAAGCAGTGTTGGGTTATGCAGTCTGTGGGTCTGTAGCTAACAGTCAGCTTGTTGCCATTGCTTGTGAAGATGCCACACTGCACATACTTCATACTGACACAGGTACGACATTTGTGGTTTTTTCATTGTTGTGTTTAAATTGGGTATCTTTTTTTGTGCACCTTGGGTTTTACATGATAAAAGATGGTTTTTACTCCTGCGTGAATGGATTCGATTTTTTAAGAGTATGTTTATTACCAAGTAATTGCACTGGTTAACATATATGAGATTATTACTCCAACATGTTTTAGCCATTGATAATAGCTGAAACCTCTTGAAGTAATAATCTCCTATGTGTTAACCATTGCAATTAGTTGTTAATGAAAATACTTTTATTTATTTATTTTTTTTGCACAGAAAATATTTAATGTCAGGTTTCATTTCTGAATTTAATTCCTATTAAGCTGCCATCTAGTGTGTCAAATACTTGCTTTTGTGTAGACAGTGTGGTATGACATGTGATAAAATTTATTGAGCTGATCATAAAGTTGTCAGTAAATATGGAGTGAAATGCATTCTTATTTAGGGGACCAGTTTGGAAGAATCTGGATATTGCTCAAGAAGGTTAAGTTACTGTATGAGTATGATGAACATCAAAAGGTCGAGGACACTTTCTTCCAATAACGCTATCTGGATGTAATGAATGTACTTTACTATTCATCAGTTGAACTATTCTGTATTACATACAGTGAAATATTGATGAGCACATTATCTGTATTTATGATAGTGTCTGCAGTATACATATTTAATATACAATGATGTGAAGTTGTCCATGGGCACACCATGAAGGCATAAGGGGGAAAGGAAGTGTAGCTGCATGCATTCTTAACCTTGGCACTGTGTGGAAGTGAGTGACTAGCTTTGTTTTCTGCCCCAGATGCAGACCCCCAGTTACCCATTGGGTTGGTAGGTCCCAGAGTTGTCCTGGACATTTTGGAAAAATTAAAACCTCTTGATTCTGCAGGCAATCAAACCACAATTCATTGATCGCCCACCTCATGGCCTATTCACAATACCAATTCTGTCATCCCTGCTCATAATTAAGACGCAGTGCTGACTAATGTTCTAAAGATCTGCATTCACATATGCGAACACCTAGGATATCACCTTCAGAAATTGATTTTATACATTTAGGCAAATAGGAAATTGACTGCATTTTTTATGTGTGCTGCATAATCTTTGTTTTATTTTCCATAAAATGCCATTTATTTAATAATTTTTTATCTTCCACTTAAATAATACATTCTTCATAAACTGTGTGCTAATATTTAAATATCCTACCCATTAGGATAAATGTTAATAATATCTTTATTGGTATGAATATAGGTGTACAGTATTTCATGCTTGATTAAAGTTGCAAAACATGTCCGTGCTTCCTTGTTCTTAATCATGCAAGTGCTCGGAAATCTGGCTGATGCGGTTGCGTTACACGTGTAACTATAGAGGCAATTACATGCTGAAAGACTTAAGAATTTCTACTGTATTTTGTCCATTGTGTGTAGCTTATTACATACATGGAATTAAAATTTATTACAAGTCAAATTTATGAAAAGATACAGAAAATTCTCTACCCGACATTTAAAAATGAGTTTGCACCATCCCCATTAGTTGAATATGTATTGTGTGTTAGGTATGGCTACATTGGAGCCAGAAATGGCACAACACAACAGTCGGGACAGACTCCAGACAAGGAAGTAGAAATCAAAAACATTACTGTTTATGTCAGCGGCTGCACTGAAACCGATACGACCGGAATGCTATCTCCCCTGACTGTCTGGCACTAACACAGTGAGTTTGTCTCGAGCCGACAGTCTGGTCAGATAACTGCTGCAGTGCGCATGGGATTCGATTTTAGCTGTAAGTACGGACACACATGTCGGATTGAATGTAGCCACACATGTCTGCGATGTATACCCAGACAAATGTTGGTTTGCTGTGTTGTGTCAGTTCTGGCTGCAATGTAGCTGTACCCTTAGAATGTTTAACAAAAATTAGAACGTATGTGTCAGGAAGGTTATATATTGAGGCATTTTTACAGAAATTAGCAGGTCTTTGCACATGTTGGATGTATTAGATGAGATTTTAAATGACAGTCAGGTAAATTGGATACAGTCTTTACTAATATTTCAACCAGATGTTAGTACTTTATCTTGTAATTTGACTAATACCATGAAAGACACAAAAGCATTAGACACAGAAGACTCAAGTTTTATATGGACATCCCTCATAATTTTGACAGTTCGTGTCTTATTTGTCTATCATGAAATATATTTCTTTCATCTGTTTAGGCCAACGGCCCCTTCCACCACTGGTTTTGTCATCCCCAGCTGCAAGATTGGCACTTAATGCCTCACAACAAGTAATGGCGGTCACATGTCGTGGTAACGTTTCTGTGTGGGACATCTTGAAAGGCAGGGCTTTGGTCCGTAATGAAAGTTTGCTCCCGGTCATGCAAGCTGAGCCAGGTAATCTGTGATGTGTTGGAGTATAAGACACACTTTGTCATGGAAAATGCTGCACAGATCAAACTCAGTGGCTAATAGTTCTGCAGTCAATCGAGAAATTCCCTGCATTTTATAGAACCTCTGTGAATATTCATTGCCTTGTGCAGAAGAGCACGTCACTTTTCCCTATTGTGAGCCACTTTAATCTAATCCGTCATTTCCCAAACTGTGTGCCATGAAATATTTCAAATTTTTGAAGGAAATGCAGAACTCCAGATTGCAGAAGGTGGTAACACTGTCAGTGATAAAGTGAGGTGTTAGTTATTAAGTTGAATGGATCTAACTACTTAATGAGTGGCAGTGTTATGTTTTTCTTTTGGCCTCAGGGCACCGTGAAAAAAATTGCTGAGACACTAAGGGAGTTGTGAACCCGTAAGATTGGGAACTGCTGATCTAGACAATATCCATGTTATTTCTATAAGATCCATTTACTGTTATCCTTTCATGTACACCTAGGTGTTCAAGTGGTCTGTCTTTCATTTTTTTTCACCAGAGTGTGTATGTATATCTGTGCCCCATATGTGCCACGTGCTTCATGCATGTGATCCCTGTTTTGATCGCCATAATAAAATTTGGTGAGGAATTCTTGAACACCTTCAGCCTATGTTGTTTTAATGTGAAGGACAAAGTTATATATTTTTTACATTTTAATTTCTGATTGCTCTAAAAACCAGTATACTTACGTTTGTCTTGGATGCGCACTCATACCAATATCAAAACTATGCAAGCCTGAGGTAAGTAACAGTTGCATGCTGCATGCTTTGTGTGTAGCTATTACCGTTACCTTATTTGGTTTTAGTAGTTTGTCAGGTTCTTCCATTTCATTTTTGTATTTTCAGTCCCATGTTTGAACACAAAGCAATTTTGCATCAGTTCAGTCATTACCAACTCTTCTTTCCATGGGTAACCATGCTGTGTATCATGTAAGGAAACAAGCATGATGAATTAAAATAAGATGATTCAGAAATGAGCAGCCCACAGTTTAAAATTTAAGTGAAAACACCCCTAGAAATACATTACATGTATTTAGGGAACAAGGAGAGTTATTGCATTTTAAGACATGCTAGATAATCTCTATTTCATTTTCCACAAAGTGCTGTTTATTTTGTAATTTTATCTTTTTTCACTGTAAATGATGTGTTTTTCATAAGCGCTGTGCTAAAATTTAAATACTCACCCTGGTAGGATAAAGGTTAATGGGGTAGGAAGAAGCCATGAACTTCACTTCATGACAGACTTTCAGTCAATGTTGATTTTAAATTTGAAGTCTTGTAATTGTAGTGGAATGTGTGCATGTAAGACTTGATCAGTCTGTAAAGCTGCTGACCTTTATTAAAGAGGAACTGTAGATCTTTGCTGAAACATCTGTGTTGTGCGTGAAGTTTTTTCTCATAGTCTTGAACCCCATGAGGTAAATGCTGGCATGGGAACTCGATATAGGCCATTATAGGATTTCCACCATGATTCGTGACACACAAAGTATATCTCTTCTCTGTTCAGTTGATGCTAAATTGTTTCTGCAGTTGATACACCATTGTTAAATAGAACTGGTCAAGATAACTGTGTAATTGTGTGTTGGGAAGTTGTACATTAAAATATGGAACTCGGGTGTAAAAGGAACAAACATTGTCATGGTTTTTCACAGGTTTTATAGCTTCAGTGAAACTATTTGAATGTTGTGAGATCTTCTGTTAATCTTTCTTCTACCATTGATTACATTTCGGACTCAAGTGAGCGCATTTAATGCGTTGAATATCCTGTGGGTTATATGTATAACTTAATGCATTTGCTGTGTGTTTCAGGTTCTGTTGTGACAATACTCAACTGCTCCCTTACAGAAGAGGGCCATCCTGTTGTTTGTTTGTCCACAGGGAAAGCATACATGTTTTCAGCAGAACTTGGCAGCTGGTAAGTTAACACAGATTTCTGCAAAAGTTATGATTGCATGTGCCAAATGTAAAGTAGTATGAATCTGTACTTGTAGAATTTGTGCACAGAAATGAATCATTAACACTTTGACAATGGAATTAAATTCCCAGTGTAATCTGCAAAACTACCGACTTAAATTGTGGTATTTAATCTTTTTCGTGCAGACTTATAAAAGAAAACAAGCAAAACCAAAAGGAAACAATTCCAACAGGACTGCACAAGAATGGCCATAATTGGCTGATGCATAGGCCATGTCATTTGGGGATCGAACCCGACACCCTGTGATGCAGCAGATACATTGCACAGTGCCAAAGGGTTAAGTAGGGTAATTATTAATTTGTGGTTCTGGTGGTCTTAACCAAATACTAGTGGACTGAAACATTTAAAGGAAAGTAGACATCATACATTCTCCTTAGAACTTCTGCTTTTTCCTTCACTTACTTTGAAAGAGCAGCATGGTTTACTGTCTCACATTTTGAATGATTTCAGAATGATGACAGAACTAAGTTCATTACGATGATGTCAGACCACATACTTTAATATCGAGTTACGAAAGTAAACTAGAAACAGTGTGTATGAGATATAATGAGATAGCAAAATATTTATGCCATGACCATCAATTTTGACACTTAATGGTTAGGCCACCAAGAAAAGTTCATAGACACTCATCTTAATTCAAAGGATTTGTTGTTGTGAATATAATTGGTAGTACTTTTCTTCATTAACCTTAGTGTATAACATTCCATAATGCATAGCAACCACTACCATTCAGTGTGTCACACAATGCATGCTTTATAATCTTTTGTAAAATTGTCCCATTGTGTTTATTGTGTATTTATTTTTCTGAACAACACAACTGTATAGATCTTGTGTAATGATTTTTATTCAATTCTGCTACATGTTTCAGCTGTCTGTTTCAGCCACTATCAGGTAGGAATGCTGGTTCCTCCTTTTATTTTGTTTGTGAATCATTATTCCTGCTGGATGATGGATGACATAGACAGTTGAAACATGTCATGGAATTGAATAAAAATCAATATACAAGATTTATATAGTTGTGTTGTTCAGAAATATAAATGAACACTAACATGCTTTATATTCTTACATATAAATATGGCCTGTATGTAACATGTTAGGTAGTGGTTAGTGGAGGTGCAGATAGCACTGCGTGAAAGTCATTCTGCCTGAAATTACTGTAGTGGTGTCCGTTTCTTGTTGTGAGCCTGCTGGTCATGCATGTGACTCATAATAGATGTGTGTGCACATGTGTTTGTGCATGTGTGTGTGTGTGTGCGCGTGCGTGCGTGCACGTGTGCTTGCTTTTACTTGACAAGTCTGTTTACATAGGCCATGAAGTTTTCAAAAATATAATTGAAAACTTTGTTGAGCCCACTTTGTCATTTATTATGTTTGTCACAGTTTTTTCTCTGGTGATTTTGTGTGTGTGTGAAACAAATATTATCATAGTTTTTCTCTATGCAACAACATTATGAGTATCTGTGATATATGTCTAGTGAAGATGTATACAGTATGAGGCTCGAGTGTGTTAAATTTATTATATTAAAAATTGTTATTTTGAAAATTTTGATAGTAAATGTTAATCAATTTATATTTAAAATTTTTTTTTTACATATTTTGTATAAAACAACAATTACTATCCTTACGTATAAATGGCTGAATTAGGAATGAAGAATACTTTTCGTGTCTGGAAAGAGATGGTACCAGGTAGTTTGTTTGCACTGAACTTGGTGAGTGAGAAGTATGCTGTGAGGGAGAAATGGTGGTGGTGGTGGGGGGAGGAGGTGGAGGAGGAGGAGAAGAAGAAATAACAAACTAAGATTTGTAAATGATTAATTGTACACTTTAAAGCCAAATACATATTTGAAATAATGATGATGATGGGTATGTTCAGTACAAGCTGCATTGTCTGGCACTTGATAATCTGGAAAGCTCTACTGACCAGAAATTGCCTTAGAAGCCCATTATATGTAACTGTTGTATCTACCAGCAGCACCCAGCACTGATTCTGAGTGTTTGGCAATTACTGTAATTGTTAGTGTCTTGTTGGTTTTTTAAAAATACAGCTGTATTTATTGGGATGCAAGACATCTCCAATCTAAGGTGACCCCAGAAAAATAATGTGACTGTTAAGAAAAATATTTTACAATTAATTTCATACACTTAATACACAAACATGGCAGATTCTATCTACCTTCATCAACCAGTGTCACTGTCTCCATCTCCACAGTCAGTGCCTTTAAGCTCCTCGCACTCACTCCTAACATTCCCATTCTCTTGACTGACATTCCACAACTTATAATCAGTCTCATCGATTACAGTGGATGTATGGCACTTCTTAAAACCTTCAGTCACTTCTGGTGAGATGCACTGACATGCAACTGTGATCCACAGTGACTGTATTTCTTGGTTTATAAACTTCCTGGGACCCATGAAGAAGATTCTCACAATTTTCTCCACAGATGGTGTTAGTGGTAATAAGAATTTTTAAATATGTGTCATCTGGATTTTTATGTTATGTCTGTGGCTCTGATCAGTCGAAGTTTATGGCTGTTGTTGTGGATTGGTCCAGGTTCTAACTTGGAGTCTTGTAGTTAATTTATAATTTTTCAATAGCCATTTTCCTGTTGCTAGCCTTGGACTAGAGCTGTTCTTAGGTACAGATCCTAACAAGTTTAAAGTGATAAAAAGGGAATAGAAAGGGCTGCAGAGAAAGCAGGAAGGGAAATCAAGTGACAAATTAAATGATTAGGTGCATCCATGATGTTGCTGGGTACACTGAGATATATTTCAAGTATATAAAGTTCTGATAAACTTCATATGTTCCATATCCATGCATTAAAGAACATGTAACAAACCAACAAATACACATCGGTAAAATATGTTTTATCATATGGTGTATTAATAATAATAATAATACTATTCTTATATTTGGAAAATGAAGATAACTGGCAACCCTTTTGTACCAGAGGTGCCAGATGTCCCAGCTTCTACTTTGTTTGCTTTTAGGTTGGTGTTGGCAAACAGCAGTGATCCAGTACAGCGTTCCTCAGCTCATCGTGCCTTTGTCACTGCACTTCCCGCCGGTCAGAACATGGGAGTATTGCCATTGGCGTGCTTACAGTCGCACATAATGAGGTAACTGTGGCACAAATAACAAGTCACTTATGAATACTCGTCATGCATATTACACATATTTGACGGCGCCTTAATGAGCGTTGGCAGCAGATTAGTATTTTTAAAAAATGTTTTATACTAAATGTACTAACATTGTGGCACTGAATGATTGTGTCGTGTTTTATAAAGGATCAAATTTTACTGCATATGAACTTTGTTGCCTTGCAGTGGAGGAAATGTAATGACACAAGGTTCAGCAGTCAGTGCTCTGTGCACGCTCACTTTTCTTGAGCAACAGCTTGCAGCATGTCGTGCTCTCAACTCAAAGCAAGAGTTTCACAGTTGGCTTCTCGCACTCGCACGATTTCTTGCACAGGAAGGTGAGTTCATATCTTTTCAACTGCAGTGGGCAGCTGCGTTACTCCTACCGTCATGTTGATCAAAAATGAGATATTTCATTGTCTGACATTAGGGGAGGAAAATAGGTTGATGGTGTTTGAGAGCAGGATGCAAAGGAAAATATTTAGACTAAAGAGAGTGGAAGTAACAGGAAAGTAGATAAAGTTGTATTGTGAAGATTTGTATAATTTATAATCATCGTTAATTATTAGTGTGATCAAATCGAGAGGTTGAAGTAGGGGTGGCATTCAGAATGTATGGGAAAGAAGAGAAGTGTATGCAACATTTTCTTTGGAAATCCAGAAGTAAGAGACCATTTGGAAGACCAAGACATCAATAAGAGAATGTTAAACTTGGATCTTAAACAAGTGGGGTGTACAGGTTTGAACCGCACACATGTGGCTCCGGATAGGGACCACAGGCAGGCTGTTGTGAACACAGTGAACCCCTAACTTAACCTAATTCGATAAAAAGTGAATAATTTCTTGACTAGCTGAATGTTAACATGTCAAGGAATTCCATTTAGTGCTAACAGAATTTAAAATAATTTTGTCAGATATTATAAGATGCATGGCAGTGTTCAGCTGCACCCAAAGAAGGCACACTTTTTTATTGAACTGTGGAAGAAGAGAGTTTGCATGTTGTGTGACTGGGCGTTTGTTCCGCCCTTCAAACATATTAACTTGGTGCTGTGGCAGCATGTCGTATTGTGTAAGTCATATGCTGCTGAGAATGCGCCTTACTATGGGTGTGTGTTGTGTGTAATATAAGGAAATTAATCAGTGAGTGTTTTTAAAAATGTGACTTTAGCAAGGAACAGTGTAGTTCCCTGAAGATGATCTTAGGATTGAAACATGTTGGAGCAATTTTAAATGTTTTAATGTAAAAATTTCATGTATGTGCATTAGTTGGTGTGCTAATTAAATGTTCATACATATCTACCAAACTACACGGCTTCGCATACTAGAAGATGGCTGTCTTCACACTCACTGCTGTGAGAACTTAAAAGTGTTGCATTTTAATTATATGTTTACATGATATTGTACATGTATGAGTATGATATATGTGTCAGTACAGTGCTAATCCCCTTAGTGTTCATTTTGCATAAATATCTGTGGTGTCAGCATAAAAATTCCAGAGAAAACAAAATGTTGATAGTTGAACTCTTCACTGTTGACTGGCATTCACATTAGCACTGTACAGCAATAGGTATGTGCAGTCTTTTGCTGTGTTTGCATCTGTGTTGAAAGTGAATTCCTCTCGTCAGTGGTGTAGCTAAGGTTTTTGGCATCTGGATTGAGTAATTACATTGGCCACCCCCTGCCCCCCCCCCCCCAAGATAAATTATGAATTTAAAGATATCACAATAATTTATTGAATTTCTTTTTGTTCTGTTCAATAATTTAAACATTACTGATCATAGAAAATCTGTTTTTTTTCTTATTTAAAATATTGGCTATGCTACACATGGGACTCTGCTGTCTGGGGCAGTTGTATCACTTTCCCACCCTAGCTATGCCACTCCCCAGTCCAAAGAGGCAGGGGCCAGAAAGATGAAAAGACTGTGTTCAGAGATATACCAAACAAAGAAAAAAGGAATATGTAGCATTGCAGCCTGCACAGTATCTAATTACAGCTGTGGAAATGAGATGTTGGTTATTGTTATGCGTTACAGGCTTGGAGAATCGATTACGATTGATCTGTGATGACCTTATGGGACCAACACATAGCCATGCGAAACTCAGCAAATCATGGGATACTTCTGTGATGGTAAAAGTTGTTTTCTCTATGGTCTGACTTTACCATTTGGAAAATTAAGTTCATTTTTCACTTTTACAAGATTATTTTAGCATAGCAATCTAAGTGCTTTTCTGTTAAGTGTTCAAATGGAGTTTCTTCTTTCGTGTACTTGTAATGGTATTTGTGACATTTTGGACTCCATGTGTTCTGGCATTTTCATGCAGCAGAAACAGTGATGGTGAGCAGAGAAACCTTCCTATGTTTAACTGTAGCGTCTGTTTCTGAGATTGCATTACTTTCGCTCCCTTTATGTTTTTGGTGTGTTACTGCAGGGACTTTTTTTTATCTAACAACTGTCCTTTCTTCACGTAGACTGTTTAGCAAGGCGGCAGGCAGCACAGACCTGCCGCTGTTCCAGATTGTCCACAAATTTTAGTTCAGGTATTGCAGGTAATATTAGGTGTCTACTTACCATATTTAAACATGGTGGTGGCAGTGTTTTTCTTGGGCTCTCAGTCATGCCTCACACTGTATTGAAGGTTTTATAAGTAAGTTAATGGAAAGTGACCGGTGACTGATGTCAGATAAAATAATGTCTGTATATGAGGGTGACTGAACTTTGACCAATTTTTTGAATGAAGTAAATTAATTTAGGAAGTTCTCTGTGTTATATGGATGTTGTCACAGACACATTTTACTAAAGGCTTTATGATATTTCCATGGAACTTTTGATCTGCCTTTGCTTTGATGCTGTATACAGCCTACAGAACCACAAATGGATTGTTATTGAGCCAGGTCAGAAGGTGGATATGTGAAATGTGCTAACAGAATTTTTGTTTGTTGTTCTTATGGGATGAGATCTCTGTATACATGTGGATAATTTTAAAATTAGCTTTGCAGACTATAAAGATATGAAAAGAATGGAACTGACTCGGGGTGAGGTCAAATGGTGGGCATTCATGATAGAAATGAAGCATTGAGTTCCGTAATAATGGTGTTTCTATACTATCTAAGTAATTATGAGCTTCGTAAGAAAGATCTGTCCATGCCATGGAGTGAGTCAGATGAAACATTTTTGTAATTTCATTAAATTTGGGTTGCAGGTAAAGAATGCCTGTTATGACACTGTATGTCTGTATCTGTCCACTGTTCTTAGTACATAAACTCACAAGTTTTTGTGTCATAAAATTTTATATCTGTACCATTCACTTTTTCCCTCAATTCTACATTGAAAATGTTTTCCCAAGAAATAAATGCTGTATTTAATAAGGGATGCATTCAATCTTATGCAAAATGTGTATAATTTTCTTTCATAGGGTTTCTCGAAGCATGCACTTCTGCGGGAGATCCTTCCTTTGATTGGTTCCAATTTGCGTCTTCAAAGGATCTACACTGAATACAGTGATCAGTTGGCCATGCTGTCAGAAAAAAAGTAACTTATGAAGCTGAACAGGAGTGAATTTGAAAGTGTTCAAATATTGTAGTTTAGCTCAATTGTATATTGCTTTTTACATCAAGTGATAAAATTTGTGTGAAACAAATATGTAGTACAAAGACTGAGAGAAAATTACAAATTATGACAATTGTGTGTAGATATAGAGTCAATTATACAATGGAATGTTTGTAGAATGTCTCAGATATCCAAGTGGCAGTGATGTGATCAGCATGGTAACTTGTAAGTGTTCCACCAGGTAATGCAGTTCAACTGTGGATGAGGATTAGCAAAGATGTCTATGAGACAATTGATGTACACTCAGAGACACAGGAATGGATTGCATCACCTGTGCTTGCGACCTTGACACAAGTATGAATGGCCCTATGCTCATCATTTGGTGACACTGCATTAAAGTAGTGTTTCCAAAACCTATGGGTGTTTGTAAGATATTTTACTGAATAAGCCAAAACAATGTGTTATGGACATGTTGATGTATCGATATCATTTTATGGCAAGTTAGTGATAGTTGCAGTATACAGATATGCTGTTTTTTAAAGTGTACCAGCAACATAGTTAATGAAGAGTGTTTTGTTTTTTTTAAGTAAGACATCAAATTGTGTTTGTATGTCACTTTGTTCAAAACAAAAAGACTTCGCAACTCCTAGTGTAACAGTATATTACTGTATATTTTACACTGTAAAGGACAACGTTTTCTGGCCATATTTGTTGGCCATCAGCATTTCCTTCTTGTTTCAAGCAGTATTTACAAGAAGTTTATATTTAATGTGAAATATAAATATTATTTTATGCTTCATATTTTATATAAACTTTCTCTGCGTGTTCCCTGTAATGTGGAGGACATCAGGATGGCCCATAAGTATGGCCAAAACATGTCCTGTGCTAGTACTGGGGTTTTCAAAGTGGTGTGATTGAGGACTCATTACTCCCAGGATACTATACCGCATCATGGCATGATGGTTCCGGTCATTCTGAAGGAACATATTTCCATCTTCTGGAGGTCTGAGAAGAGCATTGTTCTCAAAGTCCTTATGATGTCCATGACTGAGTAACATATAGAATATAGTAATAAATTATTGTACTAATGCTTGAAAATCAACTCATAAAACCCACCTTACATGCCTTGGAATATATACATTACAGATACACAAAATCTCCTCCCACATGTTTCAGCACTCCTTGGGTGCCATCATCAGGCAGTCTTCACTGCAGTTAAAGTAGTGCTTTTCGAAATGGTCTGGTGTAGGCAGCACAGTCACACGATTACACAAATATTGAAATTTCAATTAAAACAGAGGCAAAACCACCCACAAAAATTCTGATACGTTGGCATGTGTGTGACTGCTGCATATGTCGGATCATTTCAAAAGCACTACTTTGACTGCAGGGAAGACTCCCTGATGATCGAAAACATGGAGTGCTGAAACATGTAGGAGGATATTTTGCGCATCTTTCATGTATATATTCCAGTGCATATAAGGTTGGTTTTATATGGTGATTTCCACACTATGCACGGTACATGCATTATTAAAGTAATGCTTGAAAAGTCATTTCTTTTTGAGGTTATCTTTCTGTTCAGTAGTACTGATGGACACTTAAAGGTTTTGCCACATAACAACTTTTAGGTTATTAAAATATCCATACGAGGCAAAAATTGTGACCAAGAGCATAATTTGTGATTAAGGCATAACATTTTGCTTATTTAAGGAGGTATTTTTTAAGTTATGAAGTTTGGGAACCACCACTCCAAGCTGATGACTCTTAGTAATTTGAAAGAATATTTCTGCGAACATGGTGTGCAATCTTATTTCATGTATGTTCTGTATGTCTTGCTGTGGCTGTTCTGTATGATAATGTTGTGTGGAACTCGATCCTGAATTTTAGTGGATTCAGCAATTTGATATTTCAGTGAATTTTAATGACACTGCCAGTATCATCAAAAACATTTTTGATTGAACAGTTAAGAACATTCCAATCATAATGTAATGAACATATCTTCCAGACAGAGTTGTTAATGCCTGGAAGATATACTGCTTAACAACATTTATAGATTAAAATATGAAGAAAATATTAAATTAGCAGTCTTCTGACAGTCTTTTTTATTGAATCTTGAGATCATATATACTTACAAAAGCTATGCAACAGGAAACAGTGTTGAGCTTTGTGTTCACCCAATTATTTTTTCATAGTGTTACAATGTGTGCTGTTTACACAGTGTGTCTGTTTTGTGATCACAAAGGAATCCGTCTCTCTTGTGCCAATGTATACATAATATTTATGCAAACATAGAGGTGACCCTGCATGAAAAGTTCTCCCTTTTCAGTGTTTACTTTTTCAGGAAGATATGTAGTGGCTATGTTTAACTTCATGCAAGTCGGGTTACTGAAAAGGGGACTACTGCTCCTGCACAACAGTGCCAGATCTCACGCAGCACCTGCAACCCAAGAGACAGTTTGGGAACTCTAATGGGACCTTCTTGATTTCTTGCCCTACACCAGGGGTCACACCACAAGTGAAGCTGCCCTAATCAGTCCACTGCAAGAATACCCTTGGTGGCAAACATTCTTCCTGTGATGTGGAGGATGAATGTGAGATACGAGGGGTGTTCAATAATTTATCTACCTGAGTAAGAAAGAAACAACTTATCACAAAAAAATATTTTTTATTTTTTCAATGTAGTCCCCTAATAACTCAATACACTTCGTCCACTTTTGTTGCAACGACTTTATCCCCCTGATAAAAAATCTTTTGACTGCTCTTCAAACCAGGTCGTGACTGCCTCCTTGACTTCTTCATCGCTTGAAAATCATTTACCCCGAAGAAATTTTTTCATAACTCGGAATAGAAAATAATTCGAGGGAGCTAGGTCTGGACTGTAGGGTGGGTGATTTAGGTGTTGGAACCCACATTGCTGAATGGCAGCTTGATATTTTGCAGACATGTGCACTGGCGCGTTGTCATGAAGGAGCAGCATGCCTGCCGAGAGCTTTCCTTGCCTTTTCTCTTTGATGGCCTCTCGCAAAGCGGTAATTGTGTTAGCATAGGTCTGTCCAGTTATGGTAGTCTTCTGTGGCATGAATTCTAAAAGCAGAAGTCCTTTTTCATCCCAGAAAACAGTTGCCATGACTTTG
>Ga0131853_10002085_pt1 | contig 35896 bp, 34 predicted proteins | sample TergutLab28metaG_FD_92764 | JGI IMG/M metagenome (GOLD analysis project Ga0131853, IMG submission 92764) | Labiotermes labralis P1 segment gut microbial communities from Petit-Saut dam, French Guiana - Lab288 P1 (version 2) (version 2) | ecosystem: Host-associated > Arthropoda: Insects >... | reverse complement strand
TGATATAATTCCGGTTTCTGTTTGGTGAACGGTGCGAATGTTATTAATAAACAGTTCTATTTCCGCTTCATACACGGGAATATTAAAACAACTGCTATGAGGGATAATAGTCAAACTGCCCGGCTGAATCCCGCCGCCGTGCGCATCAAGAACAATCTGCGCCGCTGTAATTGAGGCAATAAGAGCGTCGCGGGCTTCTTGGGTAGACCAGTATCTGTTTCCCGGTGTGTTTACTCCCGGTGGTACGTCCACAAGTGTATCTGCCAAAAGTTTATTTGCGTGATTGATGAGGTCTTGGAGATGCAATAGATGTCCTGCGACGGTAAAGGTCTCCACGCTGTCGTTTCCGGCGTTCAATTGTTCAGATTGCTCTGCATCTTCCGTATGCAAAAGATATGCACTTGCCCCTGCTATTGTCGAGTTTGATACAACTGCAAACACCATAAGAAAAACTAATACCCATGTAACGGCTTTCTTTGCTTTTAATTTCATCATGATAGTCCCACCCATTAAAAACTTTTCGTAACTATGAAAAGTTACACTTTCTTGTTATCACTTTTTTGTCACATGTTGCCTGTTTATCAATTAAAGTGTACCATTAGTAATAAAGGCTTGCAATACTTAATTTCCGGTTAGCAAAAGCCTATAAATATATTCAGATTTCTGTCTGCGTGTGGGCGAATACACACCTATGTGTTTTATATACACGCAGGCATGGTCTGTTCGTATGACGGCACAATGGATGAAAAGCCGCCCTTTTGTTTTGGTTATCTATCCATGCCATAAACTTTCTTCTTTGGCTTCGGCGGTGGAGGGGTTGCCACTGTTAGCATTGGCTTATGTTGTGCTGGCGTTGGAATTGTAGGTTGTGTAATTTTGCGATTATGCTCATTTGCCTTTATCTTCGCAACCGCCATTCTATCCTCATACGATAATTTACCGGACTGTCCGTTATCCCAAAGAACTACGGCAGATTTAAGCTGTACAGCTTTTATTAAACTATGACAAAATATTTTTGTATGCTCATCATCTTGCACTGCAATCAAATTACATGGCTCGCTTGGCAATTCTTTCTGTGATGCCCATTCTTTGTGGTTTAAAAGTTCGTCCGTTGTATCACGCTCCACGGCGGCGGCAAGCACCCAGCCGGCACGTTCAGAACCAAACGAATTTATTACTTCGTTTACGCCGTTCGGGGTATATGTTATTGTCGATTTTACTTTTTGAATGGCTACGGCACATAATGGGACAACTCTATCTACACTCCGACACAAAACTAAAAGCCCTTCATACAAAGAAGAGCTTTATGTTGCTAAAAACAAAAGGCCGCCGAAGCCAATATGCAACGGCGGCATTCTACAAATACGCCCTGTGTGCCTGCGCACACGAAGCGCGGCGAATGCGATGATAATACCTGCCGGTGCATTCACCCTCTTTTGTATTCAGTTATTTTATTTTCTAAGTAAAGCCGAGGTCACGTGCCCCCGGCAGGTGCCGCAACGTGCATTAAAGGTGCTAGCGTGGGTTTTCTTAAGAAGACAAAACCGACACAGAATATATAAAAAAGAGAATCCGCCATGGGGAAGTTATTACCTCATCAAAAGATGATTCCAAACACGAATGTTATCGCTTACGCAACCTTTTAAATCAAGGGCTTAGCATTTATAACCTGTGCTGGTTAGGGAGTTTTTTATGAAGAAAGCAGAAGTTTTCGGCATAGTTATCCGGAGGCAGGCGAACATCATATATAATGCGGGGTGGAAGGATTAATGAGTCAACGAAAATTAGTGCTGTTCATTGCTGTAAGTTTGGACGGTTATATAGCCGGCGACGAGCATCAAATGGATTGGCTGTTTGAAGGTGAAGGAGATAATGGGTTTTCAAAATTATATGACACTATAGATACTGTTCTTGTAGGAAGAACTACATACGATTGGATTCTGCAACATGAAAAAACGGTGGATGCAATTTATGCAGACAAAGAATGCTTTGTTTTCACCAGAACAGAAAGACAAACACATAGTAGATGAGATTATGAAAAAAACCCGCTTATTCGCGGGTTTCGTTTTCTTCTGTTACAAGTTCAATTTTTGAGATGGAAACTTCAAATGCCGTTTTTTCCAAAACTGTTACATCGTCGAGCTTTTTTTGGTATTGACGGCTTTGTTTTCGTCCCCAAAGGCGAATGCGGTCGCCTACTTCCAGTTTGCCAGCATAGCGTGCGTTCCGACCCCACGCGATGCACGGTATGTAATCGGATTTATTGTATGAACGGTTTACGGCAACAAGCAAATCGGCAATTTCGCGCCCGAAGGGGGTTGTGCGGTAAATTGCCGGTTTGCATAAATATCCGTCGAGAAAAACATCGTTAGGGTTTTCGGCGGGAGTAGAATCCAGCAAAGCGACGTCCCGCGCAAAAACCGTTAAAACGAGTTTGTTTTTTCTGTCGGCTTCCACGTAATTATTATACGAACGAATTTGTCCGCTAATATGCACGGCTTGACCGGGCTGCATTTTTTCTTTCTCAACAATCCGCTCGCTTACCGTTACGGGAAGGACATCGCTTTGTCCGCTTAAACGCCCGACTTCAATGTCAAAACGCCAAAAGCCCTCCCCGTAAATTTCGTGGCTGAATGTAAATTCCGAAATAATACGTCCGCCGACCTCAATATAATTGTTTGTGTTTTCCATGGATACCAGTCCTCTCTTTGGTACCTGCAATAAAACGGATTCACAGGCGTATAATAACATATTCGGAACCATTTGTGTTTATGAATTTATAACAACCCAAGCCGCCGCCGCACCAAGTACAGACATAGAGTTTTCACCCGAAGTTGTGCGCGCCGCAAATTCGCGCGGTTCGCATTCCTCGCCGTCTATGCCCGTGAAACCGCGCTGTATGCAAACCTGCACGCCGTCGTTTGTAACGCTGGACACGGTTATACACGCACGATTATTAAAGCCGTAGGTAATCAATTTTGCTTTGCTTTTTTCCAATAAAGGAAAAATACTTTTGTCGTCCGCATTTACAATTAAAAAATCATCGCTGCCCAGCGACGGCAAAATAGCCGTTATCACGGGCGACGCTTCCGATGCAACCAGCACATTAATTTTCGGCCCAAGCTTTTGGAGGTCTGTAATATGATAACAATTCGCCGCACCCTGACTCATTCTTAAAAATGCTCTCGTCATTTCGCGGCCATCGCAACCCACAATTCCTACAGCCGGCATGTTTTTCGACATTCACAATTCCCCCTTATCCAATAAGCAGAAAGAATTCATTCTGATTTATATATTTATAAGCAAGTACGCGCAAGAATATTCTACAAATTTTTGGAAAGGGGAAAAACACAATGGATTCGAATGCTCTTCCTACAAAACGAAATTTACTTACAATAAAACAACATTTGATTCTTGCACGAAAAGGCCACGATTTACTTGACATAAAATTAAATGTTTTAATGCGTGAAAAAAAACGAGTGGAAAAAATTGCGAACGAAATTCGCGAAGAATTACGGCGGCTTTATTCGATTGCGGAACGTGCCAAAGTTATAGCCGAAATCGAAACAAGGGAAGGAAAAGTGCAGGAGATATTGGAAACCGCGACCAAAGAATCGCTTCCGTATAAACTAAACGAAACCTGCGCCGCACTTGATGAAGCATTTTTCGCGTGGGAGCAGGTTCTTTCAGAGGAAAAAAAACTGACGCAACTTGAAGAAGCGATTGCAAAATTAAAAAGCCGAATCAGCCGCACAAAAAAACGCGCCTCCGCATTAAGAAACATAGTTATCCCTACATACGAAAAACGCGTAAAATTTATTTCGGAACGATTGGAAGAACACGAACGCGATGAAATGATTAGGCTGAAAACAGCACGACTGTGGATTTTTTGAAACAAACATCCATTAACTCGCAAAACCTCCGTTTTGCATCAAAAAATCCATATGTCGTTTTGCATTTCTCTCGACATATGGATTTTTTAATGCTTGCGTTAACCACATTTTGAGCGCTGATTGCTTAGCCTGTAAGCTCCCACGGGCCATGTTCGTTATCCGGATCCGGTGTCTCCCCGTTTTGCCATCTTGCTCTAAATATATTGCCGTTATAACTGACAACAGCACCATCCCTATGTTGGATATCGGACCTCCACTGCAACACCGGATTTCCCATAAGCTCCCACGGGCTGTTTGCATTGTATTCATCCGGGCGATCCCGATTACCTTCCGCCCACCATCTGGCTCGGTATTCCAAACCGTTGTGCATTACTATATCGCCAGTGTTGTAGCTTATATCGGGGGACCATTGGCCACCTGATGGGGGTGGTGTGGGTGATGGCGTTGGCGTAGGTGCAGGTGATGGAGTCGGTGAAGGCGATGGCGTGGGGGGCCTGGGTGTTGGCGATGGAGTCGGTGGCATGGGTGTTGGTGATGGAGTCGGCGTAGGTGCCGGTGTTGGTGATGGAGTCGGCGTTGGCGCGGGTGATGGAGTCGGGGTAGGCACAGGTGTTGGCGTAGGCGAGGGTGTTGGAGTCGGTGTCGGCGCGGGAGTTGGCGTTGGGGTAGGTGCGGGTGTTGGCGTTGGAGAAGGTGTCGGTGTTGCGGCAGGCGTCGGTGTCGGCGAGGGTGAAGGAGTGGGTGTTCTCCCCGGAGTAGATGTCGGAGTGGGTGTGGGAGTGGGTGTTATCCCCGGAGTAGATGTCGGCGAGGGTGTGGGGGTGGGTGTTCTCCCCGGAGTAGATGTCGGCGAGGGTGTGGGAGTGGGTGTTCTCCCCGGAGTAGATGTCGGCGAAGGTGTGGGAGTTGATGTTATCCCCGGAGTAGATGTAGGCCCGGGAGTGGGTGTCCGCCCCGGAGTAGATGTAGGTGCGGGAGTAGGTGTCCGCCCTGGTGAAGGTGTCGGCGTTGTCGCAACAGCGGGTGTCGGCGACGGAGAAGTCACCGCTGCCGGCGGGCCGGTGCTAACTGCAATCATAATGAGTGAGCCGTTTATTTGCGATGAGCCGGCTGAGGGGGATTGAGAAATTACGGCACCCCTCGACACGGTTTCGCTCGCGACTTGGTTTACCGTTACAGCAAAACCTTGCCCCCTTAAAGTGCTGGTGGCGGTTCGCTCTGTCATTCCCCTAACGTCCGCGACTTGGGTCAAATCCCTTTCCGTTGCAACGGTAATTGTTACGGCATCCCCGCGTCTAAGTTCTTCACCCGCCAAAATATCCTGACTGAGTATCTGTCCTTCCGCGGTATCGCTGGTTTCATAATTTACGGATACTGTAAGTCCGCTCTCCGTTAAAACGGCGATTGCCTCCGCCTCGCTCAATCCCGACACATCGGGTAGCGCGAAAGTCGCGCCGCCAATGCTTATCACAATGTGAACGGCATCTCCCGGGTCTAACTGTGTCCCCGCCGCAGGGTCTTGAGAAATGACAAGCCCCTCCATCACGATTTCGCTGTACCTGTGAGAAACGCTTACGGTTAAACCCGCGTATTCTATGAGCTGCGTTGCTTCTTCTTCTTCAAGGAACAGTACATCCGGCGCGACATTGAAAATAACATCCTGCCGCAACGCGCTTACGGTGGCTTCAACCCTGGTGTTGTACAGGACAACCGTGCCGGCGTTGACATTTTGGTTCAACACCAAATCTGCAGGCACATATTCCGAATATTCTCTTCCGGTAATAACGAACAAAAGAGTCGCGTCGTTCAGTCGTTCTTCCGCCCGCAGAAGTTCATTGTTAATCACGGAAGGAACCCGTGTCATGCCATCCGGTATAATAATCGCAGTTTGCAAATACGATTCAAACCCTATGACCCCCATCGCAAAAAGCATACTAATCATAGCTATGGAAAACATAGCGACAGGTACGCCGATTTTAGCCCACAAAGGCCATTTCAACACGTCTATCTTTTTTATTTTGCCATATTTCCGCTGCACCTTTTCGGGTTCTTGCGTGTTCAGTTCTTCCGCCAAAGAAGCCATGTCCTGTGTCCTGTCCTCAATGCGGACATTAAGCGCGTTAAGAATGGCTGATTCTTGGTTTTCCGTGATTTCGCCGGTAAATTTGCTGAGCGGTTTTAGAGTGTCTTTTTTCTTGCTTTCGCAATGGGCGCGGCGTTCCAGCGCGTCCGGCGGGGTTATGCCCGTAATCATGCGGTAAAGGGTTGCTCCTATGGCATACACGTCTGTGTAGCTGCCTTGGTCGCCGCGGCTGCGGTACTGCTCCTCCGGTGAATAACCCGGCTTTATGATAACCGTCAAGCTTCGGCTATGTGAAGTTGTGGCAAAACGCGCTGCCCCAAAGTCAATTAATTTTATTTTACCGTCATCGGTCAAAAAAATATTGTCAGGAGCAATGTCGCGGTGAAGAATCCCCTGCCCATTGATTGTCTTTAGCGATTCAATTACAGGCATCATCATCGCTATTGCTTTATCGACAGGGATAGTATTTTCGCGCTTCAAGTAATTGGCAAGCGTTTCGCCCTTTAAGTAATCCATAATAATATAGGCGGTGTTATTATCCTCGAAGCTGTCGAATATGCGGACTATGCCATCTTCTTGGTGGAATTTGGCGAGCCGTTTCGCTTCCTCAATGAATTTTGCAAGGCCATCCTGGAACTGCTCGATCTTATTTTCTGCGTTGAAAACGGAAACTTGCGAATGCCCCGGCATACGCGTAGAGAATTCGCTGGGAAGATACTCCTTAATAGCGACCTTTGATTCCAACACCGCGTCCCACCCGATATATGTAACGCCAAAACCGCCAAAGCCCAGCACTCTCCCGACGATGTAACGGTCTCTGAGTACAGTACCCGGCTCCATATGCAGGGCTTCTTCAACCGGGGTGCCTTCCTCGTACTCGCAATGCGGACAAACAAGAAGCTCGGAATCCATTTTCTCCATGCAACCCATACATACTTTTGTCATTTTCTTTCCCTCCCAATCACTCGTCATGGAAACACATACGAATCAATATTGGCAAAAAACCCGTTAAAATCATCATGCACTTCGCTGAATACTTCAAGCACACTGCGGTTTATCGGAAGGCTGCCGCTTCTATTTTGAATGTGCAGTATATCCTGTGCACTTTCGCTTAGCATAAACAACAGCAATCTTTCGGCGGCACGGCGTTCATTTCTTCCGGCGTGCAGGCTAATGCTCCACAGTTCGGCAAATTGGGCAGCAGGTGCATCTGTGTCAACATAAACCAGCCTATACCTTCCGGGCAACGCTCTTTGTACATGCGGGTAAACAGAGGTGTCCGAGAAATATGCCCCAACATCCCCCGAGAGGAAACTTGCAAGATTACTCGGTTCATCCGGGCTGCTTAACCCGGCATCTCCGGTCAGTGTCGTGTTAAGGAAAAAAACAGGTGCGTTAAACCCAAGCGGAAGCCGGTCTCCTGCGGGGAAGTGCGTGGCATACTCATCCAGAAAATAAACCCCATCGTGTTCTAACCGACTAATAACACCTCTTAAATTTGCCGCGTTTTCCAATTCGTCAAAGCCCGTTGATTCAAACAGCGTTGGCGGGTTTGCCAATATGGCGGTTTCAAACTCTGCTTGAGGATAAGACCGAATCTCAACCGTGACAGTTGGAAATCCGTCCCGGAAAGAATCAACAATCGAAGAAAACGCAACTTCCCGCGCGGTATCGAAATCATTGTCGCCGATAACAGAAAAAGCGATTGAAATGGTTGTTTCGGGTAGGGTTTCTTCTCCCCGCTGTCTTTCTATTCCGACGTATAAAGCAATTGATGACACAATCACAACAAGCAATGCGGCGGCTAGCCCGGTTAAGCGGCGGTGCTTACGGCGTTTTATTTGCTTTTCTACGGGCAGTACCTTTTTTTCCTGATTAAGAGCCTTTTCAAAATCGGTAATTTTAGCGAACCGGATATGGCGGTTAATAGCCATAGCCTGCATTATTGTATTACTGATGTACTCGGGGATATCCGGGTTTATTTCATGGGGCGGCAACAGCGTATCCGAGACTTTGCGGTTTGTGGATTCCTCCGGCTTTTCGCCCGTGACCATATAGTAAAATGTCGCGCCAAGGGCGTAAATATCCGTCCACGGACCTTGTACATTGACCTTTTCGTATTGTTCCGGCGGCGCAAAACCCGGCTTAAGTATTATAGTGCGCTGCATTTCCTCCCCGCTGCCGAAACGTGCAGCGCCAAAGTCGATTAATTTAATGCGCTTGTTGTTGCATAAAAATATATTGTCCGGGCTTACGTCCCTATGGACAATTCCGATTTCATGGACATCTTTCAGTGCCTCGCAAACATCTTCGATGATTTCGATACATCTTTCCATGTCCATCTTGTTGTTTTTGAGGAAGAAGCCAAGCGTAGTGCCTTCAAGATATTCCATAGCAATATATGCGGTATTGTTTTCCTCGAAATACTCGAAAACATTAATGATGTACCTGTGTGAGCTAAACCTTGCCATACTGCGGGCTTCGTCCAAAAAGCGCATTAGACCGTGGTTGTATTCTCTGCGCCGGTTTCCGGAAAAAAGGATGACATTCGTTGTTCCGGGGACACGGTTTACAAGACCGCTTGGGTAATATTCCTTAATTGCCATAACGCTGTCAAGCGTCTTATCCCAAGCCATGTATGTGATGCCAAAACCACCAAGCCCCAAAACCTGCCCGATAATATACCTATCGTTAAGGACTGTGCCGGGATACAGTTGGTACGGCTCCTTTGCCACATCCCCATCTGAATATCTACAGTATGGACAGATGTCTGATTCACTGTCGTACACATCAAAACAATAGTTACATCGTTTCATTGCGCCGGCCCCCTTATACCTTTATTTGGCTTCAATTAAAATAATCTTCCCACGCAAAATTCTCTCCGCAGAAAGGAATAAAAATAAACTCGCTGTTTCCGACCGCAACTTTTTCGCCGTTGTTAAGCGGTCGGTAAGCGAGTAACAATTCCCCGTTCAGATACGTCAGCCCCCGGCTTTCCCCCGGTTGAACAAAAAAAACACGGTTTTGCGGTTCGTATATTATAATTGCGTGCTTATCGCGGGAAACTTTTGTGTCTTTAGCCAAAGGGACATCCATTGTTAATGCGCGACCAATAAAATTAGTACCTGCTTTTAGGTTAAAACTTTGCCCGATATATTCTCCGCGGATACACACAAGCCAGCCTACAACCGGCTCGGCGTCGCCAAAATCATAAAATGCCATTGTCTTTACATCTTCGGGAGCGTTCGACTTATCCGCTACCGCCGCGTTTACCAGCGACTGCAACGATTCTTGTGCCGGGGACGCAGGCGCAACAGGAGATGACGCAGGTGGCGACACTGAATCCGGAATGCCGATATTGTAAAACTCGTCATCAATACGTCGGGCCATTGACTCGTTGTTCGGCGGTAATTCTGCTTTTACAGCCGTAGCGGTTTTTTTCGCGGCTTCGGCTTCAGCAGCCGCAATCTCTTCGCAGTGCGGGCATTCATCATACATATCAGAGTCAAAAAAATGCTTCTTAATGCATCTTACAAGTTTCATTATTCCTCAACCTCGCCATCATATCTGATTATAACACATGTAGTGTTGTCTTGGGAGCGGTACGCAATGTCGCTTGCCTTGCTTACAAGCGTGTCCAGCGCGTCCTCGACATCCGCTATTTGCAGGCACTGTTTAATTTCTTCATCGCTTAGTGCTTTGTACAATCCGTCTGTCGTCAGCAAAATCGTATCGCTTGGCATCAGTTTGAATGGCTCGTTATTGATGTCCATAACTTCGATTCCGCCCATACCGACAAAACTGATTAACGCCTCTCCCTTGGCGGCTTCACGTTGGTATTCATTTTCATCTATTTCATTTTCATTAATCATTTGGTTAAGCCGGAAAAAGTAGTTATGATCCCGCGTGGCTTGGACGAACTCCTCACCGCGAAGAATGTACATGCGGCTGTCGCCGACAGACAGCCAAAACAACCGGTCATATTCAATGGCAGCGGCAACAATCGTAGTTCCAGCATAGACTCGCTCACCATTTTTGTTGTTTAAATGATATACAAATTCGTCTAAAATATCAATTGATTTCAAATAAAATTCAGGGAACGATTCATTAGGGTCTTTTTTTCCAAACAGTTCCTTGAATTTTTCTACAGTCGCAATACTTGCAGCCCTTCCGTTTTCCAGCCCGCCCATACCATCGCAAACAACGGCGACAGCACCGCAGCTGTTTGCCATTTGAAAAGCTCGGTCCTGTTGTTCGTCACGGGTGCCTATGATTGATTTCATTGCCATTTTGTACCTTGCCATGCGTTCCTCCCCCTCGTTGCTCAAAGCATAACTGCTATCGCTGTATAATTATCCATATCTTTTCCCTTGCCGTTTTTCTTTACTTCCGTCTCCATTAATGCAAGCCATTCTTCGGCAGTTTTGCTTTTTTTCAAAAAATTGCATATTTTTTTTTGCGCAATGAATTCCCAAAAACCGTCTGTACATAATAAAAAGGCTTGATAATCGGCGACCGGAACCTCATCGGACAGTTCATAACGGGGCGAATCCCATTCCACACCAATCACGCGCAACAAGCGGTTACGGTCCGGATGGTTTGACATATGCTTCTCCTTTAAATCGCCCGAAAGCACCAGCATCTGCGGGACAGAGTGGTCCAATGTGCGCAATGCGAGCTTGTTTTTGTGGAACGCATAAAGGCGCGAATCGCCGATATGCCCCCATTGGCAGTTGCCGCCGATAATTGAAAGGCAGACGGCGGTTGTTTTCATCGAAAAATTGTCGCGCTGGGCTTCCTGCATGGCAAGAATTTCATTTTGGGAAGATTCGAAAGCGGTTTTTAAAAAACTTTTATTGTTTTCGTATATATTCTTGAATTCCCTCTTAAATACCTCAACGACCTTACCGGAGGCAACTTCGCCCTTGCCGTGACCGCCAAGCCCATCCGCCACGATAAAGCAGAAATCGCCGTCGGCTTTTACGCCGGCGGCGGAATCTTCGTTATAGTCGCGGGTGCCTTGGCTGGTCATCATTTTGCATGTCATTAAAACCACCGCCTGTTTATTTCTTGCCGCTCGGCATATAATCCGCCCAATCGTCACGATTATACTATGAAAATTTGCGACACTCAATAAGACGATTTTTTATTGCATTAAAATACCAGTCATGATAGAGTATGTTGCGGCGAAAAAACAAGCCGTGCGCGGTTACTCGGGACGACCAATCCCGGTGACGTGCAAAGGATGATGAACAGAACCATCACCTAATACACACAGGGCAAGGCCTGCCGCCACGGCTTTTTTGATTTTATCCCATTCTGCCGACTTTCACAAGTCGATGATGGATTTTGTTCATTCCGTTGCGCCGGTAGTGTTGCGTCTGCTTGAGGTTACATATTCAAGCGTGTAGAAGGTGATGGACCATCTCCTTTTACACGCTTATTTTATTTGAGGTTGGAGGTATGGTTTTGGACATTGATAAAACCCGCGCGGTTTGTTTTGGCGGGCACAGGCTGGAGAAGTTTTCATTTTCTCTTAGGAACATGGCAATCCCGGCACATGAAAAATTACACGCGGATATAAAAGATGCGATAAATAAAGTAATTGAACAGGGCTAAGACACATTTCTATGAGGAATGAGCAGGGCTTGCGCCGCAAGAAGTATCGCGCGCGGCGGCGCATAAGTCCGCTTGTTTCTCTCAATTGCTTAACCGCTTTCTTCCCGAACGGGGAAACCGCTTTGCCGCAAGTGTTCATATAACATGAGGGATTCCGGGCAGAAATGCCGCCTTGTACAAGCGTGTTTTGTGAATGATGAAGTAAAAAACGGTAAAGCGGAGTACCCGGGATATACCAAACATCATATTAATAATAATTGCATGAGCCTGTTTTTGATGCTTTGCCGTGCCGTAAAGGCGGTGTGCCGGAGTATTTTAACAGGCTCTTTTTCGAATCCGCTTGAATGGGTCGGACATTATTTTTACAGCCGTGGATGCAAAATTCGGCTTTGGGGTGTTTTGCGATGAACGCGTGGTTGCAACTTTATAAGTTTATCCATGATTGTCTTTTGAGACGGTTAGGCGTAAAATATACGAGGTGATATAATGGCATTGGTTGGCATAGACTTAGGCACAACAAACAGCATAATTACGGCATTTATTGATGGGAAAAGTATTTTAATTCCCAACTCATTTAACGAGTTATTAACCCCAAGCGTGGTAAGCCTGAACGAATCTGGCGAAATTATCGTTGGGAAAGCCGCGAAAGAACGGCTCATATCCGCGCCGGATTTTTCAGCTTCACTGTTCAAGAGAAAAATGGGAACTAATACAAAAACCAAGCTTGGCAAAAAATCTTTTTTACCGGAAGAATTATCATCGTTATATTGCGGCAACTTATTGAAGATGCGGAAAGATTTTTGAATAAGTCCATTACTGAAGCGGTAATTAGCGTGCCTGCGTATTTTAATGCAAATCAACGCGCCGCTACAAAAATGGCGGGCAATTTATCGGGCGTAAAAGTCGAACGCCTTGTAAACGAACCCTCGACTGCGGCTTTGGCGTGCCGCAACCCGGAAAAAGATGAAACATTTATTGTATTCGATTTTGGAGGCGGCACATTAGATGTTTCAATTGCGGAAGCGTTCGACAACATAGTAAATATTTGTGCTATTTCAGGGAATAATCTTTTGGGAGGCGTAGATTTTGACGAAGCCATAGCTGATGCAATTTGCGTGGAAAATGATTTTGAAATAGACGCACTGTCCGCACAGGATTACAGGATTTTTTAAATGCGGCGGAAACAGCAAAAATTCAATTAAGCGAAAACGACGAAGCCTTAATTTCCGCAACAATACGAGCCAAGCGAATTTATGCGGAGAGCGGGGAAGAGCAAAAAATTCCCATGCAACAGATTGTTCTGGAATTTGGAAAGGTTAGTTTCGGGCGGAAGCATTCGTAAAACAAATGTCGCGCTTCTAAAAAAATATCACCCCGAAGAACATCCCGAAAAATTCGCGGAGATTAACGAAGCGTATCAAGCTGCTCTTCTGCACACTACAATAGATAACATCAAATATGTAGAAATATTCGACAAATATTCTGAAAGCGATTACCTTAATAACCCTGTTGAACAAGTTTTTTTCAACCTTTGTATGAAACGGAACAACCTATATTTGAAGAAGGCATTTCAGTTGAATAGGAGAACGAAATAAAACATGTAGAAGAGGTATTGAAGGAGTTTAACCATGCTTTATTCAGAACGATTGACGAATTCTATATAAAGAAAATCCGTATAATCCGGGATTTTACGGAAAGTGAATAAATAACAGGCTTTATAAAATATTTTATTTTGCACCCGGGCGAAGAATCGGTACTATCGGCGGTATAATTACTGTGTCATTATTTATATTTCTTTCAGTGAGCGTAATCGTTGATGAAATGTGCTACTCCAACTTCCCTGTCCCTCCTTATAACGTGGAAGAAATCGCTGTGCCGATTCACATTTCCATGCCGCGTTCACGGCGTTATTATCAACAGAATTAATGACCGTAATCTCATAAGTACAGAACGCCGTATTCGAGTTGCCATTGAAGAGCAGTTGCGTAATGAAACAGGAAAGGATACGATACGAATCTCAATAGATTATGATTTCATAAGAGCAAGCGGAGGGCATATCGAAATGCCTCTATTAATACCTTTCGCGTACAATGATGACGAAGGCAACAGACAGTTTTCTTGGGCACTGTTATATGTCCATTTTGGAGAGTAAAATTAAATGGGAGTTGTTATCATGTCGATAATTAACGCATATGTTATGCCTCATCCGCCTTTGGCAGTGCCGGAAGTTGGCGGGGGCAAGGAGAATGTTATTTCTGAAACGATTCAGGCTATGGATGAAATTGCGGCTGAAATTGCGAAAAGCAAACCGGAAACCATAATTTTTATTTCTCCGCATTCTGCAGGGTACGGGGATTATTTTCATGTTTCACCCGGAGCGAAAGCGGTTGGAAATTTTGCGCGCTTCGGCGTGGCGGGCGCGGAGTTCCACACGGAATACGACACCGAATTGGTTTCGGAAATTTCGCGCGTTGCGGCGGAATCGGGTTTTCCTGCGGGAACAACGGGCAGCGCAGACCCTGCGCTGGACCACGGTGTATTGGTTCCTATGTACTATATTAATCAGAGATTTTCAGATTACAAATCTATTCGGGTTTCGTTGTCCGGGCTTAACGCGGCGGCGCATTTTTTAATGGGAAAAATTTTGGCAACGGCAGTAAAAAATCTGGGGCGGAGGGCAGTTATTATCGCATCGGGCGATTTATCGCACAAGTTGGCGGAAGACGGGCCGTATGGCTTCGCGCCCGAGGGTGAAATTTTCGACCGTGAAATTATGAAATTTCTAAGCGAAGCGGATTTTTCCGCACTGCTTTCGATAGATGGCGGCTTGCGTGAAAAAGCTGCCGAATGCGGTTACGGCGCGTTTGCGATTTTGGGCGGTTGCTTGGCAGACGGTAATACTTCCGCCCGGCAGCTTTCGTATGAATGCCCGTTTGGTGTCGGGTATGGTGTTGTTCGTTTTACAATTGAAGATTCGTTTCGTGCGCTGGCGCGTAAATCTTTGGAATGCAGGGTTAAAACGGGACAGGAATTGGCGTTTTCGCCGGACGAAATTCCTCAAGAATTACTTTCGCGCAAAGCCGGAGCGTTTGTTTCGCTTCATATCAGAGGTCAACTACGAGGCTGTATCGGAACAATCGCGCCGACAACCGACTGCATCGCTCAAGAAATTATGCAAAATGCGGTATCCTCAGGGCTTTACGATAGCCGTTTTCCTCCTGTTCACGAAACAGAGCTGCCGCATTTAACATACAAGGTTGATATTTTGGACGAGCCCGAAGAAATCCCAAGCGAAAAAGATTTGGATGTAAAAAAATATGGCGTAATCGTTGAAAGCGGATTTAAGCGTGGGCTTTTGCTGCCGAACCTTGACGGCGTGGATTCCGTACAAATGCAAATTGATATTGCCTGTCAAAAGGCGGGAATCGCTCCGAATGAAAAATACAGTTTAATGCGGTTTAAAGTGACACGCTATGAGTGACGTAATGTTTTGGTTTGCGGAAGAAAACAATGCGGTTAGATGTGTTCTTTGTCCGCATGAGTGTTTTATTTCCGAAGGAAAAAACGGACTTTGCACGGTGAGAAAAAATATCAGCGGTAAGCTGAACGCCGAAGCATACGGCAAAATCACTTCAATCGCGCTTGACCCAATCGAAAAAAAGCCGCTGTATATGTTTTTTTCCGGTGCGGCGATACTTTCTGTTGGCAGTTACGGCTGTAATTTGCGTTGCAGATTTTGCCAAAATCACGAAATTGCCATGCCGAACGGCGTACTTTCCGTGAAAACAATCACACCCGATGAGCTTTTGAACATTGCGCAACAAACCACATCACAGGGTAATATAGGCGTTGCCTATACATACAACGAGCCTGTTATTAATTTTGAATTTCTGCACGACTGCGCAAAAAAAATTAACACCGCCGGGCTAAAAAACATTCTTGTTACAAACGGTTTTATTTCTCCCGAACCGCTTAAAATTCTTTTGCCATACATTGACGCAATGAACATTGATTTAAAGGGATTTTCCGAAGATTTTTACAAAAAGGTCGGCGGTCGCTTGGATGTTGTAAAAAATACAATCCAAGCGGCGCAAAAACATTGCCACATAGAAGTAACAACTTTACTGATTCCCGGCGAAAACGAACACGATATTGAGTCAATCGCAAAATGGCTCTCCGAAATAAGTCCCGAAATGCCGCTTCATATTTCACGTTTCTTCCCCAGAAACCACTACTCAAACCGGGAAGCAACTTCCCGTGAAATTATTCACAACGCGGTTGAATCCGCGCAAAAATATTTGAAAAATGTTTTTGCCGGAAATATGTAATTGTCATATACTATACTAGAGAGTATAGATTTCAATAAAACAGAGTATCCGAAATTTTTAGAGGTGTAAGTTGTGGCTAAGAAAAAGAAAATAATAATTGCTTTGGCAATTTTTATAGCATTAATTATTTGTGGCGTTGCGGCGTATTTTATAGTCAGTTTCGCGTCCGACGACGACACACGCGGGCGGCTTGCCGTCTATTTTTTTAATGCGTCGGCGGGGCGCGTTGAGTCAGAGTTGCGTAACTTGCCACCCGATGAATCCCATTTGCAAATTGACATGGCATTGCAACATTTTGCTTTCGGGCCGGAAAGTTCTAATTTGTCGGGAGTGTGGCCGCAGGGTGTTGCAATACGCGACTTTTTGACAGATATGTATGTTGAAGATAAAATTTTAATTGCGGAATTTTCGGAATTGTACGGAGAATTGCCACCGCTTGATGAAGTAATTTTTCGTTCGGCGTTTACTCTTACAATGCTCGATCTTCCGGACATTGATGGTGTATTGTTCCGTTTAAATTCCACGGATGAATTTCTTGAATCGGCGGTAAGCATAACGAACAATCCGTTTATTTCTCCTGCGCGGCGCACGGCGCAAAATTTCACATTATTTTTCGCGGACGAAACGGGCGAGGGACTTATAACTGTGATTCACAACGCAGAGTATGTAAATGTTCATGCTCGAGCGCAGTATATTCTTTCGCGTTTAATTGAAGGGCAAAGCACGCCGGGTGTTTTCCCGCTTATTCCTCCGGAAACACGCGTGCGCGATGTTCTTGTCGAACTGGATTCGGGAATTTATGTAGACCTTTCTTCGGAATTTCACAGCCGTTTCACTGGAACGCCCGCACAAGCACGAATGATGCTTCAATCCATAACGCACACAATGCTTGAAAACGCCGGAAGCAATGTTCAACGTCGCGTTTTCTTCCTCATCGACTCCGAAAGATGGGACGAGTTTCACGGCGTAAGCGATTTTAATTTGGGCTTCACCATCGACAAAACAATGATGCTGTGTTATGAAAACGAAGAAGAATACGAGGATGTGGAAGAGTAATGACACGTCCAATTCTTTTCGCTTTAGCGTTTTTAATTTTCGGAATAATTATAGGGAATGCGGAGGGTTCGTTCTTTGCGTTCTTTTTTATTGCGACGATTCTTGCTTGCGTAATTTTATATAAAATTTATAAATATCCGCTTGTGATATTTTTCGCTGTATTTTTTCTGCTTGGTGCGTGGCGTGTCGAGCATAGCCTTTTCAATCACACAGCAGTTAGACAAGGGGGAGTTTTCACCGGAATTGTTTTGGACACCGGCTACACAGCGGGCGGAAACCAACGTGCGGTTATTCGCGGAACTCACCCGGAAACAGACGGGCGGGTTCGTTTTATGGCGTACATACAACCGCACCAAAAGCACGTTTCTTTGGGGCAAGAGGTTACGGTAACGGGTGAAATTCTTCCGCTTAACAGCGCCGTGAACCCGGGCGGATATGATCAATTTCAGCATCTACGTTCGCAAAAAATAGACGCGACAATTTGGCCGGTGAATATACAAACGGGCGAAACACGCCGCACGCCTACGTTAATTTTGCGGCAAACACGTGACCGCCTTGCCGCCATTTTCGAAGAGCTTCTTCCTTCGCGTGAAGCGGCGGTAATAAAGTCGATGGTTTTAGGCGACCGCCTTGATTTAGACAGAGACTTGGCGGATTTATACCGTGTTATGGGAATTTTTCATATTTTATCTATTTCGGGGTTGCATGTTACAATTTTGATGGTAGCCGCAAATAAACTGCTTTCGTTCTTTTTGGAAGAACGCCGCGCCGGTATTATTGTTTTGATTGCAATGGTTCTTTACTGCCTGATGACGGGCGCAGCGGTTTCAACCGTTCGTGCGGTTACGATGGGTGGTGTTCTTGTGGGTGCGAAAATTCTTTACCGTGAATACGATCTATTGGCATCGGTTTCAATTGCCTGCATCGCGCTTCTTATTTACGAACCGCTTTATCTGCTTAACGCGGGTTTTCAGCTTTCTTTCGGCGCGGTTTTCGGAATCGGTGTTTTAACCGCGCCGATTGAGCGGCTTCTTACAAAAATAAAACTTACAAAATTTCTAACGGCAAGCATGGTTAAAAGTTTATCCGTCGGAATTGCTGCGGTTGTTTCAACCAACATAGTTTTTGCGTATCATTTTTATGAAATTCCGTTGTATAGTGTGCTTGGAAACCTTGTGATTATGCCTACCGTTGCGATTATTCTTGTGCTTGGCGTGCTTGTGGGAATTGCCGGGTTAATTTTTATGCCTGCCGCGCTTTTGCTTTCGGGTACGCTGTATTTTATTTTGCGGTTCTACGAAGCGGCGGCGATTTTTTTCTCACAGTTGCCGTTTGCAATGGTACGAACCGGAGGGGGAAACATAATTATTTCCGTGCTCGGTGTGCTTATTTTATGTACATTTGCGTATACATTTCACGGTTTCGGGGAGAGTTTTCGCCGCCGCGCAAAAATTTTTTACGTGAGCGTTTTATTTTTAATCGTTGCGGTTTACATAAACGCAAACCCATTAAGCCTTCAAGTAACTTCACTTGATACACGCGGGAATTATCAGGTTTTGCGCCGCGCGAACGACACTTTAATAATAGGCGCGGCGCACGGCGGCGAAGCAGACCTTCTTCGCTATTTAGATAAACGCGGAACAAACCGCGCCGCGTTATTGTTAACGCATCCGCCGCATCCGAATGACACTGAACGTTTAGCGCGAATCCTTCCGCGAATTCACACAATATATTTACCCGCACACGCAACAGGCGTAACGGAATCTTTAATGCAAACCGCGTTAAACGAAATTTCTCTTGAAAATATTGAAATTATATTTTTGCAAAACGCCGATAAACGCATAACACGCGATGTAACCGTTCAAGTTTTCGCATTACCGATGGGACAATTTGAGGTAGTCATTGACTAGCTTGTACAAAAATGTCATAATCTTGTAAAGAATTCCAAGGAGGTATTTTATGCGATACGTATTCACGGGAAAAAACATGAGTGTAACGGAAGGAATAAAAGAACGCGCAACGCGTAAGCTTGGTCGGCTGGATAAACTTCTGCCGGAAAACGCGGAAGTTTATATAACTTTCAGCGAATATAAGCATCTTACAAAAATGGAAGTTTCCGTGCCTATGCATAAGCGTATGTTGCGTGCGGAAGTTTCCGATGCCGATGTTTCAAACTGTATGGACCAAGCCGTAGATATTTTAGAAAGACAAGTTGTAAAATATAAATCGCGCCTTCGTGACCGTCGCCGCCGCTCTGTTGCGACCAACGACGAACTAACCTTCATTGATACACAGGAAAACACCGAAGCCGCCGACAACAACGAAATTATAATAACCCGCACAAAAAAATTCGCGTTGAAACCAATGGACGCGCAAGAGGCCGTTATGGAAATGGAACTCTTGAACCATGGTTTTTACGTATTCCGTAACAGTTGGACAGACGAAATTAACGTAGTATACAGGCGCAACGATGGCGAATACGGCCTAATCGAACCGCAATGACCTGCGTTTTTGCCACGAATAACCCGGGCAAAGTAAAGGAATTAAAAATTTTGCTCCAATCGGAAGGCATAGAGCTTTTGACGCTTTCCGATTTGGGGCTTGTTTTCGAACCGGAAGAAACCGGAACAACATTTGAAGAAAACGCGATTATAAAAGCAACCGAAACCGCCGCACTGCTTAGAGAAAAAGGACATGAATTCATCGTGCTTGCGGACGATTCCGGCATTGAAATAGATGCGCTTGGAAAAAAACCGGGCGTGGATTCCGCGAATTTTCTTGGAAGCGAAACGCCGTATCACGTTCGCAATAAAAAAATTATTGAAATGCTGGCAGACATTCCGGACAAAAAACGCACGGCGCGTTTTGTTTGCGTAATTGCCTGCGTTTTACCGTCCCCTGTATCGCCCTTCACGACACGTGCCTGCGTTGAGGGAAATATTGCCCGCGAACAAAAAGGCGAAAACGGCTTTGGTTATGACCCAATTTTTTTTCTGCCCGACCGTGGCAAGACAACTGCCGAACTTTCCAACGAAGAAAAAAACGAAATCAGTCACAGAGGTCAGTCTTTGAAAAAAATGATTAGACTGCTACGCGAAAAAGGAAAAATATCGTGAAAATTCTGGTTACAAGCGACACCCATGAAAGCACAAAAGAATTAAAAACTCTTTTGGCGGAGTACGCTGACGAAGTTAAAATCGTGTGTCACTTGGGCGACCACGCGTGGGATTTGTTGCAATTCAGAAATGAATATCCGCAGCTCACCATGATTGCGGTTGCGGGAAATTGTGATTACGGGCAGGATTTGCAACGGGAAATAATTTTAAACATTTCCGCGTGTTTGGATAATGAAAACGCGCCCTCTAAAAAAATTTTGCTTACTCACGGGCATACCCTGGGCGTAAAAATGGGCTTGGACAGGCTGGCTTATTATACAAAGGAAAAAGGTGCGGACGCTTGTTTTTTCGGGCATACTCATTTCCCTGTTTGCTGTGAAATAGGTGGAATTTTTGTAATGAACCCCGGCAGCCCGTCGTGGCCACGCGGCGGAAGCAAAGAGTCTTATGGTTTGGTTGAAATTTCGCCCGAAGGCGGAATTACGGGAAAGTTGGTGCGATATGAACTGGATACTTCGTGAAACAGACGCAGATTTAAAATTAATGTCGGAAGTTCTACAAATTAACGAGATAACCGCATGCGTGATGGCAAACAGAGGAATCCGCAGAAAAAACGCCGCGCTTTCTTTTCTTGCGCCGTCTGCCGAACGTATGCACGACAAAATGCGTTTGAAAGATATGCAAAAAGCACTTGAACGAATCACGACGGCAATAACAAACCGTGAAAAAATTATGATTTATGGCGATTTTGACGCGGACGGCATAACAAGTACAGTAATTCTTTTTAAGACGTTACAAAAACTAAATGCGAATTGCGAATATTACATACCACATCGAGTTGAAGAAGGTTACGGATTAAATAAGAGCGCGGTTGAGAAAATTGCGGATTCCGGCGTAGATTTATTAATCACGGTAGACAACGGCATTTCTGCGATTGAAGAAATAAAAATTGCCGCGGCGTTGGGCGTTGACACGGTTATAATCGACCATCACGAACCGGGTTTTCTTGAAGGCGCGGAAGAAAAAACAGATATTCTTCCTGATGCCGTTGCGATTATTGACCCGAAACAAGCGGAATGTGAATATCCGTTCAAAGAGATGTGCGCAGCAGGGCTGACATTCAAGTTGGCGGCAGCACTTTGCGACTACATAGAAAAACCTCTCACCGACACGGAGCGAGATGAAATTTTGATGCTTGCGGCAATAGCAACGCTGTGCGATATCGTGGAGCTAACGGACGAAAATCGTATTATCGTAACGTGCGGGCTTGCTGTTTTAAACGCAAACAAGTTAATTAATCCGGGGCTTGGCAGTTTAATTACAATGCGCGGATATTTGGAAAAACCGATTGACCCGTTCACGGTTGGATTTTTAATCGGCCCGTGTCTAAATGCTACGGGGCGGCTTAAAAGCGCGTCGATTGCAGTAGAACTTCTTCTTGCGCAAGCGAATGAACAACAAAAAAGAATGGAACTAGCGCAAGAATTAACAGAATTAAACGAAGCCCGCAAAACCATAACCGCTCAATGCGTAGAACGTGCCGCCTGCGCAATCTGCGGTATGTCGTCCAAAGTGCTTGTTCTCACAGACTTCGAGGCGCACGAAAGCATAGCCGGAATAGTTGCGGGGCGTATCCGTGATATAACAAACCGTCCCACGATTTTACTGACGCAGGGCGACAACGCAGCAAAAGGTTCGGGGCGTTCAATCAGTGGTTATAATTTATTTGAAGCGTTGTACAAGCACCGCCATCTTTTCACACGTTTCGGCGGTCATGCGATGGCGGCGGGCTTAACCTTACCCGAAGAAAATATCGAAGCTTTACGAACGGCACTAAACCAAGACTGCACTCTAACCGAAGAGGATTTTATTCAGATATTAAAAATAGACCGTGAACTTTCGCCCGAAGAAATAACGCTTGTTCTCTCCGACGAGCTTGCGCGTCTTGCCCCATACGGCAAAGGCAATCACGAGCCGCTTTTTGTAAGCTACGGATTATTCGCTGAAAATGTACGCGTTCTAAACGAAAAAAACACGCTTATTTTTTCATTCGTAACAAAAAACAACCGGCGGCTAAAGGGCATAGCTTTCGGATTAAACGAAAACTACGCGTCCGTCTCCGACGGCAAAAAAGAAAACATAATTCTTGACGCGGTTTATACAATAGAAACAAATATTTGGAACGGCGTTGCATCCGTTCAAATCCGCTTGAAAGATTTTCGCGTTAGGGCGTAGTTTGCAATAACTTGCTTAAAAAAGGACGGGCAGTGCAGAAATATGTCACACAGGGCAAGCATAAGCATTGTTGAGGTGATAATGTTTATGTCAAAGGAAAACAAGCCCATTCGTTCGCAAACATCCGAGATGAAATTTGGAAATACTACATATATAGTTACGACAACATTTAATGAACACGCACGGGAAACGGTGGAGCAGAAACTCATTCAGCTTGTGTCCGACCGTATTTCCAACGAAATAAAAACTCCGAAAACCCGGCAATTGACTTGAGGTGTCCCCAATTTGTCTGTGAAAAAGATTTTACAATCGGAAAAAATCACCGCGCTATATTGTAGGTTATCTGTGGATGACCGGGTTGATGGAGACAGCAATTCCATCTCAAACCAAAAAACGATATTGTCACGGTATGTAAAAGAAAAAGGGTTTCCCAACCATCAATTCTATGTAGATGACGGCGTAACAGGCACATCGTTCAACAGACCCGGCCTAAACGCCATGTTGGACGATGTGAAAGCCGGTAAAATCGGCGTAGTAATCATCAAAGACCAAAGCCGAATCGGAAGAGATGTATTGGAAGTAGGATTACTGAAGCGCACATTCGAGGAATACGAAGTGCGCTTTATTGCAGCTAATGAAAAGATGTGTTTTTAGGGAAGCGTTTCCGGTTCCAAATGTCCACGCTTAAAATTGAAATATATCATTTGACAAGGCTGAGGTTCTGTAGTATTATTCTTATGTCGAATTATATATATTACATAGCGAATTTACTGTTTTAAGACGGCTCTCTTTAACTCGCCGAATTTTTGCAGTAATAAGTTTATGGTGTTGCTTCTAGTTATATAGATAAAGATTTGTTTGTTGCTAACGTTGTTAAATAAATATGGTCTGATGATATCTGCTTTAATGAGGTTCGTGTGCGGATTTCGCACTTACGGATTCTGCGAGAGATAGATTCCGTTTACACAAGGTTTTTGTCACTCAAAAAATTCATATATTAAAGGGAGGTTACTTACTATGCGTAAAGTAACGAAAAATCGCTTTGTGGCGATGGTACTGGTCTTTGCGATGCTATTTTCAACACTTGCATTGCCGGTAGGTGTGACAGCCGGGGAGTATTACCCCACAGATGTGTTGTCAGTTGGAATAGATACTCCAGCCAATCTCGAATTTGTCAAAGAATCAGGACATGCAGAAATTCCTGATTACGAAGAAAATCCTGCATATGAGGGAAATCTTGAAATAGGAGAGGTTCCCGTATACGAAAATGTTGTACCAATGATTCAGGATTTGGGTCAGCAACCTGTTGCGTCGATTGGCGAAGATGCTATGTTCTCTGCGGCTTTTGCTCCTTTGTCGGCTGGATCCGTATCCCCTGATCCGATTATCATAACCCCTTTCCACACTCATTCTATAGAACTGGGAGAAACTTTCGCATGGGACGTTTCTTTGGCCAATTTTTCACCTTACCCAAAGGTGGATATCATGTATGTGGTGGATACCACAGGAAGCATGGGCAGCATTTTACCTCATGTCTCAGGCGCGTTATCCCGGTTCACAGCAGACCTTGTCGCAGCCGGTGCTCAGGATCTTCAATTTGGAACAGCATACTATGGAGACTGGGATTTTGACAGACTTGGTATAGACGCCCGTCCTATGGGAGGAGGCGGTCCGGGTGAAGATTGGTTTGGTATTACGCTTGAACTCGGAAACCACGCTGTCCCTGTTGTACAACATGCCATCCGTAATTTGCCATTAACATGGGGTGGCGATGCTCCGGAGGACCCACTTTGGGCATATATGCGTACAATACATGAAACAAACTGGAGGGCAGATGCCCAGCGGGTTGTAATTCTTATAACCGACCAACCCACAAAAATTCGTGGACATGAATCGGTAGGAGGGTTTCCGGTAACATTTTCCGGAGCCTCAGGAATCACAACAGAATACAGAATCACGCCATTAATTATGAGTTTCGGTTCCCAAATCATTGGTGATATATCCGGTGGGTTGGGTGTCCCGGAATATATGTGGTTGAATCAAACTACTCTTGAGACGCGCCTGAGAAATGCTCTCATAATTCCATCTGCAAGCATGAGCGATTTGCCGATTGAAATTAAAACAACTGTAACGTATCTTAGTGATGGTGCTGTGTCCAATGATATTGCAATAGCAGTCAGCCCGGAAAGAAACTTTTTGCTGGAAGTTGATGCACTTGCGGTAGTTAATTTTACAGCCACAGTAGTCAATAGACCACCGTCAACACGCTGGGGTGAAACTGTAATTGCGGATATCGGATTTTACGTAGATGGAATAAGATTTGCACCTGCAAATCAAAGGCTTGTACTCAATATGCCTGACACTCCTCCATATGCTTTTATTTATATACAACCGGATGCTCCGGGGGTAACAACCGATTTTGACGGAGGGCAGGTAAGGGTTCCAATCAACATTGATTCCAATCCGGGGCTTGGCGCCTATAGTATACTTGCAGAAATATCACCGGATTTAATGCCTTATGTTAACAATATTACTGTTGAATTTGGCAGTGTAGTTAACGGGTTCATGAATTTGCCTAACACCAGTTTTAGACCAAATGCAGTTCTAATCGGTGGAGCTTCGATGGGCTTTGGCACAGTGAGCCATTTGGATGGAACGATAGCGACTTTAGTGTTTGATTTGAAAGATGACACACCTTGCGGCACGTACCCGATTGAACTTGAAGTAAGGCAGCTTGGCGGTGCTCTCTCAGGTGGTATGCCTACCCCGATTACGGATTATATAGTGACGAATGGTTATATTGAAATCTTGAGAGCCATGCTTGGAGACCTTGACGGTGACGGCATGATAACAGTTTTCGATGTCCAAATACTGGGTGCATATCTTGTCGGTGACCCAATAGTGTTGTCACCAAGGCAACGTTTGGCAGCTGATGTAAATAGGGATGGCATCATTGATATGTTGGATTTAAATATATTACTTCGTGTTGCCGTTGGATTACAAATATTGTCACCGGATCGTGTTTCTATTGTAAGGGTTGGCAGTGCCGGTAGTGCCGCAGGATTTGCCGCAATGTCAGCAATGTCATTTGAAGGCATTGTAATGGAATCTACCGCAATGTCATTTGAAAGCTGCGTAACCGTTGATGATTTAAGCATTGAGCCGATGATGTTTGCTATGTCGTCGACGTCGAATAGTGCAAATGTAGTTTCTGTGCCTATTGCAATACAAAACAATGTAGGTATGTCCGGCTTTGATATAATGCTACATTATGACTGCAGTCTTTTAAAACCAATCGGGCATACTCCCGGTTCAGCATGGTTCGGTTTTAATTTCTTCAACTCTAATACGAGCGGAAATTATGTTAGGGTTATTGGCGTTAACTGGCTTAACTCACATGCAAACGGCACAATTATCAATGTTTTGTTTGAAACATTAGGCACTGTAACCGATGTTTCCGAACATGTTCAACTTGAAGTTGTAGAGCTTGCACAAGTCTCAGGGAACGATGTTGTAAGACTTGGCGGCTACAAGACATCTGGAACAGAAATAAGGTTTGGCGCGTAATTGTAATTGTGTGACAAGCGTATAACGGACAAACTACCTCGCATATGCTTTTTATAACAAGCTATATGCGAGGTATTTTATTGTGGAAAAAGAGAATCCGAATTGCGAACCGGATAATACTGTTATTATGGAGATTAACGGAACAAAGTACATAATAGATGAATTTTTGAATGGCAAAGAAACTATAAACGATATTATCGCCAAACGGATTAAAAGAGAGTTGAACCACAAAACATGAAACAGCGGGATATTACGGCGGCAATTTACCTGCGATTGTCTAAAGACGATGGCGGGGATGCCGAAAGCAACAGCATTGGAAATCAGAGGGACATTTTGCACCGTTACGCTACAGACCACGGTTTTATAGTCTACAAGGAGTATGTGGATGATGGTTGGAGCGGAACAAATTTTAACCGACCAAATTTTAAGAAAATGATTGAAGATATCGAATCCGGAGGCATTGGTGTTCTTTTAATAAAAGACCTTTCACGTTTGGGAAGGCATAATGCTATGGTTGCTTTTTACACCGAGATTTTTTTACCGGATAACGATGTAAGGCTAATCGCCTTGGGTGACAATATTGATACCGGGCATGGTGAAAACGAAATAATGGCCTTCAAATCTGTCATAAATGAATACTACGCCAGAGATATCAGTAAAAAAGTCCGGGCGGTTAAGAGAAATCAAGCGTTGAAAGGGGAGTATAACGGCGGTTCTGCGCCATATGGATATGTAAAATCTCCCGACAATAAACACAAGCTAATAGTCGACGAAGAAGCCGCCACAGTTGTACGCCGGATGTTTGAGCTGGCTGACAGCGGGCAAGGTACACACCAAATTGCTAGAATTATATCGGATGATAAGATAATAATCCCAACAATGTACAAATTTATCAAACTGGGATTCAAAGCAAATCGCTTCGATGAAAATTTTCCTCACGATTGGCACACTTCGACAGTTCGGAGGATTCTTGAAAGCCGAGTATATGTCGGGGATATTGTTAGCCAAAAGCAAGGCAGCAAATCATTCAAAAATCAGAAAATAGTTAAACGTCCGGAATCCGAATGGATTATCGTGGAAAATATGCATGAACCACTGGTGGATAGGGATTTGTTTGACCGTGTACAGAAACTGATAAAACTAAAGAAGCGCGCCAATTCCAATGGAATTTCCAATATCTTCGCGGGAGTTCTGAAATGCGTAGATTGTGGCGGCAATATGACTTACAAGTCATACAACGGGCGCTCCGGGTGCATTGGCGGTAATTATCTGTGCAACAAGTACCGCCATATGAGCAGTACGGATACCCAACGCAAATCCTGCACAGCCCATTATTTGCCTTACCGCAATGTTTATGCCGCTACCCTTGCGAGATTAAACGCAATAATATCAGCAAACTTGACCGAGGCGGATATCGTCCGACAATTAGCTTCAGACCAAGAACCATTAAAAGCGACGCAAAAAGAGTTTAATAAGCTGAAGCGGCGAAATGATGAGTTAGACCGCATCATTCGCAAAATTGTGGAGCAGAACGCACTTGGCGATATTACTCCTGAAACCTTCACGAAATTGTACAGCTGTTATATTAACGAGCAAGGTGATTTGGCAGAAAAAATGAAAACCTGTGAATCAACCTTATTTGCTGAAGCCAACCACAAGGAAAACGCACGGATGTTTGTTGAGCAAGTAAGTAAGTATATAGTTTCTGAAGATTTGTCGCGCGAAATAATTCTGGATTTAATCGACAGAATTGAAATTAACGAACCAAGCGGAAATGTTAGAGAAGGAACGCGTCAACAAAAAATTGTATTTCATTACAGATTTGTTGGGCAACTTCCTGATTATATGTGTTCCCTATAAACACACAGCACCGCTTCCCGATAACGCTACGGCAGATAATCTCGACACGGCAACAGGCTTTGATATTATGTCAATTTTCCGCGATGTTTTCAACGAATGGTATGTGGCGGATACGTCCAAGAAAATCCGTGCAGTGAAGCGTTCAAACGCGCTGGCGGGTAAATGCGCCCAACGTCCGCCTTATGGATACCGACCCAAAAACGGGAATATTCATGATTGGGAGATAGACGAAGAAGCCGCGCATTATGTTAAGGAAATATTTAAACGTGTAGTAGACGGAGACGGGGTTAGCGTAATCGCAAAAGATTTTAGTCGGCGCGGTATTGATACGCCGATGATGTACTATCGCAAATCAAAAGGACTTACTGCGGTTTCAAAACATGGTACATGGGTGACTTATATGGTATCCATTATTTGCGAAAGCCCGGCTTATATCGGACATATGGTATCGCAAAAATACACCACACCATCGTATAAAAACAAGAAAAGACTTGTGCGTCCGGAGGAAGATTGGGTGGTTATCAAAAACCATCATCCCCCAATTATTGACATTGAAACCTTCGAGCTGGTACAAAAGCTCCGCTCAAATCGCCGCCGTCCTACCAAGCTAAAGGAATATGGAATATTAAACGGATTACTTCGCTGCGCGGATTGCGGCAACAATTTAAGGCTTTCCAATACGCGTGACAGGAATCATCAATATTATATTTGCCTATCCTATTGCAATGCAAAAAGCCACTTTGCGGAAGGATGTACACGGCATAGCATACGCAGGGATGTACTGGAAGCCATTGCCCTAGCCAAGATACAGGAAATGTTGAAATGCTCCCGTGAAAACAAAGAATCCTTCGCAAGCCAAGTTCAAGCAATGAGCCGGCAGGAAAGCGCAGATTCCATCAAACATAAGATAACTGAGTTAACGAAGGCAGAGCGTCGTATTGCCGAATTAGACAATATCATTAAGCGTCTGTATGAGGACAATATAAACGGCAAACTCAACGACAGCCTCTTTGCAAAATTCCAAAAAGATTACGAAGATGAGTATCCCGCCCTAATGGAGAAAGCAGAACTTCTAAGAGTTGAAATTATGGAATTACAAAATAAAATGGCGGATATCCAAAGTTTCTTAAAGCTTGCCGAAGAACATAGCGATGTAACGGAATTAACGGCGGATGTTGCGCGGAGGTTTATTGACAGAATTGTGGTTCACGAAGCTATGACAGGGTTAGATACAGAAAACAAAACAATCAAAGGAAAACCCCGGCATAAGCGGGTACAGGATGTTCAAGTTTACATAAATTGCATAGGGGAATATAATAACCATAGTTATCCTTAAATCAAAACTCCCTTTTCAGTTTGGCTGACAGTGGAGTCTGTTGTACGGATAATTAACCCGGTGCAATCCTCGGAAATTCTGGTAACACGCCATGTTTCGCTTGTTGATACGATTATTAGCGGAGCGGTGCCGGAAACCTATTTAAATTTAGATGCGCCCGTTTTGAATTTAGGCAATTAAATGGTCTTGGCTTGTACAGCTATATGGCGGGGGGTTATTTGTGCCTGCTTGCTGTGTTTATAAAAATTGAAAATTTTTCATTTTTTATTAAACCAAAATCATTTTTTCGACAACTATATATACAGAGGCAAAGTTATGAGGTCGCGTAAAGCGGCACGGCCTAAAAAAGGAGGGTGTTTAGTAATGAAAAGAAAGAAAAGAAATTTTGTAGCTTACATCATGGTAATTTTAATGGCGTTAACCTCATTCGCCATATCACCTTATGCGGTATTGGGTGAAACAGATGAAGGACATTCGGAGGGTAGCCAAATTTTTAGCAGCATCGATGAATTTGTGACCCACCCGGGACACGATGGGTCTGAGACATTTGTGCTTTGTCCTAAATGTGTAGAACTTGGTTCAGAACCCGGTTCGCCTGTAGTTTTTGACTGTATTGACTGCCTTGTAGCCAGAAGAGAAGTCCCGCAGCTTGACGCACCGGAAATTTCCATTACCGAACATTGGTTGACATGGGCACCTATTAACGGAGCACACGGTTACTCAATTTATTCAAATGGTGAAATGGTTATTGAGTGGTCTTCACCGTTATTCACGCAGAACTTCATTTTCAATTTGCTGGATATTTATTTGCCAAATGGTGAACACGTAATACAGGTAAGGGCTAACGGATGGCGTGGAGCAACTACCGGATGGTATGTACCGCCGCGAAGCTCAGAATTAAGCAATCCCGTAACCTACGTTGTATCTAATGGCAACTTGACGCAGCTTGATGCACCCGAAATTTCCATTAGTGGGCACGTTGTGACATGGGAACCTGTTAACGGAGCGCGCGCTTACTCCGTTTATGCAAATGGTGAAATGGTTTTTGCTTGGTTTCCGCATATCTCCACACAACAAATTAATTTGCAGGAACTTCATTTGCCAAACGGTACGCACGTAATACAGGTAAGAGCTAACGCATGGTATGGAGCGACTGACTTATGGCGTGGAACAAGATGCTCAGAACTAAGCAATCCTGTAACCTACGTACAAAACACTCCACAGCTTACCCCGCCAACGATTGAACTGGATGGGTCAAAGCTAACATGGACAGATATTGATAATAAAGCCGGTGTTCTGCATATTAGCGTGAAGCCTGCCAATACGATAATGGCACGCCCGCCGGGACAATCGCATTGGTGGGCAGAAGTATGCCCGTCACAACCCGGGTTTGATTTAAGATTCTTAGATCTTCCGTCCGGCACTTATAGCGTTCAGGCAATGGTTGGCAGTACTTGGGAGTCACCCCTCGACGGACATCTTAGCAATTCTGATTTCAGCAATACCGTTATTTTTGTACACGACGGCAAAAATGATGTTCCCCGATTCCCCGTACCATCATTTTCAATAGAGGGAACAGTGCTGACAGTTAATCCGTCAGAGGGGGCAAGATGGCATGCACTGTACATTAACGGTGTACAGCGGATGTGGTTTGAAGATAGTGTTGATATAAACTCCCTCTGGTGGTGGATTTTTACCTCCAGCCCTGTTGAGCGTTTAGTTCAAATCAGAACGATTGGAATGTGGGGAATTGCACTCGAATCCGAACTTAGCGAGCCTGTGACCATAGACGTTGACATATTATGCCATTGGTGCAGTAACCCTAAGGATGATTGTATTTGCGACATTTGGGGCATTATATGCGGCGGTTGCGGCAATTACGTGGAAGAATGCATTTGCCACTATATCGGCGAAGCAACCCTCAGCATATCTTCGGTAAGCGCACTAGCCGGGCAAGAAGTAAACGTTACCATAGACTTGACCGGTAACCCCGGGTTTGCACTTATGCCTTTGATGATAAGCTTCCCCGAAGAACTTACTTTGGTAAAGTATGAAGTGGGTGAAAATTTCGCGAACGGCTTTACAGGACCTGAAGGGACATCACCGGGGCAACGTATCCCCGGCGGTATATCAGACAATGTATATATGAACTGGATGCGTACAAGTAACTATATCGGAGACGGCACACTGATTACCTTAACGTTTGAAGTATGCCCGGACGCGGTTGACGGCGATTATGTCATTAATGCTTTCTTCAAGGATATTCTAGGATATTACAATCCCAGGGATAACAAAGGGCAAAATGTAGCAATTGCCATAAACAGCGGCCGTGTGAGCGTAGGGTTCCTCCGTACTTTGGGAGATGTCAGCGGAAATGGTGTTGTTGACATGTTTGACGCAATATTGGTAGCAAGATATTTGGCGGGTCATCTAAATTTGGATGCGTTGCCGGGCGTAACAAATTTCGATATAAGTTACGGTAAAGTTACCGCCGAGTCTATTGCGTTAGGACGGATTGGTCTTATGGACGCAATAACGATTGCGATGTATGCTACCGGTCTGCCGAGCGAGTTGTGCAGAAATAACTAATATGAGAAAAATCAAACGCTTTTGTGTGTTGTTAGTGCTTACAATTTTTATTGTCGGCGTATCGGCGCCCGTGATTTATGCACAACCGTCAGGTGCTGATGGAATTTTGCATTATTCCTTTTCGGTTGGTGGAATTTCAAGCATTGGCGAAAGCAAGTTTGAGCCTTATATTACAGGCGAATTTACGACACTAATTGAATATGCGGAATCCTTAATTGGACGCACGTTTGTATCAAAAGACGGCACCGATATATCCGTCAATGAGCATTGGGCTGATGAAGCCGCACATGAAGCGTTTCAAATTGCAATCGAAACAGCAAGAACAGAACTTAAACTTATCAGGGATATGAAAGTTTTGGAATATTTTGAACCGGGTGATGAGTTTGAAATGACACTGAGCATCAGCGGCAATTCGGGTTTTGCAAGCATGATGTTGCAGTTAACAGTACCGGAAGGGCTTGAGCTAACCCGCGTTAATGTTGTTGGGTTCCAAGATTTTGTGGTGTTGCCGATTAACGGGCACGATGAAGATACCGGTATGATTACCCCTCCGGTACAAGGACCTGGACGCTTGGTTGTTTCTTGCCTTAACATTGGCTCTGACTGTGATTACGATGGCGAACTGTTGGTTTACACTTTCAGGGTATTGGATAACGTAAGTGCAGGGGTGACGGTTACAGATCCTATAACCGTCGCCTTTGCAGGCTACACGGGCTATTCCCTTCCAATGAATGCAGACGGTGTATTATTGGATATATTACCCCCGGGAAATCTAATGCCTTCCAAAAATATTGGAGAACGCAGGGGGGAGCTTCCGCGTATAGTTATAAATTCAACGAATAAAATTTGACACATTTCATTGTTTTGCCTATAATACCTTGTGAATGGAGGTACATCATGGCAAAATGCGAAGTATGTGACAAGAGTATTCAAACGGGACATAGAATAAGCATAACACGCTCTCAAGTATCCCGCCGCGCCAATAAAATGTGGCGTTCAAACATCAAGAAAGTTCAAGTGAAAGAGCCGAACGGCACGGTCCGCAAAGCAAAAGTTTGCACCCGTTGCCTGCGCTCTAAAAAAGTAACCCGTGCGGTTTAAACCGCGCGGGTATTTTTTCGTACGGAGGTTTTTATGCAAATTAAAATAGATGGAATCGAATGCAAGTCAATTGCAGGGCAAACTATATTGGAAGTTGCTAAGCAGAACGGAATTTTTATTCCCAGCCTGTGTTTTGGTGACGGGCTTGCGCCGACGGGAGCTTGCGGAATTTGCGTGGTTGAAGCGGACGGCGATGGGCGGCTTTTGCGGGCGTGTGCGACAGCGGTTCGCGAAGGAATGGAGATTATAACCGATTCACCGAAAATTTTAACTATGCGTAAAAATCTCTTGGAATTGACGCTTTCGGCGCACACTGGCGATTGTGTTGCCCCGTGTAAAGTGGCTTGCCCCGCGCAAAGTGATTGTCAAGGATTTATCGCGCTGATAGCTGCAGGGAAATTCTCCGAATCGGTTGAATTAATGAAGGACGCGCACCCGTTTCCCGCGTCTGTTGCGCGGATTTGCCCGCGCCCTTGTGAAGCGGAGTGCCGCCGAAAGCTTGCGGATGAGCCTGTTAATATCGCGGGATTAAAGCGTTTCGCGGCGGATATTGAATTGGAAAACCCGCATAAATATATACCGCAAACCGCGCCTGCTACGGGAAAATCTGTCGCGATTGTCGGCGGCGGGCCTGCGGGTCTCACTGCGGCGTTTTTTTTGCGAAAAGCCGGGCATAACACGGCTGTTTTTGAAGCTATGCCTAAAATGGGTGGGTTGCTTCGTTACGGAATTCCGGAATATCGGCTTCCCAAAGCCATCTTGGACACAGAACTTGAAACACTTACGCAAATGGGCGTTCATTTTTTCAATAATATGGGACTTGGACGCGATATTACCATGCAATTTTTGCAAGCGCGATACGACGCGGTTATTGTGGCAACGGGCGCGGGCGTTAGCAAGCCGATTTGGTGCGAGGGCGAAGATGCGGAAGGTGTTTTCGGCGGAATTGATTTCTTAAAGGCGGTTGCGGAAAACAATCCGCCCGTAATAGGAAAACGCGTTGTTGTAATCGGCGGAAGCAATACGGCAATGGATGCTGCGCGGACTTCGTTGCGGCTTGGAGCGGAAGTAATTGTTGCGTATCGCCGCACACGCGACGAAATGCCCGCCGAAAAAATCGAAATTGAAGAATCACTTGCGGAAGGCGTAAAATTTAATTTTCTGACTGCGCCGCTTGAAATAATTTCCGAAAACGGACGCGCAGTAGGAATAAAATTGCAAAAAATGGAACTTGGCGAACCGGATGAAAGCGGTCGTCGTCGTCCTGTTCCTGTGGAGGGCGGCGAAGAATTTATCGAAGCAAATACGATTATCGCTGCAATAGGGCAGGATGTAACGCTGGAGGGGCTTAACCCACTTGAAAGCCTTAAAGTAAATGAAAATTTCCAAACAAATTTACCGAATGTTTACGCAATTGGCGATGCTACGGGAAAGAGCTGGTACGCAATAGATGCAATCGGACATGGGCGCAAGGTTGCGGAAGTAGTGAATGATTCGTTCTGTGCGACGGCTCGGAAAGATTCTGCGTGTACTATTTCAGAGCAGCTTCCGGAGATTTTGGTGTGTGATAAAAAAACATCAGAGGATTTTACGGAGATACCAAAGACTTCGCGGCAGAATGGTGAAGAGCATATTATACATCCGGGCGAACGCCCCGATTTCAGTGCGGTGCAGGCGGGGCTTACACCTGCGGAAGCGGCATTGGAAGCCGGGCGTTGTTTGTCGTGTGGTTGCGCGGACTATTTTGAATGCAAATTAATTGATTTGGCGAATATTTACGGCGCAAACACGGAAAAATATCCGGCGGAGTTTCATAAAAAACCAAAACATAAAATAGACAGAAGCAATTTTAATTTCACTCGTGATATGAATAAATGCGTACTTTGCGGGCTTTGCGTAAGCGTGTGCAATTCGGTTTCCGAAAAAGGTGAAGAAACATTAAGCGCAGTAAATCGCGGATTCGATACAACAATCGCGGCGGCATTCGGGCAGCCGTTGCAAAACCGCGATGAATGCACGCTTTGCGGAAACTGCGTGGCGCGTTGCCCTGTTGGCGCACTTACGGAAACAAGCCCGTTGCCGAATCAACTGGTAGTACGCGAAGATATTACGGAAACAATTTGTACAATGTGCGGCAACGGTTGTAAAGTACAGCTTGCTTCAAAGGCAGGGCAGATTCTGCGCTTATTGCCTGCCGAGGGGAAAACGCTTTGCGAAAAAGGAAGATTCGGTTTTATCCGGCTTGGTGAAAAACTTTTCACGCCGCATGTGAAAAGAGATGGATTGCTTCGCCGCGCCACTTTACAGGAAGCGGCAAAAGCCGTTTGTGAGGGCTTAAACGTGCTGAAGGCACAGTATGGTGCAGAAGGCATAGGCATTGCAATTTCGCCGCATTATGTGCTTGAAGATATTTCCGCAATAAAAAAATACGCCGAACACATTGGAACGATGCATGTTTTCACATTGACAAATACTTCGGATGAAGAAAAAACTTACTGCAACACACAGGGGCTGAAAAATCTTGGCATATGCACCGACAACGAAAAATATTTGCAAATGATAAATAATGGCGAAATAAAAGGTTTGATATCTTTCGGTGATGAATTGAAGCTAATTGAAAATCCGCCGGAGTTTCTTGTGCTTCAAGCCGCGTACACATCAAGCTTAACCGGCAAACTTGCGCGGCTTGCAAATGTAATTCTGCCCGCTCCCGTGCTGGGTGAAGTTTCCGGTACTGTCATAAACGGAAAAACCGGAAAAATCATGCAAGTAAACCCCGCGTTCCAACCGGCTTGCGGATATCAGACGCGCCAGTTGATAGATTCATTATAAAATCCTTAAATGATTTGCTTTTATCATTCTTAAACTTATCTGCTTGTTTCTTCATCACTGCGAATTTTGGCATCAATCCCAACCCACCCCCAAGGTTGGGATTTTTATTTATATTATAATATATTGCGTAATATTGGATATGCGTGTATTATGTTGGTAATTGAAATTCACACTTGTTATATGGCACTTGGGGGTTAACCATGAGAAAGAATATAAATTATCGAAATGCTTTATTATTCCTAAGCCTGTTATGGATAATAACAGTAATTGTATCAGTCAAG
>Ga0131853_10002084_pt1 | contig 35900 bp, 30 predicted proteins | sample TergutLab28metaG_FD_92764 | JGI IMG/M metagenome (GOLD analysis project Ga0131853, IMG submission 92764) | Labiotermes labralis P1 segment gut microbial communities from Petit-Saut dam, French Guiana - Lab288 P1 (version 2) (version 2) | ecosystem: Host-associated > Arthropoda: Insects >... | reverse complement strand
GTTCACGGTGATGGATGCCGAGCCGTTGCCGCAATCACGCGCGCGGCGCAACGCAGGCGAAAACCACGGCTACACCAAACTAACCGTGCACCTGCAAGGCGTGCGTCAGGCTGTGATTTGTGTCACCATAACAAACGTGACGGAAAACCCATGAAGCTAAATGCATCTTTTTTGTTCAATGCTTACATATTAAATGCTAAAATTTAATACCAAGCGAGCTGCCCGGTTTGGGTGGCTCGTTTGGTATAGTGGGCTGGAAAGCCGCCATGTTGCGGGAGTATTCGGCAGGTTTCGCGATGGTGCTTTGTTAGGCACTGTGACAGTCAAAGAAGGCGTGCCGCGCTTCTCTGCCGCGATGAGTGTTGCCAAGGATTTCTTTAACATAACTTTGTTCTCCTTGAAATTGGGTTGCCTTGATAAATTCTATCAGGCAGATGAATCGCAGTCGCAACCCGGCAATGGCTTGGGGCTGGCTGTTTACTATTTTTCTTTACAACTCGCCTGCAAAATGATATAATAGTCCCATGACAGAGGGAGGACGTGCCATGACCGAACCCAAGAAAATCTACATCGCGGACGACGAAGCGAACATCCGCCACGCAATCAAGGCGTTTCTTGAAAGCGCGGGCTACGCCGTGCAGGACTTCGAAACCGGCGACGCGCTGCTGGCAGCCTTTGCAGAATCACCCGCCGACCTCGTCGTGCTGGACGTGATGATGCCCGGCTCCAATGGCTTTGTGGTTTGCAAGGAGCTGCGCAAGACAAGCCATGTGCCGATTATCATGCTCACCGCGCGCGACAGCGACCTCGACTACGCCACCGGCCTTGACCTTGGCAGCGATGACTACCTCGTTAAGCCATTCAGCCCCATGGCACTGACCATGCGCGTGAAGGCCATCTTCCGCCGCATTGAGTTTGAACGCCAAGCGAATGGGGGCTGACATGAACACACGCAAAAAAATCAAAATCCGCAAGCGGCTCCTATGGGGATTTTCGCTTGTGTTGTTCTTTTCGTTTGCGCTCACAGGCGTCATCTTCAACTTAGCCATCCGGCTGTTCGCGGTGCGGGGTGAGGTTAATCTGTATGCATACCGCTATGCCGAAACTTCTGGCTTGATTGGCCGGGTTGGCTTAATCTCAATTGTGCTGATGGGTATGATGTTCCTCGTGGCAACCATTGTCACTTACTTTCTGGCCAATTCCATCACTCGGCCCATTGAAAAACTGGGCAAGTTCGCGCGGCAGCTCGGGCACGGCGATTTCACGCCCAACGACTATGCTTTTGCTGAAGAAGAGCTGGAAGACCTCAACACCGCGCTGAATAAATCTGCGCGGCAGTTGGGCGTTTACGACAGCGAGCAAAAGGCCTTCTTCCAAAATGCCTCACATGAGCTACGCACGCCGCTGATGTCCATCAAGTGCTACGCCGAGGGCATCTCCTTCGGCATCATGGAGCCAAAACAGGCCAGCGAGACGATTTTGCAAGAGACGGATAACTTGGCCGACTTAGTGACAGATTTGCTCACCATCGCAAAGCTTGACAACATCACCACGACCTATACAACGTCAAAAACAGACTTGGCGCAGCTCATTGAAGAAGCCGCCGCACGGCAGCAGGCAGTCGCCACACAACGCGAACTGCGCTTCGTGTTTGAGCTTGATGAAATCCACTACACATGCATCAGTGAGCTCATTGCTCGTGCGCTAGACAACTTAATCTCAAACGCAGTTCGCTATGCGAAATCAGAGATTACGCTGAGCTGCAAGCAACGCGGCAACGCCATTGAAATCCGCGTGGCAGATGACGGTGATGGCATCGAAGCGCAGGCATTGCCCCATGTGTTCGAGCGGTTTTTTAAGGGCGCGGGCGGCAACCACGGCATTGGGCTGTCGATTGTCAAGTCTATCGTAGAGCAACACAGTGGCCACGTCACGGCTGAAAATTCGAGCAATGGTGGCGCAATATTCACCATGACACTGCCGCTTTGAAGGAGAGAAACATGAAAATTCGATTCAGCGAAGAAGAGTTCGCGCGGCTGAAGAATCTGCTGCGGATTTACGCCTGGGGGCAGCAAACCCTGCTGACCAAGCTCAACATCATGCACGAAGATTTCCGGCATTTTCAAGATAACAATCCCATTGAGCACATCAAAGGCCGCATCAAAGCGCCGGAGAGCATTGCGCAAAAGCTGCACAACAAGGGCGTTGCGCTCACCGCCGAAAACGCGAAGAAACACCTCAAAGACATCGCGGGCGTGCGCATCATTTGCCCCTTTGCCAAAGATATCTACCAGCTGGCCGAGCTGCTGCGAAGCATGCCTGACGTGAACATTTTAGCCGAAAAAGACTACGTCAGCGCGCCAAAGCCCAGCGGCTATCGCAGTTACCACATCGTCATGGAAATCCCAGTGTTTTACTCCGGCAAAGCAGAAAACGTGGTCGTAGAAGTGCAACTGCGCACCGAGGCCATGAACTTCTGGTCCACGCTTGAGCACAAGGCGCGGTACAAATATCACAATCATATTCCGCAGCATTTGTGCGATGAACTGGTCATCTGTGCCAGCAAAATCGCTGAGCTCGATGAGCGCATGTTCCTCATCCACGAGATTATTTCGCTCATCAACGGCGAAGGGGAAGTGCCGCTGCCGAGAATATCCGCCCACATCTCGCATTAAGCCATGACTGTGGCGGTTACATCCTCCAAGCCCTCCGGCGGGAATTCTACAAACCCCGCAACACATTGCAATAAACCTTGACAAACCAGCCAAAATGGGGTATCATATATAGTATGATTGCTTTGCTGTTTGTCGAGGGCGTGCTCACGTTTGTGTCGCCCTGCCTGCTGCCCCTGCTGCCGCTTTATGTCGCTTACTTCGCAGCCGGGCAGCACAACCGCCGCCGCACATTGCTCAATGCGTTGGGATTTGTGCTGGGCTTTGCGCTGGTGTTCACCGCGCTGGGTGCGTTTGCGGGCACATTGGGTGCGCTGCTGCTACGCCACCGCTTTTGGGTGAATATCATCACCGGGCTTGTTGTGGCAGTGCTGGGGCTGAGCTTTCTTGGGCTGTTTCAGCTGCCGTTTTTGCACAAACTGCAACCGCGCCGCGTGAACACCCAAAACATGCGCTTTGGCAAATCCATAGTGTTTGGGCTAACCTTCGCGGCAGCACTCACGCCCTGCGCAGGGCCCATGCTGGGCATCGCACTGATGCAAGCGGCACAGGCAGGCGGCACACTGCAAGGCATGCTGCTATTGCTTGTCTACTCCCTTGGCCTAGGGCTGCCACTGGTGCTTTGCGCCATGCTGATGGATCATCTCAAGGGCGTGCTAGCGTTTTTGCGCCGCCATCAAAACAAAATCCACAAAGTAGCCGGTGTGCTGTTGATACTGCTGGGCATTGCCATGATGCTTGGTTTACTGGAAAGGATAACATGATGAACAAAACCAAAAAGATTCTCCTCGCTGTTGCCGCGTTTTCGCTGATATTTCTAGCCGGTTGCGACCAAATCCTCGCCATGATTCCCCCGCGTGATCTCAATCCCCTGCCCGATTTTTCGGTGGTTTCTGTCATAGGCGGCACCGTAACGCGCGAAGATCTGCTTGGCACCCCCACCATGGTGGTGTTTTGGAACAGCTGGTGCCAGCACTGCAACACCATGATGCCCCACGTGCAGGAAATCTACAACGAATTCGGCAGCCAAGTGCGCGTGATGGCCATCAATGTCCGCGAAGACCATCGCACGGACGGTGACCAAGTGCAAGCCCTCCAAAATGCCATAGCCTATCTCGGCGAAAACGGCTTTAATTTCCCTGTGTATTTTGACTGGGACTTAGAGGCCTACAACGCCATGCAGGCACCCGCCGTGCCGACTACCGTGTTCATCGACGCCACTGGATACGCCACGCGCTGGCGTCTGGGTGCCCGCACGCTAAGCCAATTGCGGCGCGACCTGCAGGAGATTCTATGAGAAAATTTTTGTTGCCAATTTTACTCATTGGCCTGTTGATTTTCGCCGCCTGTGGCACAGCATTGCCACAAGAGGAACCCTCCCCCGCCCCGCAATTTGCGGTGCAAGACTTGCAAGGCAACCAGGTTGTGTTTGAACCCGGGCAACCGCTAGTCATCAACTTTTGGGCAAGCTGGTGCCCCAGTTGCCGCCGCATGATGCCCGCCTGGCAAACGGTGTACAACGAATTTGCCGCCAGCGGCGATGTACGCATCATGAGCATTAACGTGGGAGAAACCCGCGACCGCGCCATGCAGTTCATCAACAACGCAGGGCACACTTTCCCCGTATATTTCGACCTTGACCAACAAGCCGCGCAGGCCTTTGCCATCACGCACTTCCCCACCACGGTGTTCATCAGCGCCCAAGGCGAGGTGCTGCACCGCCACATCGGCACGCTGAATGAAACCATGCTGCGGCTGCACATTGATAATTTGCGAACGGATTAGCATATGTATACCATTGACGACATGCACGCGATGCTCGACGACATCGCCGCCGAGCTGCCCGATGCCTTTTGGGAGAAACTGCACGGCGGAGTTATTGTGTTGCCCCAAACAAAGCACCACCCCGAATTCCCCGGGCTTTGTGTGATGGGCGACTACAGCAGTCGCCGCGATTACGGCCGCTGCATTCGCATGTACTACGGCTCATTCATGCAGGTTTATGGCTACCTGCCGCCTGAACAATTTCACGCGAAACTTCGCCATACTTTACTACATGAATTTACACACCACCTAGAATCCCTAGCTGGCGAACGCGGCCTAGAAATCAAAGACAAAATCCAACTTGACGCCTATAGAAGGAACCGACACCCATGAAAATCTACAACACCCTCACCCGCCAAAAAGAGCCCTTCACCCCTGCCGGCGAGGCCTACACCATCTACGCCTGCGGCCCCACGGTATATAATTACATCCACATTGGCAACGCGCGTCCGCTGTGCGTGTTCGACACCCTGCGCCGCTATCTAGAGTGGCGCGGCCACAAGGTGATTTTCGCGCAAAACTTCACCGACGTGGATGACAAAATCATTAAAAAGGCCAACGAAGAAGGCGTCAGCTCCCTCGAAATTTCTGAGCGCTTCATCGCAGAATACTGGGCGGACGCCCGCGGCATGAACGTGCGCGAAGCCACCATGCACCCCAAAGTGACCGAAAGCATGCCCGAGATTATCGCCATGGTGCAGCAGCTCATTGACAATGGCCATGCCTATGCATCCGGCGGCGATGTGTATTTTTCCACCAGCAGCTTTGCGGGCTACGGCAAGCTGTCGCACCAGCCGCTTGAAGATCTGCAGGCGGGCGCACGCATCATGGCTGGCGAGCAAAAGCGCGAGCCCATGGACTTTGCCCTGTGGAAATCCGCAAAACCCGGCGAACCCGCATGGGAAAGCCCCTGGGGGCAAGGCCGCCCCGGCTGGCATATTGAGTGCAGTGCCATGACAAAACACCATTTAGGCGACACCATCGACCTGCACTGCGGCGGGCAAGACCTCATTTTTCCGCACCACGAAAACGAAATCGCGCAAAGCGAATGCTGCAATGGCGTGCCCTTTGCCCGCTATTGGATGCACAACGGCTTCATCAATGTGGACAACGTGAAGATGTCAAAGTCTCTCGGCAACTTCTTCACCGTGCGTGAAGTAGCCGACAAGTTTGGCTATGAACCGATTCGTTTCATGATGATTGCCGCGCACTACCGCAGCCCGCTGAACTATTCCTACGATGTCATCGAGCAAGCCAAAGCTGCCCTGCAACGGCTCTACACCTGCCGCGAAAACCTCGACTTTGCGCTGCAAAACGCAACTGACGACGGCGAATCGCTTGACCTTTCGCACTACCGCGAGGCCTTCATCACAGCCATGGACGACGACCTGAACACCGCCGGTGCCATGGGGCATTTGTATGACTTAGTGCGCGAGCTGAATACGCATATGAATAGCGCAAGCAAGGCCAGCCTGCAAGCCGCAGCAGAATTATTCGACGAACTCACCGGCGTGCTTGGGCTACTCTACAATCGCAAAGCCGCACAAGCAGACGACCAAGTCACCGCCCTTGTCGCCGAGCGCGAACAGGCACGCCGCGACAAAAACTGGGCGCGCGCCGACGAAATCCGCGCGCAGCTCACCGCCATGGGCGTGACCATCGAAGACACCCCGCAAGGCACGAAAGTAGTGATTAGTGATTAGACCTAAGATTTTTCCCCCAGCGCAGACGAAAGTTTCGTCCGTGCTGGGGGTTGGTTTTTATTCACTATTCACTATCCACTAATCACTATTCACTAGGAATCCATTCCAGTTCAACTGGGCAGAACATCGTGCCCGGCTCGGGCGTGGTGGGATGATAAACCTGCCCCAGTGCACCCATCAAGCGCGGCATCATCGTCCACGGGTCAAACTGGGTGATCGTCCACCAAACCAAGCGCCAAGGCAAAAACCAGCGCTTGGCAAACTCGCCAATGTCCGCCACTACGTTGAGCCAAGTGGAGATATCCTGCGGGTTTTCGATGGGCTGCGGGCTAAGCACTTGCTCCTGCCTCAATACAGTGAAGGGCTGCACATACAGAATGCCGCCCGGCCCAAGCAAATACGCACGCACGAAAAAGTAGTCATCCTCTAAGTGCTCTGCAATGTTCAGCGTGCTGCCGCGGTGCACTTCACGCGTGCGGTGGCTCACCCAAACAATGTCGTCATACAGCTCAGCTTCAATCTCAATCGTGCCTTCTTGCTCACACACGGTAATGCGGTTCACACGCGGAGCCTCACCTTCACCGCGCCAATATTGGTCGCCGGTTTCAAAGCGGGCAGAGCGCGAAAAGCCAAACAGCGTGCCCTGTTCCATGCTGCGGCGCAACTCGGCTTCGGTCAGCTCGGTCATGAGGTGCACGCTCCATGCGCGGTCGAACTCGCCGTGGTGGTGCGCATCACTCCAAGTGAAGCTCCAAGGCACCACGCCGTGCGGAATCAGCCGTTCCAGCAGCAGGTCATATAACACACGGTCGAACTGCGTGTTTTGATCCCAGCCGCTGTTGATGTCAATGCCCACGGCACTTTGATAATAATGCAGCAGCGGATAGGCAAACTTGTCAATCCAATGGGGGTAACGGTCAAAGAAGGTCATGGGGTCGGCGTCGTGGCGGGCACGATGGGTGTCGCCCGGATGATTGATCACCGTGATGCCACCATCTGCATGCACACCGCGAATGGGGCGCAGATAATCCATGGTCACGCCCAGCACACCTTGCCCATAATCGCTGAAGAAACTCTGCACGTGGTTTTGGGTGAACACCGCGCCATTTTGCTCGTTTGCACGAGTAACCTCCAGCATGGGTCGCGGGCTGCCGTCAGGCCAATAGCGCCCAACGCCGGTGATGATTTGCTCGCGGCGTTCGCTGGTCAATGGGCGCAGCGGGCGCATGCCGGTGCGGTCCAGCATCATCAAGCGCATCAGCGGTGTTGAGTGCGGCACTTGATCCCAAGGCACACCAACAATCATGTGGTCGGTGATAGCCAAAATGTCGTAACCAAGCGAATAATGAATCTCAATCACTTGGTTTTTGGGCACCGAGCCGTCGCTGGCATCCGTGTGCACATGCAGCTGCGCCTTGAACTGATTCCACGTGTCCCAGCACACATCAGCATAAGCATTGCCAATGGTGAACGGCGCGCCGCTTTCGGCCTGCGCCACTAGGGGCAACGCAACCAGCACCAGCGCAATCACCAGCAAAACAGAGAGTACTTTTTTCATCATGGCCTCCTATTTATGTTTGATTACCCAAAATTCGCTAAGCATCACGCCTGTGTTCGGCTCGCTGAATTCCAGCGCAAGGCAGCCGTTTTCAAACCACCCAGCCGGCAGATGATAGCTACGCGTGTGCAGCATGTCACGGTCCGGGCCAACCATGGAGAGGTCAAAGTCAACATCTTCGCAGCCTTCGCCAATCACATGCCCATTGGCCTTCATGCAAAACTCTGGTGATTCAAGGCCGGCTTTGTTACGCCACCATGTCACGCACAAGGTGTAATCCTGCCCCGGCGCAAAGCCTCCCAAGTTGGCAAAAAACGTATGGTTATCAAAAATCTGCAAGGTGCTGGTGGGGTAGTCACCGTTGTTGCAAGGCCTGTCGCCGTGAAAGTTCAGATAAAACTCGCCCTGCTGCCGTGCATTGAGCACCTCGCGCGAGTGATGCGCAAAGCTGAAGTAGAACTCGTCATCTTGCACCACATTGCGCTGCAAACTTTGAGCAAGCAGTCCCCTATCTCGTTGCTTTTTCAGCCAAGGCAAGTCTGTGATGGGTCTGTCAATGGTGTCCAGTGTACAGCCACGCTCCCAGTGCAGGCCGCCAAAGTTCTCCACGTCCAGCTGAATACCAATTTGCTCAAACAGCGTTTTGGCTAGGGGGAACAAGTTGTGCGCTGGATGCTCGTAATCAAAATCGCCGCGCGCAGTGGCATCGAGCTCGGCAATGCGCTTGTGCCGCACGTAATAATCACACAGCGCACGAAAATAATGCAAGTTAAACCGCCAGTTATCAATCAAGGCATGCTGCTCAAACGCATCCAAGCAAGCATCAATGCTCATATTCAGCGCAGGGTCGCCCTCCCAGTTTAATTCGAGCTGCAACAACGCATCTGTCATCGCATGAACAGGCGCATTCCACAAAAACAAGCGGCAATAATCTTCCACGCTCTCACGCACACTGATGGCATCACCAAACCAGTCCATGTCTGTCCACAGCGTCTTGTTCAAATCATCATGCACACCCTCAGAATAACTCACCGAGCCGCTCACAAAGCCGCGCGTTTGGCGGTGCAGCGTGGCGAATTCCTGCGGGCGCGGGTTCACACTCTCGCGTGATAGCGTGCTTGCCAGCGCAAAATGCCAGTCATCACGCGTGTAGCGCACAGGGTACTCGCAGCGCAGGTTGTGCGTAATATCTGGATACAGCCGCACGTCGTACTGCATGGGCACCGCGCGGCGAATCTCCTGCGTGGTGAAGGCATGGTTTGGCCCCATGATCACGCCGTCCAGCCATGTGGGCAGCTTATCCAACTCAGCCTTGAACTGCGCCGGCCACTGCGGACTATTGTGCGGCATTTGTGCGCTAATCCACATCGTTGCCTGCGGATGAATCGCACGCATGGCAGCACTGTAAGCCTCGCCGCGTTGGAATAACTCATCGGGCGCAAGCTCACCGGGGTCGCTGCCGGGGATGAACAAATAGTCCAACTTGGGCAGGCTGGCGAACACACGCTCGCGCTCGGCCAATGCCTCATGCACAGGCTGCTTGTCATCAATAGGATACCATAAGCCAAAGTCCATGTCAAGCGCTTGGCAAAATTTTGATACCTCCACCAGCAGCTCGTTGGGCGGCATCGGCATCAACGCGCTGGTGTTGCCGCCTTCGTCAGGCACATGCTCGGCAATGTTTGTGCCAAACAGCATCATGTCTAGGTGGTAGCGATGAAATTGCTTGGGCGTCCAAGCATCATAGGTGTTATTGTTGCCGCGATAGCCCAGCTGGTGCCCTCGAATGCGCTTTTGCGGTGCATATTCACCCGAAATGTCGCACACAAGCGTTGCCTTGCCATCCTTGATTTCAATCTTGCGCAACAGCCTGCCAATGCCAAAGATATGCCCACGCAACCCACTCGCCGTGATGGTGAAGTCTTGCGCAATGCGGTAGTGATCTTTCGGCATGGTTTCGTCGGTGGCGAACGTCACATCAACCGGGCAGGCCACGCCGCGGCGAGCAAATTCATCGCGCAGAATCTCTTGTGGATTAAGCATGTGTCGTTCCCCCTATTCTATTAATACCAAAGGAAGCCCAGCAGGAATATCCAAATGAACCACTGCCACCAGTTCAAATAGCTCTGCACCTGCACGGTGTGCGTGTTGCCATCAGCGTCCGTGGCGGTCACTGTGCCAGTGCCCCGCCCTTGTGTAATACTCAGCAAACCGGCGCAGTTCACTGCAACATCTCCGTCGGCCTGCCAAGTCACAGGGCTATCGGCGAAGTATGCCCGCAGTTGCACCTGTGTGCGATGCCGCACGCGCAGCGGGTCGCCATCGGGCAACACGGTGAGCACCGGCTGCACCATCATGTACATTTCGGGGGCACTTTCGCACAGCACTTCAAAGCGCATCCAGCTTCCGAGCACGCCCCATGCGGGGGTGCTGTGGCGATCAATGCTAATGGCGTGGCTGACCCAGCCGGGATTGGCACGAAACAACGCATGTGGCGAAGTCCGTTGGCCATTTTGCAAGCTAGGAAAACCTTGGTCGTCTGCCTCCAGCATCATCACACGCCACTGGCTTTCGTGTATATTATGCCGCCAGCGCGTGTCTACGCGATAAACCGCCAAACCGCCACCATAGAACCAAGCAATGGGTTCATCCCAGCCGGTGAAACGCCGGTTTTCAATGAGGAAAAATTGATCGTCGTTGTCGGGCAGGTTAATGCGCACCATGCTGCGTTGCCCGCTGCATAGACTATGCACGGCAAGCTCAACATCGTCGCCAAAGTTCACTACCGTGGGCTGCACCAAGCCAAGGCGATACAACGCATAGGCACTAAAACCTGTGGGCGTTGCGCCTTGGTGTTCAGCAGTTGTCCGCCGCGTCCAAGTGCCCTCAGCCATCACGCAGAAATTCCCCAGCCCCCTAAAGCTTCCCGTGCCGTATAAATCCGGCACACCAAAGCTGTGGCCAAGTTCATGCACAATAATACCGATGGTGGCCATGTGACCGCGGCCAAAAGCACCGTGGCGCTCGCCCACCTGAGAATACGAGGTAAAACGCACGCCATTAATGGCGCTCATGCTGCGCAAGCCGTTGTTCCAATGGTGGCCCCATATAGCCTGTTGCGTGTGCCCCCACGCAGACTCATAGCCCGCAACGATGACCACGATATGCAGTTCATCGTTGGTGATGATACCATCGCCGTTGCGGTCAAAATCACGCGGATTGATATAACCCGCAGCGGTGGCGGCACGCAAGGCATCGTGGGTGATGCGCGCGTTGGTCGTGCCGGTTTGTCCGGCGGTGTTGGGATGGCGGCGGTTGAGCCGCACGCGCACAATGCCATCACATGTTGCGGCCTGATTTTCAGGCGCGGGCACCAACGCAATGGCACCTTCCGAAATATCATAGTACCATGCCGCAACCGAGCGTTCACCCGTGAAGATCTGATAGCCCCAGTCATCCGCAAAGGCAATTTGCACGTCATTGAATTCCACCAGCAGCACCAGCACGTTTTGCTCAACGCCCATGAACGGCCCAAGTGTGCGCTTTAGCCCATTATGCTGCGGCTGTGCAGCGGCAGCAGCAAAGCTAAACGGCTCACCCGCTTCAGGACGTGCGTTGGCGTCATGCTGCGCAATCAACGCATGTTCGCTCAGTGCGTCCTCGGGCGCAGCTTGCCGAGCATAGGCCACGTCTGTGCCTGCAAACACCCAAATGCCATCGTCACTTTGCTCCAGCACCGCGCCGCTTTCGCTCACGGCATAGTTAAAGAATGCGTCGCCATGCAGCGTTGCGGCAAATTGCTGGCCATCCGGCTGGCGCAGCGTATGTTCCCCCGGCACGGCGGGTGCTGCCATGGCACCCACGGCCAGCAGCAAGGCTATGCCTGCGGCGACCAAAACGGTCAGAAAAATCTTGCGTGTCTTCATCTCAAAATTCCCTTCAACTTAAATATTTTATAACTGTGCTGCCATGGCAACCAGTTTTTTCAATCGATGATTCATGCCCGAGCGCGTCACCGGCATGCTGCACAGCTCACACAGCTCCGCCAAAGAGGCCTCGGGATTTTGCTCACGCAACTCAGCAGCTTCGCGCAGCAAGTCGGTCAGGCTGTCCAATCCCACCGTGCTGCGAATTTGCGCAATGGCGTGCAGCTGCTGTGCCGCTGCCGCCGTGGCGCGGTCAAGATTAGCCATGTCAAAGTTCATCACCCGGTTCACGTTGTTGCGCAGATCTTTTTCCACCTTGGTCTGCATGAAATCCAGCACCGCCGTTTGCGCACCAAGGCTCGCGAGCACATCTTCAATCAGCTCGCTGTCTTTGTAGTACAGCAGCCACGCGCCCTTGCGTTGGCAAATTTTCGGCGGCAAGTTATGTTCGCTCAGCAGCGCAGCTAATTCGTTGCACAGCTTTTTGTAACCCACGGTGAACTCCAAGTGATACTGCCGTTGCGGAGCATTCACCGCCGCACAAACCAAAAAAGCGCCACGCAGAAAAGCCCGTGAACAATCATCACAGGCAAAGTTTTCGCGCGCAATGCGGCGGCCGGGTTCGTCTTCGCTGTGCCCCATGCGCTCAAGCAGGCGGCGGCGGTCGTCCACCCGTGGGACGGTTAGTTCAACCTTTCGGCCGCTTTGCAGCAACTGCGCCTGCACCAACGCAAACTCTTGCAACTGCGCAGCGGTGTAGTCCGCCACGTCACGCAGTTCGGTCCGCAAGCTGATTTCCCGCACGTTAAAGCTCGCACCAAACAGCAGCAAACCATAAAGCTGCGCCTGCGCACAGCAAGGCTGCTGTTGTGCCGAAACACGCAACAGCTCCTGCTTCACTTGGGCGGAAAAGCTCATGCTAAACCTCAGTCGTTAAACGAATTTGATTTCAGGCTCAAGGAAGACGCCGGTTTCGTTTTGCACCGTTTCCTGCACCAGCGCAATGAGTGCTCGCACATCGGCGGCAGTGGCACCACCGGTGTTGATGATAAACCCGGCGTGTTTTTCGCTAATTTGCGCGCCGCCCACACTGCGCCCCTTAAGATTGCACTGTTGAATCAACCCGCCTGCAAAGTGCCCCGGCGGCCGTTTGAATGCACTGCCCGCGTTGGGGAACTCCAAGGGTTGTTTGTCGCGGCGGCGCAACATGATGTCATTCATCTGTGCTTTAATTTTCACGGGGTCACCGGGCTGCAACAGCAGGCGAGCCACCGCAACCACCGCACCGGTTTGCATAAATATGCTTTTGCGATAGCCAAAGCCGCAGTCTGCCACCGGCAACCAAGCAAGCTCACCACTGGCCGAGATTTGAAGCACTTCAAGCAAAATATCGCTCATTTCGCCGTCATATGCCCCGGCGTTCATATAGGTCGAGCCACCCAGTGCGCCGGGAATGCCAAAGGCAAACTCCGAGCCGGTGAGGCCTTGCTTGAGGGCAAAGTTACACATGGCGCTCAGGCTCACGCCGGCTTCCACGTAGATCTTGTTGTCGCCCAGGTATTCAATCCCCTGCATTTTTTCGGTGGAAATCACCACGCCGTCAAGGCCGGTGTCTTTCACCAGCAGGTTGCTGCCGCGCCCAAGCATAAAGGGTTTTACATTGGCTTCGTGGCACAGTTTCATGCACGCTTGCAGCTGTTCCACACTGTTTGGATAGAGCATCAGTTCAGCCGGGCCGCCAATGCGGAAAGTGGTTTTGCTGCTCATGGGCACGGCCTCGGCAAAGGCAATGCCCTGTTGTTGAAGTGTTTCTGTCATGTTGTTTTCCTCGCAATTATTTTTTCGTAAGCATGATGGTGGCGCACCCCGCCAGGGTGTTCATCACGGAATGTGCCTTCCCAGTGGTGCAAGATCTCCCAGCCATCGTACATGGTCGGTAGCTCGCCAACATCAAATAAACTTTTGGTCACATCAACCATGTCCGGCGCTGCGGGCAAGCGATTGGTGAACACGCCAATGAAGTGCAAGCCACCCGGCATGGTGTGCGTTTGCGCAAGCTTGATAAACGCATTGCGCAGCGATTTTTCGGGCAAATGCAGCACCCCGTGAGATAAAATCACGTCATAGTCTCGCGCAAACGCAAACTCGGCAAGATCCTGCGTACAAAAGCGTACATCTAAGTTTTGCGCTGCCGCAATGGCCTGCGCTTTGGCAATGCCCGCTTCGGATAAATCAAAGCCCTCGGCATGATTACCCAACCCCGCCAAAAAGATGGCGTTGCGTCCCTCGCCGCAGCCAACATCCAGCACGGTCGAACCCGGCACAATCAGATGATGAAACTCCGCCAAATCCACCGTTGGTTCTTTGGAGAACGCCACGGCATTCGGGTCTTGGTAGGCTTGCTCCCAAAACGGTTGCACTTGCATAGGCTCCTCCTCAATTGTTCATTGTTAATCGTTAATTGCTAAGCGCCGCCGCGCCCACTATGCCCGCGTCATTACCCAAGCAGGCCTGCACAAGCTCCGTCTGCACAGGCGCATAGCGGGTGTAGCGCTCAGCTTCCACCAGCTTGCGCAGCGGCACCAACAGCGCCTCGCCTTGGTACGCCACGCCGCCGCCAAAGCAGATTTTATCCGGCTGGAAGATGTTGACCAAGTTCGCCACACCAGCCGCCAAATAGCGCAGGTAGGTTTCAATCACCGCCGCAGCGCGTTCATCGCCTGCATCGCGGGCATCAAACACATCCTTCGCGCCGTTGATATCAAGCCCAGCCTCTTTCGCCTGCGCAATCAGCGCGGTGGCCGAGCTGTAACTCTCCCAGCAGCCACGGCGACCGCAATTGCAGGGTTTGCCGTCAACCGCGATGACGAAATGCCCAACTTCACCCGCAGCATCGTTGCAGCCATTCACGAGCTTGCCGTCAATGACGATTCCGCCGCCCACGCCGGTGCCCAGTGTCACCGCAATGAACGAGTTCACCCCACGGCCACTGCCCGCAAGGGCCTCGCCCAGTGCAGCGCAGTTGGCGTCGTTGTCCAAATAAATCGGGCAGCTGAACCACTGCTGCAAAATCTGCCGCGCGGGCACATTGTGAAAATCAAGATTATTGGCATAGGTGATGATGCCCGCGTTTTTGTCCACGCTGCCCGGCGTGGCCAGACCAATGCTCTCAATCTGCTCTTTGGTAAGACCCGCGTCTGCCACGGCATCATTGCATGCAGCAGCGATGTCCTCTAAGACTTGCTCGGCAGGGCGGCCCGCAAGGGTTTTGCGCTTGCCACGACCAACAATCTTCCAGTCGCCGTCTACCACGCCAACTGAAATATTCGTGCCGCCTAAATCTACACCTAGTTTGTACATGCTTTTCTCCTTTATGTCATGTTTGTAGGGGCGCGCATTGCGCGTCCGAATGACCAATGGCCGCCCCTACAGTGCTGCAATTTCAAATGCAAATTCAAGGCCATCGCTCAAGTCAATGCGATATTCCTCCAGCACATCCGGCCCGCATGAGGCCGAGCCCGTGCCGCGCACAAAACCGTCAATGTTCAGGTACACTAGGCCTTCATCGCGCAAGTCTTCTTGGTGTGTGGCGGCAGTGAGACTCGCCTGGCTGTAGTGCTGTGCGCTAAAGTTGAGCCTGCCCGGCGCGTTGGCAACGCGCAAGCCTTTGCCGTTTTCATCCGTCAATTGCAGCCAGCGCACCTGCCCGTGATTCCCATTGTCCTGCGGGAAGATATAAGGCTCGTGCATGACAGCCACGGTGGTTTCAAACACGCCCATTTTGCTTTGATCCGTGAAGTCCGACAGGTTCTCCCGCTCGCCCAAGCCGTAGTATTTCACGTTGTCCCAGCTGCGCGGCAGTTGCAGCGTCACCCCAAAGCGGGTGATTTGCAGCTGCTCGGTTATCATCTTGTCGGGTATCAGCTTCGCCGTCACACGTGTGGCGCCATTGGCCAGTTCTTCGGTGCTCACTAACATGTCAAACTCATCTTCACTGTCGCAACAAATCCATTTATCGTTGTCCAATGCCGCACGGGTAAAGTTCGGCTGCATGGTGGCCAGAATGTCCGCCAAGTCGCCGTTGCCCTGCATTTGCTCGGCAATGTACTGCTCTTGCAGCGTAATTTGCTCAAAGGCAAGATCATCGCCATAGTTCAACGTCAGATGATAGTCGCCCGCTGCCAGCTGCGGCAAGTCAAGCTTAATTTCCTGCGTGCCTTGCGGGGTAATATCCAGCTGTGCGGTGCCTTCTTGCACGGCCACGCCGTTGTGCAGCAGCTGCCAAGCAAGCCCACACACTTCATTGGTGAAGTAGTTCGTGTTCTTCAGCGTCAGCTTGCCGTCGGCAAAGCTCGCCCGCACCGTGCGATACACATTCTTCATGCACCACGCGCCGGTGTGCGGTGTGCGGTCGGGATAGACGAGGCCGTCCACGCAGAAGTTGCCATCGTGGATGCGCTCGCCGTGGTCACCGCCATAAGTATAGCGCAGCGCGTTGCCCGCTTTGCTGGTGAAGCCACCATCCTCAACGGCATGGTCAGCCCACTCCCAAATGCAGCCACCCATCAGGTTATCATGCTGGTAGAACACTTTCCAGTAGTCATCCAGGCTACCAGGGCCCACGCCCATGGCATGCGTGTATTCACACAATAAACCCGGCAGTTTGCGCACTTTTTCGGGTATGCTTTCGTCGCCCGCTCCAATGCGCGCCCACTCCTCAATCGAGGGATACATGCGGCTGTATACATTATAGCCATGCACGCCCTCGTGGTTCCACACGCCTTCGTAGTGCACCGGGATTTCCGGGTGGCAGGCATGCAAGTAAGCATAACCGGCATCTTGGCAGTGGTGGCCGCCAGCCTCGTTGCCCAAGCTCCACATGGCCACGCAAACATGGTTGCGGTCGCGGAAAAACATGCGCTTGATGCGGTCCAGAAAGCGAGGAATCCACAGCTTGTCGCGGCTGATTAGGTCATAGTCGCCGTGGGTGCTGTGGCAACCGTGGGCCTCAATGTCCGCCTCGTCAATGATGTACAGTCCCAGCTCATTGGCAATGCTCAGCAGGTGTGGGTCCGGCGGATAGTGTGCTGTGCGCACCGCATTCACGTTAAGCGACTTCATCAGCTGCAAATCTTGCAGATAGTCATCATAAGTCATGCACCAGCCGGTTTTTGCATTGGTGTCATGGTGGTTCACGCCCTTGAATTTCACGGCTTTACCGTTGAAGAGATACACATTTTCGCGAATCTCAATGTTTTTGAAGCCAATGGGCACACGCACCACTTGCGACACTTCACTGCCGCGCTTGAGCTTCACCCACGCGGTGTAAAGCACCGGGTTTTCCGCAGACCATTCTTCCACCTGCAGTTCGTTGAGCGAAAAGGTCATGCGCTCGCGTGAGGAACCATTATACTTGGCCTCCAAGCCATCAATGCCGAACTCCACGCTCCAGCCGGTTTGTTGCTCGCCCTGCACTTCAATCACACAGCTCAAGCGGTAGCCTTCGGCCTGTTTGCGCGGGCGCAGCCAAATGTCGTTGAGATAAACCTTTGGCAGCGTGTACAGCAACACATCACGAAAAATCCCGTTCTCGCGGAACATATCTTGGCATTCCAAGAACGTGCCGGTGCTCCATTTGTGCACCACGCAAATCAGCTCATTGCCGCCTTGGCGCACCACCGGCGTCAGGTCAAACTCCGCCGTGTTGTGCGCGCCTTCGCTGTAGCCCACGTGGTAGCCATTGCAGTACACATCCAAGCTGCCTGCCGCGCCCAGAAAGGACAGCAGGAAGGTTTTGTTTTCGATTTCCTCCAGCTTGAAGGTTTTGCGATACACACCGCATGGCACGGCCTCCGGCAGCTCCGGCGGCGGGTTGTCGAACTCATAGCGCGTGTTCAGATATACCGGCGGCTCCACCCGCCCGCCAGCTTCACGCTGCCAAGTGCTGGGCACCGTGATGTCGCTGAACTTCACGGTGGTGGTGTCCAACTCGCGCGGCAAGTCACGGAAATCGCTGTAATAGGCAAAGCCCCACTTGCCCGAAAGCACCCTCACTAGGTCGGAGTTGTAGCGTTCATCGCGCTGGCTGGTGCCGCGCAGGGTTTCTTCATTGCTATAGGGAATGAAATAGGCACGCGGGTTGCGCCTGTGCTGCTCATACACGGCAAAATCGCGATAGGTATTCTGTTGAATGCGGTATTTCATGGTTTCCTCCTAGTGAATAGTGTGTAGTGATTAGTGGTTAGTGAGTAGCGTGCTGTGGTGAGTGAACTATTCACTAACCACTATTCACTATTCACTGATTCAAGCTTGGCATAGTTAAGCATGACTTTTTTGGTGCCCACACTGTCAAACGCGATTTCCAGCAGGGTGTCGTTGCCCATGGGTTTTGCCGCTAAGACCATGCCCTCACCAAACGCCGCGGACTTCACTCGCTCGCCCACCGCAAATTGCTGCACAGCGGGCTTGACACGCGCAGGCGCTGCACCGGCGGCGGGTTTGCGTGTGGTGGCAGTCGGTGTGTAAGTGTATGTTCTTCCGGGCATCGTCATCGATGTCCCAGCGGGTTGCGGCTCTTCCAGTCCCGTTTCGCGCAAAAAACGGCTAGGCGGGTTATATTGTGTGCTGCCGTAAAGCATTCGGCTTCGTGCCGTCGTGAAGGTGAGCTTTTTCCGCGCCCGGGTAATGCCCACATAGGCCAAGCGGCGTTCTTCTTCTAGGTCATCTTGTGCGCCGCTCATCACGGTTTGATAAGACGGAAACACGCGTTCTTCCCACGCCGGCAAAAACACCGTGGGGAATTCCAAGCCCTTGGCACTGTGCAGAGTCATCAGCACAACGGCATCTGCTTGGGCATTGTATTGATCAATGTCGCTTTGCAGCGCAACGTCTTCGAGAAAACCCCACAGCGTGGCATCATCCTCTTCCTGTTCATAACGCAGCAGGTTGCTGGCGAGCTCTTGCAGGTTTTCTTTGCGGTCGGCTTCCGTTTCTTTGTCCAATGCCAAGCCAACCAAATACCCCGACCGTTGCAGCGTATACTCCAGCAAGTCTTTCAGGCTCAGCTGCTCTTGTGCTTTGCGCAAGTCTTGTATAATCTCCACAAAGTGCTTGATTTTCGCACTGGCCCGGCTAAGCTCAGCGAACTCGCCCGCTCGCTGCAGAATTTGATATAACGGCACGCCATGCTGTGCGGCCAAATTCGCCGCATGCTGCACAGTGGTGTCGCCAATGCCGCGCTTGGGCTCGTTGATGACGCGGCGCAGACGTACTTCGTCGGCAGGGTTAGCAATCACCGTCAAGTAGGCAATCGCATCGCGAATCTCCTTGCGCTCATAGAAGCGATGCCCGCCAATGATGCGATAAGGCACGCCCGCGCGCACCAGTTGGCTCTCCACGGTGTTCGACAACGCATTCGCACGATACAGCACCGCGTGATCACTCCACTTGCTGCCTTGTTGCACGCTTTTCTGAATCATGTCTGCAATCTGGCGAGCCTCGTCGCGTTCATCTTCGCACATCCGCCAAGTGATTTCTTCACCTGCGTTATTATCCGTCCACAGCTTTTTGCCTTTGCGGCCCTCGTTGTTGGCAATCACTTTATTTGCGGCATCTAAGATATGCTGCGTTGAACGATAATTCTGTTCCAAGCGAATGGTGCGTGCGTTGCTATACTGCTTCTCGAACTGCAAGATATTCTCAATGGTCGCGCCACGAAAGCGATAAATTGACTGGTCGTCGTCACCCACCACGCATAAATTTCCATGTCCGGCCGCCAACAGCGACACCAGCTTATACTGCGCATGGTTGGTGTCTTGGTATTCATCCACCAATATGTACTTGAACCTGCGCTGATACTGCGCGCGAACCTCGGCGTTTTCCTCCAGCATCTGCACCGTGTGCACGATAATGTCATCAAAATCTTTGGCGTTGGCCTTTTGCAGCATCGCTTGATACAGCGCATAAGCCTGCGCAATTTGCTGCTGGCGGCTATCGTTGCCAAAGGCGTTGAGATAATCCTGCGGGCCAATCAGCTGATCTTTCGCCCGGCTCACCGCGCCCAAAATGGCCTTGTGCGGCAAGAATTTATCATCAATGCGCAGTTGACGCTGCACTTCTTTCATCACGCGCTTGCCGTCATCGGTGTCGTAAATAGCAAAGTGACTGTCGAAGCCCGCAATGCCGCCGCCGTGCCGCCGCAGCAATTTCGCGCAAATGCTGTGAAACGTGCCCGCCCAAAGCTCGTCGCCCGCCTCGCCCAAAATGGCGCGCAAGCGTTCTTTCATTTCGTTGGCCGCTTTGTTGGTGAAGGTGATAGCGAGGACGCGCCAAGCTTGTTCGCCCAGCGCAACAATGTGCGCAATGCGATGCACCAGCACGGTGGTTTTGCCGCTGCCCGCGCCCGCGAGCACCAGCAATGGCCCTTCCGTGCACTGCACGGCGGCCAGTTGCTCCGCATTCATGCGGGCAAGGGATTCTGTGATGTCAATGGTCATGTTAATGTGTCCCCAGCCGCCATGGTAGCAGCTGTTCAATCGTTGTAATGGTGCCGTCGTTCAGCAGCACTTCGCACTTATAGTTTTCGTCATGCACAGCGTTGATGAACTCACGGCAAATGCCGCAGGGCGCGCAAGCTCCTTCATCGTCAACGCCGGTTGCCACCAGCTTCACAATATGCGATTCCCCGGCGGTGACCATCGCGGCAATAGCAGCGCGTTCTGCGCAAAACACCATGCCCGCCTGTGCGTCCAAGCAAATGCCGGTGTAGACATTGCCGTCCGCAGTCAGCAGCGCACAGGCCACATAACCCGCGCTGGCAAGGCTAGACAGCCGCCGCTCGCCCACCAAGTCTTTCGCGATGGCGAGTAATTGTTGGTGTGTCATGATTTCTCTCCTGGTTGCAGTTTCGCACAACCTGTAGGAGCGGCAATCATGCCGCCCGGGCAAAAATACCGGCTTAAGTGGACATCCCGGGCGGCGTAATCGCCGCCCCTACAGTCAAATCTTTACAAACTCACCCGCCACGCCAGTTCATAATCCCGCGGGTGCGCAGGCTTGGTCATGTTCAGCCCCTCAAGAATATCGTAATCTTGAATTTCGCCGCACTGGCTCACCACAACACGGTTGGCAATGCCCTGCGCCAGCAAACCCACTGCATAATCACCCATCTGCGTGGCCATAATTCTATCACGCGCCGTGGGGCAGCCGCCGCGCTGCACATACGCTAAGACGTTCGCACGGGTATCAATGCCCGTTTGGGCTTGCAGCACGCTAGCAAGTTGCTCCACCCCACCGGGATAGCGCGTCTTGCCCTGTTTGTCCTTCTTGCCGGTGATGCCCTCCGCCACAAAAATCATGTAATAGTTCTTACCCGCCGCTTTCGCAAGCTTCAGACGTTCAACCAGAGTACCCTCAAAATGGGCAATTTGCTCGGCGGTCATTTCGCCGTCCTCGGGAAAACCGAAGTCGCCATATTCCATCGCCAGCACCGCCGTGGCACCGCCCGCCATGCCGCCATAAAGCGTCAAGTCACCGGCTTTGTTGCCCATCACTTCCACCACAATGCAACGATCATGCGAACGCGCGGTGTCGGCAATGGCATCGCACATGTTCATCACCATGTTCAGTGCGGTGTCATAGCCAATGGTATATTCCGTGCAAGAAATGTCGTTGTCAATCGTGCCCGGCAAGCACACGCAGGGCAAGCCGTTTAGCGTCAGCAACCGCGCGCCCATGAACGAGCCATCGCCGCCGATCACAATCAAGCCGTCGATTTTGCCTTTGCAGTTGGCAATGCATTGCTCAGCCGCCGCCTGACGGGTTTCTTCCTTGGCAAAGGGTTGAAAGCGTGCCGTGCGCAGCACCGTGCCGCCCATGGCGTGGATGGAATCCACTTTGTCAATGCTCAGTTCTTCCCAGTTGCCTTCATAAAGCCCCTTAAAGCCCTGCTGAATGCCCAGCAGGCGAATCCCTTTTTCACGCGCTGCGAACACCGCAGCACGCACGGCTGTGTTCATGCCGGGGCTGTCGCCGCCCGAGGTGAGAATACCAACGTTTTTCATGCGAACCATACTTTCAACTCTCCACTACATAATAATACAGTTTAAATAGTACCGCAAATCGGCGAAATTGTCAAGGACTTTTTTTGCACCACCTGCGGTGGGGCTCGGTCGCTTCGCTGTGCATGCTTATGGTTTGCACAAAACCCCGGCACTGCAAACTTTCGGCTGCAAGCCCCGGCTCCCTCTGATAGAGGGAGCTCCCGTCGCAACGGGTGAGGGAGGGGTGCAGAGCACAATCAATTTGACAAGCCCGAAAAAACATGCTATAATATACCGTATATATGGAAACGAGGTACACGCCGTGGCAGCCAAAAAAGCCGCATCCACAAAAAAAACAACCAAACCCAAAAAGCCCACCAAAGAGCAACTGGCCAAGCAACAAGAAGAACAACGCCTGCACGCCGAGCAAAACGTTAAACGCCGCCATTTCTACTGTGGCTTGGGGCTGGGCTTTGCCGTGCTGCTGGTCGCAATGCTAACCATCATCCCCGGCGAAAGCGCGTGGAACATCATGCACAGCAGCCTGTGGGATTTCTTCGGCATCACACTGCTGCTTTGGCTAGGCTTTGCTGTGTTTTGCTGCGTCACTTGGTTTCGCAACCGCAATTTGCGTGACGACATTCCCGCGCTGGTGTTTCTGCCGCTGGGCGTGCAGGCCGTGGGCGTGTTTTGGGCACTGGTCACCCTGCTGGAGGGCGGCGGCTGGCTGGGCCGTATCATCGCCGAAGGCATGGAAAACGCCATGGGTCGATTCATCGCCGCGCTGCTCACCGCGTTGCTGATTGCCGTCTGTGTGTTCCTCGGCGTTGCCCAGCTGCGCGAGCTCGTGTTCAGCCGCGTGATGGACAGACGCGCCATCGACGTTGACCCAGACGAAGACGAGGAAGAGCTTCCCCCAGTTGAAGAAAAACCAGCGCGCGGCAAAAAAGCCGCACAGCCCACGCCTATTCCCTTGCCTGCGCCCATCAACCCCATTTTAGATTCCCGCAGTGCGGCACCGCTGAACAACCCCAATGCCATCCCCACTGTGCTGGACTTCGGGGCTGCCGCACCGGCTACTCCCCCGCCGCCAATGCCTGCGCCGCCGCCACCGCTGCCCATGGAAGAACCTGTGCGCAAAAAGCCAAAGCTCACACAAGAAGAAGCCGCACAAGTGGCCGAAATTGAAGCACAAATCGAGGAAAGCCTTGACGCAGCCCTAGAAGACGGCGACACCCCGGCCTACAAACACCCGCCCATTGGGGCGCTCACCTTGCCGCGCAACCCCGCCGGCACCCAGCCCGACCAAAACGAAGAGAACATCATCTCGCAGCGCCTCGTTCATACTTTGGGCAGCTTTGGCGTGCAAGTGGAACTCGTTGGCCGCAGCCGTGGACCTTCCGTCACGCGCTACGAGCTGCGTCCAGCCGAGGGCGTGAAGATCAACAAAATCACAGCGCTTTCTGACGATATTGCCCTGCACCTAGCCGCCACCAAAGTGCGTATCGAAGCGCCCATCCCTGGCAAACCCGCCGTGGGTGTTGAAGTGCCCAACCGCGTGCGCGCAACGGTTTCGCTACGCGAGCTCATCGACAGCCAGGTTTATCGCGCAGGCGTGAAAAAATCCAAGCTCACCGTGGCGCTCGGTAAGGACATCGTGGGCGACCTCATCGTCGCCGACCTCGCCCGCCTGCCCCACCTGCTCATTGCCGGTACGACCGGTTCGGGTAAATCCGTGTGCATGAACACACTGATTATGAGCCTGATGTATAATGCATCGCCCGATGATGTCAAGATGCTCATGATCGACCCCAAGCAGGTGGAGTTCAACATCTACAGCGGCATTCCGCACCTGCTGGTGCCCGTGGTGAGCGACCCGCTGAAAGCCGCAGGCGCACTGGGCTGGGCCGTGAACGAAATGGAGCACCGCTACAGCCGCATCAGCGAGCAAAACGTGCGCGATGTCGATAGCTACAACAACATCGCCGCCATGCAAGACGACCTTGCTCACATGCCGCGCGTGGTGATTTTCATCGACGAACTCAGCGACCTGATGATGGTTGCCCCCAGCGACGTCGAAGATGCCATCCAGCGCATTGCGCAAAAAGGCCGCGCCGCTGGCATGCACCTAGTGGTAGCTACCCAGCGTCCCAGCGTTGACGTTATCACCGGTGTCATCAAAAGCAACCTGCCCGGGCGCATCGCGCTCAGCGTGGCCTCGCAGATTGACTCACGCACCATCATCAACACCATGGGTGCAGAACAACTGCTGGGCAACGGCGACATGCTCTTTAGCGCCAACGGCGGCAACAATGCCGTGCGCGTGCAGGGCTGTTTTGTCAGCGACGGCGAAGTGCAAAAGGTCGTGAACTTCGTTAAACAGCAACTCGAGGGCGGCGCAGACTACAACGACGCCGTGTGGGAGGAAATTGAGCGCAACGCCGCAAACGCTGGCCGCGGCAAACGAAAAGGCGGTGGCATGCTCGACGCCGCAAACGACAGCGACAACGACGAAGACCCCATGTTTGACTCCGCCGCGGAGGTGGTCATCAACGCCGGCATGGCCTCAACCACCATGCTGCAAAAGAAGCTTAAGCTCGGCTACGCCCGCGCCAGCCGCCTAGTCGACATGCTCGAAGAACGCGGCGTGGTTGGCCCGCCCGAGGGCAGCAAACCCCGCAAGGTGCTCATCTCACCCGCACAATGGCAAGAATATCAAGCCCAAGGTCCCGGCACAAGCAATATTCCCGCTGAAGAAGAATAGAATAAGACTATCACAACTTCAGGGGGACTATACCGTATGCCTAAACGCAACTCGTTGCGCAAATCTCGCAACGCCATCATCTGCATCATTATCGCAGCGGTTTTGCTGGGCGTGGCCTGGTTCGCCAGCCAAAGCAACGCGCAGCCGCAACCGCACATGGCCGTGCATTTCATTGACGTCGGCCAAGGCGATGCTGTGCTCATTACTGCACATGGGCAGTTCATGCTCATCGACGGCGGCCTCAGCGGCCAAGAAGACACCGTCATCAACTACCTGCGCCACCAAGGCGTGCAGCGCATTGACTACGTTGTCGCCACCCACCCGCACGCAGACCACATTGGCGCACTGGCCAACGGCGTGATCGACGCCTTCCCCATCGGCACGATTTTAGCCCCGCAGCTGCCTGTGGAAATCACACCCACCTCGCGGGTTTACGAGAACTTTCTGGCCGCCGTGCGCCGCGCAGTGCAAGCCGGTGCCGTGGCAGAATACGCCCAAGTGGGCCGCGTCATCACCTTGGGCAACACCGAAATCACAATCCTCGGCCCGCTGCGCCAAGATTCTCGCAATCTCAACAACAATTCCATTGTGCTGCGGTTAGACTACGGCAACACCTCCGCGCTGTTCACCGGCGATGCCGAACGTGCCGCCGAGCGCGACCTAGCTAACGAATACGGTCGCGGCTTGCAAGTGTGTGTGTTGCATGTGGGCCACCACGGCAGCCACACCTCCAGCCACGACTTTTTCCTGCGCTATGTTAGCCCCGTGTATGCCATCATCAACGTGGGGCTCAACAACCGCCACAACCATCCCCGTCCCGAGGTCATGACACGCCTGCGTAACACCGGCGCCACCATCTTCCGCACCGACATCGACGGCCACGTCGTCATGCTCAGCGATGGCGTGCACTTCTGGAGAGCGAGTTGATGTTCTTTTTTTGCAAAAAAAGAACCAAAAAAACCTATGCTGCTTCGCGGTAGATGACGGTTTATGAAAGTACAAGAAACTAGCCCCAGCCTCCCCCTTGGGGGAGGTGCCCCGCAGGACGGTGGGGGTAGCCAAAAGGCGACCCTCCCGAGCCGCCCAAAACTATTCACTAAGCACTATTCACTAACCACTAATCTTCAATCAGCGGCTTTTGCGCTGTGGCAAACTGCTCCAGAATCTCCGCCGAAGGTTTGCGGGTTACCAAGCTGCCCACCACAATCGCAATGAGCGAAAGCCCAAAGCCTGGCACCAGCGAGAAGATGCCCGTGCCGCCATTGGCCGCCGACGCACTGAGCGTAACAAGATCGCCAGCCATGGCACCCGTGCCTTGCAGCATGGGAATATACTGCCACAAAATCACGGTCAAGCCGCCAACCAGAATGCCCGCAACGGCACCCACTTTGTTCGTGCGCTTCCAGAACAAGCTGCACAGCACAAGCGGCCCAAACGCCGAGCCAAAGCCCGCCCAAGCCATGGCCACCAGAGCCATCACGCCGCTGTTGCGGTCAACTGCGCCGGGCACAAACACGCCAGCTTCGTTGTAGTGCGCAGGCACGTAAGCGTTCAGTGCAAACAGCACCGCAAGCACCGCCACCACCAGCACCGCCGCGCGGCTAAACCAAACCAGATGCTTGTCGCTGGCCTTTTTGTTGGCCAGCTTGTAGATATCGCCAATGGCAGAGGAGCCAACCAGCAGCTGGCTGTCCGCGGTGGACTTGATGGCCGCGAACATGCCGCACAGGAACAAGCCACCCAGCAGCGTTGCCCAAAGCGTGCCGCGTTCCAAGAAAATCGTCGTAATCATGTTGATGAACACGGTTTCGCGCATGCCGTAGTCCAAAGCCGGGTTGATGAACGCGTGGCCCACAATGCCAATCAGCAATGCCGAACCAAGTGCCAGCAACACCCATACAATGGCAATGATGGCCGAGCGCGACACATTCTTTTCTTTCTTAATGGCGATGAGCTTGATGAGAATGTGCGGCATACCAAAGTAGCCCAAGCCCCATGCCAAGTCAGACACCACACCGCGCCAGGCAACATTGCCGGCGGTGTAGCCAGCCAGATAGTTCGGCGCAGCCATCGTGCCGGGGTTCAAATAACCCGCAGGCAGCGCAGCCGCCACTTCGCCAAAGCCGCCCATGTGCACAATCACAATCAGCGGCAGGAAGAACACGGCCAGAAGCATCATCATGCCTTGAATGGAGTCCGTCCAGCTGATTGCCATCAGTCCGCCAATGAAGGTGTAGCCCACCACGAAGGTGGCGACAATCAGCAGCGCCGCCGTAAAGCTCAGCCCCGGGAAAATCTGCGGCAGCAACGTGCCGCCGGCCACAAAGCCACTGGTCACATATACCGTGAAGAAGATGGCGAAAAACACCGCCGCCGCCAATTTCAGTATGTTGGTTTTGTCTTGGTAGCGGTTGCCCAAAAACTCCGGCAAGGTAATGGAATTGTTGGCCACAATGGTGTAGCGCCGCAGCCGCTTGGCCACGAAACACCAGTTAAGCACCGTGCCGATAATCAGCCCCACGGCCATCCACACCCGGCCAGTGCCATAGGCGTAAATCATGCCAGGAAAGCCCATCAGCAGCCAGCCACTCATGTCGCTGGTTTGTGCCGAAAGCGCGCCCACCCATGTGTTGAGTTTACGCCCGCCTAGAAAGTAGTCCGTTAAGTTTTGGCTTTTGCGAAAGCGGATTGCCAAGCCAATGATTGCACTGAAATACACCGCAAACACCAGCAGAATCCATGCTTGATTGCTCATTTTAATCCCCCTTTTAAGTTAATGTGGGATATTATACCACACAATGTGAAGAATTGCAAGCTTTTTGTGAAAGAGGAATGTAAACATGAAAAAAACAATGATGAAAGCCCTCATCGCCGTGCTCATTGCAGCGTTGTCTATGAGCGCACTTGCCGCCTGTGGGCGCAACCCCCAGCCGTACGACGAACATCAAACTCTGCCCGTAATGCTGTACGCTAACACCACAACGCAAGCCTATTACATCACCATTGAATACACCCAAACCACCACAGAGCACACCACCACAACCGAACAAACCGAAACCACCACGGTGGCACCCACGCCGCAAACCGTGGCGGAAATCGTCGCATTTTATAATGCTGCCGCCAACCGTGTGAAAACGGACAGGCCCGGCTTCAGTCAAACCGATCGCACCATCATCAATGAAAATCTCGTTGAGGTGCCTTGGGCCTTTCGCGCCATCGCGCCGGGGATTATTCGCATGACGCAAAACCTTTGGGGCGCTTGGAGCGAACCCGAAGTGGTGGTGCCCGGCGCAAATCACAACGCTTTTTTCGCCGAGGGGCAAACTTGGTCCAGCCGCCTGCAGGCCGGGTGGGTGCAATCTGCCACGCTGCAACAAGTTGGGCAGGAGTACCACATCCGCATTGCCCTGCGTGACGAACAAGTGCCCGTGTTGCCGCACGATGGCACCACCACCCGCCACGGCCAAGTGATGAAAGTCTTCACCCACGCCGACATCATGGAAGGCGTGGACAACCTGCTGGGCATTGACATTCTTGCTTGGGACGCACTGTACAGCGGTAGCTACCTGCAAGCACGGGTTTGCAGCCAAACACACAACCTGCTGCATGTGCGATTTTTCCTCAACGCCACAGTGCACGCACAAATTCGCACCATTGGCATCACCAGCAACGTCACGCTGCCCATCGCACAGGAGTATGTATTCACGATGAATGTGCGCTAGTTTTCACACGCCCAAAAATATACAACGCCTTCACCAGCAACACCAAAGGCACAACAACAAACATCGCCATATGATTAACCATCACCATCGACAGCAGCATGCTGCCCCCTGCCAAGGCCATCACGGTGACTTTGCGGCGCATGGTCATGCTGCGGTGCTGCACAAATTCATCCAAGTTGCGGCGATAAAACCGCGTGCGCACCAGCCGCGCATGCAACCTATTTGAGCTACGCGCCGCAAAGCAAACGGCAAGCAAATATAGCGGCACCGTGGGCAACATCGGCACCACAAAGCCCAGCGTGCCCAGCCCAAAGCAAAGCACCGCCAATGCCCCAAAGAAAATCTTTCCCATACGCCCTCCTATTCCTTGACAAACGCAGCGTTTCATTATATAATATTCAGTATGAATCATTCTGATCAGCATACATGCACCTTTTTGGGCATCGACGGCGGCGGCACCAAGACCACCGCCGTGCTTTGCAATGCCCAAGGCCAAGTGATTGCACAAGCAGCCGCAGGTAGCCTCAACTACCGCGCGCTGGGCTACGACACCGCGCGTGCCAGTTTGCGTGAGATTTTGGCGCAGCTGCCGCACAAGCCCTCGGCGGCATTCATCGGCAACGCAGCTTTGGCTAGCGACGCTCCGCCCGAAGAACTACACGCACTCACCCACGGCATCCTCGATGGCATCCCCGTGGGCATGAGCAGCGACCTTTATATCGCTCTAGAGGCCATGCAGTGCCAAGGCCCATGCGCGGTGGTGATTGCCGGCACCGGCAGCATGTGCGCCGGACGAACCGCACCTAGCGAGCCGATTATCCACACCGGCGGCTGGGGCTGGCTGCTGGGCGACGAAGGCAGCGGCTTTGCGCTTGGCTGGGAGGGTCTGCGCGCCGCATTGCGCGGCTACGAGGGCAGCGGCCCCACAACCGAGCTAACGGCTGAAGTCTGCGCATTTTACGGTGCCCAACAGCCCGAAGATTTGCTGGATATTTTCTATAACCCCCCAAAAAAACACAACGAAATTGCCGCATTCGCAAGGGTAGTGAGCAGCCTGGACGATTCCGTGGCACAGGCCATTGTGCAGCGTTGCGCCGCCGAGCTTGCCCAAACCGCCAAGGCACTGCTACGCAAACTGCCCGCGGATACACAGGTTGGTCTGTGGGGCGGCCTGTTTGAGCGCCGCGAGAACTACCGCCAAGCCTTTTGTGATGCCCTTGGCGTGCCCGCGGCTGTGCTGGCGATTCCCCCGGTGCAAGGGGCTGCCGTGGCGGCGATGAGGTTGATGGAATAACCCCTGCGTGCTGACGTAAATGAAAGTGCAAGGCGCAGGTCACATCGCTCCGCGAGCCTTCCTCACCCTCCCCGAGGTCGGGAGCTCCTTCCCAAGGAAGGAGCCAAAGCTGGTTTCTTCAAGTTTTGATGTCATTATCCTCTTAAGCCCCATGGCTCCTTCCCCGGGAAGGAGCTGGCCGCGTCGCGCGGTCTGAGGAAGGCTCGCGGAGCGACGTGGCTTGCGGTTCGCACTTTCGCCCGCGCCACAAAAACCACTATTCACTAAGCATTAAGCATTAAACAGGAGCCTCCCATGAAATCACAACAATACCTCAATCACGTGCTCGAATTACTGGGCCAAGCTGCTGCCTCGCAACTGGCCAACATCAACGCCTTTGCCCGGGAAATCGCCGGCACATTGCATGCCGGGCGGCGCGTGTTCTTGTTTGGCACAGGGCATTCATGCTTGCTAGCGCAGGAGCTTTTCTACCGCGCAGGCGGCCTCGTTAAGCTGCAACCTATCCTTGAGCCAGAACTCATGCTGCACCCGTCTGCAAGCGAAAGCACACAGCTCGAGCGCGACACCAGCCGTGCCGCTCCCCTGCTAGAGAAGTACGGTGTGGCAGCGGGCGACCTGCTGCTGATCATCTCAAACAGCGGCCGCAACCCGCTGATTGTTGAGCTGGCCCTGCAAGCCAAAACGCGCGGCTGCAACGTTGTTGCCCTCACTAGCTTGCAGCACAGCCTCAGCGGCAGTTCACGGCACGCAAGTGGGCAACGGCTGTGCGAAATCGCGCACATTGTGCTGGATAACCACGGCACGCCGGGCGATGCCTGTGTGGGCTACGAAGGCTTTGCGGGCATGGCAGCGGCAACTTCCACGGTGATTGGCGCAGCCTTGCTACAAGCAACAGCAGCTCAGTCCGTGCAATACCTGCTTGACGCCGGCGCAACACCCGAAGTCTTCGCCAGCAGCAACATTGACCAAGGCGATGCCATCAACCAAGCCTACTTGGATAAATATAGAGGGGAAGTTTTATATCTATGAGCTGCTTTCAACGCAGAGGATATCTCGAGGGCTTTTACGGCACACCGTGGAGCGACGCGCAACGCCGCGACATGATTGCCCTAATGGCCGAAAATGGCATGAATACCTATGCCTACGGCGCAAAAGATGATCCCTATCACCGCGACAAATGGGAGCAGCTCTACCCCGAAAAAGAACTCGCTACGCTGCAAGGCCTAGTGAGCTTTTGCCGCGAACATAGCATGGATTTCATGTATTGTCTCGCGCCGGGGCTGACTTATGACTATCAAGATGAGCGCTGCTGGGCAGCTATTCACGCCAAATTTGCACAGATCATCGCACTGGGCGTGCAAAGCTTCGGCTTGTTTTTTGATGACATCCCGCCCGGCCGTGAACGCGTGGAAGACCACCTTGCGCTAGCCACACGTGTGTGCCACGCTTTCCCGGATAAATCATTCGCCATTTGCCCGATGGTTTATCACGGGCGCGGCAACGAGCCGTATATCTGCAAACTAGGGCAAGGCCTGCCCCAAAACGCCGATCTATTCTGGACAGGCCGTAATATCTGCTCGCAGTGGCAAGATGTGCAAGAGGCCGAGTTTTTCCACCAAAACACGGGCAAACAGCCGCTTTATTGGGACAACTACCCCGTCAACGACGCAGAGATGTTCCACGAAATGCACTTGGGGCCAATCGCGGGCCGCGACCCGCAGCTGCACAAGCACGCACGCGGCATTCTCTTCAACGGCATGGAGTACTTCGAGTGCACCAAGCTTGCTTTCCTCACCTGCGCCGACTACCTGCGTGACCCGGAGAACTACGAGCCCGAGCAGTCTTGGTTGCGCGCGCTCAACGCCCTGTTTGGCGCAGAAGACGCCGCACGGTTTATCTATTTTGCCGAGCAGTGCAACACCAGTTGCCTCAAGCAGCAAAACGGCCCGCGCATGGTGGCTGCCGTGGAGGGCGCAGCTGTGCTGTGGCGTGCAGGTGACCTGCCCGGTGCGCTTGCGATGCTGCAAGATTTCAACGCAAAGCTGGAGGATACCCGCGCATTTTTGGCCGAAAGCCAGCACCCCATGGTTGCCGAGCTGGGCAAGTGGATACACAAATACAACAAATATGTTGACCTGTTTGGACTGACGATTGAAGTGCTGCAAGGCAAAGCTGAGCGCGAGAAATTAAAACTTGCATTGCATGAATACAACGAAATTGCGGCCGTGTTCACCGAGTTCGCCATGCGTGCATTTGTGGAGCAAGTCATCGCCATAGGAGAAGAAAACACATGATTAAAACCGCCGTTATTCTCGACGCTGGCCGCGGCACCAAGCTATGGCCCTACGCCCAGCTGCGCAGCAAGGGGATGATTCCCGTGGGCAACAAGCCTGTGCTACGCCATCAAGTGGATGCCCTGCGCACTGCGGGCGTGGAGAAAATCATCATCGTGGGCGGAGCGCATGCCGCATTGGCGCGCAATCACTTTCGCAACGATTCCCACGTGACTGTCATCGAGGACAAACAGCCGCGTGGCTCAGCGTTTTCGCTACTGGCTGCAACAGAGCACATCACCGGCGACTTCATCGCCCTGCATGGCGACTGCTTCATTAGCCCGAGCGATATTCAAGCACTGGTGCAAGCGAAAGAATTGCCCGCCGTGCTGGTTTCCCCCATCGGCGAAAAACGCCGCAAGCAGGATTTTATTTCATGCTCGGTGGGCGACGACCGCGTGCACGCGTGCTGGGGGCACCCGCGCAGCCGCGGCGAGCATTTCGCCGCCGGCTTTGCCTTTGCACATGAGCACCTACAGCTGCTGAGTAACAACAGCGGCCTGTTCACCAGCGTGGAAGTAGGCGCGATGCCCGCACAAGAGGGCTACATCGAAATGAGCGTGAATGATTATATCAAAGACGGCGGCGAAGTCTTGGCTGTGCATGCAAAAGACCAGGTCGTGGACATCGACAAGCCTTGGCACATCCTCGAGGCTGACCACGCCGTAAAAAAGCTGTGGATGGCTAACCTGACCGAGAATCAACTGGCCGAGGGCGCAAGCATTCACCCCACAGCCTATATTGACGGCGTGGTGGTGCTGGACGAGGGCAGCAGCATTGGCCGCAACTGCACCATTGAGGGCAAGCTCATTGTGGGCAAGAACACGAAGATTGACAACGGCGCAATCTTGCGCGGCGAGAATATCATCGGCGACAACTGCACCGTGCGCGACGGCTGCCTGCTGGAAAGCAGCACCCTTGGCCACAAGTGCTATGTTGGCCACGGCGCGGAAATGGACGGCGTGCTGTTCAACGGCGTGTATCTGTTTCACTACATGGAAATTTGCGGCGTGGTGGGCGAAAACACAGATATCGGCGCGGCAACCGTGTGCGGCACCCTGCGCTTTGACGACGGCCAAACCCGCCACCGCATCAAAGGCCGCTTGGAGGGCGAACACCCCGGCTGCGACGGCAGCTTCATCGGCGATTACTGCCGCACGGGCGTGAATGCGATTCTCATGCCCGGCGTAAAAATGGGCGTATACAGCATTTGCGGCGCGGGGGTTATGCTGCAAGAGGACCTGCCTGATAACACCCTTGTGTATGCCGAGCAAACCCTGCACAAAAAGCCCTGGGGACCTGAAAAATATGGCTGGTAGGAACTTTAATATGACTTCAACTGCAAAACACGCAGCACTTACTAACACATTCAACCTGCCCGTGCATAGCCTTGCCACGGCGCACCCCATGCTGCAAAACCCCGACCGCGGGCTGCGCATGGAAACCTACATCACCCTCGGCCAGCCGCTGCAATCCTACCCAGACAATGACGAATGCCCCTATGAGAAAATGCGCGGATTCATCGAAAAATACCGTGAAGAAAGCCCCACCGTGGTGCAGCTTTATGTGTACCTAACGCACTACAACGAAAAGCCATTGGACGACTTGGCCTTTGCACAACTTGAGAAAATGCTGCAGTTGCTGTGCGATAGCCATGTGCGGGCACTGCTGCGCTTTACCTATCAAAACGAGGCAAACCCCGACGCCGCCTGGCCGCAAGTGCGCGAGCATCTGCAACAAATTGGCAGGTGGATGAATGATAATCCCGAACTGGTGCAAGATAGCATTTTTTGCGTGCAGGGCGGCATTGTTGGCCTATGGGGTGAGGCGCACAATAACGTAAATTTCCACAGCCAGCACATTGGCGATGCCTTCAACCTGCTGCTGAACATTGTGCCGGATAACCTGTTTGTGCAACTGCGTAACATTGATTTGCTGCCCGAAATCTCACCTGAACACACCGCACGTGTGGGCATGCACGACGACTACTTGATTGGCGAAGCCCACGGCCGATGGAACTTCTTTCTTGGGCGCGATGGCGATGATTGCCAGGCTGCGCAAGCCGGCTTTTGTCGCAGCATCAACGATGGCGAAATGCCCTGGGGGCATGCGACTTACTATGACGAACCGGGTACGCATAACCTCGATAGCATGGACGTGATGCCCATTTTGCAGCAGTGCTTGCAGTATTCGCTCACCACGCTTTCGCTGGAGCATAACTACCGCGAAGACATACCCGGGCGCACATTTTCCATGAAACGTTGGCGTGAGCAACAGCTTAGCCTGGCGCAGTTGCAGCAGGCCGGTTTGCCTTATCATCCCGCGCTGCTGGATGATAATGGCAACATCAACACCTTTGAATATATCTGCCATCATTTGGGCTATTTGCTCACCGTCACAGACTTTGCGCTGGATAGCGATGTGCTGCACTTTACCATCCAGAACAACGGCTTTGCCGCGCCGCTGAATTTCCATGCGCTAAGCCTACTGCTGGACGGCGAGGAATTCCCCTTGGCTGCTTATGATCGCTATGCACTGGGCAGCATGCAAGCAGTAACCTACACCGTGCAGCTGCCGCAACTTGCGACGGCACAGCACATTGGCCTGCGGCTGGCACGACAGGCTGGCTCGCCCATTGCTGCGCGGTTCATGAACAACACAGATTTCGTGGGCGGCGTGCAAATGCTCACACAATAGGAGGGTACTGACATGCGTAAATTCATCAGCACAATTTTGATTGGAGTTCTTATCATGGCAAGTTTTGCTGCTGCAGCGGCGGCTGTCGAGCCTGCACAAGCGGCTGTCACCTACGAGCAATTTGGCGCCGTGGGCAACGGTGTGACCTGCGATTTTGATGCTATCATCGCCGCACATGCCCACGCCAACGAGCATGACCTGCCTGTGCGCGGCACGCCCGGCGCGACCTATCGCATTGGGGAATCCGGCCGCACGGCCATCATTCAAACCAGCACCGACTGGACAGGCGTGAACTTCATCGTAGACAATTATATTGTGCCGATTGGGCAGCATGGCTACAACATTTTCAGCGTGCAATCGCGCTATGCCGGCTTTGACGTTGAAGCAAGCGGCATCGACAGCTTGGCACGCGGGCAAGAGCACATCGACATCACATTGCCGCAGCGCGCGCTGGTGTTTGCGCGCAACGAGAACGAACGCATTTTCATTCGCCGCGGCGTGAATGCCGACCAAGGCCGCGCCAAAAGCGACCTGTTCATCGTGGACGAAAACGGCAATGTTGACCCCGCAACCCCCATCGTGTGGGACTTTGAAGCGGTCACCAGCTTGCGGGCCTATCCCATTGACGAAACGCAGCTGACCATCACCGGCGGACACTTCACCACCATTGAAGCACAGCCGGGCTGGGAAAGCCCTTACTTCAACCGGGGGATTAACGTGCGGCGCTCCAACGTGGTGATTGACGGCTTGAAGCATGAAGTAGTGGATGTGGTGCCGGGTGAGGCGCCACCGAACAGCGGTTTTTTAGTCATCGGTGGTGCTGCCTATGTGACTGTGCAAAACAGCACCTTCACCGGCCGGATACGTGCGATTCATGGATCTTATGATATTCAATTTTCCAATGTGGTGAACGTGCTGTTTGACAACGTGCGGCAATTCAACTGCATTCACGACCGCGCCTACTGGGGCATTATGGGTGCCAATGAAGCCAAAAATGTGGAGTTCAACAACGTTAGCCTGTCGCGCTTTGATTTTCACACGGGGCTATATAACGCCGCCGTGCGTAACTCCGAAATTGGGCATTCCAGCATTGCCATCATTGGTGGTGGCACGTTTTTGCTGGAAAACTCCACGGTGACTGCGCACAATCTCATCAATTTCCGCGATGACTTTGGCAGCACCTGGAACGGCGACGTGATCATTCGCAACAGCGTGTTTGTGCCCAGCCACGGCAACAACGATGTGATTTTGTTTCGCGTGCTCAACGATGGATTTCATGACTTTGGCATGCAGACCTACATGCCGCGCAACATTGTGATTGACGGCCTGATGATTTACGATGGGCCGCCGCGCCGCAGCTTTAACTT
>Ga0131853_10002083_pt1 | contig 35901 bp, 17 predicted proteins | sample TergutLab28metaG_FD_92764 | JGI IMG/M metagenome (GOLD analysis project Ga0131853, IMG submission 92764) | Labiotermes labralis P1 segment gut microbial communities from Petit-Saut dam, French Guiana - Lab288 P1 (version 2) (version 2) | ecosystem: Host-associated > Arthropoda: Insects >... | reverse complement strand
ATGTTGTCGAGTTACTCAATTATTACACCAACCACTGCACATATATAAAATTTATAAAATTTACATATTAAAACATTAAAAACGCTCCGACATGTTTCGGTCCTAAGACCATCATCAGGGAGCTATATATTCCTTGCTAAAGTCACACTATAAATAGTCACAAATTAATTTCGTTGTACAAGTTGGGTGTTGTGGCAGCATGCCGTGCTGTGTAATGTGATACTCACGCAACGAAGCACAGAATGCACATCCGTAGCAGGGCACTCTTCGCAATATAACATTACACAACACGGCATGCTGCCACAACACCTAACTTGTACAACGAAATTAATCTGTGACTATTTCTTGTGTGACTTTAGCAAGGAATATATAGCTCCCTGATGACGGTCTCAGAACCGAAACATGTCGGAGCGTTTTTAATGTTTTAATATGTAAATTTTATATATGTGCAGTGGTTGGTGTAATAATTGAGTGAATAGGGCTGTTTACAATCTGGTAAATAGGTGTTAAATCCTCAACACAGAAAGAGTGGCGGCGATGTTTAAACCTGCCTCATATCCAGTCTGTTCGAGGCCCGTTTCTCCATGAATGTGAACGTGAAATTTCATGAAATTTACCAAACTGCCATGAATATTGAGACAGTACATTCCTCAAAACACTGCGTTACACCCATCAGATTACTTGCTGTCTGTGCCGAAGTCAAGACGGTGTAGACCTATTCTTCCCTGTCCTATCTATGCCTCAGTTGTTTTGCAGTCCTTAAACAGGTCTTACACTTCACATGCATTACATAATTACAAAGAAATACAACTACGTGCCAGGTATCCTACCAAACAGCACGTACTTTCTTCGTCAGGTTAAACATGTTGAAAAAGTGACCACAGGCGTTACGTCCTGCACAACCGTGTGTATTGTTGTAGTTGTCTTGTATGGGTGTTGTTAGCTTATGTGTATTTGTTGTACTATGTGTGCATTGCTGTTTTTTTTTACTTTAGATCCCGGACTGCTGTCTAGAAGTCAGTATTCGGAAGGTCCTGCCACCGGCCACCTAGACACAAATTTTTTTCGGTTTCCCTGTGTCTATAAGCAAACGCTGAGATGGTTCCGAAGATTCCAAGTTGCCACTACATGCTTCTCATGTAGCCTCCCGACTTATATTCAGTAGTAACCGACTTCATGTTTTGCGTGCATGTAAAATAACCACTGCCACCGGGTAACAAACCAATTGCAGTTAATAAATATTATTATTAACATAGTTTAATAAAAATGTGACTAGTTTCGGCACAGTTTTCGGGCCATCATCTTACCTGTACACCAGAACCCATGAAAGAAACTATACAAATCATCTAAAAACCATACAGAGAGATATCTCTTCCTTTACACTGATGTATAGAACTTCGTAAAAATGCGTATGATTAGAGGAAACAATGTAAAAAATATACATATAAAACTATATGAGAAAGGCTACATATTAAAAGAGAAATATGATCAATAATCAATAAAATAAAGAGGTAGGCAGATTAAAATTAAAGTGCACAGTGAAGCTTCTTTCTATAGTCTGGCAGCGGGCGGACCAAAGTTCTCCGAAATTTGCTACTGCTGATAAGTGGAGCCGAGGCGTTTTAGAGCAAGCACGTTCTCTTCGTTACCATGTGACAGCGTGTGTTAAATTATTCGTTAAGAGATTATATAGCAACTTTAGGTAGTTGACATATCGGAAGGATAATGTTTTAAACAACATTCATCACGTGAGATGTTCGAAAGTGCACTACGAGTTCTTGCTGCCTGTTTATTAATCTGAGCAAAAGGGGGGAGGGGGGGTGTCATCTAAAGACTGAACATTTTCTCATGAATTCGAACATAACCGAAGCACCAATATACGTTCGCGTGTCTTCTGTGTGTTACCCTCGCAATGTTTTGATCGTAACTCCAAGGAATTCTACCAAATGTTTAAAAGATCGTAGCTGAAGTTAATCATGTATTCTAACAGGACAGAATAATTAACAGTGATTAGTTCTCTACCTTGCTGTAACTCCTGCACCAGTAAAGGACAGTTAACATTCAAAGGTCCTTGCATTGCTAATTTATTCGTAGAGTACAAACAACAAGAAGATGCAACGTTTCACAATTTATTTATTTCTGTAAGACGCTCTACATGTTTCAGACGGTTTTTCCATCCATTATCAGGAGCTCAAAACTGCACATACAGCGTCAGGTATTGGTCTGACAAATACCTGACGTTGTATGTGCAGTTTTGAGCTCCTGATGATGGAGGGAAAACCCGTTTGAAGCATGTAGAGAGTCTTACAGAAATAATTTTTTTTAATTGAAGCATCACGATGTGCTCTCAACGTAATATAATGTTATACAGTGTACGTCAGCACAATCACTTTATTATATAATAAGTTCTTATATAGGTGGATGCATTTGGCTTGACTAGCCGCAAATTTGAAAGGAAACATCGCGATGTGCTCTCAACGTAATATAATGTTACATTGTGTACGTCAGCACAATCACTTTTTTATATTATAGATGACTAGGTTATAGTCCAAACATGTAGCCTTGTATTACCTTATATAATAAAGTAATTTGCTGATGTACACTATATAACATTATAGAAAGAAATAAATTGTGAAACGTTGCATCTTGTTGGTTGTACTCTGCAAGTAAATGACAGTTAGTGGTGCTCCCTTTGAAAGTGTGGTTTCTTGTCAGTTCAGAAACTTCGTGCAGTTAGCGTGAAAGAACTGAAATGTAAACACCTTAAGTAGCTTGCCACCAAACGTGGGAACTTAACCCGATTAATGTAAGAACAAGTTGTGACACTGACAGTTGTAACACTTTTTACTCTTACTTAACATTAAATATTCCTCAGGGGCTCCTACACTCACAATTAACTTTTACAGCTAAATAGGTATTATATTAAAATCACTGTCATCTGGAACGCTACGTCGTTTCGTATGAAAATTCTGCTGCCCCCCCCCTCTCAATATATCCCACGAAAGAGGCAGCAGTTTCCTTCGGAACGTTCGCTTGAAGTCACCCAACTACACCAACGCATTCCAAAAGACAGTGTTCATTATATTCACGCCCACAAAAACGTAAAATGACACAAATATCGCAATTTTATGAAGCATTCTATGAAATAACCGCACACTATTTCTTAAAAAAGCATTAAGTTAAAGTCAGCCGTTCTGAAGTCCATGGTCCTTAACATTGATTTAAGAACATCTTAAAAATGTTCAAAAAAATAAGAGAAAACATTTTCGGAAAGAAAGTACGAACGTTATGAGACACACACTTGCATTTCCCACGCTGAGGAATGCTCAGCAAGAATAAACCCTATACAATAAATCGGCTCTCAGATTTGATGTGTATTGGACCGTGCATCATTTTGATAACCGAAGAATAAAATCCAACCAGATGCCACATATTACTTTATTATGCTTATGTTAGGCTCAACATGTTTCGGGCACCATTATGCCCTTCATCAGGAGCTTACGACGATAACGTTGATTACCACATAGGCCGTCTGGTTCTCGAGTTGCTGCTGGTTGGAAGTTAAGTGTAGGCAGGATGGATGAGTGTCCGGACCGAAAGCTGTAACACGTGTTATCACGTGAATCAGCTCTCATCTACTGGCAAGGAAATGTTTTGTTCGAGAATTTAAGTGGCTGACGAATAAGCCAAACAAAATCACGGTAAAATTACCTCTGTGCCCAGGTACAAAATGGAGGAATACAAAGGGTGCAGATTGAAGGTTTGTTGAAATAAGTATCCAACCATCGACATGCCCCACACAAGTGGCCGGCCTACAGGTCATTTGAAGACACGTCCTTTCGGAGCATTATGCACTACAGCAAGTGCGTGAAAGCAAAATATTTACTCCATGGAACCGAGTCCTTCTTGAGAAGTTAACCGGTTTGCAGCTAGTCAAGAAATTCCCCGCATTTTATGAAACCCCAATGTTCATTACAGCATTCACATGTGCCCGTCTCCTGTCCCTCTCCTGAGCCAGCTCGATCCAGTCCATAACCCTACATCCCATTTCCTGAAGATCCATCTTAATATTATCCTCTCATCTATGCCTGGGTCTCCCCAGTGGTCTCTTTCCGCCAGATTTCCCCACCAAAACCCTGTACACGCCTCTCCCCTCCCGCATATGCACTACATGTCCCACCCATCTCACTCTTCTCGGTTTATCATCCGAACAATACTGGGTGAGGAGCACATATCATTATGCTCCTCTTTATGTAGTTTTCTCCATTCCCTGTTACCTCATCCCTCTTAGGCCCACATATTTTCCTCAACAATCTATTCTCAAACACCCTCAGCCTACGTTCCTCCCTCAATGTCAGCGACCAAGTTTCACACCCATACAAAACAACAGGCAAAATAATAGTTCTTTTTATCTTTATCATTAAATTTTTGGATAGCAAACTGGAAGACTCTGCACCGAATGACAGCAAATATTCCCTGACTTCAATCTGTTCTTAATTTCCTCCTAATTTATATCTAGCCAATTCCCTGGCTGCTGCCGTAAGTGAACCTGTCCTATACAGGCTCCTAACATTCCAAGTACCAAATCTCATGTCCCTCTTTCGTTGCTTAGTTCGTACCGAAGTATTAGTCCAGGTCCGAGGCTTTGTCTGTGAATTTATTAATAAGATACTTTTAACGGGGGGGGAGTTATTAGCACCTCGCCAAACCCCCCCCCCAGCTACAGGACCACTCCTTTTCGGCTGTCCGCGACTGCTTATTCAATATTTTTGCAGCTAACCTCCATACTGGAGGCTGTTCCTCCATCCGTAACCTGAGGACGCGTCAAGCCGAGGCGTCAGGGACCCACTTATCACATGGCGTGAAAGCAGAACACAATAATAGAACTCTTCTCCATTTGATGATAGAGGCACTGCATTCCAACATAAGGTAATTACATAACTACCAGAATGCACGGTGTCATACCAAAGCCGAATTTCCAGGGCAGTGGAACAGTTTATAAACAGATCTATAAACACTCTACTCCGTGCTACAGATTCGAATACATCCAAGCCACAGCAAAAGACTTTCGGATTCGTTCAGGAGACTTAAAAAGTTCTCCATATTGCAGAGGACTGTTTCTGCACAAGTTCGTGGTGTTAGCACCGCCCCATTCTCATCATGTTTCCGTTCCGATGGATTTTAATAAACTTCAGGCTAGGAAATTGCAAGCTCAACATCAGACATTACTCTTGGTGAGCAATAATGGCTTATGTAAAATTTCAGCAAGGGGCAAAATATTACAGTCTATTTTGAATTACTGAGGTAAATTTACCATTAAAGACCGCGTAACATCCAAGAAGACTTGAATATTCAGTAATACCACTGTGAAACCCTTTAAAAAGCGCATTAACTGACTATTTGTAAGGTCCTTTAAAATCTGTTTACCTCGTGTCAGCAATTATCTGTTTTTTAAAACATTAATACATTGAAACCTAATGGACAAATCGGATCCGTCATTATGCAAGCGTCATCACCTAAACCACTTAATGAGGGTCTCACACAACGTTATAATGGTGCATAATGTTCAATATTAATATTCCTATTACTAACAACAATCCCTAAAAACCAAGTACATATACTTCACAATAAAATGTCCACTAGTTTCTAAACATACGTGGTCATCAAAAGGCAAAACTTGAAATATAAATTTCTAAGTCACAGGCCGACAACACATTCTTCCTTTTTAGGAAGGAATACAGGCTAAATACGGATCCACCTTACAGAAGGTGCACACAATATTATGCAGCCACAAACATTTAAAAAAAAGGTTTTAGTATACTAAATTTCACAGTAGCCATTAATAAATCAATACAGTAAATTTCACAAGTTATCAGTAATGTAGATAACTTCGCGGTAGCACCCTTTATAATTTTTGGTGAACTTACTCCCAGACCTTATACCAGGTATCCACAATACTGTCCTCTTGTCAGAAGAATGAAAACCAATCCGAAATAACCTCCAAAAAAAATTTCATTATTCTGCACATATTGGGGTTACCACGCGCCAGGAGGTCTGCAGAGGCATTATCCACACGACAGATTATTAAACGTTCTATATAACCAACACCTTGTATTCACAGCCTCCGAAACGTTGAAACGCGAGGATTCAGACCTTTCGGACAAACCGTAATACTTTTACGCTGTTCGCATAAGCCCGTTTTATCCTTTGTTTCTGCCTGGTCTTTCACCCTGAGGGAAGCAGGACATGGACTGAGAATATTTCAGAAAAGAATGTTGAGAATAATATTTGAACTTAAGAAAAGTTGATGGAGAAAGAGCGCAATGAGAAAATTCAGTCTGTTGTCCTCACTAAATATTAGAAGGATGACGAAATACTGGAGGATGATAAGGGAGAGACATGTGAGACGTATCGCAATATGATGAGGTAACAAATTCATGAAGAGTTTAGGCCAGAAACCTGAATGGAGATTACTTGGTAGGTTTATGCATAGTCTGTGGGGGGAGCGTATTATAACATCTGAAACAAACAGAACGTTACAACACGCACTTAAACACCGTAAGACTCGGATCGGTGACGGGCACCTGCAAATACGATAATGAATAGTCGGTTTAGAGAAAAGAGGGAAATTTCTTGAACAGAAAGGGACAATTAGCTTTCCAAGTATGATTCAAAATCGTGGAGATAACAACTAACTAGTCAGTTACTCTCACCTTTACCTGACTGTGTAAATTAGGCACTGTAGCTTTTGCAGAAATTACCCAGTAAAATTCATTCCACATTTCGTACAAAGCCATTGCAAAATAATTATCAAATTTCTACTGAATGCTACGTTATAATACTTTATAACATCATCCTATCAAAATTTGAAAGGAAAAACGTGTATGCAGTTACATAGAGCACTCTTCCATAACGAAAATTGATACAGATCTCTCAGCTCCCGTATTGTACTATAAAATGTTACCATACCGCGTTTTCAAATAGTATAATACCCAGTAATCGTAAGAGAAGCTGTAGAAATTACTCCGGGCCATCTAAACAATATATGGAATAGGCTTTTATAAAATAATAATATATAACCCTTTGAAACTTCAGCGAGGAACTGTCCAGCATAAAATTTTGTAGATAAAACAGTTCCGATGCAAGTGAATAGTTTCTGTCTAGAAAAAGTATTATAAGAAACACCTAATTTCAATAGTGGTCTGCAAGTCGTGGTAAGACCAATAAATAAATTTTATGAACGACATATATTCTTAGTTTCTCAACTTACCGTAATACTGAAGACAATTGCATAATTTCACTCCAATTTATGGCAGTCACCTCCAATTTCTGCTGTAAACACTACGATATCTGCCATCATTTGCTACCAGCTCAAAATTGGCATACATAACGAGACAGTAGCAAATGCGAACTGCTTCTCCTACTACGGCTAATTTAGTTATCAAGTAAATGTTGGTGATAATGTTTTCCGATTACAGAAAATAGCTTTTTCCGTGTATCTTTCCTTTTTGCTTAGTACATAAACCACCTGTAGGAACACTAAATAGCTGTGTATTCTCTCCAAACGTTGTATTTAACTGTTCTGAATACGTTTCAAAAAAAACCGGTAATTTGCACAAGTGGCATTAACCGGTCGGAAATGTAATACAGGCATAAACTGTTTTCTGTCAGGAAGAAACGTAATGTTTAAATCTCAGGTTTTTCCCCATACATTTCGCCTCTCCCCTGTCTGTATCATTCTACCAATGCTCCAGACGTATCTTCATCCAATAAAGTAATTTTTTTTGTAACCGGAAGGAATTGAAATAAAAGTGTTTTCATTTTAGGCTTCGAAAGATTAATTATGAAATTTCTCTAAATCATTTAATAACCTCTCAGATACAAAAACCAAACTACTCGAACCTCATAGTAATACAAAGACACACGTCCTTTATTCTTTGCATTAGTTCCGTGCTTCAAGAAAAAGACAAAACGTGGTTACCGTACATTTCAAATTTCAGGATATGAATATGTTATGAACAGATACCTCTCTAAGCATGACTGCAAGAGATTGGCTGGTTGCCCCGCGCAACGTTCGTCATGTCCTCAGCGACCCACTGCCATCTCAATAGAACGGTATCTTCTTACTCCGTGAAAGCAAGCCTTACTGCTTCAAGCTACAAACGTATACAGTCTAGTCCAAAATTTCGTTCCTTTATTTCCAGAGGTCGTACCGACAAAACCTCACACTGTGCCTATTGCTTCTAGATTATTCTAATACACACATGAATTTATTTATTGCTTGTCAAACTTTAAAGGATCCACGAAAGCAGATGGATTTACCTGTAAAGATAACAGCAAATAATCAAATATTCGAATTTAATAATTTTCCAACAAGATGCGACTTATTCAGGTTATTACATTTCTGTAGGCAGCTCTACATTTTTCGGGTGTTGACTCCCACCATCAGGAGCTCGTACAACTGTAAATAAATACAGCTTCTGGTATTGATTAATCGGATCTACTACCATCCGCTCTCGTTGTTGAGTTGGAACTCAACAACGAGAGCGGATGGTAGTAGAGCCGGTTATTCAATACCAGAAGCTGTATTTACAGTTGTACCAGCTCCTGATGGTGGGTGTCAACACCCGAAACATGTAGAGCTGCCTACAGAAATGTAATAAACTGAATAAGTCACATCCTGTTGAAAAATTATTAAATTCTATTCACGATGCACGGTCCCATGTATAAAAATTAAATATTCATTTACTAATAAATAAAATGTGTTATAAGTATTTGTGATAAAATTGTGTTATTTAACTAACACATACATTTGACACTTACCATCATCCATCTGTAATGGATATGATGGACCCATAATTTAATTTAAGACAGCAGCAGAGCCCGATTCCTAAACCCTACGTTTTAAACAAAATCGAAACGATTAAAAAGTTCAATAAAATAAAAATTAGACGCCTGTAGAGACACCGGTAGACTCATCTCGATAAAATAAAAGGGACAGACTCCAAAATATGTGTTTGAATAAAAGAAGAAACTTGGACATAGAGGCATTTTTATACTTTAATAAATTAGTATGCATAGGCAGGATTCTAACAACTAAATGGGAGAAAAATCAAATTCTGTACAAGCTAAACCATATTTTGACGCTGATGGCACATGGCAAACGCTCAAATCATCTGACGGTTCACACTGCATCTTTCGCTAGGAAAAGTACATGAGTCACTGCAACTACACTTTAGAGTAGGGGGGAAAAAAGGATTCAATGACTCAAATGAACGTAATAACAGAACACGATCTACTTAACCGGCATAAAATTCTACTTGTGGCACTTTCAAATAGGCAATGTTTTAGGGGTTGTTTCGTTAGAGGCAAATTTATAACAATGCGTGTATCTACAAATTCCGCACACTTACTTTCTTACTTACTTACTTACATACTTACTTACTTACTTACATACTTACTTACTTACTCCATGGTGCATAATCCTTCTTGAGAAGCTAACTGGTTTGCAGTTAGTCAAGAAATTCCCCGCATTTCACGGAACCCGAAGGTTCATTACAGCACTCACAAGCGTCCGCCACCTGTCTTTATCCTGGGCCAGCCCAATCCAGTCCACATACCCACATCCCACCTCCTGGAGATCCATCATAATATTATCAACCCATCTACGCCCAGGTCTCCCCAGTGGTCTCCTTCCCTCCGATTTCCCCACCAAGACCCTATACATCCCCCTCTCCGCACCCATACGCGCCACATGCCCAACCCATCTCATTCTTCTCGATTTTATCACCCGCACAATATTGGGTGAGGTGTACAAAACATTCAGCTCCATACCTTTTCTAAATAAATTGCGTAATTCTAGGGAATCTAATACCAAATTTAAACCGAATTCTTTTAGCGGTGCGGTAATTACAACTAACGGGCATCGTCTATTCTTATGAATTCAAGGTGCATCAACGCTGATTCGCCTGGTCACGTAATATCAGTCAGTTTTCTACTGATGCGGTATTTTGCATTGTAATGTTGCACATGTTTAAGTGTGAACGAGCTATCTTACATCTTGTCAACATCACGCTGTTAGGGGTGGTTTTCTTTTAGCCTACACATCTTAAGTATAAGTGTTAACTTATTCCAGCAGCCTGCTGGCAGGAAAGCGCATTTGGATCTATCTCCAATCAGCACAAAGGAAACACGTTACAGGTGAAACTAGACACGCTCTTTTCAGTCACCTTTTCAGATTCTTGCTACAACATACGCATGTTACGAACTCGTACATTTTAAATAAGAGTTTCTGTACAAGCTAGAAAATGAGGTGTGCAATTATGCGATACGCTGTACCTAATCAACAGCTGTCACGTTACATAATCTCAAATATCCACATCGTAGGCATGCTTACATTTATGCCATACAAAAATTTCATAAACGTACATTACTTGTACATACATACATAAACTAACAGCTTTTATAATTTTATTCCTGTATCTGCAATAATCTACCAATCGTCGCTGTAAAATGGAAAGCTAAATACACATTTCGTGCGACCACCATAAAATTGTTTCATATTCCACCAAACTTTCATATTTTGCATGATTCAGTTGCAATAAATAATTTCGTGATCTTCGTGGTACTGTCGCCGCCAGATCGCCAGTTCGAACGGCAGCCAAATTTGTATTATTAACAGCAGAAAATTAATATATACAAAGGACGATGATCTCTTGTAGCAATATGTACATACCAAGTCTCATTTAAATCTGTCAGAAGTTACTACGGGAAGAAAAACTGAGAGACAATAATCCAAATTCTTCGCATCGCAATAAAAAAAGCAAATTCAAAGCTGGGGTTTGTAGCTTTTATTTTACAAATTTTATCTGTTTTAGGATATATAAAGCAAACATGCAGATGGGCTGGGCATGTGGCGCGTATGGGTGAGTAGAGGGGGGTGTATAGGTTCTTGGTGGGGAAACCGGAGGGAAGGAGACCACTGGGGAGACTTAGGCGTAGATGGGTGGATAACATTAGGATGGTTCTCCAAGAGGTGGGACGTGGGTATATGGACTGGATTGGGCTTGCCCAGGATAGAGACACTTGGCGTCGCTTGTGAGTGCGGTAATGAACCTTCGGGTTCCGTGAAATGCGGGGAATTTCTTGACTAGCTGCAAACCAGTTAGCTGCTCAAGAAGGACTGTGCACCATGGAGTAAGTAAGTAAGTAAAGTAAACATGCAGGTAGGGTTGTCCAAATGACTATAATTTTAAATTCAGAAATATGTTTAACATGATTTCTTAAGGCAGAATATCGTGGAAGTTATATTTTAACAAAGGTTAAATTGTATGTTATTTTTATCCTAGGCCTTACACAACGTCAAAGTTTCTGTACAAAGACACGACTTTTCACAAGCTGGTTGTGCCTGCTCTTCTCCATGGCCTCAGTACACTCTAGACCAAAGGAATCCTGTGACTAAGACTAGTTCTTTCAGACGGCCGCATCAAATACACCCCCTACCTGTTGCCTGAAAACAAAAGCAGAAGTACCTTGCGAAACGTATTTCATAACCCAAGAAGAGACGACCACGGTGGATGGTTCGGACCTCCACAGCGGTCGTAAATGTGCTACATAAAGGAGATGTAACAACAATAAACACGCCTCATGCGTTCGTTATTCGGCAAGAGGGTTTGCTTTACCACTTGTGTATATCGAAACATTCCCATGGATCTGCGCTGTCCCTAGTATCACCGTCGAGCTCCCCGCTCCCCGTAAAGCACAATTCCTTTTACTTCCCTACGGTCGTACACCCATACAACAGAATACTCCAGGTGCGGAAGTTACACCCCTTCGGTCCCTTTCATCTTCGCGCAGCCAAACCCCACCACCCAGAAATGTAGTGTCCATGATTGCCTAGAGCAGACAGCCGGCTAAAGCATCCACACTGGACATCAGCTGTCCGAGATTGTGAGACTTGTTGCTGCTTCGTTACTGTTCTCTGGTTTTGCTGTCCTTCATCGCGGCTGACAAAACAACGCGAATTGCAAAACTGTGACGCGATAATTCGAGATTATCGCTTCTGGTTTCTTAGCCACTATACCGTCGTAATACTTTTAATACTAAACTTGATACTGATAACCAGGTGAAAATCTTTGCAAGCTATAAGCACTTTAGACTGACTGACATACTTTGTAGATCACAGGTTGTTTGTGGGTGAATACAATCGTAGCCAGACAGAGCGGGGCTTCGAGTACCGTCATTTCTACCACCTATGGGATTTCTTGCTATGACTTTAATATGGTTCATAAGCCTCAATATTTTCGCACCGTTCTGTATCTAAGATAACATCTCAAATGTCTAATAATACTGTAACCTTACTGATTAGTTTTCTGTTTCAAATAGCTACAAGAACGTTAATTATGTACAGCAATTTCACGCTTTTAGCCGTCTGTAACAATGATACAGATACAAATAGCAATCAACTAGGCCTGCTTCACATGGGTATGAACTTTCAATTCCCTAATTTTACACACTGCTGCTTAAAGCCAGAAAATCCAGAAGCGACTCATAAGCAATTCTGACAGTTGTATGTCATTTCCGGGTTCCGCGTCAAACAGAAGACAAGAAGATATTTTTAGTAAGTATTCCTGTGAGTTATGCAGTAATGCTCCTAATATTTAGCCTACAAACATGTATGTCACATCACAGGAGAGAACAGTACGTAGCAAGTCTATGCTGAAGGGTTTGTGACAAACCAAAAAATACATTAATGGAGAAAAAAAGTCCAGGCTTGAGGGACTGGAGCCCTATATTTATTTTTCCAACTTGACCTACAAGGCCAGATTCTAGTCGCTTATAAACAGAATTTTCTTTTCTCAAGAACTGTTTTTCACGTACTCTGTTTATTCTTGCTTTCTTTCTTTCTTTCGTTTGTTTGTTTGTTTCCTTGGTTGGTTTCGTAGATTTCAGTAATAGTGTCAGAACGTCAGACGACACGTGGTACTCTAGCCAACCGTAAGTAACGAAATGGTCGATATTCTTGAGGCTGAAGTCGTTCAGTCAGGTACTTGCAAACTTTGACGGTCGATGGGTAACTCCCTTTTTCCTGTGTCTTCCTGGCTGCCCACTTTCATTCCTCTTTTTCACTTCCCTTCTCTTTCTCGTACCTACTTCCCACATTATACTACTTGCACTTTTTAAAGTTTTTTCTTGCCTGTTTTCCCTTCCACACTCTTATGCTATGCCCTCCTGCAGCGAACAAACCTTGTCACAGCATTGGCTTCATCTGGGTCATTCATAACCCCAACCCAACTTTCCACTTCTCACTCTGTGTAGTACTTTCTCCCGCAAAGCTTCGTTCTACACTGAATATGGAGGAAGAGGTCCTCCCAAATTCAGTCCTTCCATAAAGAGCTTCATGTCTTCGGGTTGATTTTCAAGACACCATGCGTTTTATTTAATTCAAGGAAACGCCTATTACTACTGCCTGATGTTACAGAAAGTTCGATCGAGCAGACTGGTGCAGCAGTAGTGCTACAGATGTTAATTCGGTAGGCATCAAGTCTGAATACATGCCAGTAAACTAACCTGAGATTGTTCGCAGATTTCTCCAGTCTCTCCAGGTGAAACCGAACTTGTTGCTCGATAGAACGAAAATTTATTCTTTCAAAATCCTTTCCAATTCATTATTCACCAGTCATCCTAAATCAAAACCATAAAGTCTAAGATAATGACAGCATAACAAAACAAGCCACAAACTGAAGGAAGTAATAACAATCCTTTGTCTATTTCAAAATTATGGAAAGGGGGGATTCTTCACCTTAAACAAAACATGGCAGGTGTTCAATACTGCAGTTAAAAAAGAAACGCATAGCATAGAAAATCTTTCCACTTTTGCAGTTATTGGTTCTGTATTTCTAAACTTCAGAAGTTAAACTACACAGACATGTCTTCTTTAATTAAATTTAATTAGCTCAATGTCAAAGAAAGAAGCAAATATCTACTGACATAAACTGTGTGTTTAATTTTCTCGTATAATCTTTTCAACTTTAACTAAATTAAATATATTTAGAAAGCTAAATTCAAAATGTGCGCAGAAAAAGATGCAGGTCTTCATATAACCTATTCGTCATCGTTGTCCAACTTTTTCAAAAAGTGGAATGTATTTATGAATGTCATATAAAACGTTTCAATACCAAATCACATAAAAAACTGTTTATCTGCTTTGTAGTTGCTCCAAGAATACAGAAAGTTTGATGGACGTAGCACCGTTGAAAGATTTTGGTAACGTGTAAAATCCGGTCGATGTAGAAGTCAGAAAAGTACCGGGTCGAAATCTCCAAGATGATTCCAGTGTCTCCGAATTTAGAGTCAAATATGGTATTAAATTTTACTGACCTTAATAAATGCGAAATTATATTTAATAATGATAAAATATGAGATCAGCATGGGCTAGATTAACATATAATCCGATAATAAATCATAGGTTGATGAAGAGTACACTAGTCGGCTTAATTACGACCGTCACATTCTCGTAACCTAATTAATGGAGGCAGACAGGTCAAAGTAAAACAAGCAGCAATACAAATAATACTGGGAAACGGCCTACCTAAAATGTACATTCAGTTCACATTAAACAATATACGTGCAAAACAGAGAATAAAATAACAAAAAATTAAAAGCTGTTAAATGTACACGGCTTCTGCCTTCCGGCTTCCTCTAGAAAGGCCCAAAATTTAAAGTACAAAAAATTATATATATATATATATATATACCTTACGTTGAATATGGGTGTGAAACTTGGTTTCTCTCATGACCGAAGGAACAATGAGGGTTTTAGCGACAGGGTGCTGATGAAGAAATTCGAACCGAAGAGGGAGTACCCTGCAGGAGGCTGCAAAATGTTCGCGCAATAAGGAGCATTATAATTTTAATTCCTCGCCATATATTACAAGTAGAATGGTGACAAAATAACACATTTCACGCATGGAACAGAAGCCATATTATGCAGCCGTTTTGTTGGAAAGCTGAAGGAATTAATCGCCTTGTAGAACAAGGCGTATTGAAAGTACACTATTTAAATTGATCTTAAGAAAGTAATATGGGGGGGGGGGGGTGTTAAACAGTTATTCTGACTTACGACAAGTACCTGTGGTAGGCTCTTGTGAACATGGTAATGAACCTTGGGGTTTCACAGATTTCAAGGAATTCTTGACTGTATAGAAATCATTAATATTTCTGAACATCCCCACGCATTTTCTAAGTTGCGTTTCAATCCAAATGAAATTTGAATAGCTCGGTCGTTATTGCAACTAGGCCAGGGGCTGGTTAACCGCTAAATCGCTTTCGATTGTAAGCAGGAAGACATAATTGTCTCTCTTCTACATTATCCCGTCCATCCCAGGGACACATGCATCTCCCTATCCAATTGCAATCAGGGTTCTTCACGCGGCTATATAACGGCTGGGGCGTGCACGTGAGCGCTCATAATATCAAGCATATGTGAATCTGCATCCCCCCCTCCTATGTGTTATCTACATTTGATCCCGAAATAAGCATACCGAATATAAAACAGGATAAAAATTAGTCAAAAAACACAACTACGAAAATATATTTAGCTAAGTAGTAGCATCACCAATAAACTATATGCTTCGGCCCAACTAGTGGCCATCATCACGTTACATCCGTCTGCTACAAGAGTTTTATACAATATGCATATCTGCGTCTAGATGTTGAGATCTCATCATCTAGTGTTCTATTGGTAACTAATGCACATAGTGGAAAAAAACTGGGTGGCCCCACGACCACAAGTTAGGCCGAAACATGTAGTTTATTGGTGATGCTACTACTTAGCTAAAGATATTTTCACAGTTGTAGGTTTTTTGACTAATTTTTATCCTATTTTATACGGTTGTAGTACACAACGGAGATGCCCCAACTTAAAATTTAAAAAAGCATACCCAAATTTTAAGTTTCTTCTCGCCCAAGTAGGACGAACTTCAGGAAAATGAAGTTGTGCTTTTTTACATCTTTAGTACTCCACAGAGACTGGATAAGTCAAACTTTCATTTTGCTAATAAATGCCGTAAAATTCAAATAATGGGGCTACTTTCAAAGTTGAGTCCCAGATAAAAGTTTTAAGAAAGTTAGAATTGCCGCTGAATAAATTAAGAAATGCTTCTATTCTGACACGTTGTGTCCCTCGGTTTGTCTGTAAAACAGTGCAACTTAGGGGAATTGTGTTTGACACATCATTTGTGTTGTGTTCCTCTTCACGATTAACTAGCGAGTTTCGCTCGCAATGGGTGCAGAAATGCAAGTAGATATTCATATACAATAACTATTATTCTTCCAGATTCTAATAAATACTGGAATGAGTCGAAATTTTTTTTACAATAATTTCCAGTAATATGTCATAAAAACCTGTTTCCTGGTAGTCGAATGCGTACAAACAGATACGGCACAGCTAGACACGTCGCATAATTTGAAACTTTTTTAAGCGAGTGAATGACGTTTTAAATTCTATGCCTTTCTGAATATCAAGTTAATTCTATCCGAATGTCCAAACAAGTGACACAACAGTGCTTACTCCTGTACCTGAAAACGTATTCTGTCACTTGGTAATATTCCACAGAGTCTGGACAAGCACCAACCAACCAACCAACCAACCAACCAACCAACCAACCGACCGACCAATAAATTAACTAACTAAAGAGCTACGTACGCTAACTTTCACTATGAAACGAATACAAGAAACGTGAAAATGGTACCTTGTGAACTTTAAAGTTATTGTATTTAAGCTAACGGATTGGTCAAGTCCTTGAGCGTGTATGCTAAAGACTACTGCTGCTGTCCGGATAAGACCCTCGCCTGGTAATTAGATCTTCGGACAGAAAACACTGGTCTGAGGGAAGGCTGGGTTTGAGCCAAGCAAGACGACGCGGCAGACCACTGACGGTGATGTGATGGCTGTATTTTTATACTTAATTGAAAAATATGTAAAGAAGGGTGTTTTGCCCAAACTTATCTTCGACTCTGAAAATGAAGTCCGTACGTTCATCCGAAACGTTTGTTTCTCTCCATCGAACTACGCGTTCCCACGTCTCAGAAGATAGCAAAATTCAAGAAGCACGCTCTCGTCCAGCCCGTACTGCTGTCACTACAAAGGCTGGCTGTCCATGCTCCCTTCCGACATTTCGTGACATTCCGTTTTCCGGGATACGATGCCCCATCACTGTGTGTTACATCTTGAAGGGCTCAGACGACCTCCGAACCTTTGAAGACGATGGCAATGCGTTCCTTCGAACCTTCGGGCAGCATTTACCTTGTGACACAGATTCACATCCCGTAACAGCTGATTCCTCAACGACGCCACCGTGAAGACCCCAAAGCTCAAAGTCGTGGTATGTCAGTTATTTACGGTACAGATACGCAGCCACCTTCCTTTCGACGGCAAACCGCCAGGTTGAAGGACCACTTCTAGTCGGCTTCCTGTCACTACTTGTTCAGCAAGTGCATCTATCCTGAACATCTGAGAACGTGCCATGTGTTTGTGACAAGGAGCCACTTAACCCAGCGTCTGCTTACTCAACGTAAATGCTATACTATGGTGTGTAACAGATATGCTGTTGACTTTAAGGACAAGTTACGACGCAATGCGTAATGGATAATTCTTAATCAGATACGTGCTAAGGCGCAATGTTACTTATAAGTGAATACTACAATGGCTGGAGGGGACCGCGGTAGCACAGTCGTTAAGGTGCTGTGTTACAAATCGGAAGGTCGCTGGTTCGATCTCAGCCCAGTGATATAAAATCCTTCCGATCGCACTATGGCCCTGGGGTCAACTCAGCCTTTAACAGAAATGAGTACCAGGAGTATTTCCTAGGGGTAAAGGCGGCCATCCTGTGCCGGGAACTGGGAAGTTTAACTTCCTGGAACCCTCTGGGCCACTCCAGGCCTGTAACGGGACTCCTTTACCTTTACTATAATGGCTGAACGAACGAGTAAGTGAAAGACTCCCTTACCTGGACAGGAATTGTCATCCTGGCTCTCTTATTTCGACAGTGTGCCTTCTATCTCTTTACAGACTATACGTAATCTGCAATCGTACTGTAAGATTTTAAGGTTTCGCGGCCGTGAATTTAAAGTGACGTCATGTAGTTTGGTACTGTACAAAGGTAAGAGAGTTCCTTCGGAATGACCCGCCTTTCAAAAAATAATCCTTGCAGTAACATTGGTACGTTAATAGTCATGTTCAAAAAGTAGATCGTAGCTCAAGTGTTGGATGTCTTCGCTCGAACTCTAGATAAGAATAGACAGAATCCTAGTCAAGTCGAACAGAAAAAGTGCCGTAGCTGAGACTATTTATTCTGGGTTAAATCCTAGAAAAAATCCACGTAAAATTTGTGACTGAAAGTGTGGCACTCGGAAGGGTTTCCTACAAGCACTTTGGTGTTCCTCTGCCGTTTAAAATTCCACCAATTCCTCACTGTAATCAGTCAACATGGGCTGGTACAAGAGACATAATGAAGGTCGCAGTAACGTCGCCACCAGTACCCCTTGCCCTCCTCATCCACCCGAACTCTTATCTGCTTGACGTTCAAACACCACTGAACTTCTTTTGGCTGCCAGGTGTGTAAATACGTAAAAACTAAAATTTTCCATGAGACTGAAGTGAGAATGACGTAACATATGCTATAATAAAACATCAATACAACAAAAACTCCACGGAGCACACAGAGTCATTTCCCAGTTACCGCTTCGTATTTCGAACCACGTGAAGCCAGTACACACCTATCCATATCATAACTTCAAAGTCCATTTTAACAGTCCATCCCTCCCTTCTATGTATAGTCTTCCAAAAGACCTCTTTCATTAGGTTTCCAGACAAAATCCTGTATTCGTATCTCTTCTCTAATACGAATGCCCTCTGTGGCAAAAAAATCTCACGTTACTTGACTGGACCACCCCTATATTTAATACGAAATAAAAAAATCATATTTTCTTTACGTAAGTTCCTCCAGCTCCCTGTAACATCCTCTTATGTTCAACAGTCTTCCTCAGTGTCCTCTTATGAAAGACACTCGGTTTATACTCTTTTCCAAAACGCAAAAGCTCACGTTTTTAACGCCTATATACAGCAAAAGAACAATTATGAATGCGTACATTTTAATCTGTATTTTTCTAGATTGATGGAATGATAAAAGAAAATGTTCATAGTTTATATACACATGTAGAATGAAACGGACTATTGATGGCTATATAATGGGGGAAAAATATTCGTGCACGAACTCTCTACATAGTTATTCCTTGCCAAAATATAATTTTTAAATATCAAACAACACACGTTCGGGAGACAATAAGTCCTCTTTTCCCAAGATATCCTCTTTCCTGACCCAAAAATTTCGGCCCGGGGTGGGTTTTTTTAATCTGCATTAACGTCCAGGTTTTTAAGGTACGTTGTTTATGAAAGCTTTTGAATATTCTAGCGGTACTAATAACGAAAAATTTACTATCCTTTTAAAAAATACACCATTTCTGTATTATCAGTCCCATTCAACAAAACAGGAACACGCGTTCAGTATGTGATCTTCAGAATCTCCAGAAACACTCTGGCGCGAAAATTCTGAATAACGTTAACTCAATGAAAAAACACTGAAAATGTCTCACCCAGAATTTCGAACTCACAAAAGTTAAGTAACTGCTAACACAGAAACGTACAGAAGGACGTCACGAAGAGTGACACGTTCTGTACTGGAAAAAATCTATGTTCAGCACTTGCATAAAATATTTGGATGACAGTACGAAACCTACGGCAGACTTCTCGTTTCACGTGGCCCATAATTAAAGACACAGAAATCAAATGATGTAGAACCTTCTACCCAATTTTTTTATAAATAATGAGATGCCAATGGATGAAGTAAATTGTTTTGACCAACTACCTGAAAAAATTCGCGGAAAGTCGTTTATCATTACACTCGAAAGCCAGAAACAGACCAAATATTCTCACATCAAACAAGCAATGTACCCGCAACGTAAACTCTGAAGCGATTTCGCGTAACCATTGTTGCCGTGTAAAAGCAATAAGTATTATATATTGAGTGTGTGTCTGCAGCCCTAGCAAAGGTATTAAATGGCTGTGCCAAAAGGAAGATTGTTCTTTCTATTCCCCACTGATGTACCATTTCAGTTCGAGCGACTGCATTTTCCATTCCGTCTTGCGTTAGATATGTCCATCAACTAACCAGAAAGAAAGCCCCTTAAATTTGCAGGTGTTGATCTTGAGACTAGCTGTCTTTCTTACGGAAAAATATATACAGCGTATTCTTGAAACGTAAGTGCAAACCAACCGCATATGTGTGTCCTTTCAGGACACACAAAAACTAGAGCGTAACTAGTGACGTCACATTATATGCAACGTGACTCTGTATGTTAACCGACAATGAATTTTATAAATAAAAACATGCCGAAAAGTTACTTAATATAATTTCTTTTGGTCTTAAGGAAACAAAGGCCCGTTCAGAGTAGAGGTATATCAACTAGTACTAAATAAATGGAAAACGTGACTAGGGAGTTGGTAGATATTATCGAATCACATTCTGATTTCAGTACTAATGATGGCCGTTACGCTCCAGTTTGGAAGCTGGGTTAAGGGATTGTGTTTCTGTGCGATGGACTGGTGTGGATCGGGTGAGGTATTGTTTGGTAACGATGCTGCAACATCGCGTTACACAACACAGAATTCTTGAAACAAGCAAATAACTGTCGAAATCTCTGGAACAATATATGATCTTATTCCAACCAGTTAGCGGTTAGTTTGTAATGTGAATAATCGATCTGTCCGTCAAGTAGGCGCATGACCAATGCTTACATAATTTTGGTGGAGGAGACTCTTATAAATAGGTCACTTTGGACCAAAAAAACAGCTCAGCAAATGAAGTTAAGTTTGGTCTTAAGATCAAAGTTTGTGACAACGGAGTGTCCAGTGGCATTATGAATGTTGAAACTTCAGATCTTATTACAAAACAGACAGCTGCTTAGCTGTACTGTAGATCGTGTATTCCCATGTGTCAGAGCTCAGGCTGTTAGAATGGGATTCACAACACGGACTTATTGGTTCAACACAATAAATAAAAGATAAAGCTAAAGCAGTCCCTGTACAGGCCTGAACAGGCCCAGAGGGTTCCAGGTGGTTGAAGCTAGCAGACTGCAAGACAATCGGCACATGAAGGTGGTAAGTTTGTCAGCCCTACGCAACGGCCGCCATTACCCCCCAGGAAATATTCCTGTTACTCATTTCTGTTAGCGGTTAGGTTTAACCCTGGGCCATAGTGCGGTCGGAAGGATTATGACACCATCGGGAATCGAACCCGCGACCTTCCGGCTTTTACCGTAGTGCCTCAACCAACTGCGCCACCGCGTGCCACCAAATAAAAAGCACACCAAGTGAAATTCGTGGTAGGTGTGCAAGTGCAAAAACCTTCATCCCCTGCTAGTTACGACTTCATCAATGTTCCATCATACTCGTCTATCATTAGAGCCTGCTACACTAAATTGACATCTGAAGCTTAAGTGCCTTGCTCGAATTCAACCCGCTCCCATGACCAAATATAATTATTTAACAAATAATTTATTGTGGCAATTAAGCTACTTGAAATGACCAGGATGGCTCTTTCGGTGCAGCTACTCGCTAAGGGCTGGACTGTGGGGGCGAGATGTTCCGTGCCGTCCAGACTAGCCTCGAGGTAACACACCCTCCTATACAATTTGTACAGGGTCTTTCCCAGGGGAAAAGCGAGCAGAGCGTGTTTCTGACCACCAACCTTTCTGTAGAGCGAGGTCGTGAATGGGATGGAACTCTACCTCCGCCTCCTCTCTCAGCCTGCAGACATGGGGTGCTCTTTACCTTTAGCAAGCTACTTCAGTGAGTAACTAAGTTACATCTTATATCAGTTAATGACTGTACCCCAATATGAATTATTTATTACAGAGTGAGTTATAAAACTCAGAACCGATTGCTGCTCTGCGTTTTTTCAGGTTTGCGTTTTAGGTAACGGGTTACATTATTATACAATGAATTCTGCCAATGTGAAAGAAGTAACTAAATAAGGAACAGGTCTTTTTGAGAAGATTATAACCAAGGAATTCGCTGACTTTCTTAGAACAAAAAGAGCCATTGCAGCTACCGAGTTATGTGTTGAGCCAGTTTAAACCAGTCCACACTCCACTCTAATTCTTTAACGTCCACTTTAATATCATCCTCTCAAGTACGGTTTACCAACTACGATGAGCTGATAAGGTATTTTAAATGAATGCGACCTGTCAGAAAGCAACAGAAGACACTGAAGAGTCCAGAAAACAGAACTGACTGGTTTTGTGGCCCGACCTCGAAAGAAAGTCAGCCATTAGTAGGTAGAAAGGTTTGCCACTGAAATCACTTGTTATTCTGCTTGCTGGTTCTTTGCGGTTAGTTCTCCCTCATCAGGAGCTCAGACTACAAAACGTCAGGCGTTACACTGATTAGTGAATCACGAACTGAGGATGTGAAAGAAAGCGGTCGTGGTCTAAGGTGAGGTCACTTCCCTGACGGAAACCACGATAACCTTTGGAGTAGCAAATCTCCGATCCGAGATTTAAACTGGGTACCTCCCGAATAAAAATGTGGAGTGCTAGCCATTCAACAGAGAAGTTCGTGTCTGCTTGGTCCGAAAATGTTGCCTACTATGTTCCAGGAACAAGAAACGAATTCAGTGGAATGTTGTATGACCGGACTTGCTGGAACTATGAAACTTTGTCGATTTTGCAACAAGTTTCTGAACGTTATTGCGCTTAGACATAAAGCCATCCCCTGAAGCACATGGCACGCATAGTCCAATAAAAATAACTATAGATTGTTTCATGTGTATAGACGAATGTCGTACCTCAATATTTTCGTTTAATTACGGGCCTTCTACGTAAAAATGAAGTCTGAGCAAAACACAATGCTAGGTCTAACAAACGTGTCTTTATTTTCATTCTTCTGCGTTTGTTCATGTACTTATGGTTGAAAAAACCATACTCTCGGGAGCTCGGAACGTACACGCACAGCGCTGGATGGTGGGGTGATACGGAATAATAATTTGTTCCTCATGGTAGTAATAATTACAGTGGTTACCGCTAACACATTTCGGCAGTGACACTATGCTTGCTCCCACCTCATAAATTCGATAGTTACCGTGTCAACCACACTGTTGTTACTGATTGCAGGAAATTAAAAGATTTAAATCTGAAGATTGCTTTAAGTGCGTAAAGTACATACTAAGTTGCATTAGAATTCGTCAAGCGGTTCTCAAGTTGAACTTTTCGGAAGTAGAGCCAGACAAAGTTGGCCATTCGTACGGGCCTTCTAACTCATCGGTATACAAATATTAGGTAACACCATCCGATCTACTGAAATCAGACGTGAAAACATACGAAATCGGAAATGAACACACGAATTCATTTGTGAACTGTGAGAGCTGAGACCACTTGAGAGATCCACGCGTAGATGGGAAGATATTGTTAAAGTAAAACGACATAACTTTTAAACAATATGCAACGGCCACAACTTACAATATATTACGTGATATATTATTTTAGAAAAAACTTGTTTCGTAGAAAATCGTGTAATCAGAAATTCAAAATAAGTTTTTAGACCTATAAGTAAAGGTACACCTATTACGTTATATAAAAAACGTTTTATTTCATTTCTAATGAACGTAAAGAGTGAGTATCTATGAGCAACGCTCAAAGTAATCTCCTTGAAGCTGGCCGCTTAGGTCGAAACATGTAGGAGCCAAGAAATAAAGGCCAATTTTAACTGATAACTTGGGTACGTGTCTGTACATTATCAATTGATGTTGTGGTACGCGGTAAACATTCTTTTAAAAAATTGTAAAATGCCTGTTAAAATACGGTATGAGTGTAGAGAGTGACCTTACCTGGTTCAGACTGGGTCCAGTGGTAGACTGTTTTGGACAAGGAAATAAATTTTCAGATCCACAAAATTAGAAAAACGTCTTGGCTAGCTTTGCGACAATAAACATATGAAGCAAGACCCTCCTCTGTTTAGTTAGTCTCTTAATTCTGATCAGTGGATGTTGATAAAGACGAAATATCAGTCGAGTACGAATACAGTTTTAAATACCCACAAATCTACTGTTAATTCTGTTGTCCTATTCACCTTTCACTACTCTACCTATCACCCTACGCTGCATAGAATGAGCTGCTAACAGCGTCGTTAAATAAACCATAAATAGATAAATAATACGACGTAATATAAACAAGTAAGTTTGTTTGCCTATCACTACTCCGCTCCCGATGGTGTCATTGGAACTTTCCATTGAAAAAAATCCTTCGAGCAGTACTATGGCCCTGGGGTCGACTCAGCCTATAACCGAAATGAGTTACAGGGGTATCTCCTGGGGGATAAAGGCGGTCGGTGCATAGGACTAACAACATCGACACCTTTATGTGCCGACTCTAGAAATTCTGGTAACCTCAACCTACTGGAGTCCTAACGGCCTGTCCAGGCCTCTGTACGGGTTGCTTTACCTTTTTCACCACTACTATGCCAATTAATTCGGCCTTAAAATGTAAAGCCCAAAATGTATCAGAGACCCTGAAGAAATTGTTTATTATAGGACTATGCTACGGTCAACATTTTAAGTAAAAACTTCGCCTACCGAAGACAGACGAAACAGAAATGTGCAAAAAAAAAAACTTCGTAACGAGAAGCTTCATGCTGTGTATTCTACACAATATAACTTTACACTAGTAAGATTCAAGGGCAAAGTAAACATTAGGAGATTGTGTGTGCAAAATTGTCAGGCAAATATTTAAAAATATATATATACATTATTTTGTATTTGTAATGTAAAAGCTTTCGCCATTCCCTCACTCATACAGATGTACAAATTAAAATTTTGTACGGATTCCTAATATTTCTCACATTTGTTACACATACCACTTATCCATTTTTGCCACGCAAGTATCACACTACATTCCTACTACTAAGATGGACGCAGGGCTATCATTCTCAGCGTCGGTAACCGCCCACAAAGTTGCACGGTGTCACAAGTCATATCACAGTCTACATTCACGATAATATTCTACGTTTTTATAAATGGCATTCGGTTGATAAAATAAAAAATTATTACTTCTGTTATCATTTCATTCGTCAGACATTCGTATGATCTGCGTAAAGCTAATCCATGCTAATAGAGTAAAAAGACGCGAAAATAATTTTCGGATCTGTTTACATGTGGTATATTTTCGAGCGAGTTATTGGTTTCGCGGTTGCATTTACAGCTCGTTACCATACAGGGAAAAAAAACTCAGCAACAAAACTGTAACAAACAAAATATTTACTCTTTTTGATTGTCCAAAATTTGTGCCAGTCCTGAATTAGTTATTACGATCTGAGCTGCATTTGTTACCTTGAGGCTTACTGTGGTTTCCTCAGAACCTCCAGGCAAACACAGCTTTATTTCAAATTAGACCGTGACTATTTCTTTCCACGAGCACAACAGGTCATTATACCGTAATCACTCTATCACCTGACACTGTGTGATCCTATATATTGCAAGCGTTATTAAATTAAGAAATATATACAAATACTGCCATCACATAAGAGTCGATGAGGCAGCATTACGTGTAGAGTTAAGATTTTAAATGAAAGACTAGGCCGCTTAGTCTGGTAAAGGACAGTACTTACAAGTTTACAACCTTCTGTCTTACATAAGCAGTAAGTACTTCTACGAAAAATTTATGACAAAATAACCTACGTATAATACGTGTATACACATCGGCCAGACTACGAAGCGGGAACCGGCAGAAAACGCGTTTCGATTGTCGAAGTAATCATTACAAATGTCACAGATGGTGGTGTGTATGTATATATGTACAAAAAAATGTTATCCAATACTGCAATTCTGTATACCTCCTTCATAATCGCGGTCGCTGACAGTAGCCCAAACAACATACCTTCCAGTGAATGGATGTGAGTGAAATGTGAATTTGAAATGATGCGCTACAAACAAAAATACGGACAAAATTTGAGATACTGTACTGAAGTGAGTCTAGAGCGATTGAGAAAACTACAAAATATTTCAGCAGTCAAGTTAGACTGTCTCCAGGCTCAGATATCACCCTGGCCTTGCATAATACTAAGAAGGGATGCCAAATACAAGAAAACAAATTTAGATTTGGGTAACACACTGCCCATTATTTACATTTATTTCAAATTCCAATCCTTAGTAATGAATCTAAGCACACTATAGATATGACACTGCATAGTCAGATTAACTTACATTCCATCTTACCAGTTAGATGTTACGGTTAGTCTATATAATGCAGTATACGGAAAATACCGTGTATTCTCGAATCTAGTCCGCACCCGAATCTAATCCGCACTAGTTTTTTCCGATTTCTTAAACGAAAAAAATGTTAGTTCGCGGTTCTAATACGCGCCTTTCCTTCAACCGTCCCTTTCCTACAAGGCAGACTAATTGAATAATATTGGATATTACCAATGCTTTAACCGTTATCCGACTAACGCGCCGTGTGTGAAGTGGCCATTTAACTGCCAGTGGTACAAACGCACCACAGCTGATTAACGCTGCGGCCATTTAAATGCTTCGTACATTCACGTAGATGAATAATAAATTATAAATATTATATAATATATATTATAAATAATAAATTATTGTATTGTTCTTACGGCACGTACAGCGGCTCTACCATTTTTCCAAAATCCAGCTCACGACCGCGAATCTAAACCGCACGCGATTCTAATCCGCATCTGATTTTTTTAGCCCTCTGAATCTGTAAAAAGGGTGTGGATTAGATTTGAGAATGTAGGTAAATGGCAGAAGTTAAACAGAATTGTCCTCGATTTCGTATGACTTAAGAGCAACATGGCGCTGTTTTGCCATTTGTGGTTAAAACACTGAGCGGGTATCTCAGTCAGCACATTGACAAGACTGCAGCTGCACGGCCGTAATTTCTTGGTTTGATTTCCGAAGGCGGAAATATTTGTCTTCGCCAACGTGTTCAGACCGGATCTGAGGTCCATGCAGCCTCATTCTCAAAGGGTACGACAGCATACGTCGCAGGCACAAAGCGGTCAAAATGTGACACTCACCACTCTCCTCCATCCCGTGCTAAGGGTTACACGCGTGAGGCTATCCCTAATATCTTTCCGTGGCGTCGTACTTAATTAGGCACTGAGAAAAATTCCACACATATAGCTGCCCTAAATAACCTTTTAATACACTTAATGAATTCCGCACGTCCTGGAAGAGGCCAAGACCCACTGAGGGCTGTAATGCCACTGATTATGTTTATGATTATGATGAATAAAGAACAGAAAATGGAGAACACATTTTAGCACGACTGTTTTAAGTTAAGATCATGACCGGGTGTAAATACAGACGACGAAGGCGGTGGTGGTAACATAGTACGATTAGTACAGAAAGATATTACGATGCTGACGATTCACCGCAAGAACTAGGTGTTGCCTGCATCCAGATCGATGTCAACAAGAAGGCAAATCAATAAACATCGTTTAAGAAAGGAAATCTGATTCGTCGTTTCAGGCACACTAGTTACAATATGCACCGTCTTGGTGTTACCAGTCAGAACAAAAGAAATGTAAGCTTCTTGAAACTCAGTCCGAGTTGATTTGTTTTAATTTGATTAGATTCGATTTGATTTGATTACAACATACTTAACAACTGCTTAAATATCTAAGGTTCGTACATTATTCCTTAGCCTTTCACTTAGTGACACTTAAGTACGAAACTCACGGCCGATCGCAGATGGACGAATATGCGTACGAAGTATCGCTGGAAATACAATGAAAGGGGAAAAGCGAAGTGTTCAAATATAAACCTTTCCCACTGACACTTAGTTCCCCATAAATACGACATCGACCGTCCTGGAATTGAACCTGAGCTTCCCCAGCGAGAATCCAGGGAATAAGCTACATAACGTGATCGTGACGCTATGGAGAGTGGTAGATTGGTACCAGAGTTAAAGCGGGATATGTTGCATCTATCTTCAGTACGGAACAGTTACTTCTGTCCTTAAGATGTAGATATCAAATTCCTCAGAAACGACACCCATTTCTTCCATCGTGAAGATGCAAGAAGTTCAAGTTCCTCCGGAACGCTAACACCCTAGTCACCGGGCGTCACATAACCGAAAAGCGTAATCTTGAATTTGTAAGTATCATGTATATGAAGGTTAGATTCATTGGGCTAAATAACTTGCGACCCCTGTCGCTACTGTATTGCCCTTAATGTGCACAGGCCTACCACACATGAATGACGACGAACAAAGTCATACTTATGCACTGCAGCCAGCGTATGAACACGTTCACTAGCACAACGGTCACTTTTCACTGAATAAAGCACAGAACACACGTTACAGCGATACCGTTATCATCTGCCTTTCATTCATGATTTCCGCTTTCGTTCAACGGACCACAAGTTCGAGTCCCGCTGATTGCAGTGACATGCTGCAATATCAATCATTACACGATAGATAAACGAAACATGAATACATTCAGAATAGCTACAAACATTTTAATATCGATGAACGTGCTCCTACACCTGTCGCGAGCCCTGGAATTTGATTTACGTTATATCAAAATGTACTACATCGAATTTCAATACAGCTATGGAATAAATGGAGTGGCCAGATGTGCGGAACAAAGTAAAGCTACAAGATCATTCAATCAAAACTTTAGGCAACAAAATGCAGACATAGAGAATGTACGTTTACTTACATTTTTTAATTCACTCACTGCTTCAAACAACACTTTAAATACTGCTCTTCCCTCTCTCGTTATTATGTTATTATTATTATTATTATCACCATCATCATCATCTCCTTTATGCAGGGTATTTATACGTATATTCCTGAGACAAACTATGTCCCTAGGGAATACAGTGTTGCAGTTATTCCGTTGTTACTATTCATGGTGCTTATATCGTTAGTTTCAGTGTTGTATCTATTGCACTTTTATATTAGTACTTTCCGAAGTATGTGTGCAGTGCCCAATATGGCTGTTTTCTGGAGTTTCTTGACTTCATGTTTTCCTGGTATGTTGCTGAGGTATTTTCTGAATGATTCTGAAATAGTCCCAGTCGTCCCTGTTACTACTGGTATCACCTTTGTTTTTACATTCTACGTGCGCCGTATTTCTATTTAAGGTCTTTATATTTTAGAATCTTCTCGGCTTCCTTTTTAATCACATTTCTGTCTCCTGAGATTGCAACGTCTATTAACATACATGTTCCCTTTTCATTATCACGGATTATGATGTCTGGTTTGTTTTTTATTATTATTATTATATTCAGCAGCAGCCACACGGTATAAGCCAGCCAGGGCTATTTCTTTGGTCCGCCCTATATTTCTTCTGCCAGCTATATGTATTCATACGCTGTCTTGGGAATACGTATCCGTCTACATTTATAAGGAATAAATCATTCTATCAATGCTATCAATATAACTACGTCCACAGACCACGGAGCTGTTTGATAAACTGATAAGCTCCTACTTGATTAAGAAATTTACAGCTTCATGGAGTCCAAACTTCATTTCCGTGCTTGCCTCTGAACCTTACAGTAATCTAGATGCATTCAGTCCAAGACTTCTAACACGTTTCCCTATTCTCAGATTTAAGACCATCCTCCTAACCACTGCCATGTCTCCAAGAGATACTTTCCATTCAAAATTTCTGTTGAAACCGTCGCATTTTCATCTCCACACATATTGCACGGTCCGCCCAAACGTCTTAGTCTGGGCCTATTCGCAATTTGTCCTAACACCGCGGAGAACCACTCCTTTCCCGCAGTCAGCCACGCAGTGTCCAATACGTCATCAGCCAAAGTGCAGAGCCGTAGGCCGTCTCTTATTTCCGACAGTTTCAGTAACAGAGAACTGAGCTGCCATTTCTGCATTCCTCACTATTATAACGCTAACTCACCGTTCGTAAGTACATTTCAAAGTCGACAGTCTTAAAAAAAAAGGGGGAACGGGACCATAAGAAAATGCTTTTCCTTGGCCGTATTCGTGGTTCCGCATTAGGGTGGTCAACGAGGACAGAACGGGAGAGACTTGCTGGACAAATGATTATAGAAACACGCGTAAAAAGGAGAGGCTTGCTGTACAAATAACTATAGAAACACAAAACAAACAGTTCAGGCTTTAAGACCTAAAGGGACTCGACCATCCGAAAGGTCCTCCAGCAGGTTCGAAGGTAATGTTATTATAGTGGACCTTCAAGAATCTTCGGGGAATACGTTCTGAATCAGGCTCATGATATTATCAAAATGTTGGTTTTCTTGTGAATGTGGCAACGAAATTTCGGCTTGTAAAATGACGGGACATTTCTTAACCGCAAGAATTACTACAAACTTCTCAAGAAGGACTCTGCTGAATGAAGATTATTACCCGTGATACATCATATTACCATTCTTAAGCGATAAATGACCAGGGCTGTATTTCACTAAAGCATTTGAAGTAGGCCTACAAGACGATTCACAACAGCCGTGGCAAGGAATAGATAAGGATACAGTTTCGGCCGGCAGAACACCTTGGAAGCCATCGTCTATCAGTCCTCACAGAGTGATAAGATCCAAACAGAATAAAATGACAATGCTGAGGATGACGACGACGACTACGCCGACCCATGATCGTCTTCCGAAAGATACGTGGTTTTCATTACGACGTTTCGAACATATTTGTCAAAGCGATCTGGCTTAGCCCAGTTCAGCGTTTGCGCTGGGCTCACGCATCGCCGTGCAATAAAACCCCTGTATGTGTATAATCAGAGAGTACTCGTAACAAAACGAGTAATATGTAAGGAAGAAACAATTTGTGATAATCCATACATATTGCAAGGTAAATATTAATGTCTGTGTACTGCAGCAAACTTGGTGTAAGCACGTACATCCATGGAAATATGTACTGGTGATTGTTACATAATGAGAAAAAAACAGCGCTGTGACTCACATGGTTATAACACGCGATCTGGCCTCTCCTGCATACCCTCCAGGCTTTCGTGGCTGTATTGAAGGCATTCCGCGATAAAACACGTCACTGTTGTTCTCAAATCCACGTAACTGACACAGATATACATGTCACCGCCAAAACTGACTGCAACCTGCAGTAGGATGGGAACACTGCAGCCGACATTTCAGAGGAACAAATTCTATCACGTCTATCATCTGATTGGCTCCGCACCCATCCGACTTGCGGCACAAACCTACTGCTGCTTCTCACGCGACACGAGAAATTGTAAGCCTGTGTTCGAATCCAGACAGTGTCACGAGTAATTCTGAATCTGGCGTCTGACATTTATTACCGCTCATTCTAAAAGATAAAAGGAAAAGTTTAAGATTTTTATTGTGATGTTTAAAGAGGTTTATTTCGGGAAATGACACCATCCCGCAATATAAGTTGCCAGGTCCGAAATCCACGCGTGCCCCATGACTTGCACGGTATAGACACACTAGACAGTTTAGAGTCAGTGCGACTTAAAACTTCTGAATTTAACTTACGTAATAAACATTACATAACATTTAGTTAAATAAACAAAATAAAGCTTATTTAATAGTATACCAACTGATGCAAATACATAAAATTTTAGTGTTTTAACGTGAAAACGTTTTATGTATGTGCAACAGTTGGTATACTATTAAATAATTCGACGATATGCACGGTGCAGCAACAAAAATACAGCTTAGAGCAACGGTTAAAAATTAGTGACCAATTTAAAGAGTATGGACTACTTTATTAAGGATAATTACATATGAACAAAAGTGTAAAACAAGACTACCAACCTTGATAATTCAAACATCCCGGAAAATTGGTAATTCCATGTCATTTTCTTTCAACCACTGCCAAACGGCTATGACTGAAGTGTCTCTGACAAGAAAATGTACAACATGGGTTTTAAGGCTCTCATCGCGATGACTATGAACATTACGTTCGTCTGGGACGTAAAGTTGTGTAAATTTGTAATAGTGCGGACGGTGAGGGAAACCCTGCTGCGTCCCTCTTCTGCGCTAAGGACGAAAAAGGCAGTTTCCTCCATAAGGTCTTCAGTGGACTAATGTTTAAGCCTTATTAGTATACTTTTCACAATGGTAAGGACGCTTGTTTGAGGCTATCGTTCTTTTAATTCTTATCTAGCAATTAATTGCGCTACGAAATAAAGAAGGAAGATACACATAAATATTTGGCACGTATAAGGAAATAAAGGGAAATTCAAATTTGGGTTTGGTTACAAAACGTTCCAGTCTTTTGGCATGTGACGTCATGTAGTTGTATAGCAAAAGGCCATACGTTTGACACTCAACGACTTTGTCAGCTCCTGCAACCTCTCAATTGAACAGACACATTTTAATGGAACTGATACCAAACATGTTTTCTTTCTAGAATCTGCCATTAATAACGACTATGTGACAATCTGACGTAGCAGTTACACCAGCGTCACTCACTCCAATTAACGCAGAATCCTGAATTGTTCATTATAATTTTGAAGGAATGACTCTCTTGTACAATTTACACTACTTGCGGTCAGATGGGTGTAACTCATGAACCAGAAATGCGAGATATGTAGAATATGATATGAAGATGAACACAGTCTGCCTTCATATTTAATAAAACTCTTCACGCGCACACAGACTATTTTCTCAATAAACTTTATACAACAAAGTCATGTCACATCCCAAAAAAAACATAGAAATCTTCTCATTAATGTTCCTCACAACCACTATCAGTTTCCGCTAAAGTATCAGCAGACTTTAACCTAGTATATGTATCCTATCAGGTGAGCAAGAAACGAGAGATTTATGAACAAAAAATATTTGTGTCCACTTTACATGTCATCATTCTTTCTGTAAGATCTTCAGAATTTGTTGATATGAATAATCCAACGACCTGCGTATTTTATCACACAGATTTGTACTGGGACAGAAGCGTGTCCTTTCATTTACAATAGTGAATGCACGCAATAATACAAAATTTCTGTATAGTACATTAATTAAATGTGAAAGCGGTCTTTGCCGTACAAAACGGGATGAATGGATGAATGGCAGAAAAGAATGGGAATATAATGCAAAAAAGAATTGTTCAAAGCAGATATGAGCATGCCATTGTTACGAACCTCATTATCAGAAGCCAAAAGCATAAAAAATTACTGAGAGACTGGACAGGTTATAGCATCATGTAACGTCATCATCCCACGTCTGAACTGGAGGCAGAAACAACAATGTTACGTAGAACGTTTTGCATCTCGCCTGACATGTAGCTCCTAAAATGTTCAAATCGAAGTCTTTTGGATTAAAAAACGCTTCGTCTGGTATGCTGTCACCAACCCCTGAAGGAAATTACGGCCTCCATCTTCAGGAAAAATATGTATTATAAAAATATGTTCAATGTATACGTCCGATACTTCGACCTCCCACCTTGTTACTTAGTGTCTCAAACCAGGTACGCAAAGGTACGCCACGTGTTTCATTAGGCACAACGCAATTAGAATGTATAAAGAGGATGTACAGCGCCATGCATTCTTAGCCTCAAAACTAGATGGATATCAGTGGTCGGCATCACATTCAGCCTGTTTTACGTCTGAAAAGTGTTACAAATATCCGTCCTACAGGAGTTTCGATCGTTCCCACAACCGGTCTTTAAAGTGCGCAAAAGAAAATAATGCGTCAATGACAGAAATTGAACTCAGAATCCCCAGTCGTCCAGCCCTTAGCCTAGTCACTGTAGGAGTAGGTTACTGCTCTCAGGAACGGTAATAACCTAGAATGTCACGCGTATCCCTAACGCGTGAAAATATCAGTAAGATCAAGGCAAATGTGTTGGTGGAGAAGATTTGGAAGAGGGGACTTTTTTGCGATTATTAATAGACGTCTCTGAACATCAAAGTAGTTACAAGGGATGACAGACTAACCGGCCAATACATTTTCCATTCTATGCTAAATCATTACAGTTTTTGCACAAGAAACTGCCAGACCACACACATACATTCTACATGTTTTCAAATTAGCTTCAAAATTAATCACTGATCTCCCAAGTAGACTTTGGTAAGGTTTTCCAAATAAAATTTTGTAAGAATTCCTCACCTTCCCATACCACCACCCACCTCTTCTTCTTCGATTTTATTAAGCAAATAACATTTTATAGTGATTATCAATTATGAATCTCCTCACTAAGCCATTTGTGCAGTTTCCTGTTACTTTCTTCCCCTTTCTCGTAATTCTGTTTTAAAACAACATGAATTTTTAATATTGTACATTTTCCGTGCAACTATATTACACACAATTCTTAATACCAATTTCTTTCACAGTTCTTGTTCTGATTATATAATTTTATATTGTGTTCAACCATAAACTGATTTTAAGGATTTTAATATTTTATTCTTAATAACAATTTTAATAATATATGTAGAATCTGCACCACATACGTTGACGGATAAGTGGCACACGTCGAAAAACTTGTGATCTCCCTGAACATGGCCCAGATCTAAGGCCGAAATACGTCGGAGCAATAATTAACAAATACAACACTGAGCAACAAGTTAGTATTCAGTATTGTGTAAACCTTTTATCTTTATTTTCACTTAACGTGAGATATATAATGTTAAGTCCCAAAAGGCAACTGACGGAATTATAGTTTCGGACATTTTAACTTCTACGTTTCTATAAGAAGAAAGAAAAAATAATTTTAACTAAATTAAATCTGCCCTTGAATTTAACAGAGAGGTAATTTTTTCTGCCGATTTAAATTCAACACAAAATACAAATAAACACCAACGTGTATTAATACATCATAATTGTGGTATTTTGCCTGAAGTAAAGCAACGCAAAGGTCTCTTTTTTGTTCGTTCGGGGTTTTAAAATAAAATGCAGATAAATAAATTCGCCCGCAGTCACAGAACTACAAGAAAAACGTCGCTTTGATTCAGCGGAAAAGGTCTGAACGGCAGGAGACATAATACTGAAAATTAAATATCAATAGACCTCATTTTTTTATTCGACATCACCATGGATGAACAAAGTTGCTTAAAACCTACAGTTTTCTTATATAAATTCATAAGAGCCCATTATTAAGTTTTCGGCAAAATTCAACAAAACCACAATCGAAAGTTGCGGTATGTTGACAGATGTATGTAGTGACGTAACGGTGTCCCGTGTTCGGGTATTTGAATAGAATAAAAGATATGTGGGGGGGTCGAGAACACCGGGTGAGTGGTGATCGGAAATCCGGTCACCCCACAACCATTAAAAAAACAATAAAACAAAACAATATCCGAAATTATTTGCACAGTGTTCGCCGCTTAATGTTTATAATGATCGGTGAGATGAAGAACTTCAATACATCAATTAGCGGAATTTTGTTCGGAGATAATAACGTGAGAAAGACGAGCGGTAAGGTGACCAGTTCTGACGGGCGAGCAAGAAAAGAAAAAAATCGACATCTGCCCTGATCGTCTTGAACGAATAGTAAAATTTGAATAAAGAGAGACCAACTTGATGTCGCTTGATTTATTATTTCATTATTTAATGCTCAACATGTTTCGGATGTTAATACATCCATCCTCAGGATCTTGCGACTTATTTGTTGAGTTAGTTCATGGGTTGAATTGCTCTGTTCGATGTGGCTGAAGTACTAGTGCTTCAGCCTGCATCCGGATACCCCACCACCCCAGCCAAACCGCAACGTAACACCAACACACATCGAACCAGAGCAATGCAACCCATGAAATAACTCAACAAATAAGTCGCAAGCTCCTGAGGATGGATGTATTAACATCCGAAACATGTTGAGCATTAAATAATTAAATAATAAAGCAAGTGACATCAAGTTGGTCTCTCT
>Ga0131853_10002081_pt1 | contig 35909 bp, 15 predicted proteins | sample TergutLab28metaG_FD_92764 | JGI IMG/M metagenome (GOLD analysis project Ga0131853, IMG submission 92764) | Labiotermes labralis P1 segment gut microbial communities from Petit-Saut dam, French Guiana - Lab288 P1 (version 2) (version 2) | ecosystem: Host-associated > Arthropoda: Insects >... | reverse complement strand
GCCCGTGCTATGAGGTCTTCGCGGGCTTGCGCCTTGCGGCACTTCGGCATCTTGCATTTGCGCACTTTTTGTTGATGCTAGCAGCCTTCCTTCACATCGATATTTCCTAGTGCATTAAAAAGCGAACCGAAGTCCGCTTTGTGGGTTGTTAATTCTTATATTTACTCAAATTCGTAAGTTTCGATTTTTCTTGGGAATTGGTCGTCGCACATGGTTACTAATTCTAAACTGTTGATTAGTCCGTCTTCTTCCCATAACAGTATGTCCGCTAGCATGCCGTTTACCTTTGCCATAAATTTTCCCATTGGCCGTTTCGCTGTCTTTGGTATTCGCAATTCCTTATCGGCAATTTCAAAGTTTGTGTAAAGTCCTACTCCTGTGAAATCTCGGCTGGTTACGGTTGCACTCTTGTATTGTCTTGTGAGAATTTCAACCAATGCTGGATCTTCGCTTGCGACCATCTTTTCCATGATGTCGTTCTCGAATTGCAAAAACTTGTCGTTGACGATTACCAATGCGAATAATTTGTCCGCCATCTCTTCTAATATCTTCATGAAAGCTTCTTCATTATCATACCAAAACTTGTCAGGTGCGTATAACTCGTAGCCGGGTTCTCCAACCATCTCTGCTGTTTCAAATTCATCTTTTTTGAAATCAGCATAGGCTTTCATGTGGTTTTTGTATAGGTCGGTCGGCAAGTATTCCTTGATGATTGCGTGCATCTTATCGTGCTTCCAATCTTTCTTATTCATGAAAAATTGCTGGTATCCGCCATTGTTCACTTCGGATTGAATCCAAAACAAATAATAGACTGCCTTTTCGTAATTCGGTAAATCGGTGTTAGCTGCACCGTAATTGTTGGCTCCGTTCCACTTGTCGTTGTTACAACACCAATCTACAAACCTATTCCAACTACAATCAACCGCTGGTTGCTTTGCTTGCTTTTTCTTCTTCTTTCTGAATAATCCAAACATATTCTGTCCCCTTCTAAAAACCACATTCCTTGACATACCCATCAAGCAGTTCGTTGTGTCCTTTATGACCTTTGCCTGCCTTTTTTCGGTATTCGTTGAATGTCACTTTCGCTTTGTCCATCTGCCCTAGTGCACCATAAATGAAACTGGATTCTAGTTTCCAAAGTCCGCTGTGCAGCATCACTTTGCTGTATTTGTGATGATTCTCTAACACCTTCTCACGAGACTTCATGTCGTCAAAAAACTTCATTGCTCCGTTGTTGAATGCACTTGTTATTTCTGCTATGACTTCTTCCGCCGTCTTTTCCTTTTGGTATCTCTTATCGTGCGGAAACCAATAAAGTTGGTCGCTTGCGTCGCCTATGTCTATGCAAAACATCAAGTCGTGACCGAACAATTCTTTTGTTTCACTCACTACTCTTAGTGCCTCGCTGCAGTCGTGGCTTTTGTAAAAACTTGCACCACTCTCCGATGAATCCAAATTTCTTCTTGTCGCCTCTGGTACTCTTATCGCTAAGTCAACTATCAGCATTGTTGGTTCGCCTTGGTATTTCTTATAACGACGGAAATCAACTACTTGGGTCAGTCCGTCTTCGGTCTTGCGGTTGTAGGTATTTCCCTTGCGTAAAAAGCCAGCTTCTTTCAAAACTGCATCGCCTATCGCTTTTTGGACTTCAGTTATCATGTTTTTTGTTTTCTCTGAAGTCTCTTTGCCTGTCATCACAACCTTTGGTTCTATTTTCTTCTTTTTGAACAACCCAAACATGCCTCCATTCTACCATAAATTCACCCCAAACGCTACTTCTGGCATGGTGGTTTTCAAGCTTTTTTCAAAGTATATCAAATATAATCGTCACTCACTAAGTCGCACCAGCGGTAAGCACCGCCTCGACTCTAGGCTTCGCCAACTTGATGTTGCCAGCTGGGTCGGTTCGCACGAAAACACTGTCCGCCATGGACAATCTTGCCTTCCAGTGTGAGTTTCATTAGTTCCTTGGTTCGGCAGACTCATGTCTTTGAACCTTTTCTCAAACCCTATCACAGCAAACCCCATCTTTTCAAAGTGTTAGCCAAATATATGCCGCCTTAAGAATCTCATTTTAAATCAACCCTTCTCTATACATAAATCCAGTTTTTTGCGTACATATAAAAACCAACCATTAAAAAAAGTACACTAAACTTCTATAATTCAGTGTACTTTTCTCAATTTTTATTTTACAGCTCTATAATCTATCACCCGCCATTATTATTCTTTCTTTTTCTTTCTCATCATAACCACTGTCAACACTCCAGCCAATACAACAAGTATAATCAAGCCTGCCGGCCAAATATCACTAAATCCAATAGTACCGCATGCAGGACAAGTTGGACCAGTATCAACAGCCGTCCATCTTGCAGTTAAAGTAATATTGCCAGTAATAGCAGTACTAAAGTTAAACTCAGTGTTTCCAACAAACCAGCCGTCAAATGTATATCCGTCTCTAGTTGGATTAGTTGGTCTTGTTGCTGTTTGACCACTCTCAATAGTTTGATTAGTCACCGAACTTCCGCCAGCTGAATTGAAAGTAACTACAAATTCTTCTACTTCCACCGCCACTGGTGTCCACTCAGCAAAGAAAGTCATATCCTGTACAATAGGAGTATTAAAGTCAAAATCTTGGCCCATAAATGTCCATCTAACAAAATTATAGCCTTCTTTAGTCACTGGCGCTATGTTAGTAATCACATTTCCTGCAAATATACGCATTGGCGCAAATGCTTGCACACCAGATTCAATCATAAACCTAACAGTAGGCGCTCCGTCAATTATTGCAACTGCATTATCAACATGCCTAAAGTATTCAAATAAGTATCCAGCTAAATGTGCTCTTCCTGCAACTAAATTGTTGAATGCTGTTCTTGCATCTGCAAACCTAGTTCTATCTGCAATTGTCATTTCATCTAAAGAAGGCAGCGCTGCAAACATTGCTAAGAAATTAGTCGCATGGCGATTTACCTCAATCTGCATTGCATTATCAAAACCAGTTACAAACTCTGCATAATGCGGCCTAGTTGACATAAGCTGATTTAACACTGGAACTACTGCATTTATAGCCGCTAAGTGACTTGCATTTGATGGATTAAAATCTGCTGCAGATGGCAATGCATTAACAAGTGCATTAAGGTCTTGCGGAGCTTGGTTGCCTACCACTATATTTGCAACAAACATTGGTCCAACAATTGCTACCGCTTGGTCCAATCTATTTTGCACTGCTGTCGGAACAAATGCCAACTGATGCATTCTTGCCGGCTGAGTACGAATACTATGCAATGTTCCTCTTAATGATTCAACAAGCACCTCATCATTATGCCCTTCATTATCCAATACCAGGTTGTCTAAATCCAATGCATTAACTTGATTAATAAGATTTAAAGTGCTGGTTTCTCTTACATAAGCTAACAATGTTTCATTTGCAAAATAATGAGTATAAATAAAGCTGCTAAAACCTTGTGCATTCCTTGGACGCTCTATAGTCAAACCAAAGCAAGTACCTGTTAATCTTGATACTCTAGGGTCACTTACTGCCCCGACAAAGAAATCCCTAGATGTGCGTGGTGAAATAGGATTATAGATAAATCTAGTATAATCAAGCCTAATAACATCACCTACGTTAGGTGCTGTAGTGCTTCTGATTAACGAACTCTCACCAGGAGTAAAATATCCAAAGAAGTTTGCATATACCGCCCAAATATGTGGATTTATATCAGTTTGTCTTGTCGCTGGAGGAGGAGTATCATCGCTGCCTATATTGATAACAAGATTGATTGAATCATATTGAATAAACGATGATTCTAATCTCGGCGCATTAAACGACATAAATCTATAAGTATGGATTTGTGTGCCAAAGAAAGCCCTATCACCGATTGCTAATAATGTTGAAGGCAACACAATAAGCCTTAGTGCTTGATTATTGATAAACGCTTGATCATCAATTCTAACTACATTTTCAGGAATAGCCCAACTTGTTCTTGTATTTGCAGTTGGATATGCAACTAGCTCTATAGCATTATTTAAACTGTGGTTTGGCAGATGTCTAAACAGTACGCTTTCTCTAACATGATAAATATCATTAGGACCAGTCATCATAAAGCCAGTTATATTTGTGTTTGCAAATACCGCAGTACCTAGTCCTGTAAATGTAGGATCTGAATAAATACCTGTTCTTAAATACAATATACCATTAATGAAAACCACATCCCTTGCGTGTCTAGTTGTCGGAGAATAACCCATGTGCCAATTATCAGGAATATCATTTTCATCAATAATAGGCGCAACACCTAAATTGCTGCCGATTCCAAATATACCTGATAGTGCCTCATTATTCATAAGTGCTCTGTTGCCCATTGCACGGATAGCAGGCATACTAAGTGTACCTGTGCCTTGATGCGCTGCCCTAGTATTCATAAAGCTTTCAGCACCTAGCATTTCTAGATAATTTAATGAACCTACATTCATTGCTCTATCTTGATTAAAGAATGCACCGTTGCCGATTATCTCTATATTAGGAATCTCAAGACTAGTCAAGCCGCCTGATGTAGTAGTCGTTGCTCTAGCGTTTAATCTAAATGCATTGTTGCCTATATCTATTGCATTAGGCAATACTACGCTTGTTAACGATCTAGCATTTAAGAAAGCATTATTGCCCACGCTTAAGATATGACTATTTTCAAATGTACCCGCTATTCCGCTGTTTGCAAATGCTCTGTTGCCAATGTGGGTAATATTTGCATTCAAACCATGAACTGCACTTAAATTTGCTGTGCCTTCAAATGCACTTAATGCAATTGAATTAGGATTATCATTTGAACCAAACGCCGCACCAAAAGTGAACTCTCTTAAAGCAGAATTCATAAACGCTGAACTATCCATTCTTACAAGATTAGGGAAAGAAATATTTTGGATAGCAGTGCCTCTAAACGCTGCCGAATGGATATGCAAGACTGCACCAGGGTGCTCAAATGTAATATTAGCTAAATTTGATGCCCCGTCAAACATGTTAGCAGGTATATAAGATCTGTTGCCTTCAATTGTTATACTTGTGATAGTTTGATTGCTTGCAAACATTCCTCTAGACAAATCTACTGTTGCCGGAATAGTAATTTGAGTGATATTTGCATTTGCAAAAGCAAACGGACTAATAGATACAACATTATTAGGGAAAACAAAGTTAGTGAATGGTCTATTAGGCGCAACCATAACAAACTCATATTCAGCATCAAGCACAATGCGTCTTAATAATACTCCGTTTTCTTCTATAAATGATACATTTTGATTATGCACATCAATACTAGTGATACGTCCTGGTCTATTTCTAGTCTCAAATGCGCTATGAATATTTAAGTTTTCTATTGGATTACCATTTCTATCTAAGCCAAAATCCTCTCTAAGCTTAATTGCAGTAACATCAAAGTCAACAAACGCATTTGCACCTAAATATTCTAGTCCGTTTGGAAGATAAAATTCTTCTAACAACCAAAATCCTACAAATGCATTTGATTCAATCCTTCTAACCATTACATCTTCAGCAAAATACAATTCTTCAACTGAGTTAACATAAATTTGCAATGTATTTTGCGGACCACCCCACCATGAACCAAAGTGAGTGATAAACGCCTCTCTTTGAATTGCTTCAACACTTGCAGGCATCCAGTTAGATTGCACACCATATCCAGCATCACCATCACTTAAAATATTTCCATTAGCATCTTGATATCTTCCTGTAAATCTGATGCTTTCTGCTGCCCAGGTCCTGTCAAATGCGTCAGTTTGAATAACTATATCCCTAGCAGTAAACTCAAAGCTTGGGATGCGGAACACTGCAGCAAACGCAAGTTCTGGAATTCTAGGAGTAGGAATAACTACAGGCGTATTAATACCCGATTGAGCAAAAATACCTCTGCCTAAATATGTGTTTGGTCCAATGACCACCGATACTTCATTTAACAATGGTTGCCATGCAGCTACAGAACCTGCGTGTCTGCCCTCTCTTAGAGTGAATGTACCCATACCTCTGCCTGCGCTTCTGCCCATGTTAACAAAAACAAAATGATTCATAGCTCTAGCATTAGTCAAATCAACAAATTTTAAGTTGTCTGCTGACGCAAATGCGTGATTAGCAAAAGTGATTATTTTGTTCATGTCAAATGCACCTGGCACTAATTGACCGCCATTGACAGGGTTTCCTTCCCATCTAAAATAGAAAGTATCTGATGGATCCGTGATGTTTCCATGCTCATCATGTGCAGGACCATCAACACTATGCCATCTCCAATCTCCATGATTAATTGCACCTGCTTGTGTCCAGGTTGCATCAACTGCACGACGAGGCGTGACTCTGCCATCATCGACATAAAAGATGCTGTCCCTAACAATAATCCCTGGTCTAAATTCTACTCTTTCACCTAGAGGATTATTTTCAAAACTATAAATCCAGTGGCTGCCTCTTACTCCAAGCAGTACTTGATTTTGGAATGACGCCTGACCAACAGATATAGGCGCTCTGATTCTAGAAAAATCAATATTAACCAAAGATGTTGTTGTGCCATACAATCTTGTATTTTCTGCAGCAAAAGCAAAATTGCCGATTTCCTGCAATGTAGAAGGAAGAATTACTTCTCTTAAATTAGGCATATAAGCAAATGCAGCACCTCTTATTGTTATGATACCAATATAGTCAGCATCAACATAGTTTCTTGCTGATGTACCTGCAAACCTTTCAGGGAAAATAACTCTAGTGATATAAGGGTGGCTGTTAAAAGTACCAAAGCCGATATGTCTTATGCCTATGTTTGAAGGGATTATAAGCGTACCAAATTCATGTATGTCATAGATGACACCGTCAGCGTTTCTATGCTCATCAGTAAACCTATGAACATTGCATCCATTATATTCTATCAGTACTCCGTTTTCGACAACAAACTCTGGTCTAACAATAACTTGCATAAAGCCCATTAAAACTGTACCAGGGAATCTAATAGTCACTTGAATACTTGTTGCAGTACGGTTAATTTGGTTTGGAATATAAGTACCTGGGTCAATATCATCATTGCTAAAACCTAATGCCATTAATTCTCTTATTGTGCCTCTGGTATAATGCTCAGTTTCAGCAATGCCGTATCTGCCAAATGGTGTGAAAGTACCTCTAGCGCCAATAACTGTTGCACTTAAAGGATTATCTTCATTCATAAATACTTCTACAACACCTGGTACTGATGATTCCCATGTGATAATAGGCACACCATTATATTCTCTTAATTCTCCATCAGCATCAAACATATTAGGAAGGCTGGTAAACCAAGGAAGTGCACTAATTTCAACCTCAACCTCTTGACCTGCATTAAGTGTTGTTATTCTATTATTGTTAAAACGCTGCTCAGTAAACTCTAAATTATTTGTTGATGCAAGCGACAACCCAAAATTACCGCTAGGTGAAGAAATCAATCCAAAATTATACTCTTCTTGAGCAGATAAAACTCTAACCGGCAAATCAAATCTATAATTTATATTAAGCGCAGGATTTAATAAAGCTTGTTCTCTTAACGCAACCGACCCCACAGTAATTGTTGCAACACCTGGCGCTCTTGAGAAAATTTGTCCGTCCCAGTTTACATCAACGATATTTCTATTTGATGATTCCCAAAAAACATCTTCTCTCCAGAAGTTTTCATTTGCAACCAAAGCATATCTAAGAGGAATATTTTGATGACGCCTAACCGTTATGCCCTCATCAGAGAACAATCTATACTGACTTTGTGTCATATAAGCACCTGTTTGATCAAAAATATGATCACCATTGTTATCAAGCACGTATATTTCTTCTCTAGGGCGCACAGTAGAATGGCTAGTGAAAAGTCTTAAAGTTTCATTGCTGTCTCTATGGTTTAATGTAGTATATTGTCCTATATCTGCTAACCCAATATCACCCGCAGCAGTCATTAATGAGAATAAATCTAATTCATAGAAAGATGAATTAAATGAAAAATCATAAATCCTTGTCGACATTCTAAAATCATTTTGACTAAGTTCTTCCCACATTGCCTCTGACAAGCTATATGTTATTCTTGTGACAGCATTTCTTCCGGTAGTCAATGGTCTCATTCCAACTTCATTCCAAATGCTGTCAAATCTATTAGCTCCTTTATTAAAGATTTGCATTGTTTTACCCATTAAATAATGATCAGACTGTATATAAAGATCTAAGAATCTATTGAAAGTGTGCGTAGCAGTCCTAGCATACCTAACAGTAGCATCTACCAAAGTCGGGGCTGTTGAATTTATAGTAAAATCAAAGCCAAACTCATTATTAGCATTAGTAAACTCCCAACCTTCTGGTCCATCAACATGATTATACTCACCAGCATATTGCAAGAATGCTCTTAATTCAAATCTATATGCACCGCCATTTCTTGCCCCCATTTGCTGCATATCTAAATCTATAATAGGACCTAATCTACGCCTTGCATTTATAACTGTTCCGCTATATACTTGCACGCCCGTATCTTGATTTAATACTCTAAAATCTACTCTTCTTGCATTTCTAATAAATCCGCCAACGAAAGCAATTTGATGCATACCATTATGCCCTAGTGATAAAGATGTCCTAGACTCTGTTGCTAATGGTATTTCACTATCAAATTGTCTAGGGTTATTGAATAAGAAAGAACCTAGCGGAATACTAAAAATATTATCATCTTCAACATATCTGCCAAAAGCTTGAGTTGGCATTGTCATTTGATTTCTTAGTCTGTCATGTGGAGGAATTTCCATTCTTTCATATCTATCAATCTCATAAATGCTATGCTCAAAAATAGGAGCATCCGTCCAATCTCCAAAGAAAGCCAAATAAGGCACAGATAAATCAACACCGTCTTCATAAAGGTCTCCGTTATCATCAACAGCATACAATCTGATAAATCCTTCAATATAAATACCATTAGGGAAAGTGTCATTTATCCACTCTCTTTCTGTCATACCTGTTTCAGGATTAACTATATTATCATCTAATTCTATTCTAACTGCAATAGTTATTCTATCGCCTGCAGCAACTTCAATATTGCCGCCGTTTGCTAAAATAGCGCCATTTTGTCCGCCCAATCTAAACACTACACCGTTTGCCATAGTATTATAAAGCATCGTAGCACGTTCTGCAATAATATCAAATTGAGGATGCAATGCCAATGTCTCAGTGAAAACTTGTGCAGTAGGTCTAAATGTCAATGGAGTATCTCCCCTGTTGACTATATCAAACTCTAAGTTATAAACACCCGTCCTTTGCGGGTCATCAAACAAGTTGATAGCTGCTCTTGCCCCAAAAACTTGATTGCCGTTTTCAGTCATTCTTGGTCTATAAGATGCTGTTGCAGCATCATTATGTGACCAGCTTAATCTATTGCCTTGACTATCTCTTCTCCATTCAATTTCTTCAAATTCAGGAACCTCAATCCACGCATCGCTTCTTAACATGTTTCTGATATTAGCAAGCCCTGCACCAACTCGTCTTGGGCTGTATGGATCACCGTGCTCATTTAATGGCATGATTGCAGTCGATTGCATCATACGATAAATATGCACTTGCACTAAATTAGGACATGGACGAGTATTTGACTCATTCATAAGTCCAAATCGTCTTGCATTCGGATAATTATTTGGATAAGGAAGATCTCCAGGATTTGTCAAAAACTGCCTATAAACAAGCGCTAAGCCAGCTACATTTGGCGCAGCCATTGATGTGCCTGAATTTCTGTCATATCTTTGACCTGGGTGCGCCGATAAAATTTGTCCGCCATGACCAGTTATATCCGGGCTTAATCTTAAATCAGGAGTAACACCCCAGCTAGTAAAGCCTGACATAAACGGTCCGCCTTGAAAATCAGGATGTACAATAATATACCCTTCATTATATGCCCTTAACGGAGCATGCGCATCAAGTGAAATAGAAGACGCTGGAATAGTCACATGTTCTTCAACGCTCATTCTGATAGTACCAGCTAAATGATTGTGAATAATCGCACCCATCGCACCAGCTGCCTGAGCATTTTCAAGCTTTTCAGTAAATGTATTCATACCCCTTTCAATCAATGCTATGCTTCCTGCAAAGTTTCTTCCCATAAAGTCAGCACCAAATCCTAATCCTGCTCTAATAAAAGGAATCCTTAACTCACCAGTATCTAAATCTAAATATCTTGCAATATTTGTCCTAAGCACAGCACCCAATGCAGTATTAGGCGCATATGCTCTCCACCATGAATTTGCATCTGATACAGTTAAAGCACCCCAGCCGTCAGTTTGCGGCACACCTTGATCATCTGCACCCCATGCCATACCGTTTATATCTAAACCATTTGGATTAGTGCCGCCAAAGAAAACACCCGGCGTACCTGCATTAGGGTTAGGGATACGGAATCCCGCTTCATCCAAATTAAATAGCGTAGACTCCCATCTTGCTCTTAAATCTGCAGTAAAATCAAGCTGATCACCATTAGGACGGCCAACTTCAGTAAAATATGCAACACCTACTTCTTGAGCAGGAGATGAAAGCATCATATAAGGAGCTTTAATACCCTCCATTGATGCAACAGCAAATGATTCAATTAAAGATGCAGGAGTACCTGATGCTCCTGAATCAGGACTTGATGCTAGGTTTGTACCAAAGTGTCCGCCTGTCATTGCCGTAGCTGAGTTTCCATTTGCCACAATTAAAGAAATACCTAGTCTGTCTGCTTGACGATAAACATGTTGCGCAAAATCATCATCATCAAAATCAGTAGAACCAAAAACTGCACCAAGTGATAAGTTGATTGCATCTACACCTAAAATAGCCGAATCATGAACAGCCGCTAAAATAGATACATCAGGAGTACGACCAAAGTCAGAGAAAACTTTCATGTTGACAATTTGTGCTTTTGGAGTAACGCCTCTTACTGCTAAAATGTTTCTGCCAAACTGGTCAAGCATTATACGCCCTGGTCTTTCTTCATCTAAAACATATCTAAACCTTAGTTCTCTGTTAAGAGCAGGATTATCAGTATTATATGTTGTATTGCTTTCAAAATTCGGATCATAACTCACACCATTTTCATCTACTCTGTAACTGTTAGGAGTGTTGCCTACTATGATACCTGATACATGAGTACCATGCGCATTGTCAATTGCAGTGTTTACATGATGTGACATATCTACATAGTCAAAAACAAACGGTACTTTATGATTTCTGTAAGTATGTAAAGGAGTAAGATTTGACAATTGAACAGCACTTGCAAACAAGTTGTTAAAATCAATATCAGCACCTCTTATATTTAAGCGGCCCGTATTAGGATTGATTGTCATTGCAAGTCTGTCTACATCAATAATATAATCGTTTGCAGTATTGCACCAAATGTGCGGCAAGTTTGAAGTAGAAAACATGTGATGGTCATAATCTAGTCCAGAGTCAATTACAGAAACAATCATGCCCTCGCCCTGCATTACTTCACCGTCAATTTCAGGAATCCTAAAAATACCTGTCGGATCTAATAATCCGTCAAGTGCGTCTACATTATCAACAACAGGAGGTCTTGCCGCATTTGTCCTTTGCGCTTCTAAAAGCTCTACATATGAATGCACCATAGTACCTGTTGCCCCAGCACGCATAACAGCATTATCGGCAATATGCCTGTCTCTATAATATATAGTCATAGCAAACGCATTGATAAGTGAAGTAAAAGAGAAAGTCATTTCAGAATCAACTGAAACTGCCGCACGATTAAATATTTCTCTTTGACGGCGCTGCATGTTTTCTCTAGCAGTCCTTGCTGTACGTGTACCCAAAAACTGCTGAAAGGTCAATGACCCATCAGTAGCAAGATATATGTCAACCAAGCACTCATCATGCACGCTTACCATAAACTGCACTCTGTCACTGTCATTAAATGTATGTATTTCTTGCTGCAGCTCTAAAACGTCATCACTTAAGTTTGACATTAGGTCAGGATCAACACCGCCCTCAGAACGATTCAATACCCATGGTCTTTCATTTGCGTCGGCAACACCGCCATCACGGTCAAGTCCAGGCAGGCCAATAAACCCGCTTGCAACCGCCGTGATACCCATAATAGCAACAAATGCTATCACAAGGTATGCCGCCATGCGCTTTTTAAAGCTTTTAAACTTCATTTTAATCTCCCTCCAGAAATTAGTTTGATGAATTTTTTGATTTTTTTGTTTTTATATATAGTATAAGCAAATTTTAGTAATTTTGCTCATTTAACTATCAAATTAAACTATGTTTTGTTTGTTAATGCCTAATAAAACTATCCACTCTGCCAAATATTAAATTGCTTAAATTGGACTGATTTACTGTTATGTGTAAGGACCTAATCGGCAAGTGCGGAGCAAATATATTGCCTTGCCACACACTAAAGAATTGATGCCATACTAAGTTGTGACCCGTATCCGATGCCCTTATTTCAAAAGCCATCCCAGTAAACCTTATATGCACAAAACTTGCCCATATTGTCCTGTTAAACTGCTGCCACTCTGACGCATTTGTCCTAAACACTGTTTGTGTCCCATTGCCTGTGATTGAAATCGTCCTTGTCGTCCCATTAGTAAAATTAATTTGAATATCAAGTATATTATTATTGCCACGCAAATGCAACTCATGATTCATAGACAACGATGTTTGCGGCTGTATTGTGTATGTTCCAGCCCTAAGTTCCATCATGTTGCTGTCGCTGGCAATAACTGTAACATTTAATAGACTTTCAACAAGCGTAATACGGCTTGCATAACCGTGCCCAGAATTCCCAGTATTTGAAGCAAAATTCATCCCTATCAAAAACAATCTGCCTCCGCCGCCATCAAAATATACAGGACCGCCGCTATCACCACCTCTGCCTCCATTTGAAAAACTGAATGCATTATGGATAAAATAATCTTGACCACCCTCTTCAAACGATGCACCTGTAAATCTAGATCTTATGACACCTGCCGTATCCCCTGTTGCACGCCCAAATCTTCTAACTGGAGCACCTTGTATTATTAAATGCTCTCCGCCCCGTCGTATATTGGTATAATCATTTATTGCATTTGCGGTAGCAGTCCAATTGCCTTGATGTTCAAAAGGCACAAAAGCCGCATCAACTGTATTTGTCAGATTTCTCAAAGGACTAAGAAAATAATTACTTGCTCTACCGATTCTAGTTCCTACTGCACCAATAGACCCTCTATATAAAACTCTACTTCTCACTCCATGAGCCGTAGTAAGAATCCCAAGTTGTCTTGTTTCATTGCACCTTGCATTTGCAGTGGTGGTCATCATATTGAGTCCAGCTGTACTTATATTTGATCCGCCATAAATTGTTCTTGAAGTTGGTACTATTCTTCTTTCAGCATCAACTTCAAAATTCAACGCAGTACTGCTATATAGTCCTTTATCTATCAAATAATCAATTATTAAATCAATATCGTTTTCATTTATCAATTCGATAGTTACATGGTTTAATTTTTCATCAATTAATATTTTTTGTATACTATAATTGTTTCCTATATCCCAAACAAAGTTTTTAATATTTTTCAAATGATTTAATGAATATTGTTTATTTCTATAAACAACCTGCCCGTCATAATTTGAATTCAACTGTCTAACTTGTCTATCATTTGTTACAATGCCAACATTCAGCATGCCATACTCATCAATAAAAATCCCTGCAAAATCATCATTATATTCAACTGTATCTTGTTCAATTATTGCTTCACAGTTGTCCATTGCACTATTATTTAAAGAATTATCATTAATCACTTTATTTCTAAACTGGCTAAGTACATCTTGTGCTATTTCAATACTTCTATTAGCATTTTCATGAAACTGCAACACCCCATCCTCTAAATCTATAATCTCTGCATAAGCATGTCTAAATGCTAAATTTGCAGGAATAATTAAAACAAATACAACAATTGATATCAACATAACGATTAATTTCTTTTTCATCTTAATCATTCTCCCTAATCAAATTAATTCTTATTGGTTCACTATACACAACAACCCTCTCATTAAAATTTCTCCCTACATCAAAAAACACCACAAATCTATTCACGGAATAATTTTCCCCATGCCATATAGTCCACTCATATATGTACATGCTGCTTGACTCAATTATAACAGAATCTCTCTCTATAATAAAAGCATGCCTATTTGGTCTAAACCATAAATCTAATGATATAACAATATTTGAACAACTTCGACCCACAGAAACAAAAGAAAGATCTTGCGGATAAGGCACCATGCCCATTGCAATACTACCTGTTCGTCCAACTCTTGCCAAAACATCCCGTCCACTCATATTCTCTAATCTAACACTAAGCTCAACCGTATCACCAATCCTCACTTCTGTCTTGCTTGCCTCAAATGTCAAAATAAAATCACCTTCTTGAAAAATATAGTCGTCACCACCACATGCTGCCAAAGAAGAAGGAATAATTAAAACAAATACAATAATTGATGTCAACATAACGATTAATTTCTTTTTCATCTTAATCATTCTCCCTAATCAAATTAATTCTCATTGGTTCACTCGCTAACATAATAAATTCACCATCAATATAAAACATCGCCACTGTAAACGCATTAATATATTTTGACTCGCATTCGTTGTTTAAACAAAATCTTTCCTCATCAATCCTAATACTTTTATTTGATTTTATAATCTCATTTTTTTCAATCATCATTCTTCGCCGTCTTCTAAACATGTTTAAATCAATAATAACACAAGCAGGTCCGCCTATTGCATAACCACTAATCTCTCCAAATTTCTCATAACACAATACCCCAAACAATATATCCTCTCTATCAAAACGCCCGAAAAAAACATGCTGCACTCTTATATCCCTCCCACTCACATTCTCTAATCTCACGCTAAACTCCACAGTATCCCCAATCCTCACTTCAGTTTTATTAACCTCCACAGTCAACACAAAATCCCCTTCATTAAACTCATATCCGCTGCAAGCAAATAAACTAAAAGCAGAAAACAACATAACAAATCCAACTATGATGCAAATTAATCTCTTTCTCAATTTAAGCGCCTCCTTAGCCGAATTTTATTGCCTGCCTCTTTTCTTCTTAAACATAACCACCGCCGTCACTACTCCACTCATAAACGTCACCGCCAGTCCTGTCATCACAGCATCTCCCCAGCCAATTGCACCACACGCAGCACAATTGCTTTCCCTTTGCCATCTTGCATATAAAACAATATCTCTTTCAATAATGGTGTTTTCATCAAACCGCCTATTAAATCCATCATCAAGATACCAGCCTAAAAATCTATATCCGTCTCTTTGATAAGTATCAAACTCTATCCTGTCACCCTCATATACATAAACTATAATCGCCCCGTCATTAGCCACTCCCTCATTTGGGAACAACACTTTTCTTACTCTGAATCTATTTAACTCTGGCAGCAATTCATGTCTAGCATATAAATTAAAATCACTGTCCACTTCAAAGCCTAAAAACTCAAACTCAAACCCACTGTCTAAATACCAGCCTTTAAACGCATAACCTGATATGTATGGCCTTATTATATCTGTCAAGTTAAGCATGTCGCCTCTGTCAATGATAATTGTCTCTAATACTTGACCACCTACAATTAAAGTGACTGCGTGGCTAGACGGCGGAGGCGCTTCAAACTGAGCAACAAGATTAATATCCACAAAATAAATAGGTGTGTCTATTAATGAAATAATGTTTCCGTTTAATGCCCACCCTATAAATGGGGTGTCTGCGCTTGGGTCGGCTGGAATTAAGCTAGGATTCAGCCTATCAAAACTGTTGCCGCTAAAACTTGCAATTGTTTGTCCATTAACCACAAATGAAATAGTCCTATCTTTATCCTCTATTCTGTTGTCAAAGTAGGTTGTATATATCCAGTTATTAAACTCTATGCCTTTTTGTGTCCTAAGTGTCATTGCCCTTAAACCAGGCAGCCTATCACGGTGAAAATCAAAACGATTGTTAAAATGCCAATATGGATTGTTGTCTGTGCTGTATCTATCATACAGCACCTCTAATAAAGGCGGAGTATCGCCTTCAAATGTGAAATTTAATAAATCTCTTGTCCCTCTAAATGCATCAGACCCAATACGCTTAACACTTTCAGGAAAAATAACCTCTGTTAAATGCTGTGCATTTATAAATGCAGATTGATTTATTCTTGTTGTGCCTTGTTTTATCCTTAAAATGCCTTGAAGATTGCTGCTGTCTGTGCCCATAAGCATATAACCGCTATAAATAGGGCGATAAATCCCCCCATTATATGCAAAATCCGCCGAAAATGGTGAAACTGTTTCACTCATCAGGCACATAGGCACAATATTACACGCTACATTATATCCTAAATCAAAATCGTTGTCAAGTGTTTTTGCAAAATTATTTTGAGAAAAAATACTACTCATGGTGGCTTTTTGTATGTTTTCTATAGAATAAGTTGTTCCGTTTCTTGCAAAATCCTCTACATAGATATATAATCTGCCGCCATTTAAATCATCTAGCATACTTTGGCTAATCTGCACCCTTGTTGTCACAGCCTGCCCTTTATAAAACGAAATGATGGGGGTGCCAAAATCGGCTAAAGACACTAGCTCTCCACCTTGTCTTCTGTATAATCTTATCACTCTTGCAAAATGGTTATCAAATGTACATACATCTAGATAAAGATTTGCACCCTCAGACACACTTTGCACATTTAAAACTATCGGAGCTTCAAAATCTATATACACAGGAAAAGACTCTAGCACCTTAGTCTGCATATCTCCAAAATCCAATGCTCCTTTTATGTTTAATTGCAAAATAGTGTTGCTGTTTAGCGTGTTAATATTGTTTCTAAGCTGCCAAGGAGCCACACCAACAGGCAACCCAAAAGGCAGCATCCCGTATCTATGGTATGTTTTTGTTATATTTAATAAATCATCATCTATTCGATTAGAGAAAATTTGTGTGCCCATAATAGGATCAACCAACTCTACATAATAATCTAAAATGTTTCTTAATGTTGTTGCCCTAAAAGTATTTATGCTCATCGCATGGTCAAATGCATCCGTATAACCGATTGCTATATATTCTCTATTAGGCATCAGCCTTCTTTGTATATACGCTGGTTGAGATTCGAAAAAATCAGGAGCCATATCATGAGTCATATACCCACCCATAAACTGAATCGGAGTATTTTGATTAAACCTTGCCCATAATCCTAAATCGTCACTAGACATATTTTGTGCCTGCCTTGTATCCCAATCATATGCCGTTGCATCAAAAGCCGGAGCAGCCGTCCAATCACCAAAAAATCCTAAATAAGGAATACTAATATTTTGCGTATCACCATTGTATTGATAGACACTGTCTGCCAAAATAAAGCCTTCTACAAAAAAACCATTTTCAAATATATTAATTAAATTCTTTGCTTGGTCTGTCAAATTAACAAGTGCTTTAACAGTCACACTGCTATTAGCAGGCACAACCACCCTATTAATATCTTGTTGATTTGAAGTAGAAAATACAAAGTTTGCATCTAATAAAACAGGACGCAATTCCATCATGTATCCAAACTCAGAATATGAATAAGCTGATGTCTGCACTGTCATATCAAGATTATAGCTTCTAGCCGAGTCAGTCAAATTTTGAATGATAAACTGCATTTCAAATATACCCGTCATATCAGGGTCATGACCTAGTTCTAGTTTTGACGGACCATCAGGGTATGCATATATTATCGATCTATGATTAATAGCAGAAACAATATCAGCAAAGCCCGACCCTTGACGCCGAGGCGTAAAATGAATTCCTTCTATGTTTATCATAGCTTTTGCCGTACTCATGAGTAGTCTATTAATAAATATGCCTATCTCTTGGTCAGATTTATGGTTATAGTTTGGATTGGCTCTAATTGATTGCAATAACGTTAATGCCCCGCCTGCCACATTAGGAGATGACATGCTAGTGCCCGTTTGCCAGCTAAACCCTGTTGCACCTTGCCCCCACGCACTTCTGACACTAAGACCTGGACCTGATATATCTGGTTTCAAACTTAAATTCGGACCTGGTCCAAAGCTGCTAGACCCAGCAAAAGCTGTCCCTTGAATAGATGCATTTGCTACGCTCATGACTCCAAACAATGATGAAGGCGAAGCAATCATGCCCGTATCAGGATTAGAACTAAGCGTCCCCCTCGCATAATTATTATGTCCAGAAAAATAACTGTTGCCTGCAGAAAAATAAAAATTAACACCTTGTTCTATTGCTCTATTTATTATTAAATCACCTTGATTTGAAGTAGAAAATCCTGACGCCGCACCAATAGATACATTGATTATGTCAGCGCCAATAATCACCGCATCCTCCATAGCTGCATAAACCGCCGACATAGGAATATTTCTTTCATCTGTTTGCACTTTCATGGCTAAAATTTGCGCATAAGGGGCCACTCCTCTAAAGGCAGCAGAATGTCCCGCAGCAATGCCTGCAACATGTGTGCCGTGATTAGATACATCCGGAGTCCATGCACCCACTCTATTGTGAGTATAGTCAAAATCAAAAGGAATCTTTCGTGACCTAAAAAGATTGTGGATATTAGTGAAAGGAATATTTCTTGTTGCGTGCAATTGAGTATAAATTTCTGGAGTAATAAACGATATGTCGCTAAAGCGAGCCATAGGCGGGTCATTTTGAAAAACACTATGATTTGGAGATACTCCGCTGTCAATTATAGCAATAACCATGCCTTGACCTTGATAATTTAAGTTTGACATATCATATATTCCATTTGCTGTCAAAACTATGTTTGTATTATCAAAGTTTCTTTCATTTGGCAAGCGTCCGTCATTATATTGCTCATAACCATACCCACCATCATATCCATTGCTATATCCATACTTATAATCAGTGTGCAATTCGGCAAAATACACAGATGAAATACCCAAGACATAAGGCAGACTATAAATAGTTTCCAAATGCTGATATTCAACTTCAATATTTAATCCATTAAATAAAACAGAATACTCAAAGACTATATTGCCGCCTAATCTTAAAATTTGACTTTTAAAAAATGCTCTTATATTTTTTGCTTGCTGCAATTTTTGAGTGTTGTCAGTTTCTAAACTAGCTGCGCCCTCTAAATAAACAACCAAGCTTATAATATCAAATGGATTTTTTTGCGGAATTATATTTTTGTCTTCCATTCCATAATCTATCGGTCTAGGCACTATTGTTTCATGTCTTAAAATCAAATTCTCATACTGATTTGGCACGGCAAAAACTAGGGTATAGCTGTTTAATATAGGCAGCAGCATACTCAAACTTAATAATATAACAAAAAATTTTCTTTTCATATTTTATGCCCTCTTCTAAAAAAAGTCTTGTTACCTCCTTTTAGCAAAACCAAGAGGCAACAAGACTTTTTTATTGATTTATATTTAAACTATTTTCAAAATTTTGAAATTAGTTTATGAATTATGCCGCATCTTCTTCCCATCTATCCTCTAAATCATTTACCCATTCTACAAAATTATTATAAAGTGCCAATAAATTTGCATCAATCGTACCAGTCAATGCTGCTCTTGTTGCTCTTAATCTAACAATACCAAGATCACCCAAAATTCTGTCAACAGCTGCTTGTGATCCAAAGATATAATACTCATAAATATAAAACTCCATTATCACAAGCGCAATTGCAAACTCAGTCATTGCATGCCCTTCACCAAAATTTTCATCAAAGAAAGTTTCAAGTATGAAATTATGCTCAAATACAGGCTGCCATGGCACACTTAAATTGTTGTTTGCAAAGAAAATATATGTTTCTTCAACACTTAAATTATTTATCATTAGCATAATATTTGCCACACTAGCAAGTGGAATTTGGTCAAGAGTATAGTTTACCCAATCAACAGGAGTCGCAGTGCCGCTAAATTCATACGCATAATCCGCCCACACTAAATCAAACATAGCATAATACACTGCCCACAAGTCTTCTGTCATGCGTCCCCTAGAACCCAGCGGCGACAATACACCTGTGATAGAGCTTCTTCCTGCTTGAACATTGTTTATTAAAGCAGATGCCCAGAAAGTCACCATAGTAGCACGAGGCTGCAAAGGATGATCAGCCGCCCACATCCATCTAGGCTGATGAATATTATGATTAAAATATGCTTCTAAAACACTATCCGGCGCATTATTTAAAATATACTGATGCAAGTGTCTAATTCTAGCATAACTAGCAAAAAATGCGATTCTAGCTATTCTGCCTCTATGTCTATATGCTTCTGGTGCATTTTGAGCTGCCATGCTGTTTCTATGCTGCGCTTCTGCTAAAGCATCCAAATATACTGTCAACCTTTCTAAAATATTTTGCCAATAAGCGTCGTGTACCGGATTAAATTCATCTGCCGCAATTCTGACACTTAATTCTCTTAAATCAAGAATCCTATCAAAGAAAAAGCCTAAATGCTGATGGAATAATGTCCTTGCCGCAGATGTAAGACCAGCTTCAAAAGCAACAACATTTGTATCAACAAAATCAATAAATACTTGTCTTTCTATAACCAGTTGAGTTGCAAACATATTATATTCTATTGCACTTAGCATGTTTTGCAATAACAGCATTACAACAATATTAGGTCCGCTAAAAATCGTATTATAGTGTCCAAACAAAAATTCAGAAAAATAATTTAATTCATTCCACATTACTCTATCTAAAGATAACCCATCATCTGATACATTATGGTGCAAAAACTCATCTTCTCCCCATCTATTCAAAACAGTAAAGAAAGTATATTGATATTGTGCCGGCAAGTAGATTAGTTCTCTTAAAAAATTCTCCGTATCAATTGCAAATTGCGGAATAGCTGTACTTAGCGGATCAAATATCCAACCGTCTCTGTCTCTTTCTTGCGCCTCTTGCTCTGTTGTCACCCTTCCATAATTAAGTATCCACTCAAAATAAATATCCATGAAGTTATTTAAATACTCATTTTGATAATGTCCTTGCATTAAGATAATTGTCAATGGCCAATCAGAAGGAAGAGAAAACGCTGAAGCTTGCGTACCTTGACCTATATTAAATAATCCCACAAACTGACCATATGCAACATAGTTTATTAATTGCCCTAGTGCCATATGAAGAGGAGGTCTAGGCAGCACTGGCCCGCCTTCAATTTGATTCGGATGCTCTATAGTCAATCCTGTATTAATCAATGGAAAATCATGAAATGCTTCTATATAAAACCAATGCGTAGTTTCTAATAAATCATTTGCTGCTCTAATAAATTCTCTTTGCAGCGCATAGAAAACAGTGATATCATGCTCTTGAACAGTTGAAAATAACCTTTGCCTATTAAAATAAATAAACAATAAATCGCCCAATGAACGCACTCTAGTAAACGCCTGAGGAATAAATATATTTTCCATAATTGTCAACCACTGTCCATCATCATCTATACGATAGAAAACATAAATCATCGCATCAGCAATCTGAGGATTCCATTGATTAAGTATACTAAAAACATTTCTAGCCATACCCATCGTTTTATCCTCAATAAAATCTCTAGCTTGATTTGCCGCCGCAACTGCTGCAGGAGCCATTGCATCATCTGCATTATATAATCTTATTCCTCTAAACATTTCATAGATTTCTATTGCATATACAAACATATCCACAAACTGAATCATATCAGACCCGCCTGCATTATTAAACCACTGCACTAAATTTGTCAATCTCGCACTAATAGGTGTACCTTGCCACAAAATATTAAACTGTGTCAACAACACCAAATCATCCATTGCTTCAACAAACAAACTCATTGCTTCTATCCACGCATCAATATCATCTCTTGTGCCTTCTATACTCACGCTTGGCACATTGCCTGTCAATATAACTCTATCTGATGCTAATTCAAAGTTTGCGTTTGCTTGGTTATAGCTATTAACAAAGGCAATTAAAACAAGGTTATTGAAATTAGCTTCATGAATACCTGCCATGTTTGAGTTAAGTTCTGTTATAAATAAATCAATAGCACCAATCGCCCTGTCTCTTTGCTCACGAGTTGCATTAATTGGATTAACAGCAGCCAATTCTTGCCCAGCAGTATTAATATACAACACTACATTTTTATCAATACGCACAGTCATGATAGAAGTAGCACCTCTATAGTAAATAACTATAACAACTGCAGTGCCAATCTGCATATTATCAAAAATCATGGTGATTTCAGCTTCATCTATAAAGTTAACCATTCTTTCAACACCATTTGCATAATTAATACGCACCACAACATTGCTCAAACCAATAAGCTCTTCATTTTGAAGCATAGGAGGGAATGAAGTATTATAAGGATTGTCTATACCTGCTTGAATTCTTAAAGGAGTATATCCGCCCCTAATCTCAACATTAACACTATAGGTTAATCCTTCAAAGCTAAATGTCACTTGTTGATTAAGAGTTTCAACTGCCGCATTAAAACCAGTATAAGTGAATCTATAATCAAGAGGCCAATCTTGCGTAGTGCCATTATCAAAAGTGACAATTGCTCTTGCGATACCTCTGTCAAATTCTAATGCGCCTAAAGCTTGTACCTGCCTATAATTTTCTACTGCAAATGAAACCGGTACAGCCTCTAAAACTTCTATATAAAAATGTGCAGTTGCAACACCTTGCGTTAGGTTAACACTTACATTAATGCGTTGTTGCGTTGCCGGCGCAGAAGAATTGAATCCTGTGATTGACACTCTATTATCGTTTAATCTGATTCTTTCTGTCGTATTGTTGGCAAAAGTGACCACAATATAACCGTCACGACTAAGAGTATCATTTATAAAGTATGTACTTCTGTGACCCTCAACAGCGGCACTTTGTATGGTTAACGCCTGTATATTGACATGAAAAGTATAAGTATGCCCTTGATAATTGGCAGTTACAGGAACAAGACGCACCGTTGCCGAGTCAAAACCAGTAAAAGAAACATCCGCATCCGAAAAAGGTACATTTCTTGTTGTATCGTTGTCATAAGCAACAACAACATAGCCTCGTGTCCTATCAAATGCCTCACCTTGCAAATAAAGAGTCTCGTGACCCTCCACATTAATGCCTGTTATTATTGGATCAGGATCTTCACATGCCGCCATAGCAAAAACGGACACCGCTAATGCCATCACAATAATAAGTAACAAACTTATTTTTTTCATTTTAATTTTCTCCCTCTGCTTATGTATATAATATTATTTGCAAAAACAATAGATATAATTACACAAGTGGTTTATTATATCATTTTAATCAAATTCTTGTCAAGTTATTTTGATAAAATTTTTTGAATTATTTTGATAAAATTTTTTATTAAAAATTCACAATATATAGGTAAAATCAGTTGACATGCTACTATATCTGGTGTTAGACTGTCTTTCCTGTTAATTAACAGCCTAGACTTAAATGTTTTTGGTTATTTTTTCAAAAAAAGTAACAAGGAGTCTAACCATGTATAAAGTAATTAAAAGAGACGGAAAAACTACCAATTTTGACATTGCTAAAATTTCAGACGCTATTGAAAAAGCTTTTGTTGCATCAAACAAAATTTTTCATAAAACAGTCATTGATATGCTTGCTTTAAATGTCACTGCCGATTTTGAACAAAAAATCAAAGGCGAAAAAATTGCTGTTGAAGATATTCAAGACAGTGTTGAATCTGTATTGTCAAAAGCAGGCTATGCGGATATTGCAAAATCGTATATATTATACAGAAAGCAGCGTGAAAAAATACGTGCCTTAAAATCTACAAATCTTGATTATAAAGAGATTGTAGACAGCTATGTTAAATTGACAGACTGGAGAGTAAAAGAAAATTCTACTGTCACATATTCTGTGGGCGGCTTAATCTTAAATAACTCCGGGGCAATCACAGCAAACTATTGGCTTAGTGAAATTTATGATGCCGAGGTTGCTGATGCTCATAAAAACGCAGATATTCATATTCATGATTTGTCTATGCTGACAGGATATTGCGCCGGATGGAGTTTAAGACAGCTAGTACAAGAAGGTTTGGGCGGAATCCCTGGCAAGATTACTTCTTCACCTGCTTCGCACCTGGCAACACTATGCAACCAAATGGTCAACTTTTTAGGAATCATGCAAAATGAGTGGGCGGGCGCTCAAGCCTTTTCATCTTTTGATACATATTTAGCGCCGTTTGTTAAAGTAGACAATCTATCATATAGAGAAATCAAAAAATGTTTAGAATCATTTATTTTTGGCGTAAACACTCCGTCAAGATGGGGCACTCAAGCACCGTTTTCTAATATTACATTAGATTGGACTGTGCCGCCTGATTTAGCCAATGTTCCCGCAATCGTAGGCGGCAAAAACATGGATTTTACTTATGGCGACTGCAAAGCTGAAATGGACATGATTAATAAAGCATTTATTGAAATTATGATTGACGGAGACGCAAACGGACGTGGTTTTCAATATCCTATCCCCACTTATTCTATCACAAAAGATTTTGATTGGTCTGAAACAGAAAATAACAAAATGCTGTTTGAGATGACAGCAAAATATGGAACCCCTTATTTTTCTAATTATATCAATAGTGATATGGAGCCAAGTGATGTCAGAAGCATGTGCTGCAGACTTAGATTAGATTTAAGGGAATTAAGAAAGAAGTCAGGCGGATTTTTTGGAGCAGGAGAAAGCACAGGCAGTATCGGAGTAGTGACTATCAACATGCCAAGATTAGCATATTTATCTAAAGATGAAGATGAATTTTTTGCTAGATTAAATAGGATGATGGATATATCTGCAAGAAGTTTAGACTCAAAGCGCAAAGTCATAGCAAGACTTATGGAAGAAGGATTGTACCCATATACAAAAAGATATTTAGGCGGCTTTGGAAATCATTTTTCTACAATTGGATTAGTGGGCATGAATGAAGCATGTTTAAATGCGGCATGGATTAAAAAAGATTTAACAGATAAAACAGCTCAAGGATTTTCTAAAAAGACACTTAATCATATGAGAGAAAGATTAAGCGATTATCAAGAAAAATATGAAGACTTGTTTAATTTAGAGGCTACGCCTGCTGAATCCACCTCATTTAGGTTGGCAAAACATGATATATCAAGATATCCTGATATTAAAACGGCTGGAAGCAAGGGGGATACTCCTTATTATACAAATTCTTCTCATTTGCCAGTAGGATTCTCTGACGATGTATTTAGTGCTTTAGATATTCAGGATGAATTGCAAACACTGTACACAAGCGGGACAGTTTTCCATACATTTTTAGGTGAAAAATTATCAGACTGGAAAGCAGCAGCAACAATAATTAAGTCTATTGCAGAAAACTATACACTGCCATACTATACTCTATCACCCACCTATTCAATTTGTCCTAAACATGGATATTTATCTGGAGAACTATATTCTTGCCCATCGTGCAAAACTAAAACAGAAACTTATTCAAGAATCACAGGCTATTATAGACCAGTGCAAAACTGGAACGATGGAAAAAGCCAAGAGTTTAAACATAGATTGATTTATAGCGCAAAGAAAGCATGTGCAAAAAAGACAGTCAAGAAAAAAGCATAATTTAAGGAGATATTTAATTTATGAAAAAAGTTGTAAAAAGTTTGTTTTTAGTAATAATCGCTTTTGCATTGTTCTCAGGATTTTTTAGCATAGGCAAAACTGCCATAGCCGCCGACAATACTTCTCAACAAGAAGTTTGGCCAAACATATTGGTTACGCACCAAGGTTCAGACAACATTGGCAGTGTACTAACAAGCATGGATATTCCTTGGACTCTTTTGCCGTATAATTATGATAGAGAAACAATATTAGAATATATCAAAACATACGATATTTTGTTTATAAATTGCGGCACTAGTATAGAAGGCGCATTAATAAAAGCTTTTGTAGAGCAAGGCGGACTGGTGTATGCGTCCGACCATGCCTTAACTTCTATACACAATGCATTTCCCAAACGCACAGATTTAGAATTCATTAAGTTAAATCGTCAAACAACAACAGGATATATTGTAGATGAAGGACTAAGACTAAGCGCTGATATCGGATATGAAATTGAAATTAACTTTGATTTAAGTGATTGGTATTTGGTTATCTCACCCCTTGAAGATGATGTCACAGTACACATTGAAGGAGCAGTCAGCCAAAAAGACGGCATCTTTCCTTTTACATTTTCATTTCCATACGGAAATAACAACGGAAGAGTATTTTATACCTCTTTTCATCAAAGCGCCAACAACACTGATGACATGCAAGAAATTTTAAAAACTTTGGTGCTTAGAATAAGCCGAAACAACAACATAACTCATATGCAAAACTGGGCAGCAACAAGCGGCTATGATGTATTTATCCCCATTTTTGGAATTCTTGATGCCGAGCAAACCTCAAGTTCGTTTACATTTGAAATTGAGGGCAATGATTTTGCCATCATGAATGACACATCTATGGGCAGCTTTTCAATAACTCTAACAGCACCAAACGGAAACATTTATACAAACTTTAAGGACGGACAATTTGTGTATGGTGTGGCTTCTAATAAAACTGAACAGCTGTCCGTTAAACAATTAAATTATCTATATGATTATGACACCAACAGCAATAATGAAACAATAGTTTATAGCTTTAGGGCTTTGGGACTTACTGTTTCTAATCCTTATACCTATGATAACTTATGGAGCTTTACAATCACTTCACACTCTGAATACAGAAACTCATTTGTTGCAGGAATTGGAATCTCTACACAAGGATCAGGAGGCAGATTAGATCGTTTAGGCTCTGGCGGCGGTGCAGGACCCAACAATAATAACGGATTTTCAGTATGGCTACTGATTTTATTAATCACTGGAGGTATTGCCATAGTTGCTGCAACTATTGTATTTGTCATAATTAAACGAAGAAAAAGTGCTTAAAAGAGTAAAGAAGAGATCCTTACAGGACAACAAAATTTAAGAAGCTGTATACATGAATTTAAAAATAGAAATTACTCCGCTAAATCTAAAATATATCATGCTGTAATGACCGCACTAAGAAGCATTCGCAAAGGATTACCACCTAAAGGTGTCGTGCCAATAGGAGTAAAGAAACGCTGTTTAATAGCAGACATAGTTTTAGATTTAAGCAGAGTAGTGATTACATATATTTGTCCATTATAATCTTTTGTCATGCCATAAGCATCTCTTCTTTATAAAAAAACAATTATCACATCATCTACATCATCACAAACAGCCTTTATGGCTTTGTTTTGTATTGCGGAACTACTGGAGGTTGCCATTATTCTCACCCCCCGCCCCCGCAATGATTATCTTTACCTCATCTGTTTTTTCATACTCCTTTAAATAACAAAAGTGTCCTTTAGAGATATAAGCCCGTACTATGGGGTCCTTCGCGGACCTAGCGCCTTACGGCTACTGGATGCGTTGTTTATCTCACTTTTTTTTGTTGATGCAAACAACTATTCAAGAATCGTGTTCCGCTAAGTATATTTCCTAGCGCATAAAAAAGATGCCTCTTTATAGCATCTTTTTTATTTTTTCGCTTAAAATTCAAAAAAACTTTAAAAAAGCACACAAAATCGTTTGACATAGTATACTATGTAATATATAGTATTATGTATAAAGCAATATTGTGCATGACATTATAGTTTGCTTTATTAATAAATAAAGGAGGCTAAAGAATTCATATGGACATACAAATTAAAAAAGGATTGCTGGATGTTTGCGTACTAAGGGCATTGACAAAAGAAGAAAGCTATGGATACAAAATAATTCAAGACCTTGCCCCGTATGTTGATATATCTGAGTCCACACTCTATCCCGTCCTAAAACGATTAGAAAGTGCCGCTCATGTCACGACATGGACTAAAGAACAAAACGGGCGATTGAGAAGATATTATATGATTACGCAGGCAGGTACCGATCACCTAATGGATTTTAGAAAAAACTCACACTCAATCCTAAAAATCATTGACTATATAACAAACGGAGGTTTAAGAGCATGACAAAATTTGAATGGGAATTAGAGTTAGCTAAAAACTTAAAAAGACTCCCAGCATCAGAATCATCTAAAATATTAGATTATTATAATGAGTTATTTCTAGATAAAATTGATGCTGGATTAAATGAAAAAGAAATTATAAAATCATTTGGAAATCCTTTTGATGTAGCCTATAAAATAGTATACGGCTTTGAAGAAAACATAAAAGAACCCCTAGCCCACAATACGCCTTTAGATAATTTAGACACTATAGTGACACAAAATGATAATCTTGTATTAGACCAAGAACTACCGGCAGCATCTGATGCTATTGACACTATTATTACCCCCGTCACTTTGACCGTTGCTCCTATAGTCTATGCCCCCGCAATCAACACAAAAAAGAGAAAGAGTACGGGAGGCGTCATTGCAAGACTTATCTTCTTTATCCCCTTCTTTGCAATTTTTATTACACTTTGGACTATAGTTATCACTTTCATTGCAAGCGGCGTCGGCATGTCTATCGGCGGTCTTGCCAGCGCAGTGTTTAGCTTAATTCACATCGGCACATACAGCACAGCAGCCTATGCCTCAATCGGTTTAGGTCTTGCCGCAAGCGGAATAGGACTATTGCTATTGGTATTTATTAGACCCATTACAAAAGGGACAGTGCGTTTAACACAAAAATATTTTTATATCGGAAAACATAAAACAGCAAAAAGGGACGGTGAAAAATTATGAAAAAATTCAAAAAACTATTTCTAGCAATGACTATCATTGGGATTATATTTGTTTTGCTGGGCGGAACGATATTTACTATTACGCTAGCAAATAATGATTGGAATATAGCAAACCTTGATAGTGAAAAACTAACTGCAGTATATTTTTTAGATCAACACGACAGAGTTTTTGATGAAATTGAATTCACTGGCAATTGGCGCTATACTATCAAAATGGGAGAGACTTTTAGAGTAGACTATTTTAATTCAAACCTGTCTGATATCACCATTTCACAAACTAGAAACGATAGAGGAAACTATACATTTAGTTTTTATGAGGATAGACCCATATTTTCTAATGCAATGCTTTTAGGAATGAACGGCATAAAAAGAACTCAAAGCATGATTTATATCACCGTCACTCAAAGTATATTTGCCTGCTTTAATGGCGCAAGCTCTAGAATAAATGCAAATGGAATTGATTTTAATGAATTTAACCTAAGAGGCTCTTCTTCTAGAATTAACATAAAAAACTCTTGTTTAAGCGGTGACATGACAATAACGGGCTCTTCAATTAATATTGAGTTTGATAATGTAAAATCTAGCCAAGCAATCAAACTTGACGGATCAAGCACAGAATTAAACTTGTCAAATAGTCAAGTTGATACCATCACTAGCCGCGGTTCTTCTACAAGATTTAACTTTTCTTATAGCCAAATTCGCTATATAAACATTGACGGAGCATCATCAAGGATAACCGCCAGCTACTCGCACATGCACACATTAAGAGTAACCGGAGCATCTTTTAGAGCAACTTTAAATCTTTATGGAGTTACAGAAAATCTATCAGCATTAAACATAAACGGAGCAAATCGCAGAGTAAACATAGACGGAATAAGCGGAGCAGGTCAAGGTTTTAAAAGATTTTATATAAACGGAGCAAGCGCACGCCTTAACATAACTATGCTTGGCGGTACAAGTGCTTTTGCCTCATAAAAAAGGTGTCCTTCAGACACTTCGGGCGACTTGCAGTGTCGCCCCTTTTTTGAGTTCGTGTATTCTCAAACATATGGGGTTTTTCCTATACTATAAAACAAGAACAAAAATGTCCTTAAGTATATAAGGTCATACCAGGAAGTATTCGTGACCTTGCGCTCCTAAAGGTCATACCAAAGACTACAAATTTTGAACAAATGGAAAATACTGATGAAAATCCTTCTGAATAATTTCCACACAAAAGCCTCATTATTGCTTGACAATGATGAGGCTTTTGTATTACATTTGCAAATAGTTGTTTGTTGAACTGTAGTCAAAAAAGTGGATAAGAATTTGTGAACAAAGAATCCCAGCATTATTATTATTGTATCGCAATATATAATCCTCTTGAGTGGATTTGATAATACAGAACATTTTTTAATAAGGATGAGATCCTTAGCAGGATGACAAAATTAAAAATTGTTCACTAAATGTAAAAAACTTATACCGCTTAAACCTAATTTTATTTTATGTCATTCTGTAACCCCGTACCAAGATATCTTCGTGGGTCTAGCATGCCTAAAGAATCTCATCATTATTTCTTTGTGTCGCAATATATAACCATCTTAACGATATTTATTTAGGTTGTATTTTTTTAATTTCGCTTGAATCTTAAATGCTAGACATCTCAAAAATAAATTATTTTTCCTAGACAAAAAAAATGAGAGTATATACTCTCATTTTTTTAATGATATTCTTTATGCCCATATAGCTGTTGCTCTGATATCTTGATCAGCAATAAACACACGCACCATGCTCATAACTTGACTGCTTATATTTATACCCGCAATTGTCCTATTGATGATAAAGATATCACCATTTGCAGTTCTTGCTAAAAACTGTCCCGATGACATTTGTGCCAAATAGCTTTGCGATGTTGTTACATTTACTGCACCAATATTAATAGTAGGAATAATAGGGTTATCCACTGTGCCTAGTACTCTTATAGTTGAACCGCTTTGAATTAAATATCTAGCAAATGCATAAACATCATCAAACTCCTCATATTGCAATGCGCCATATTCAGCCTCAGGAAGCTGCTCATACCATGGCGGAGCATTTGTTGCTCTTACCTTTCTCAATGACCAACCATTAAACACTCTGTTTGGAGTATTGTTAGCACCCATAAATGAATTTGCTGTTAAAACAACATATGCACCATAACCCGGCTCATCTCTATAGAAATTTGCTGCACTTTGCCCAACAGGCAATAATCCTGCATTTGCCCAACCTACTGTTTCACTAAAGTATGTGCTTGTTGCTGTATTTCCCGGTCTAGCAGGTGCAAACACATATACTCTTGCGCTTGATTCTCTGGTTTCTACATAAATTGATACCCTGACTCTTTCAAACAATGCAAACAGTTTATCTGGTTCTATTTCAGTTCTAAATCTGTATACAAAAGCCGCCGCATCAGATACTCTAACATAACGCACACCATCAATATATTCATACCCTAAAGCTTGACTTAGTCTTGTATGTTCTGGATTATTTATCGGGTCATATACTTGCATCCAGCCCCTAAAAGCAAAACCATTTACACCTGATGGCACCGCACTTAAAATAGTAGTATGCCTTGGTCTGCCGTCTACTGTACCTGGCTCATCGTCTACACTGGTTATAGTATATAGTCCTACAGTAATTGTACCTGCATTACCTTGACCATGCCTGCCTTCAACAATAAGCATAGATACTTCAACTGACGGGTCATCATCCGCTGTTATTATGTCATGATTAACTTCATATCTTCTCCAATCTGCATTCCCTATATTTTGCTCTCTAACATAAATAAATTCACCTGCTGCATTTAAAAGATATTCACCCTCTGCATTTGTTGCTCTGATATATCTTCCGCTAAATGGAGCTCTTTCACGCACATGAACCAATCTTGGAAATAATTCAAAAGACTCTTGACCCATAGTAAACTCAGGGTGCGGTTCAGCATGATAAATTCTTACTCTGCCTTCTTGTCTTATTTCAGGTGCCTCAAAAAATGCCCTGTTGCCTATTCTTCTAAGAGGGCTGACCCCGTCACCAAAAATTCCGCTAGAATTAGTAAAATCAATATGAGAAAGATTGTCAAGACCAAAGAATGCATTGTCATGTATTTCATGAATATTTTCACCAATAGCAAGCCTAGAAATTTGCGATGTTGCAAAAGCACCTGGTCCGATAATAGATACATTAGCAAGACCTGGGTTATGTGTAGCTGGATTATGTGTAACGGTTTCAAATGTATTAGTATCAAATGCCACAGCAACATGCCCCAAATATTGTATAAGAGTATCACCTATTATTGCAAAATTGGTTCTGTTTCCATCATAATATCTAATATTTAAATCAAACATAAAGTCATGATAATTGCCTTGAGCCCAATTACCGCTATTAAATGCTGACCTAATATTGCCTTGAGCATCTAATAAATTATTTACATACAGTTTTAAAACATTGTCAATTGTACTAAACGAATTTGTGCCTATATTTAAACTTTCTGAATTAATTATAGCATATCTTAATCTTGGTGTGCTATAAAATGCTCTGTCACCAACGCTTATAAGAGAACTTGAAAACTCAACTGATGTTAAACTTGACGCCCTTGTAAACGCATCGTCTCCGATTTGCAATATGCGTCCTTCATTAGGAATATTATTCTCTTGATCAGTACTAGTTACTCCGCCAAAGGTAATCGATGCTAAAGCACCCGTACCAGCAAAAGCTGATTCACCAATAAATCTAGTTGCGCCAAAGTGCACAGTATTTAATGCTGATACATTTGCAAAAGCACTGTTTGCTATACCCACCACTAATCTTAAATCAAACTGATTAATTAAAGCACCTACTCTTCTGTTCATTCTTAAATCAACGACTGTATAAGGAAAAGGCTCATTTGTAATAACTTCTTGTGGAGGCAGCGGTGCAGGAGCTGGTACCAAGCCAATATGAACACCATCTATTAACCACATCCCCGTCGCCTCTCTAAAATCATAATGGTCTCCAATTAACCTAAGCCTAGCATTTGATGCCACCCTAGCTTCAATAAATCTCATGTTTTCAGCGCCATAAAAAGCATTAGCACCTACCCATGTTAATTCATGCACATCAACTAATACTCTTGTCGCCAGGCTGTCTCTTGCAAATGCACCCTCTGCAATAGCAGTAATATTTAATGCATCCAAATTTTGCACTGCTCTAACACTGTCTCTCAATTCAACCACTCCGTCTGCCGCATGACCATATAAGAATTGAATAAGCACTCTTTCAGGTTTAGTTTGATTAGGATTTAATGGGCTTATCACTTGATTTCCGGTTTCTAAAATTGCCACACCGTCTTGTACAATGTTCCTTGAAAAAACTTGACCATTCCATTGAGGGCTAATTTCTGCCCATCTGCCGCCTTGATATTGGTTGACCTGTCTATCACCTCTAACATAGAATTTTGGTATTCCTTGTGCTATTGTGAAAACCCCTGCTCCTAACGCAATATTAGGCTCAACATTTAAAAACACAAACCTAAGATTTGTTGCACCTGAAAAGGCTGCTTCGCCCAAGCTTTGGATAGTTTCAGGCAATTCTAAACTAATAATAGAAATTGTATTTTGAAAAGCCCTAACACCAATAGTTTTTAAAATAGTATCTTGCGGAAAATTAACATATCTAAGCAATCTAGTGTTTTCAAAAGCCGCTGTACCAATATGCTCTACACTAGCTGGCAAGTCTAATCTAGTTAAGGCTGTGCCCCTAAAAGCAAATGCTTCTATCTCTCTTAAATTAGAACCAAATCTAAAAGCATTAAAATTTATGTTGCCATCCACTATTCCAAACGGTACGCTTGTCATATAATTAGATAAGGCAAGCTGATTTATACTTGTATGCCTAAAAGCATTTGCACCAATTCTTGTCAAATTATCAGACAAACGATTGTTAACTCTAGTTGCTCCAGCACCATAAAATTCACTTGTTAATGTGCTCACGCTAGAAAACTCAAATGCCCCTTCACCAATTGTCCTAATTGTATCAAATGCATTGTCGCCGCTAGCTTCCCATAGATTTATATTTGTTAGCCCCGTACCTCTAAAAGCAAAGTGACCAATTGCGCTAAATCCCCTAAAATCAAATGATGTCAAACCTCTTTGTCTCATCGGAACAAACGGAATTCCAGGCCCTCCGTCAGAAGCAGGCGGAGGAGCAGGCGCTACTGCAGTTATGGTAATAGCAAAAGCATGGCTTGGTATAACAGGATTAGCAGTATGTGATAAAGTAAATGACCTAAGCGATCTTGTATTTTTAAATGCTGCGTCACCCACCACTAGCGGTCTTGTGCGATTTCTGTTTAGTACTTGTTCTTGAGTCATGTCTTCAGTTATGTCAGCAAAATGAACATGCTGTAAATCCAACGCTCTTTCAAATGCTGATACACCGATGTTTTTTATATCGCCATGCAATGTTATTTCTCTTAGCCTATGACCCAATATCACATTATCATCATGATGAGCAGTTGCCCTTGCGACATTCATAAAAGCACGGTTTGCAATTGACAAAATAGGAAGATTATTGTGATATGTCGCATCAAAATGCCCATTAGAAGGAATATCATTTGCATTAACGTTCATCAGTTCATAGCCTTGCTGTCTATCAATAGTGATAGGTCTAAACCATGTTTCAATCTCATATTGGTCACGGCGAAACAACCTAAATCCATCTGCAAAAACCCATCTGTTGTTGATGCGTCTAAAATTAAGATATCTTGTTGCACTCACTGCCATTTGCCCTTGCGGATTTGTCCTGATTTCATGATGCCAATATCTTGCTGGAATAATTTCATATGCAGTTTCATCTGTCCTAATAATAGGAGGATCAAATAAAAAGACTACTCTTAACTGAATAACATTAAGATCATTGATTATTATTTCATATGTATAATCTATTATTGACCTAGCAATTTGCCTTTCAACATAAAAATCAATACCTAAGTCAATATCATAACGTCTGTTGCCATATTCATCAAGCCTAAAAGACTGTTCTCTAGCCTCTTGCGCACCAATAGGCTCACTAGCACTAGGGTCAGGCAGTATGTTTCTGTTCCAAACTTCTTCAAATGCCTCTGAATCCCTGTTTAAAGCATTAAACTGACTCACGCCATCTCTATATCTATTTAAGGCATTGTCAAATTCATCTGTGCCCCTTGCTTCAAAAGCAGACACAAAGTTTCTTACATTACCTCTTTGCAGCGCATTTAAATAATTCTCTAATACCCTAATACCAGGATTTCTTGTTGCCGCTGTCGTAATCGCAACAGTTGAAACAATTATTGCCACAACAAGCACTAATGCGCCAAGTGAAAAAGCCCATTTAGGTATTTTAAATTTCTTTTTAGGCGCTGCTTTAGGGGCGGTGTTTGGTTGTTGGTTTTCCATTTTGACCTCCAAAAAAGTCATGTTTTTAAGTAGATATGTATAGTATTAGCAATTATAGTGACAAGTATTGTAACATACCGTTTTTTTTGTGTCAATTGATTTTGCCTAAGAATTTTGCATATAATGAAAAAAGATTACACCCCCAAAAGCGCCCTAAGCGACAAATGCAGCGCAGGGCGCACAGCAAAATTATTAGTAGGCAGCCCTGCCCAATCTATACCTGTTCCTTCCCATACTGTCACCTGCCAGTTCACACTTAACCCTGACCTCATGCGCAGCCATGCTCTGTCACTATTTCCGTTTGTATCAAATCCTCTCAACTCCAACGGCACATTCCACCCATTTATCCCTAGCTCCTGCCATGACGGTATCCATATCCTATCCTCCGCATTCGCCCCGTCGCTTGTCACACCTTGCCTTAATATATTATCCCCGGCTATCTGATGTATCGGCGCAAAGTCCTCTTTTAGCCTGCTTCTTAATAAACTGTTTCTATACTCCTCTACTCGGTGATTGTTTCCGTTTTCCGGCAATAGCGCACCATGGAACTGGCTGTTTCTATACGCTCCTGCCGCCCACAATGTGATGCGGTCGGCGCTTGCGTCTGTGTGCGCTATACGAAAATAGAGACGGGACAGCAATAATGTGTGTCCTGTCCCTATGTCCGGGAAGAGGCGGAATTGCGCGGTGCGGTTGGTTTGTGCGATGGCTGTTTGCAG